>Ga0307512_10001373_pt1 | contig 34579 bp, 33 predicted proteins | sample 14_EM_MG_FD_200267 | JGI IMG/M metagenome (GOLD analysis project Ga0307512, IMG submission 200267) | Populus trichocarpa ectomycorrhiza microbial communities from riparian zone in the Pacific Northwest, United States - 14_EM | ecosystem: Host-associated > Plants > Roots > Unclassified | place... | reverse complement strand
GGAGCGTGTGTGGGGGGGGGGGGGAGATACGATCGTCTTCGGCAATAGCGCATCACGCAACCGACGCTTTTGAAGAGGGAACTGGCCCAGGACGGATCCGGCGGCACTTTTCGGACAACACCCTTCTACACACGTATCCGTGCCCAACCCAAACGTGCTTAAAAATTCAAAATCTAATCTCGAAGGGGGGTTCGGATTTGCACGTTCGAAATCGAAAGAGACACGGAGAAAATGTAAGCTGCGGAAGGAAAAAGATTACGTGCCCGCGGTCTCGGAAACGATACCGTAGATGCTGTCGAGGTTCGAAAAGCGCCGGCGTCTCCAAACGTGAAGCGGGTTTGCGACCGATGCGATCTATAACGCCTCGAGGTCAAGCGCTTGGCGGTGTTCCTTGGAGGTGGGGAAGGGGTTAGGTCTGATGACCATCCTGCGTGGCGTAAGCGCCGCTAAATTAGAAGTCTCTGACGCATGGGATAGATAATGGTCAGACATCGTGGACGATGATATAATATCTGTATGCTTCAGTCAAAGCGATCATGACACCGATGGTATATATCTTGAAAGCCATCGGAAGGGCGTCACGGAAAATCATTAAACCTTGCGCCCAGTGATGATGAAGAGTCGTGCGACCCCTCTCCTAGGTTTCGGGGGGGGGGAGTACTTACTTATCTGCGGTGTGCAACAAGTCGGGAACAGCCCTATATATTGAAGCGAATACGAAATCTAGATAGGTGGATGAAGGGACGAACTATGATGTAAAAATGGGCGCACGCTGCCTCTGGCATAACGTAGAGGATGGTCACAGCCTTGGAACTATTGTAACCCGCTACCAGAACGGCCACGAGGGGACTGGTTGTAGTAGTTAGTAGTTAGAACCTTAGCGGGAAGGTACAAGAAATACCACATTTGCATCCGGTTCGGAGAATTACCACACGGTCCACCCACCTACCTTTCCTTCGTATTTCCGTATCAGAATCCAATTTCGAGCTTTTGAGCTCTTGTCTTTCGTTTCAGTCTTGGGACGACGACCGGTAACCAAGAGAGAGGAGGGGCGTGGAAGGGTCGCCAGAACTACGGGGCTCAGTTGCCAACTTATAACTTACCCAACCGTATGCCGTCATCAGTCATCCCGTGTCTCAGTAATTCCGTCCACATGATTCCAATGATCTCACTCACAGCGCGTTTCACCCTTCCTTCGATGACGCAGAAGGCACGGAGATGGCGATTCCCCCAGGTTCACCCAAATTGGGATTTTGAATGCGGTTTACGAGATTAGATTATTCCGAGGACTGGGACTACCCGAGGGTTATGTGAGTGAGCTAAGCAAGTCGTCACAGATGTACGTGCGTGTATGTGTGTGTGTTCGTGCCAATCTGTTCAGGATGACAACCGGCGGGAATGCGGAACGGGGTTTCCAGGTCCGCGATGTGCCCCGTCGGAAGCCATCGCAACAAGCGAGAAGGAACGCCGGTCGAGAATTGCAGTAGGGTGGTAGAAAACGCAGTGAAAGCATGGAGTTTGACAACTAAACAGTCCAGGTGTGGCCCATCATATAGGTAGGTACCCCATGATACACGCACCATAGCCTCTAGACCTCGAAAGAATTAGGGAGTAAAAGCGGTTCCAGGATGTATGCGAGCCACCATCAACGCGTGGTCGTAACGTAAGACTAAAGGTTGGGGAGTGAGGCACTGTGAAGCAACAGAGGCTAGGGTCGCGAGCACCGTTGAATGACCGGTAAACTGGCGATCAAAGGTCGGACGAGGAACTGATCATGGTCGAAGCTTGACCCAATATGACGAGTCCCCAACGTACAGCTTGATCATACGCAGGGGCGCACTATGATCGGGCTTGTGTTTGGTGAATTGAATGATGCATAGATGATGTGTGTTTACATACTCGTCGTCACAAGTGAGGGGTCAGCAGACTTGGCGTGGTTTATAGCAGACATCAACATAATAGATGAGGCGGTCGAGGTCCGTCCGCTATGACGACAGTGCGAAGTCACTGCCGTTGGCTCGTAATGATCGGTATGTTTATGAAAGGTTTGTTGGAACGGTGATGACGGCGTGACGGTCCAGACACCGTAAATGCGGCCAACGTTCGAGGTAATCAGGCGAGACTGCAAGGCAAACATATGAACCCCACAACGTATTACCCCATACTCCAGCGGTGATGCATTTGTGGGGGACGGCGTATTTGTTTGAGATCTGATTAACCGAGCTAAATCACCTTTGGAAAGGCAATTCTGGGTCACACGACAGGTCTTTATCCTCTGTTACAGGTCGTCAGAAACTCATTCGGGCAGTGCTCCCAGCTGTTGCACATAAAACCCGGTGAAAGGGGAGGATTATGGGCTGGGTGCGGTCGTTAATTGCGGTGGCTCACCTGAACTGGGGAAACGGAGATCAGGGAGAAGAGGAACAAAGTTGACAAGACGTCAAACGGAAGACGTCAAGCTGTCACCGTGTCGGTCGGTGTATCCTAAGTGCATGTGCCCGACGTCAACTGGCCCGAACAAGGGGGGCGGGAGAGAGAAAGAGGAGAGGTCGAGAACGGAGTCTCGAAACTTTTTACATTTCAAAACGAGAAGGGCAAAAATTTCTCACTGGTATTTTAGAGATCGGGAGAGGATCAGCCGACAGTGTATGCGTCAGGCAGTAAATCACCCAGTAGACGGAAAATCCGGCATCAGATTTAGAAAGCATGAGTGATGACGCGAGGCAAGGGGTGTGTACGCCACTTCTTTCAGCCAAGAATAGCACAGGTCCCTAAAGTAGAACTTTTGGCACGAAAGACGGGTGGCATTCGAATCGCTCGCTGGCTTTTCGAAGAAAAAACCGCTTGTGCTTGAATAAGTGAGAGGGAAGAAAGAAAGAGAGAGATCTCGGAATCGGAAGCGAAGATTACTGGATACGCTAAAAGGTACTTTGTGCATCGATTTCCCCGATGAACAATCAAGCAGGTTACGTGTAATTCGAGGGTGTCCATCAAGGTATCGACTCGTTGCCGTGCGACATTCGCGAGAGAACGTTTAGATCGGACGGGGGAGGGAGGGGCGTGGGTTTGTGTAAGACGGGTGATTTGGTGAGCGCTTCTGGGAGTCAAGGTGATATGATGAAGCCGGATACGGGCGGGCCGATTTCCATAGTGCGATAGAATCCCCACCCAGAGGACGGTACTAGTAAGGGGCAGAGGGTGTCGAGGTGGATCAGTTCAAGGCTAAGGCCCAGGATTGAGTTAGTTATCATGGGGTACTAGAGCCGACCGATTGGCTGAGGTGTGGACCTTGGGTCTAGAGTTCGTGGAGTTCGGACCCAAATTTCGAGGGTGTCCTACGTACAATAAACGAGACGAACAAGGCTGTGTACATGTGCGTCGGTCCAAACGATGTACCAGTACTCGCTACAAAGCGCGGGAGCGCATCCGTCCGCCGGTATTTCCTTGATAATACCCAAATATATTCTCATCAGAACAGTTGACAACGCGACAATATCGATATAGATTGCGATATGACCCTGGTACAGTTACCCGGAACTGTGAGCAAGTATATGTACAGGAACCCCGATAGAGCCTGGCTCCCTACTAATAATTAGCCAAGAATGGACGAGTATATGGATGAGATGGTAGCGACGATGAACGAAAGTGGAGCATGCTAATGAAACAGTTGGTGGGATGCAAGTAGAGAGAGTAAGCCCTGGTATAAGTAAGAAATCTATACGGTAAAAGGAGAGAGAGAGAGAGGCAACACTGAAAACCGCAAAACAAAATGACAAGCGAGAGAGAGAGAGAAAACAAGGCAAGCGTTCGTCTCGATTAGAGAGATAGGCGGGCGCCGCAACGAAGGAGCGGCGACTGAAACTGTCCCGACAGCCGGTGAAGGTCTATGCACAACGAAGAGGGTGGGGAGATAGATGAAGGAGATGCGCGGGGCGGCAAGGGGTTTACTTGGATTTGAACTGCGACGCGAGATAGGGTCAGGAACTGGACGCGTCAAGAAACGTGAAATGGGGTTACACACCTTCATCATCAATTGGGGAGAAGGAGAAGACGGAAGGTTGGGTGGAGGGGTCACGATCAATGATGGGTGAGACGGGGTGCCCGACTTTGAGAGGACTTTGCGGAGCTATGGCGAGGGTAAACACCGATGGATCGGGGAGGGTCAGTGAGGACAAAGCGTACCTTGGCCTCGCTCTCAGCAGCGTGCTGGGCAGACATGGAAGAGGGGTGCAAGGAGACTTGTTCGAGGCTCCTTGCTTGAGGAAGTGCGGACAAGGAGCAAGACACGCTGGGCAAAGCCATGAGCTTTTCCTTGCGGAGGGATTTGGCGTTTGTGATAGCGTCCATTGAGGTTGACTGGTGTGTGAGGTGGATAAATCGCAAGGGAGGATGTTCAGGTGAGTGAAGCAAAAGACCTTGGATGGGAGGAAAGTGAGACGGGATACCGACCGGTTTATATAACTGACCGGTCAGCACGCCAATCATGGACCACGACATACCCGAAGTTGAAAAAGAGGGTTGTGTCCCAGAATTTGAGATCGGTCGGAGAATCCCGAAGAAGAATCCCAGAAACTAAAAAAATCGAAATAAATAATATTTTCCGATTCCGTGCTCACGGTCAAGCTTTACGATATCCGCACAACTCGTGCGTTCCGAGACCAGTACGAAATTCTGATCATGAGGCGTTAATACCCCGGTCATGAGAGTTCATTCCACGATAGTTAAAGTCTGAGGCAGCCGCAGTTATCCTCCACTCCACGCGAATTACCCGAAAGGAAGCGACCTCGTCTAGCTATTCCCTATCTTCGGCCCCAATCTCGAAAAAGTCAAAGGTGAAACGGAATCGTCAAATACGTATATGAGAAAGAACGCGTGTTCTTAATCTCCCATTTGTGAATTTCAGAATATCCATTTCCCTCGTCCGCCGTTCGACCCTTTCGCCGATCGTCCGTGCCTCTCTTCACCCCCGGCCTACGCTATCCTACCTAACCATGCGGTTTCGAGTCATCTCGACGTCCCCCTCCCCTTCTCTCTCTCTGCCCGGGGCCACACCCATATCCACCGTTTGCTGCTTATCTCGGCTCGTCCTTTCAATGCATGTACGGCACCCCAGAAGATAGCACGCCCCCTGCCATCACCATAAATCCCGCAATATCTCTTCCTGTTAGTCTACCCGCCATGGCGTGTTTTCGGATTCTGTATGTAACTGCTGTAAAGGTTTGTGATCCGCCAATCGTGCCGTCCAACGACGACCCACATTCACGGCCAGCCCTAAGACCTAATATCTCGCAATCGTTCAAAGCGCGATCTCTGGTTCCCATCTCAATACACTATCAGTCCGTGCCATACGGGTGATTCGGATCCCCATATCTTTCCCATGTCTGTGCCATGCATCGTGCGCCTCGAGGCGTTGTTCTTATCACCAAGAGATTGGGATATTTCGTGTCTGAGGCGATGAACAATGACTCCCTTGGCTTTCTCTCTCTTCCCGCCGTATCTGTTTGATAACCAAGGTCTCCCAAACACTCCCTCGTGGATGGCCGAGACGGATATGATCGGGAGCGTCCTCCCGTTATGGAAGGAGGGCACCGACCAAAGCTCGCTACTTAGACGGGAGCAAAACACGTCGCGTCCATCTCTCTCCGTCACTGTTCCGCCCTGCGCGATGAGAAGAAAAAAAGGGTTTCGTCATGGTGACCCGAACGATCACCATATGGAAGAAAAGCGTTCCTTCCCAGGGCGGAATCAATCCCTCCTAGGAGACCTCCGAAGTTTAGTTACCGTATCCCCACGTTGTCGCGCGCGAAACCTCCCATCCAACCGCAGCCAACGGCCGGAGTATTCCCACTCACTTTCCACCAAAGGGAGAGAAGTTTGATCATATCATCCATCTCACTTGAAGGGCTGCCACGACTCAGAGTTCTTTTGCAGTTATTATACAGGGGCATCCAACCTCCAACGCGCTCCGCCCAATCGGATAGTTCACCCGGCGCGAAGGAACGTTCCTTGTAAAACTCACACAGCCTGCACTCCTTCGTACAAGGGCAATCTCCGGCACGCCTCCGCCCAATCGATATCGCCCTCAACAAGTTCCGTTGCGACCTTGATAACGTCGTCAATTGGTCCGATGAGTTGTATCATCGTGTCCCGTTCTCTAAATTTTTTGAATAACCAGTCAGCGTTTTACGTTCAAGCCCACCAGATGAATCATCCGATAAGGGGACAAGTCACTCACCGAAGCGTCATGGTTTTGTTTTGTAACGCTGACGAAGAATAAGGGGCGTATCAGAATCGTAAGATGCGTAAATGAAAAAAATAATCACAGGCAAAATCGAGCGTAACACCGAACGGTGTACCTAATTCATCGTTTCGAGCGTAGCGCTTCCCGATCGAGGTGTTCGAATCGTCCACGCGCGCGAAGACGCCGGCTTTCCGGAATTTGGAAGCTAGGGAGGAGGAAAGAGATTCCTTCAGATCTTGCGCTCCAATCCGAAAGGTAGATGGTCTTACAAACTTCCCGAATAAGCGGACTAAACTCCTCTTTTGCGCTGAGTGGGACAATCAAAACCTTTGTCGGAGCAACCAAGGGCGGCAGGGACAGAACCTAATACGACCCCAAATTTAAATGAAAATCGCTTCGGTCTGGACGTGCGAAGCCGACTCACCCCGCGGTCCACGTCCTCTTTCCTAGCCCAGTAGGAATGTTCGAGCAGAGAATAAAGGATGCGCCCAATTCCGAACGAAGGTTCGATCACGTTTGGGACGAACTCTCTGACTGAGAGATAATCAGTGAAACGAGAAATGAAGCGACCAAGTTGCCACCCACTGGACTGTTTGAATGTTTTACGCTCTATCTTGAGCATCTCGGGTGTCAATGAAAACTCTTGTCCTTCCCCACCGGTAATCACGGCAGACCTGACAACTAATCAGCGCGTCGTTGGGTAAACATCGAAGCGAAGATGCCCCACCCTTGCGTTAACTCGCCCTTGAGTTTTACCAACCCGGCTTCATCCAAACCCTCCACCGTTTTCAAGATTGTAGCGGCATCTTTCCCGAACGTCTTACCAACGACCTTCTTATTGAATTCGGGCGTCTCCTTCTCAGTAACGATCGGTTCTTTCAAAGCCTGTCTGACAAGCAACGGCTGACCCGTCCTAGCTGAATGTACGGAGAGGTCGTACGCGGCCCGATCGGCGCAGCCAACACATTCGATCCATCCGTACGAGCTATGAATCTCTGCGTCCCAACAGTCCGTTGCATAATGAGCCATCTCGTTGGCCATATGCTGTCTGAATCGTAGTCTCGTCGGATTGATGCCGATTTTAATCAGAAACTCGTAAATCCTGACTAGGAAGTAGCCGAGCGTTTCGTTAGCGACAATGCCTTTATCGACCGCGTCGCCGATCGTGAGTTGTTGGGGAACGGTGGAGCCGGCGTACTGAGTATCCCGATCGAGTAAGGAAAGAACGACGTCTCGAACTTCCTGAAAGTGCTCATGACGTTTATCCTCTGGGTCCACATAGTGCTCGATCTCGGCCATCGTGAATTCTCGAACGCGGAGTAGACCCGCGCGGGGCGAGATCTCGTTACGGAATGATCGGCCTATTTGTGCGGATGCAAAGGGGATACGGCCGTTGTTAAATTCGAGAAGTCGGTTGAAATTCAGGAAATGTCCCTGAGCCGTTTCGGGGCGGAGGTAACTGTGAAAAGGGTAAATACCCTGAACGCCCAGCGGTCTCGAACGTTTGAAACACGCACCCAGGGTGTTGACCAGTTGGACCAATGCTACTGGCGAACATGAGGTTAAACAGTTGGGGTTCAGAAACCTCGTTTCCAGTAGCGGGGTTTTTAATCTCGTGCGTTCGACAAAGTTCCCCAAGTTCCGCCCCAGAACAGTCGTCGAGCTAGAATAATAACAAATTCCCGATGAAATCACATCACTCAGAGAGGAAGGCAACACCCATACCGTTGCAAGAATAACCTCGTATCGTGAAACAACCTCGTCAGACAGTTTAACGGGCACATTCTTTTGCTCATCCCTCTTTTTCTTTTTGTTGGGTGCGGCCGCCTTGGCGCCTTCCGGTTGCTCACGTGCCTCCAGATTACCGGCCAAACGGGCCTCGAGGACGTTCTTCGCCAGGTGATCGGCGCGAAGGACTTCACCGGTCTTGGAATCCTTCACCATCCAGTCGGCAAACCTGGCGACGTGACCAGAGGTCTCGAATACTGGAGCGGGCGTCATGATCGTGGTATCGACTTCTAGCATGTGATCTTGAATGATGAAGTGTTTGCGCCATTCTGAAATTATGTTGGCCTGAAGAGATGAGCCCGGGGGACCATAATCGTATAAGCCGGCGACACCTGGTTAGCGCAGCAGTTTCAAAGCAGATGATCAGGGCTCTTTCTGGTTAAATCGGTACACAGTCACAAACGCGTTCGCACCTCCATAGATCTCGAAGGCAGGCGCATAGAAAAACCTTCTGCTCAACAGCGCCTCAAGATTGGTTTTGTCGAACGAATGTGCGGTCTTGTCGACCTCGACGATGGTAGTGTTGGCCATGGTTGACCGGAAACGATGGTGGAGGAGGGAACGACGATGAAGTGAAGGAGATATGCTCGAGAGAAAGATATGACTAGGTGATCGCATTCGCGACTTCATTTCCAATCCTGGAAGGAAAGAGCGTGACTTGTTGGACGGAGGTTCTGCGAGGGGTTAGTATCGCGAGTCAGGTGTTACTGGGATGTCTGTTGCACACCAGACCACAAGGAACACGCTTCTATGCCAGTTGTTGGCCTTTACGCGGTTGTTTCATGAGCCATACCGGGTCCAAGTCGTTGCTCGCGGTGAGGTGGAGGGCTGAGTGTCACACAGCGGATTGGGCTTCAATTCGATATATTTGGCAATTTACTAGGGTTAGGGTTAGGACTAATTACCGACCAAAAAAAAAGGCCTGCCCAGCCCGAGGGCCGAAGCAGGACAGGGAAATATTGAGAGGGTGCATGAGCCGGAGCCCATACAAATCACAGGCCTCCTCTGAGGACAAGGTCGCCGTGCTATGGAAGAGCCCTGCAACCCGTAACCCCAGGACGTGAAGGGGGCCACGCCCTCAAGGTAAGTATGAAGATCTCAATCACAATCGCAGCTCCCTTTTGTACCGACGCTCATGCGCACGGACCACCCCATGCCTGTTTGTTTGTTCACCTCGATCGATCCAAACAATCGAGAGGGCAAGATCACATTTTGTATTCATTCTTTGGTCTACATGGTCTACAAGGTTTATTCTCCGCATTTTACGCCTTCGCCTTCCTAGAGTTGATGATGTTCACGAATTCTGGCTTGAGTGAAGCTCCTCCCACAAGGAAGCCATCGACATCAGGTTGCTTGGCTGTAATGCACTACATTAACCAACGCTCTACGGTAAATTCTTGAGGCCTCAAAACTCACCAAGTTCATCGCAGTTCCCGGCGCTAACGCTACCGCCGTAAATAACCCTGGTATTTTCTGCGACTGCAGGAGATACGGCTCGACGGAGGAACTTTCTGATATCGTCATGCGCCTCTTGGGCTTGGGCGGTCGTCGCGACTTTGCCCGTACCAATGGCCCACACGGGTTCGTATGCAATCACAATTTTACTGCAAGAATCACGCAAGCGTTGGACATCAATCCTCTTTGCCGATAGCAAGACACGCACCCCCAGTCTGCCTCCTTGGTGACCTGGACAACCTCTTGGAGCTGGGCTTCAACAACTTCCGTGCACTTGCCCGCCTCGCGCTCCACAAGGGTCTCTCCGATGCAAAGAATTACCGACAATCCAGCATCGATCGCAGCCCTGGTCTTCTGCGCCACGAGTTTGGAACTCTCGTTGAAGAGAGTACGGCGCTCGGAATGACCTGCGTTTCCAGATCGGATGCGGATCAGCGCGGGACTTTTATCACCTTCCGATGCATTGCGATAACCTACCGAGGATAACATAGGGGATTTCAGCGTCAGCGAGTTGAGCGGGACTACAATCCGGTGATTGTTGAGTAAACGGCTGTTAATCGAACCCAGCACCGACCTTATCTCTCCGGTGAATGCACCCGAAGTCTTGATGTAAGCATTTTGCGCAGCGACCTTGAAATCTTTGCGCAAACTGGTGGCAAGAGGAATAATATACAACGCCGGGGGCGCGATGACGACCTCTTAAATTTGATGTCAGCTCCACAAAGAAACGGGGGCAGGACAGTGCAATCACCAGTAGTAGGGTCGACATCAGCCTCATTGAGAATTTTGACGATACTCTTCTTTTGTTCCCTACTGGAAGGGTTCATCTTGAAATTTCCTCCGACAAAGAACTGGCGAGACATTCTAGTGATTGTCGAAAAGGTTTTGGTCGGATGGTGGGGGTGTGGATTGGGAGATGATCAAGTTGAGATAAACGTCCACGATAAATTTCCGAGAATGTAAATCAAGTTCACAGGACCCCGCCACTGGCACCGAGACCGGGATTCTGCCTTTCACAAGAGTCTAGGGCTTTATCGATCCCCACAATAGTATCCTCTTAAAAGGTCTATCCAATTCTAGACGTCCAATTCAAGATTTTCATGGTGAACGTGGCAGACAAGGCCAGGCGATGGCTGCGTGAACGCTAGAAGGCATCGTTCACCAATCGAGACACGGCTATAACTCTATGCTGTGGCGTTGAGAAAGATCAAGGTTGAATGAATTCACCCCAGCCTGCAATCAGTCACCGAACAACAACAGCCGAGCAGTCTCTTCTTCATACCCGACGGCCCCCCTTTGCGATACCAACCAATTGTAATCGATCCGAGATCACTTATCCGTCCTCCCAAAGAAATAACCGGCTCGAGGACAGGTCGTGGCGACTGTCATCGGTTGTTTTCCATTTCCCGCAGCACAGTACCGCATCGGATTCCCTGACGCCTCTGAGGGACTGCCGGTCCGTTCAAGGAGATAAGGGCAAATCGGCAGAACATTCGATCAAACAGAAGGCGAGAACACGGAAGATAAAATGTTTACTAAACGTAATCCTTACCGCAGCTTCGCAAACGCAAGGCGGGACTCTATCGTAGTATATCAGACACCCGCCTCGCTGTGATCGCTAGGAATAATACACGAAATCTTCGAGTGACCACATCTTAACAGCGCTTCAGAGGGTCCTGGTGACTCTAGCAATTGACACCGTGTAGAATGCATTGCGCTCGACCCTGGGCGACCTCCGAAACCGCATTGAACGTGTGGGAGCGGAACCAATTGCTCAGGCGTGCCCTTCCTCGCTTCAGCTAGAACTTCATGATAACGCCCCTCGAATTTTCGATCGGCGTTACGGTGGCGTATGAGGTATAACCTGTACGGAATCTATAGTAGGTTTTCACACGTTAGCACTTGCAACGAGGCGCGGTCACCGTGGGAATAAGGTGTTAATACCGTCCGTCACCGAATTCAGAGATAACGGTGACCTCTTGGCCGGGGAGGCCCTCACCCGCTGCACAGATAAGAAGCTTACCCAAACCTTCGGTTAGTTCGGTCCGACTTTGCGTTGTATGTCTGACCGGAAGAATACCCTGGTTCGAAGATAGCACTTCTCAAAAGCCCCGAGAATGGTGAGCATTGACAACGATAGGTGAGGCTAGCAATAGCCAAAGTTGGCCCACTCAGTGATCAGCGCGATCTTCGCCAGTGAGCCTATTTCCCTCCTCAAGTCGCCAGCGAGACTGCGACGGGCCGACAAACCCACTACCCGTGGTCGCCAACCTGTTTCCCACACGAGAGGTCCTCGTTCTGAATTCCTGTCAATTCAACGCCACAGATAAGAGCTGGGACCAGCTGAAATGAACCCCGCAGGGTCTTTCAGGGATGGTGCCGGACCGGAGGGGCCTGTTTGCGCCAGCGGCTAGGGGGACGGTGGCTAAGCTTTGTCTGCCCCTGGGGAAATTTAATCTCGGCATCGGGGACTCTCACGTGGATTGCTTCGTTCGATCGGCGAACACCCTGTTTGCTGTGAAGCTCGTCCCTGACGTGTGACGGATGAGGCCGAGACTTACCCCACACATCGCAGATCCGGAACAGGTTCGCTGCTGCGGCCAAATTTAGGCTTTCGTCGAAAGTAGCCTTTTCCACGGGGGACAACCAGCAGTACGTAAGAGTTACTGGTGCTCATCAATGAACGTTCAGCCGGCCGTCAAGAGACCGGTGTAGACGAGAAGGTGGAGGAGTGGAGCCAGAATTCGACCGGGGCCCTTGAGCATCAAGTCGACCTTTTCGCTATCGCTCGGAGAATGGATCGAATCTTCTGCGTGTGATCACAAGTAGTTCAAGATTCAATATTCAAGATTCAGATCTCAGATCTCAGAGGCAACTGAGCTTTCCTGTTCTCGTAGCAAGCACGCACCTCAAAATTTTCAGGCTTCATCTGTTGAAACCCGGACCGAGTCCGGGTTAGTTAAACTACATGGGAATGTAAGTGTCCATGGATGTTATATACTATAAGAGATCGCTCAGTTCGACGAAAGGAACTGAGGAGTGCCAGCACACGAAATGTGATAAAGTACATCTGTTTGTCACATCAAGCAAACATGCGAAAACATACGATCGAAGTCGCTGAAATGCTCGACGCGATCGTCGACTTTCAACGCCATCATAGCGCGTTGCAAAATGATAGACCGCTTTTTCAAAAAAATAGAATAACATTCTTATGCGTGACACATAAACAAAGATTTACACCACCGACTGGTAGAGATCGTACGTCCCCCGTTCCCTCCCGAACACTTCCGGAGTAAGAACCGATGGTATGGCTCACGGTACCCGGCTGGCTTGTAAGTGCGGGGCGGAGTTCATGAGCGTAGACAAGGGCATGGTGAACGATCCAGATGACGGGGTGTGTCTGGCGGCAAACAGCGCTCATCAACTCCGTTGATCCCCGTACCGATCCTGCACTCAAAATCTCTGTTTACATGTCACGATGTAAACAAAGAAATCCTATTCTGTTTTCTAGAAAAGCAGTCTACTGTTTTTCCACGCACTACAATATCTCGCGCATCTGAGGCTGTAAGAACAAAGGCAGCTTGTGACTTATTCATCTCCTCTTACAGATTACATCGCAAAGAATCTCCAGGCACTGTTAGCAGTCGGAGTATCCCGCACGGCAGCTTGTTGAGTGCCGGGGGGGTGGGCCCTGGAAGGTACGGTGAGTAGGTGATGTGGAAGTCGACGTTATGAATCGGAACAGACCTAGTAGGAACGAATTTCTCCGTGAGCTCTTAGCTGACCTCTCGCTCAATTCATCGCTGAGCTGAGCTGAGCTTCCGAATTTGGGAGGCCGGTGGTTTCTTCCGAATCGTTATGAGGTCGGAGGTGATACCAACATAGAGACCCTCGAGTTTGTAAAGGAACTCCTTCACGGCCTATATAGAATCTGTCCGATGGCAGGCGGGAGTATGACGGTCCACTCTACACGAAACTGACTATGGTCGGTCCGATCATGATCAGCAAGTTGACAGCGCCAAGATGTTTCTTCATCAAAGGTAAACGACGATCTCTTCACCTGTGGCATGACGGGCCATCTTCCAGATGAGTTGACGAACTCAACGTGGCTGAGCGTCAACGTTACCCTTTGCAGCGAGGTAGCTGTCATATCACTCGTACGTCTGTAAAAGTGGGCGGGGTTCATTTCAGTTGATGAAACAACACGAACGTAACTAATCTTAGTGCCTCCTGGTGGTCGTGTTTGATTGCCTGAGTGAGTTGGGACATGGCTCTGTAGTGGACTCTGGGTCTAGCGGGTGTTCTGAGTGAGCGAGATAATACGAACGCAACTCCTCTGGTCAAAGAGGGGCCCCTGCTAGAACTGGATATGACGCAGGCAGGTGTAAGCCTTGACGTAACCCCCCGGTCACATAATGCGCGCCCCACAGTTCGGACCAATCATAAAGCCTGTTGGGGTCGTGCACTTCCAACTAATGATGCAATGTGATAAGCGTTACCGATTTAGTTAGATTTATGCGTGAGGGCTATACTGGGTGTCTCTCTGTCCCTTCAGATAAGTATTCCAGCAGGAGATAGGAAAGTGTGTCCCGTGACGTCAATGGTTGAAAGTGCACGACCCCAACATTGACTTCTCACGGTTGCAACATATTGCCTGATTTGTTTCCGCTGATTGGCTACGTGTTGTGATGAACGTGACCATTAGAACTTCCATTCAACTTTGTCACTGACGTTTTCTGGGTCATCTGTTCTCCTATAAATTGGTTGCTTCCCCGGGGCCAATCCATCCACTCTCTTGCTCTCCTCCCCCATCATGACCTCTGCAGTCGTCAACGGATTCAGTCGCGCATCCTCCGCCAGCTGGTCGAACCTCACCCACTTCATCAAGGTCCTCTTCATCTTTCAAGCCGACTTCGGCCTTGCGCTCTACAACCTCATCGCCCCCAAGAGGGGGCCGGGAAAGGTCACCATCTGCGGAGGGAGTTGGCCAAAGTACATTCCACCAACTGACAAGGATAGTCGGTGCTCCTGCCCAGCATTGAATGCACTCGCTAATCATGGTAATGTCCATTCCGGCGCTTCTCCTTGACACACAGCATGAAGACTCGGAGCTCATCACCTCGTTTGACGTTTTGCAGGAATCTTACCCCGAGACGGACGCAATATCTCGTTTAAGCAGCTGAATAAAATCGTCGGTGAATACTACAACTTTGCTCCAACTTTCTGTTGGTATGTCCCGAACACGATCGCTGGCATCCTGGGTCGAGACTACCGGACGGGCGTTTTCGATTTATCTGATATCGATGTCCATAATGGGATCGAGCATGATGCAAGCTTCACGAGTACGTCTCTATTCGTTTCCCCGCTTGCAGTCATCTGACTAATTTACCGCCCAGGACATGATTCCCATCTCAAGCCTGATCAATCTAAACCGGCACCTGACCTTATCGAGGAGTTGTTGGCATCCGGCACCGGTGAAAACGGCTGCCTGACCAAAAAGGATATCGCGCGCTTCTCAGCGAAGAGGCGAGTGGAATCACGCAGGACAAATGGACAGTATTCTATGTCGTTCAGCCATAAAATGTTCGGCAGTTCCAAGTGAGTAAACGTGACGCCGCCTTCCGATGTCGGGTTGATAATATGTTTCTCAGCGGCTCGACGTTGTTGACCCACTTTGGGGGAGACATTGAGACACTCCGTCCGTTCCTGCTTGAAGAACGAATACCCGATGGTTGGGAGCCCACGATCACTGACGCCAAGGGTTTGACGTTGATGAAGTTTAACAAGACATCCCTTCCGGTCGAGCTCATGACCAATGAGTCGGAGTTTGCGAGGACAGAATGATAAATTGTACTTTGATCAGGAGGCTGTGTTCCTATTTGTATGATAGCTAAGTCACCGATGACCTTATCTCGATTGTTTATGCGACCACCGTGAACTCGTACACAGGCGTTTCGAGCGATACAATAAGAAGGTAAGAAGAGAGGGAGGATGTGATGAACGTAAGGGATTGGAGTCCGAAGACTCAAGTATGAGTTAGGCGATTGAAGGCGTCGATTCACGACGGGCGCTCGTTGTCGACTTCTCGTTTAGGGGTTCGCCCTTGGTAACAGGCGTCGAGTGTCCACGCGATTCCAAAAACATAGCAACTGCTGCAATGGTCGTGAACAACCAGGTGAACCAGGGAAGAATAGCGGCATAAAGGACTAGGGGAGAGTAGGTCGCGTGAAAACATTACATCATGGTCCATGACTGCGACTCACGGTATGATTGATCCATGTAAACCGGACTAACTCCAAGAGCCCGGGCCTGGGCGTCGATTATTGACTGCGGGAGCGGGAGGCCACCGAGAGAAGCCGAGACGCGAGCGGATTTGGTAGCGAAGATTACCGTGAAGGCAATCGTGACGGATAAAAGCCAAAGCGAGGTAAAGGAAAGGAGTGAACCGAGGATGACGAAGAACTTGGGGCGAGTTTTCGAACGGTTTAAGACGGCATATGCGGATAAGATGGCAAGGCCGATGATTAGCCCTTGGACCGCGGTCGACACCTCTCCGGTGATTGTGATATCTGGGCAGAGAGGCGTGAGTGATAATGGAGCTGCAAATTATTCTAAATCACACCATGTCTGTCTACGTTGAGGACAGTACCCCGGGGAATGGCAGCTCGAAGACCCCTGACTTGGTTATTTGAGGCGATAAATGCGTGGATGAGGTGGGCGGCGCCGACAACGGCAAAGCAAAAAGAGAGAAACAGAGTTGTGAGGGTAAGGAGAGACATGGTGAGGGTACCAGGGGGTGGTGTGGTTGGCCGGAGCTCGATGAAGATGGACCGCATTTATGTATGTGGGTGGAGGGAAGAAAACGATAGTAGGGTAACCCTGTTTGGAGGGGTAATTGGCCATGGGACCATATGCAGTGCATACACAACCATCATAGTTTGCAACGTTGGTCTGAGTCGAGACCCAGTGAGGCCTCCCTTGTGAAGCGAAATAAATCCATCATCCCATGTGATCGTCGACGCGCATCTTCAGTCGAACGGGGAGTGAAGAGCTGTAGTGGTAGCAACCGGCGAAAGTCTGGTTTGGAATACGGTGTGCCATGCGGTCGTGTGCATATGTGTCCCGAAATAGAGCAAGAGAGATCGCTCGCGAACCGACACGCGTTCGGAAAGCGATAGCGAACTGCTCTGGCCAAGAGAACCGTTGTTCGGAAATGTTCCAGTGGCTGTAGCCGACAGACCCAGTCAGTGTCATTTGGAGGGACCGTGAGAGGCAAGTCTGATCTGGTGATGAGCCGATTCGACAGAGATGGACATGCAGGGTTCTGTCAAGATTCAGTTGAGATACGCATGGCGGACCGCTGACGTTTGTTCTCCCCCTCGGATATTATTCCCTTCCTTTTCACATGAATGATGCGGAAAAACATCACGAAACGGAGACAACTCACTCCCGGAAACCTCTGTCCCACAACTAGAGGTGGTGTAGCACCCGGAAATCGGTTTGTGCCTGCTTCGTGTCAATCCGCCTGAACATCCAGGAAGGTAGGTAACCAATTCCGCACTACGAGCACCCCCACGGTGAAGGGAAGGGTCGTGACAAGTGAATGGGGAGGAAAGAACCTCTAACGGAGTTCCCCTCCCTAGTATACATTTCAATCGCAACAAAAACTCCACCGCATTCCATCAGTATATGGTACCCTCTATGTTTTCCCGGTCTTGCCGGTTATACCGTTGCGCGTCTCACGCGAGAATCGTAATTACAACGAACACTATAGGTTTTTTTGTCGTGATCCAACCTCCTCCATCTCCATAAATTCCATTGCACTTGTAGATTGCCTTGCCCCATACGCAGGCTGTGGCAACGGCAGCATCATGCCGTCCCTGTCACGCACTGTTTGGCGGATATTCAGCAGCAGGCGGTTGCCCATGATGCATGACATCGCCGCCGCAAAGGCGATCGGGATTTCTGCCAGAATTTCCTATGTCACAGGTTAAATACAGGGGCCAACAAGGCGCATACGAATGTACCTACCGGCTCGATGAGAAATAGAACCATGTTCACGGCGTACGTGGTGAACAACCTGCAAGGAACATAAGACGCGATCACGGTCTTAGGTTAACCCAGCTCACACTATGAAGTACATCACAGAGTCTCTGAGGAGCACGTCGACTATTTCCTTGCCGGAATGGTAAAGCGACGGCTTGAGTCGCATATTCCGGAAGCCTCTGAAGACCGCAAGACCACAAAGGAGGGTCTCAAACGCCAAGATGGGGATCCAGAACACGTAAAAGTACTCTGGAATGTTCGGAGACACACAAATGGTGGCATCTAGTAGGACGACAGCGTACCCTAAATCGCAGATCGTTGAGACATCAATGCAGGGTCGTGAGAAAAGGAAACATCAGGCATTCCTCACCTGATAGGTCACGGAGGACTATACCCATTAGCGTTCCCGATAACGCGATTGCAGCGATAAATGAGAAGACCATGATGACCAGCACCTTCCTGTTCAAATGATGCAAAGCGAATAGCCTCAACTGCAGGATGACTGGGGGGTGACTCATAAGTAGCGGGGATCGCCCCATTACGGGGACAACTTACGTTCTGCGATAACACAGAGGATGATCCCACTCCATCCGGTCGGTGAATCAGTGGGTCGTGTGCACGAGTAGAGAAAGTACTACGAATTACCTTGCCGCTGAAACCGGCGACGGCCTAAATTTCATGAATTCGGAGAAAACGGAGACCATCTTTACCGCTCACAACTACAGTTAGAGGTGAGTGAACAGGACCAAAGGATTCAGTCGAGACTCACATCTGTTTGGTTCAAGGTTGGTGAGAGAAAACAGCGAGGAGAGTGACTTACTGAATCAGTCAAGCCAGACGTAAAGAGCACTACGCCAGATGTCAATTAGGATGGCCGGGAGCGGCAAACGAACGCACGTAGTTGTTGAATCTATCCAGTGTAGATCAGGTCTGCCGGGAATTGAGAGAATGAATGACTTACATGGTCGTCAGAAGGCCGTAGTACCGGTTCTGGGGTTGTTGAATAGAGAACTGCATCTGACTGTAAAAATGAGAGAAGCCTACGACCATGAACAACCACTTCCCCGAGCTGTTGGGAGAATGCTAGATGGTCTCTTGCGAATGGACCGTTCCACCCTACGTGAGTCCGTCTCACTCAGATTAATTCAACCTGCAGGGGAGTTTTTAATCGTGTTTGCTCCCGAAGGTAGGGTCAAACCTCTTGGTCCAGAGTAATCACTTTGGATATCCCTCAGAAAGTTCCCCACTAGCGGCGGGTAGCAGTTACTCACAATGATCCAGGGTAATCACCGTTCCAGCGGCGATTGGGGTCACATGCCGTCAGGAGTACGCGAGAACAAGAATCCAATAACATCGGAAGGGACTCACCAGAATTGAACCGGATTGTCCGCCCGGTACGCACAGCGGTACGTAACACCTCTGCGCTGGCCATCACCAAAGCCCGTACACACAAAGGAGGCAGAAGCTGGGAATATCAGGCTGACTGGGAACATATATATAGTGCGTCGCTGGTAGTGCGGAACTGAGGAGATACCCAGTTACTTGAGACCATCTCAAGTACAAGATCCCAGCAACAGGTAGAACATTCAATCAGAGTCACCCTGTGAGTGAGGATGCCATCGAGATTTCGGAATTTAAGGTATGCGTGAACGGGGATCCCCGTTTGATCGAAGTGGCCACAGTAACCATATTATGACAGCTGGAACGAATCACCTACGCAGGAGGAAGTGAAATCCAGATGCCCGCCGACGGTAGCTGTGTCCGTCTAAGCCATCAGGCCTCAGGGATAACAAAACTTCCTTCCGGACACTGTCTGCAACTGCGCACGTGTGCGGTCACCAGGAAGAATTATCGATGAGAGAGGCGAAGTTGATCGAGGTCAGATTTCCACGGGAATTTTGCTTCACACCTCCCGAATTCTTGCCCTCACACTTCTAAACACTTCAGATCTCGTACCTCTAGTAGATGAACAAACCTCAGAAACGTTCTACAATAGAACGAGAATGTTCCCAGGCAGCATCAAGCCTGAGAGTATTTCCATCAAGCGTCCTGGTGTCGTCCAATCTTTGCCCTGCTGACCATGTGGAGGCATGACACCACCAAGACAGTGACCAAACCATCCGTCTGCGGTCCTGTGGGGAGTTCTCCGAGGCCAATTTATAGCCTTTAATATATACATCATGCTGTCATTGGGCCTGAAGGGGTATGCACGTGAAAGAGGAATAGTAGAGCACCACTGAAGGAACATCACGTCCTCGCTTATCTGATCGTAGGAGGGAAAATATTACAACGGGATTGCAGTCACTGGTGCCCGCTCCGACGAGAGGCAGCCGTATAACCATAATGCATGATCTCTAGTCGTCAAAAAAAAAGTAAAAAGCGTTCGCTTTGTGTGTAGAGCTTGGCGACCCTTAACCTCTGGCAATTCCGATACAGATGCTTACCCATCCGTCAGCGCCTGCCATGCAGGCGCCCAACCAGGAGAGTTCAGTCTCAGCAGGGCACACAACACCCTGGACTACCGCGTACGCGTGTTGCTTTCCCACTTCAGGGAATAACAATGGCAAGGTGTTTGTGAGGAAACGCGAGACGGTGTGTGGCCGCTCTATTCCGGGAGTCAGTGGATCCATGTTGGCAGCCAGTGGTGTACTAACCTCCGTCGAGCAATGGGGGTACGAGCTCCTGAAGCACAGGACCATCTGGAAGGTATATCCTAACCGGAACGCTGCGCACACTTAAGGCACCGTCCTTGTCAGGAGCGGATGCCGTAGTTCCCGGATCCACAGATGGAGGACGGGTGTGCAGCGAACCAGGTGGAGGTGATTGAGAGCGCATAGGTATTGTTGTCGGTGTGACCTTCGACGCTACACGCCAATAGTCATCGAAATTGTCTGAAAGGCAGCGGGTTTCAGGGTTAGAGTTTACCAAGTACAATTCTACGGCCGTACGTACGTTCCTTGATCCCCTCCCAGATACCATCCTGTTCAGCCTTGCGCAAACTCGTCATTCGTTTTGTGCTCCCCCAACGGATGAAATCCGCCTCCTTTAGTTGTCCCATGAACGCCTGTTTGCATGCTTCGGCGCTTGGCACCAGGAGTAATTTGTCGGTGGGTGGTTGTGCGAGATGGACCACCAGTCTCAGCGGAACTGGGTCAGTTGTCGGGGTAGGTCTTATCGTGGCGGCAATCGTATGGTTGTCGTATAATAGACCAATCGGCCAGTGCCTGTAAATGCCCAAGGAAAAGTTAAAAACATGTTTATCCCGGCAATATCGCGCATGCTTACCACTTAAGGGGACTGCCATCTTCCGCCTCGAACCACCAATCCTCCTCCTTCAGGATCTTGGCGCCTTCTTCGTCGAGCACGACATCGACCAAGAATTTTTTGATATCCGGGACGAGTAACGGGAGATAGGAAACCCTGGGAGCTTGGATGAAATAGCATTCTAAACCACGATTGCTGTTCGCGGGGAGTTCCTTCGAATCAACACGTATCTCGAGGGGCACGGTGCCCTCCCACGTCAGCCGGCGGAACAAAGTCGTAGATGCAGGAGTGGACATGTTCATAGCGGATGCGGCGCCATGCCGTGGTCCGAGTGTAGATGCCATCGAGTTGAGGGTGCGGTATAGGAAGCGCCGTCACAATCGTCTTCCATTGGCTCAAAGTGTTTTTATCTCGCATTACTTAGGAACACCATTCATCGTCAAACCCAATGCACAAGCCAGAAGTGCCCACCACCCTCCGATCGCACGTTCCACTGCCATCCAAAATGGGTGGAATCCTTTCGTGTGCCAAACGAAGACAAAGTCAAAAAATTAACGTACATAATATAAGTGTTAGCTATAGATGTGAGCTACTTTTCGTCGATCTTCACCCTCTTTGACCTCGTCGATGTCGGCGACAGGGGTGCATCGCGGCCTCCAGCCCCACCAGTGGCGGAAGTTATTGAGGAATCACCGGTACCCTCGGTCCTCCGCCTCTTCAAGCCTTTCATTCCCCCTCTCGCGGACTTCCTCCTCGTCTTTACGCTCTCTACCTCTTCTTCGCTGGACTCACCACCGCTTGAAATGGAAGGTTTGTACGCCTTTACGTCTGCCGAGACCGCCTTCTTCAATGCCCTTCGAGACCGCCTCACAGGTGTACGTTCAGCCGTCGATTGAGAAGGTGCAGGAGATCCAGCAGTGCTCGGCGCAACGGAATCCTCGCGAATGCTGGGAGTATTCCTTCGGGAACTTCCACCTCCATTCCGTTCCCCCATACGTCTCCTCCTCTTCGATGCCCGCCTACCGTGTTCGCCGTCGCTCACCTCGTCTCCTGATATTGATCGAGTGGAACCTCCTCGACCAACCTTAGAACGCATAGAAGCGGTGGTAGAAATGGATTCGGCGAAGGAAGGTGGAGGGCCGAGCTTTCCCTTCTCCCCTTGACTGAGCGACGGCTGAAAGGCAGGACCGGCGGTGGAAATCGAATCAGAACGACCAGTGACGCTTAAACCTTCTGCATCGGCAGTCCCACCAATAGACTTCCTACTCTTTCTTCGCTCTTCCCCCTTTTGCCTCTCCATCCATTGTATCTCCTCGTCCGTAGGGAGGTAATAGATCTCGTTCTCCCTAAGTAGGTCCACACCAACGAGCTGTCTGATGGTGCTAATCAAGTAAGGACTGAGCTTCTGGTGCTCAACACGATCCCATAAGCGCTCGAAGTCGCGCACTGTGGCCAGTCCGTCATCGGTAATGTCCTCCTCCTCCATCAACGTCTTGTTGTTGAGGGAACATTGTGGAACACAGAAAGTGACCCGTGGTCCGTTCTCCTCGCGAGGAAGACTGATCTTGCGATAGCGGCACTGGGAGCGAGTCGACTTTGGTTCGACGGGAATGTGTTTCCTCGACGCAGTACGCTTCACAACCTTGATGGCCGGTTTCTGCGTCGGCTCTCGGCCAGGTCCTACAGGCTCTTGAGCTGTCTGTTCCTGATGTGGGGGAGGGGTTACTTCCGGTGGGGCTGTGACGACCGTAGGAGAGGATGGAGGGAGCGCCGAGGTCGGGGTCCTGGGACTTTGGGACGTCGAGGCAGAGGGTAATGAAGTTTGTGTAGATACCTCAGGAAGTATGAGGGATGGGGGTCTCTTTGTTTCCGTGCTGACGTTGGAGCCATTCTTGGAGGTTTTCCTAGAGTCCATCTCCACCGCGACAGGCTGCTCCTTTTCCCGCTCTTTTTCCTTCACCGGTTTTGTCTCTTGCTCTGGCTCTTGAGCGGGGTTCTTTTCGGATGTCCGCCTGAGGAGTTTGAGAGCTCGCATTGCCGCTTTGAATTTTCCATGCCCGTGGAAAACGGGAGCATCCTCTGGAACAGGACTGTGTCCCTGAAAGAGGAGTGGCTGTTCTGAAACGATGGATGATGCTCGAGAACCGCCGTGGCTCGAAGGATCGGCATTTCTGGGAGCGACGGGGCTTGGAGCGAAAGATTCGTTATCGCTATCGTGTCCCCCCCCTTGATTCCGAGGTTCATCATGGGTGAGCTCATAGCCAGCTTTCCCGTATTCTCCATTCCAGAGCGAAGTGGTAACCACGTTCGAAACTTCGCCGTTAACTGTAGATACAGATCCAGAAGGCCCTGGATCGATGGGAACAGATTCTGAGCGCTTCCTCTTCCTCAAGTTTGTCCGGGCCTTCGCTGGGATGATGATACTCTCTTGTGCTTGGATCTGCGACTGTGATGAGGGTTGGATCTCGGGGCGGATCGACTCCACGGTCTGCAGGCCCTCAGCCACCGGCACAGGGATTTCGAAAACTTTCAGCCTGTCATAACAATGAGGTCATATGAGTGTTTGAACACAGGAGGCTGATGAAGCCCGGGGGGCTTACCTGAGTATCCGTTCCTCGTCAGGGGAGGAAGAAGCGATAGAGGATTCATCGTTGTCGCTTACAGCAGCGCCAGAAGCGACGGTGCTATTGGTCCCTATGAGTTTGAAGGGATCCGTCTCGGTAACTTCTGGAAGGTCCTTTGTTGTGTCATCCGTTGTGTGAACGAGGGGTTTGGTGTCATTCGATCCCGGGGCACCCCCGTTTTCTCCGCGAGGGGTATCTATTGCAAGCGCAGGAAAAGTACCACTACCCTTGGTGTCATCGTCATGGTCGGCCCCGCTTCGTGTATCAAGACATCCCACGTTGTCATTAGACTCCTCTGGTTGGAAAAATACCCGTGTCACGGGCCCAGTTGGAAGGCCCTCCCCACCGTGGTCCACTACCTCAGTTGGGGGTGTAGGCAAACGCGGGATGTCTCCCCAACTATCATCTTCAGGGGAACCGGTGGGAGCAACCTCCGGGTCGACTTCTGGGATCTCCGGTGGAGCAGTCATCGGGGAGGCCAACGCCGAAGTAACCTGGTCCCCTAGGTGTTGCTCGTCATCTTCAACCGCTGGCGCTTCCGTTTCGGCGTGCACGCCGGGCCGATCTTCGGGTGTCGCGGTGTCACTGGGAGAGGGAGAGGAGGAGCCAGAACCTTCAAGAGGGGTAAACAATCCGCTGCTAGTGTGAGGGGTTCCAAGTAGTTGATTGTCCCGCTTGAACTTGGTGACCGCGGGGAGATACGCTAGACCCGCAACGGGTGTCGACGGTCCACTTTGTACAGGAGACCATGGGGCACTCATTGGATCTCTGACGTTGGGGTTAGCGACCAGGGGCATGACAAATGGGAGGGGCTTCTTGTCCTCTTCTTGCAAGTTCAAAGGTTTATCCTTGACGGTCCGCGGGGACAGTTCGATTGGATTGTGTCCATCCTCCTAAAATGGATCGCTTAGACCTGGAGGTTTTGAATGGAGATGGTCGTTACCTTGATCGCCGATTCGTGGTGAAACGGTCCCTCTCCTGCAGAAACTTCTGGGGTTGTGCTTCTTGGGTCTGGCTCCCGGGATTTTGCGACTTGCTCCTCGATAGACGTGGTAGTGTCGGATATCTATACGATTAAGTGAGGATCGTGGCGAGATTAAGGTGAGATCATCACCTACCGGGGTGGCACCTTCTTGATCATTTGTGATCGACACTAATTGATCCGCCTCCTCAAACGCGTCTCTGAGAACCTCCTCAACTTCGTTCACTGTCAAGACCGCTTCGTCAGCGAGAACGGTATAATCCCTAACTGGATCTTCATCTGCGCTTTCTTCATCCTCTTCTCCACCCACCAACTCGTCCAATATAGTAGGTGTGCCACCCAATGAAGCAAAGGAAACTTCTGCAAGGGAAACTTTGGTATCACCAATTGAGGCCGCTGACTGCGACTGGTGATCATTCTCGATGAAAGTGGTGGCTGCAGGGAGCGACACCAGATCGTCTAGAGAAAGAAAATCTCAGTCATTAGCGTTGAAATCCTAGATGGAGATGCCTACGGGGGTCAAGTAAGGAAGTAGATTCCTGTGATATTGCCGCGTCCGGAGCCTCGCTCCGGTCGCCTTTTGGAGGATCCGAAGGAGGCCCAACTGTTCTAGCCTCGTCGTCGAGTCCGCCACTACCAGTGACACTTGATGCATCAAGACCATAGTAACCGTAAGGTGGGTTTATGGTGATCTCGGCGACGGGTTCGTCGTCATCCTCCAGTTCATCAAGTTCTTCCCCGCCTTCTTCCTCTAGCTCGAGCTCTGCTGGGATCTCAAGGTCGCTGGTGCCGAGGGGGATGGGCCCGTCGTCATCGAATTCATCCTCCTCTGCTTCCTCGTGATCTGTACTTACCTCCCCGCCGTCGTTATCGCTGATGTAGAGAATTTCCGGACCGCCCCGCTCACTGTCCACATCGCTCGGTTGGTTCAGGGCCGTGAAGGAGATAAAATCGGGTTCGTCTCGGGGGGCTGCAGTCGTAGGAGTATCCAGCTCTAGAGTGTCCTCATCGTACAATGAAACTTCGTCGTCGCCATTAGAAACTTCATCCGTCGTGGAGGGGATTAGAGCGGATGTCGCAGAACCTCGCGAAACTTCAGCCAAATTCTGATCGGTGTGCTGGGATACAATGGAGGAAGGACGGAGTTGTGGACCAGTGTGGTCGAAGTAGGTCACACATTCAGCAGCGGGTGTGAGGTGGGAAGGCGATAGTCCCGAGGATTCGCCTCGAATGGGGCCTCCAGTGTACAAGTCCTCCGCGTATGTTTTAGGAAACTCCCAGGGATCACGAATATCAAGAGGTTGTTGGTCTTCTCCTTCTTCCTCCTGTCCCCATCCGAACAAAGTATCTTCCGCGCCAAAAGAGTCGTCTTGATCGTGGCCCTCCGTTTCGCCGTCGCTTATTTCAATTGCTATGGGAAACCAGTTGACAAGGAAAGTGCAGGTAGGGATCGAGCTGTTACGAACCTTCTTGACCGGTTGTATTTGCAAAGAAATTGTGGGATTTTGATGGTATGGCAGGTCGTGAGCTTCCGACATACGGCTGCTGTACCTCTCCATCACTTTCCGCAGGACTAAAGCTCTCGGCCAAGCCACCGCCGTGATCTCCGTTATCATATGCTCCCAGGTCGTTGACTTCCCCGCCTTCGGCATCCTCCTCATCCGAAAGGAGTTCGATCGCGTCGCTTGGGGTGTTACCAGCGGCGTTGTCCTGCACGTCGGAGTGTCCGTAACTTTCTTGAGAACCGCCATATTCGCTGCCTTGCTCTTCTTCAGTGGCTCGCATCTTGCCTTTCTCCTTCGCCCGCATAGCTTTCCATTCTGCAAACGAGTCCTCGAGGTTATCTTCGTCAATGTCAGCGACATGGTGCGTGTCCCCCTCGCGTGGTTTCGTCGCCTGTGTTGTCGGAGTCTCCTCCTCTTCCTGGCCAAGCGCCTTCCTCAGTGTGCTAGTGATGCCCCCGATCCATTCGTCGAACTGAGGCTGGGTGAACTTGTCGTAGGGGTTGTGGATCGGGGGCCGGGTTGAAGAAGGGTGTTGCGGGGTTGAATTTGGTACCCGTGGGTACACGGAAGAATAACCGTAGCTCATAGTGTAGACCAGGTAAACTTGGGAAGTGGCTGATAACTAGGCCACTAGACTTCGGAGTCGATGGAACAGAGCGGTGGACGGGAGTGCGACCGATCTCGTGACAACAACGCGTCTGGATGCCAAATCAAAATTTCGCACGTTCGCTCACTTCTCGCAAACCACCACATGCCTAACTTTTTGGTTTGTTAAAAAAAACCTTGCAACATCCCTGACTTCAAGTGCCTTATGCCGGCCCCTATATTTTCTGGCCTTTGGCTACTTGCATACATCAGACCAAGTGAAATGTGCGGGGAGGATGTTCCATCCTTCCTGTTTCGCCAAAGGGGTTTCGCTTCCCGACCGTGCGCTGCAGTTCCTTCAAACCCCTTCATTGGTACGGTTCTTCGGCCCCACTATCCGTTACTTGTAAGTCACTGCACTTTTTTGTACTTTCGGATCGATCATTCATGTCGCTGCTGACGAGAGGCCCCGAAATCCAGCTCGGCCTAGACGGTCCCACGTGCTTGCGAACCTCCCAAACTCAGCTCTCTCTCTCGTCAACCAAAGTCCCCTGCCGAATCCCCACCAGTGCTGCGGCGGATGCCCTGCCTATCGCCGCTCAATTGATCTTTATACCCCGAACTTTCACCATCTGAATGTCCCCAATGGAGCACCGTCCTACTTTTACATACAACTGCGATCGATTATCTCTCTACAAGGGCGCTCAATGTGAAGTGAAGGGGAAATGTGTGGGAAACCCATGACACTCCGACAATGATCACCGCCATTACCTCGCCGTTCCGTTGTTTGCCACCTTGGCTGGTTTGTTGGGCTGGTTTGTTGGTTCCGCTAAGTCTTCAAACTTTTATCCGCGATATTGTCGCTCAGGGTTGCTGTATCACTACCCAAGCAGGTGAAACCCCTACTCATTGTCTGATTAATTGTGCGGCGATGACAATGACTTCTCCCCAGCTCGCTTACCGTGTCTTCTGTTCACCCGTTACACAGCGGATCCTGAGAGTATCCCAATCATGCGAACGTGATTCACGTACGAAAAGCTCTGCGAATCATTCACTAATTCCCGATAACGAGTGTATCCGGATATGCGGGGATCTTGGTACTGCCACTTCCCTCGACCCAACAGCCATCCATCTCGGTGTTTCACCGATCTGCCGCGCAGACGTGAATGACGTTGATGGGGTCAGCTCTACAAAAGATGGCACCAGGTGGAAACGAGATATGCTCACGACGACTGGGAGCCCACCAGTGATGCTACGAAAGTTTTAGTGTTCGTTATAGAGTCGGCAGTGCAGTCACAGGTATGTCGTGCGATCTACTCAATTTCCACGCGTTGATTCTTGATCCCCAGTACCGTTTTATTTACGGTGTTCCATGAGCTGCGAACCCCCGCGCCATTCTAGCAAGCCGACTTGCAGAACGTCCTTTCGGGTAATCTTTCCTCCTTTCCTGCGTCAGTAAAATTGGGAAAAGTTCCCATGCACAATTTAGACCCCGGACGATCATACATGCCGAACCTTCATCCATTAACGCGGCTGAAGAATCCAGGAATAACGATCCATATGCCGGTGCATGTGGGCCATGAACCTGCGCATACTGAAGGGCCGTTTTGCGTTAAAGTTGCGTGGTTGAGCCCCCAACCACCCAACAGCCCCCCCTTGCCCTGCCCCCTCTTACCTGATCTCAGCTCTGCTTGAACCTGCAATGACATACCTTAATCGCATCACAGACCCGGAGGTTGCGGTGGCCTCTGGGGAACTCGTCCCAGCCCAGTACCTTCCGGGTCTACCCGAGTTCCCCTCCCCCGACTCTGGCAGCTCTCTGGAGAGCAGTTCCCCTCCCCCGTCGTTGAAGGAGAAGAGCCCAAGAAGCCCCCCCTACAACTCATTCCTGATATCGAGGAACAATCAGCCAGTATCGCCCCCAAAGATAAAGCCACTTTCGAGATGGGGGAGGTTTCAGTTGTGGTTCAACACCTATCGGTAAAACTCTGATGACCAGTGGTATAAACACCATCTTGACCATATCCGCAGTAAACTCTTCACGTTCGTCGTTACGATAAATGGTATCGGGCTGCTACTAGCCATTCTTGACAGTGCGTACCAAACCCCACCACTGTACATCTGACTTAATCCCCGCCTTCAGTCTGGCATTACCCGCGGAAGTACACCGGCGCCCTGGTTCTGGGCAATCTGCTCGCAGCAATCATGATACGGAACGAGCTCTTCGGACGCCTGCTGTATCTTATCGTCAACACTTGTTTTGCTGAGGTGTGTAAGAAAAACCGACTATTACTCCGGGCGGTCGGCATGCTTACGAAGTTGTTCGGTAATTAGTGGCCACCGTTGTGGTTCAGGCTCGGTTGTACATCTGTTTTGCAACATCTTGGGGGAATCCACTCTGGATGCGCAACCTCGGGCTTCGCGTGGCTGGTATTCAAAGTGGTCTTGATCTTTATTGATCACAGAGCCAACCATGATGCCGTGCTGATCATGGGTGTACTTACAAGCCTTGCAATTGCCGTCTCGATCTTGAGCGCGTTGCCATGGGTCAGGAATACATACCATAAGTGGGTCCATTTCATGAAATACCGGGAACGCATCGATTTAAATTCTCCGGTTCGAATCAGCGTTTTTGAGAGGCACCATAGATTTGTTGGATGGTGAGATAATTTACGTTCTCTGAAAAATTTGCAGGACTCTTACCCTTTTGTTTGGACTTTAGGATTGGCCTGGCTTTCAGTATGTTGTGTTCACTGGCTAGGTGATTGGGCGGATCTAATCGAACCATTTAGCTTGGGTATTTGTTGTGTTGGGGGACAGCTACGACGTCGATAAACACCAATGGAACCCCGACAGCATCAGGGTGCTGAAGCAGCAAGATTTCTGGTTCTGCTTTTCGATGACACTATTGTAAGCTTTGCCCGCTAACCCTCCATCGTTTCTCACGTCGTACCGCTTATAGCGTTCTCATTCCCTGGTTTACCGTAAGGGAAGTGCCGGTTGAGGTCGAGATTCCATCACCAAAGGTTGCGATCATCCGTTTCGAGCGAGGTCTCCAACAGGGCTTGCTGGCCCGTATCTCACGAACTTCAGTCTTGGAATACCACGCCTTCGGGACAATCTCCGAAGGTAAACATGCCAAACATCACTACCTTATCTGTGGAGTGCAAGGCGATTTTACCAAAGAGCTCGTCGACGACCCACCGACGCATCTCTGGACACGTCAACTCAAGGTTCGTGATACACGAATGGATCGAACAGTATGGGTAATACGATTGCTTACTTCTATGTAGTTTGCCGGGATCTCAAACACATCGACCATCTACAAACGGGGGATTCGTGTCTGCACTGGTACCGGTCTCGGTGCCGCTCTTTCGACTTGTATCCAGAATGACGGCTGGTTCTTGATTTGGATCGGTTCTAATCAGCTGAAAACCTTCGGACCAACCATCTCCTCCCTCATTCACAGAAACATCCCTCCAGGACGCATGTGCCTGTGGGACTCTAAGGAACGGGGAGGAAGACCTGATATCGTACAACTTGTGGCGGCGATATACAGGGAGTGGGACGCTGAGGTTGTGTTCATTACCTCAAACTGGGATGGGAACAAGGAGTTGATGGAGGGTTGTAAGAAGTTGCACATCCCCGCTTTCGTGAGTTTACCTCGTTCTTGCTCGGGTGCTTGTGCAAGCCAAGACCGATACCCTCTTCCTCTACAGGGCACTCTCTGGGACTTTTGAAGCAACGTCCAGCTTTGTCATCTTCGATCTCACTTCATAGACCGCCTCACTGCCCAGCCCTTGAAACCGACATTCGTCCCTCTCTACCTGGATCGATGAAGATCTAAGTCTTCGATCGTTATATCTACCCCCACTTACCTTTTGCTCTTTGCTATTTAAATTATCACTATTATAGGAAGGAAGATTTTCGCTTTCTTCTGTGGTTTAATGTTCAAACGTTCAACGTCAACCGCCACTATATTTATGCCCACCACGAACAATACCTGACATTGCCTTGGAATAGAATGTACCGATTCGTATCAATGAATAGAGAAAGCATTTTCAATCTCTCGTCCACACAGGCAGCGTGGGTCCTATGACTTGGGATCTGTTAACGTTCGTCCGAGTCAGGTGGGACGAAAATTTGTTCTCGGTACCACTTGAGCTCTGCGAAGCGGTAAAGATGGTGTGAAATGTGACGGGTAGAGTGGGATTTGATTACCGTTTATCGATGCCCTGATGTCTTCCAGCGCCCTGTGGACAGGCAGGTAAATAATGAGGAAGCGAACAATTAGAGAGAGACTTGCCTGTGGTCATCATTCGTCTTCTGCAGAACTTGGGATGGGTACCATCTTCTGCAAAGTTCCTATTAACGCGTAAGCGCGCGCTTCGCTGGTGGAGTTTTATCAATGACGAACCTTGACCGAAGAAACATCTTTTACGGCGGAGGTGAATGAGCAAAGTGGGGTGATGAAGAGTCTTGGGGCTCAGTACTCAATGCTCACCCACGATTCTGCAGGGGCGAGATTGATTCCTCACATCGGCCGACTGAAAACTGAAGAGTTATGTAACGTACCGATAATGTAACCAATCTACGACCTCTGGCATCTCTTGGACGAGAAATACGCGGTCAACGTGTACCGAGTTTCCAGCGAGAACCCCAGCTCTTTGCCGAGGGATCCACTTCTTGATGTAGTCTAGAACTGCCCGTCGAACGATATCGTGGGCATGAGGTGACGCCAGGCACGCTTCTGTAAGACCCGACTGCCGCTCGCGACGTCAGTTGATTGCGAAGGGTAGTTTTCCTTAGCCGGGCACACACCTCCCCGTGTTGTCTCTTACACCAGTCCCCCATACTACAGCATCAAGCCATCAGCATCATTTGAAACATAGCCGCCGTGAAGAATGAAATTTTGGAACGTGTACCTCTCGAGCACATCCTTGTCCGTCTTTATGACGTACTCTATCCCTTCATCGACCGGGTTTAGGTTTCCGTCAGTGATGATAACCTGGACCTCATTTCAGTATGGATCTCGTACGAGAGTGGGACAATGAAAACCGACGGCTATTTCAAGGATCTTATCCTTGGACAAGTCGAGACCGGTCATTTCGCAGTCCACCCAGACGAGAGGATTTTTGGGCAGCGGGCGTGCCATTTCCCTCACAGTAGTAGATAGTGACCGTTTAACTTGAACGAAGCAAGAAAGTAGCCCAAATCCGTTGTTGGCAGCTGACCGCGACTCGTGGATCAGATTACTCGTAATAGTTGGAGAGAGTTTTGTGTAAAGCATTCACCCGTACACGAGGCTGACTGAAAACACCCCAACCGAAAGAGCACTCAGCCGATCTCCAATTTAGTATGTAAAGTTCTCTCGCTCTCTCTTCTACCTTTGACCACCACCGTCTCTCATTCTACTTCTTCCATGGTATTGCCGGTGCGCAGATGGGTCTCGGCCACGTCCGTAGTTTGTTGACCTTCGTCTTTCCCAAGGTGCCCTGTTCAAATTCCGATCTCGTCTATGACGCATATCGCAGGCTCTCCCACGAACAACTCGTCCTCTTTCTTCAGGCAAGAGACCTATCGACCTCTGGCTCAGACGAACTGCTAGCACATCGTCTAACCCAATACGATATTCAAACATACCACTTCCCGTCGGTTTCGTGTAAAAATGGCTCAAACCCATCGCCCATCGCATATACACCTCCCTCTCCCCCTCCAGAACCCCTTCGTCCCCACCTTCGTCACCAAGCAACTCCAGATCTCCCGGTGGAAATTATCGCCGAGATCCTCGACCATCTTAAAGACTGGGAACTCTCTACCGCCCTCGGTCTTCCCACTTTGATACCTAAACCGCTCCAGTGGCAAGACGCCAGTAGCGTAGATCATGCAGTCCTTTTGGGAGACATCAGGCGTGTCCACATTATGTTATCGAGTCCCACCGTTAAGCTCCCGACGAAGCGGATAGCAGTGCCGGTCATCCGTTTCGCCTTCACCCACGTCCTCGAATACCTCTTCACCCATCATCAATCAACATATCTATCTATTTTCGAATACGGCCTCCTTCCAATCACCGCTGCAAAATATGGGCGGATATCAGTATTGTCCTGGTGGAAACGAAAGTTGGATGCCCATTCAGACATCCTTCGTCCGCCCTCGACGAAATCGATCTCGGAGGCTATTGATGGAGCATCAAGGAACGGTCGCGTTGCATCCCTCGAATGGTGGCTGAATTCTGGCCTCAAATTCGAGTACACCGAAGCCGCGTTGGAATTGGCTTCCGCGAGAGACCGCCTTTCGGTCTTGGATTGGTGGCTCGCCCAATCTCGTTCTGGCAGGCTCGGACCGAACAAGGCACTCAAGGTAGGAAAGGTGATGGATACGGCCTCTACGGCAGGGCATGTTCAGGTACTCGAGTGGTGGGCCCGGTCTCAACTTGAGTACAAATACGACAGGCAGGCGCTTTACCACGCCAGCTGTCACGGAAAGGTTGAGGTGCTACAATGGTGGTTGGGGAGCGGCCTCCAGATGATTTTTGATCAGGAGGCCTTAACTGGTGCAACGAAGTTTAATCGACGCGAGGCGTTGGAGTGGTGGGACAAAAGCGGATTGCCGATCCAATATAGGACGTGCGATATTGAAGAGGCTCTTGAAGATGCCTTGATGGGTGGCGAGGCTGTAAGGGAGTGGTGGGCAAGGAAGGGCGTCAACTTCAGGACGAACGACAAGGAGTGGATGAAATTGCAGTATTTAAATTCTCCTCGATAGGTCCTTTGAGTCTTCTAATTCCCCACTCTACGGTTTAATTTTTCTGTGTCCCCCTTTACCACTAATGTTATGGGCACGTTAATCTCAACCAGTCTTCCACGGGCAAGTGCTCGCTCACTGTAGCAAGGAGCTGGAATGTCAGCTCAAGTACTCTAGTTCTCTAAAAAACTGTCACAAGCGAGCACGCTACGTAAAAACCTGAGGGGGACCTCCTCGCCCCGCTGGTTTTATTGTTTCAGGTACTCGCCCTGTTGATGCGACGGAGAAACTCACTGAGAACTTCCACCACACGTTGTGCCTCAGTACAAATTGCCGAACAGAAGGGTCCTCTTTCACCGATGCGATCAATTCTTTTTCATCTTCAAGGGTCACGGACCCTCGTAGATACATCCAAAGAGATTCGTGGTTTGTATATGACCGCAGAAGCGACATTGCGTGTTCCTTTGTGGATAAGAACCCCTCGGTCGGATTCCCGCCTCGCAACATCTTCTCAAGATTGATCGCGTAGTTCATCGCCGAATAGTCCGAGATGTGGGACTCGATCCATTTCAACGTCCTTTGATGCTCCTTGACAAGTACGCTCGAGTTTGAAGGGACACCTGACTTTAGTGAAGCAATAAGCGCTTTAACACAAAAGCACCGGTGAGCCCATGCATGGTAATTCCTAGGGTATAGGTGGCAGGCTGTGGAAGCGCAAGCGAACTCAGTCTCAAGAACGTCTGGAGAAACCGCTTCTGGGATGCTGTCTGAGCCGGCGGTGACAGGGGCCTTGTGGATAACGCACAAGAGCCATCTCCGATGGTGCCAAAGAATCGATTCCTTGGCGCACTCCCGACATGATAGCAAGCTGGCGGAGAAGTTGAGCTCCCAGTAGGGATCAACGACATAGCTTTGAACGAGCTCCTTGCGGGAATTGAGAGCGGTTTGGTGAGCGGGATTGGCGAGGAGGACGACTCGGGTGAGGTGATCTGACAGGTTGGATTGTTGAAGCGATAAGACAGATTTACGAGTTTCATTGCGAAGGCCAAAGTAGGCGCGTACGGCAACCATGTAAACCTGGTATAGTACTTTCTGTGGGACGCCCAGACTCCCCTCCGCGAAGAGGAACGGGTAGGTCGGGGTCGGCTCTGGGACCCATCCACTGATCTCTCCTGGGAGGATCTCAATGGATTGCCTGTGGAATAATGAGGCGAAGTCAGCAATTGAGCCTTTCGGTCGCACGAAAATTTCCGGATTTTACGGGTGTTTTCCAAGTAAATCGGCCAATAATTCGACTTGTTCCATCGGGAAGATAACAGACAAGATTGAAACTGCCACGTGAGCC
>Ga0307512_10001372_pt1 | contig 34589 bp, 36 predicted proteins | sample 14_EM_MG_FD_200267 | JGI IMG/M metagenome (GOLD analysis project Ga0307512, IMG submission 200267) | Populus trichocarpa ectomycorrhiza microbial communities from riparian zone in the Pacific Northwest, United States - 14_EM | ecosystem: Host-associated > Plants > Roots > Unclassified | place... | reverse complement strand
CATAATTGCATCATCTTGCGAATCCGCTTGATAAGACTGCTCTTATCAAATCATCACATACGGCCCAGATGTAATCCCGCTAAGGACCGTCTGGCTGATCACATGAGCTGATGCGCAAGAAGGTGTTATGCTTCATGACTAATGGTATCCACTTCCGAATGGTAGTCACGTGTACTTGCTTCAGTCAACATGTATCATTACCACTATCAGGGGATAACCCCTAACAATGAACTCAAATATCGAATGTCTGCCAAATTCGAAGAATCAACTGTCATCCAGTCAAAGGTGATGAGGTTAGCGCCCCTGGAAGCACTTCAAACACTGAACATTGGCTTAACTGGAATGGGGACTTAGATAATCGTAATCACAGCGAAGACAATCGCGCGGCGGCCGTTGAAACTGATATGGAGCAAGATAATAGCATTGAGTATCCGGAATGGCCAGAGCAGTGGGATGTGAGTGCCGCACCAAATGTTCCCAGATTGATTCGGCCAACATGGAAGTCAATGAGAATGGCTGACAAGATGTCGATGTCAGTCAATGCAATTGAAACGAGTAGGAATAAGGGAGTGAAAAAAAAGTAGGACAGAATTCGTCAATGTTTTACCAGCTTCTTTAGGTATTTCGAACTAGAGTTTTAATTAGAGATATATTATGGGCAAATAGTGAGCAGTAGCTTGGCAAAATCGGTTGATGAACACATGTATAGCAGGCGCAATGAAGCTTTTGGCAACATACATACATTTTAGTCATGTGCGAGCGAACAGTGCAAGAAAATTACTGCGCTCAGCTTTGTCACAAGGCCAAGTCTCAATCTTGCAGAAAGACTACCAATATATCCAAATCATAATGAAAACTATTATCGATGGCAGGCAATGTTGGATGGACAGTACATTGAAATGACCATCAACGGAGCGTCAACAATTTGTTGTTTTGTAATTACGGTAATTGAACAACAATTTGGTTACTGTGATGCATAACCGATATGTTGGCAGCCATTATATGCAAATTAGACAGCGACATGCTCCCTGCCTCATCCTGAGAATCAGCATCAACGGAGCGTCAATGATTTTTACCTTCACATCTTGGGTAATTTATGTTCTGATTGGTTCAAGACATCAATTTGTCAGATATTGACATCCTTTACTGGTGAGAACTAAACCGACATGCTCCCTGCAACGTCCTGAGAACGAGCGTCAACGGAGCATCAACAATGTGTAGATTTGCATCTTGGGTAATGTATGTTCCAATTGGTTGTAGACATCGATTTGTCAGCTATTGACAGCCTTTACTGGGAAAAACTCGAGCGACATGCTCGCTGCAGCAGCCTGAGAATGAGCTTCAATGGAGCGTCAACAATTTTTAGCCTCGCATCCTGGGTAGTTTATGTTCTGATTGCTTGCAGAGATCCATTTATCAGATAATGGCAGCCTGTACTTAGAAAAACTACAGCGGCATGCTCCCTACCGCATCATGCAATTTAGCATCAACGGAGCGTCAACAATTGTAAGCTTCGCATCTTGGGTAATTCATGTTCCGATTGGCTGTAGACATCCATTTAACAGATATTCGCTGCCTGTACTGGGAAACACTACAGCGACATGCTCGCTGCTGCATCCTGAGAATGAGCGTCAACTGATCATCAATAATCTTCAGCTTTGAATCGTGGGTAATTGATTCTCCGATTGATTGCAGGCATCCATTTATCAAATATTGGCAGCCTTTACTGGCAACAACACAGCGACATGCTCCCTGCCACATCCTGAAAATGAGTGTCAACGGAGCGTTAACAATTTTAGTTGTTGCATATTTGGTAATCAAGACATCACGCTGATCTCTGCATTCATAACAGAATAATTGACCGCCGTGATAGACAAAAATACAATGTATCACAGGTAAAATACTGATTCCAAATTAATTGATATTGGAAGCTGCAAAGCATGCAAAAACATATTCTTGGTTGTTGAAAACGCGATTTTGATAAGATACTGTTCGCGTACTCCAGAAGCTATAGCCTTAATTGAATTTATGGATGGACCCACTGGGCGACTCGCTGACAACCCGCCCAATTCAGACGGGTTGGGAGTTTACGGTCAAACCGTACCCATGTCGACGGTTCAGGTTTGTTGACAACTCCGACCATGAATTTGGCAACGGTTTGGGTCGGACCGGCACCCGGACCCGAAGTGACAGTCCAGAACCGTTGCTACCACAAGGGAGGGCAGCTAAAACCTACGTGCTACCCAGAAGGAACCTCGCGCCCAAAACAAGAAGATGACCACTGTGGGATATATTCCAGACATGGCAGAGATTGTCAAAGCATCCTGGTCACTCTTCCACCATGATGGTGTGGCTGCATGTAAATGGTCAGAAAGATCTCCATTGCCACAACCTTTGTCTGCAAAGGACGTCCTTGGAGGACGAACTCAAATATTGAATGTCTGCCAAATCCGAAGAATCAACCATCATCCAGCCGAAATTGCTGAGGATAGCACACCTGAAAGCATTTCGGACACTGAAGATTGGCCTAACTGCATTGGGGACTTAGATAATCCAAATGACAGCGCAGACGAATGTGCACTGGACGTTAAATCTGATATAGAGCAAGACTATAGAATCGAGGATCTGGAATGCCCAGAGCAGCAGGATGTGAGTGCTGGGCCAATTGTTCCCGGGTTGATTCGGCCTACACGCAAGTCACAGAGACAGCCTCAAAAGGTGTTGATGATGGTCAATGCAATTAAAACAAGGAAGCATAAGCAATTGAAGAGAAAGTAGGACAGAATGCGTCGATGTTTCACCAGCTTCTTTATGTATCTCGACCGAGAGTTTCAGTTAGGGATATATCATGGGTGAATACTGAGCAGTAGCTTGTAAATATCGGTTGATAAACAGATTTATAGCAGGCGCAATGAAGCTTTTGGCAAGATACATAAATTTTAGTTGTGTGAGAGCGAAGAGTGCAAGAATGTTACTGCGCTCGGCTTTGCCACAAGGCCAAGTCTCAATCTGGCAGAAAGACTACCAATAATTTCAAATCATGATGAAAACTATTATCGATGGCAGCAGATGTAGCATGGACAATACATTGAAATGAACGTCAATGGAGCGTCAACAATGTGTGGTTTTGTAATTATGGTAATGAAACAGTAATTTAGTCGTTGCAATGCCTAACCGATATATTGGCAGCCTCTACAGCCAAAAGAGACAGGTACATGCTCCCTGCCGCATCCTGAGAATGAGCATCACCGGAGAATCAACAATTTTTATCTTCGCATCTTGGGTAATTTATGTTCTAATTGGTTGTAGACATCCATTTGTCAGATATTGCCATCCTTTACTGGTAAAATAACAGCGACATGCTCCCTGCCGCATCCTGAGAATGAGCGTCAATTGAGTGTCAATCATTTGTAGCTTCGCATCTTTGGTAATTTATGTTCCAATTGGTTGTAGACATCGATTTGTCATATATTGACAGCCTTTACTGGAAAAAACAACAGCAACATGCTCCCTGCCGCATCCTGAGAATGAGTGTCAACAGAGCGTCAACAATTTTTAGCTTCGCATCTTGGGTAATGTATGTTCTGATTGGTTACAGAGATCCATTTTTCAGACAATGGCAGCCTTTACTGGGAAAAACTACAGCGACATGCTCCCTGCTGTATCCTGCGAATGAGCGTCAACCAAGCGTCAATAATATTCAGCTTCACATCTTGGGTAATTTATGTTATGATTGGTTGCAGAGATCCATTTATCAGATAATGGCAGCCTGTGCTGGGGAAAAACTGCAGCGACATGCTCCCTGCCACATCGCGAGAATGAGAGTCAACTGAGCGTCAACCGTTTTTTGCTTCGCATCTTGGGTAATTTATGTTCTTATTGGTTGCTGACATCCGTTCATGAGATATTGGCAGCCTTTATTGGCAAAAACATCAGTGACATGCTCCCTGGCTCATTTTGAAAATGAGCGTCAACGTCGCGTCAGCAATTTTAGTTGTTGCATATTTGGTAATCAAGGCATTGCGCGGATCTTCGCGTTCTTAACCGAATTATTGACCACCCTGATAGGCAAAAATACAAGATACCAAAGGTGAAACACTGATTCCAAATTAATCAATATTTCAAGCTGCAAAGCATGCAAAGACATATTATTGGTTGTTGACAACGCGATTTTGTTAAGATACTGTTAACAAACCCCAACAAAGGAGCCATATATGAATGTATGGATGGACCCATTGGGCGACCCGCTGACAACCTGCCTGATTCAGATGGGTTGGGAGTTTGCCATTGAACTTTACCCGAGATGATGGTTTGAGTTTATTGGCAACCCGGACCGCCCATTTAGTAATGGTTCGGTTTGGACCCGGACACAGACCCGAAGTGACGGTCTGGAACTGTCGCTAACACTATGTGGCTACAACAAGCTGATCAAGTTCAATGAAGCAAATTTTGTTTTTACTGATGGACGTTGTGTGCTATGAGAGACAATCAGAGCGATCTTGCAAGTTCCGACGATAAGGAGGACGGGGAAGACAAGGTACATGATGAACTAGATACAGAGCTGGGTAACCTGAGTGAAGATGACAAACACGGCTGGGTAATGGGCACAATCTGCCACACGGTACAGCAATGCATGTAGAGATTTCAGCTGGAGCAGATGAGGCTTGTGGAATTGCCACAACCAGGTTGGGGGGACGCGGCCCACTTCTTCCGTAAGAGAGATATGAATTATGGGAAGGCTGAATTGAGGGTTCCGGCCATTGTCAACACCCAAACATGCATGACTGCAGCCACACAATCACTGATAACATTTGCAGAGCTTATGCAGAGTCATGATATTGTCCCCGGACAATCGCAAATGCGGAAACGGACTCATTATCCAGGAAGTAGTCCAATGAGGCTGGGTTCCGAGGAACAACAGCCATGAGAATGGATAGCGCCTCTCTCGCCTGATGCAGCACCCGATTGTTCACCCAACAGGAATTAGAAGCCGGTCGAACCCATAAGCTTATACCCATTCCTATAGCATCCCTAGCTAATTATTATACAGAAATTGGATTTGGATGAAGAAATGGTGATGGCTGCTGCATCATTGGAGGAATAGATGGCCAAACAGTGAGATTTGATGGCGTATCTAGGTGAAAAGCAATTTGCGTACCTATTTTGCTGTGTGTCAGCATCTTCAGGATTGTGGTGATAAAATTGTTAGACATGATAATTCGTCAGTGCATGTGCAAGGGTAGTGTTAGCAATCGGTCCGGGTAACCCGCCAGCGGTCCGGGTTTTGACTGGCGGTTTGGTTTGGTTTGGTTCCAGACCCGGCCAAAGACCCGACTCACTGTGTCTTGGCGGGCTTGTTACCCAGACCGGACATCAACCCGCGGATTTTTGGCCGGGTTGGACCCCCACTGCGGTTCCATCTCACGGTTCCTGCAACTTTTGCTCCAATTAAGTATCTGAGATCTCAACATATCATAACATGATGAATATGTAGATTGTGCAGTTTTAGCCGCTGTTCCACCTCCCGCTTTCAGATTTGCGATCAGACGAATATTCGTTGAATCACTGTGAAATAACACCATATTTTCAGCGAAATTCGCGCGTTTTCGATAGCAACTCAACGAATATTGGTCCGATCGCAAATCTGACAGTGGGAGGTGAAAGAGTGGCTAACACTGCACAATGTACGTACTGATCATGTCATGGTACGATCAGAACTCCAATACTTAATTGGATCCATAATTGGGAACTTGAAATGCCGGGTTTTTGGTTGTGAAACGGGCCCATTTCCAATGGTCCGGGTTTTTCGTGTGGTAAGACCTGTTGCCACAGTCCAGTTTCGGGTGGAACCGGACCCGGAACCGACCTGGGAATTTGGACCCATTCCTAACACTATGCAAGGGTCGTATGGGCCATGTGAAAGTTCCAAACTTCAACTCAAGTTGATAGACAACCAATAAAGAGGATATCGTCCTGCCTGTTACAGTTAAGTGAGAAAGCAAAACCTAACTTAGAGACAAAATTCACTAACAACATTCAACTGAGTGATGTCATACGAGTCATAGAAGGAGCAGTCAATGGGCAATGCAAAACCAGATGAATGACAGCCGTCATGCTGCATTAATCACTCATCCAACTGGATTACACTCCGCTCAGACCTGCTGCACAAGTTCGAGATTTTGAAAATTGCTTATGGTTCATCATGGAAATCTAGGGGAAGGAGCTGGATACAGAAATGTGAGGATGTCGGGCCATATATGTCAAAATCTGGTGTATCAATATATACCATACATTGAGGGCCAAAAGTGCAGAAACCGGATGGGCCTACCTCATTCATTGCTCACATAACATGCATCGTCGTTGCTCAGATACTGAAAAGCCCCCGACGCTGTTGGATACGAATGAATATACCTAGAAAAGATATATGTGCTTTCAAAAATGACTGAATGCATTGTGTTTACAAATGTTTAGTGTCCAATGACTGTTAGTATGTTTTTAAGCTGAGCTTCAATGGAGTGTCAATGATTTTTAGTCTTACCCCTTCAGCAAACAAATGGCTGCATAGTAACCTCCATCGAAAGAGGAAGTATTGGTGGTCTTGATATATAAAAAGGCAAGTGACACACTGGTTGCCCCATCCTAGAAATGAGAGTCAACAGATCGTTAACGATGTTTGGTGTTGCATCTTGGATAATCACTGGGCTGTGAAGAGGCATTGACCCATATTCACAGTACTGGCCGCCCGTATGGGCCAAGATGCTAGTGATGACATCACTACTACCTTTTGAAAATCAGTGACAATAGGGTAGCAACAATTTTTGGTCTTGCATCTTCGAAAATCTAATGGTTGTGTAACGGTATTAACCCATATTCATGGTATCGGCCGCCTTTATGGGTAAAAATGCTCGTGGTGATCTCCCTACTACCTCCTGAAAATACGTGTCAATTGAGCGTCAACAATTTCTGGTCATTCATCATGGATAAATGAATGGCTGTGCGACGATGTTAACCCATAATCATAGTATCGGCCACCTTTATGGGCAAAAATGCTAGTGATCATCTTGCTACTATCTTGTAGAAATGAGGGTCAACTGAGCATCAACAATTTTGGTTCTTGCATCTAGGATAATCAAATGGCTGTGCAACAGCATTGACCCATAATCAAACTGTTGGCCACCTTGTTGGGCCAAAATGCTAGTGACAGTACCTAGTGTTAGTGAAGGTCCTGGGATGCCCAGCTTCCGACTGGGTTCGAACCGAACTGAAGGCCTCGGTCAGGGTCGGAAACTGCCAAGCAACCTGATCTGGGTAACCAGCGCCGGGTTGTCACCCGGACAGGACATAAACCCATGGTTTTTTGGAGGTGTTGAAACTCGACTGCTCTTCCATTGTATGGTACCTGCAACTATGGCTGCAATTAAATGTCTGAGTTCTGATTGTATTGTGACATGATCAATACGTACATTGTGCTGTTTTAGCAGCTCTTCCACCTCCCGCTTTCAGATTTTGGATCTCACCAATATTCATTGAATCACTGAAATAACACCATATTTTATGCGAAATTCTCGGGTTTTCGATAGTGACTCAACAATCATTGGTCCGATCGCCAATCTGACAGCGGGAGGTGAAAGAGCGGCTAAAAGTACACAATCTATGTATTGATCATGTCACGATATGATTAGAACTGAGATACTTAATTGGAGCCAAAATTGTCAACTTGAAATGCCGGGTTTCTGGTGGTAAAACTGGTCCATTTCCAATGGACCGGGTTTTTTGTGTGGTAAGACCCATTGGAACAGTCTGTGTTTGGGTGGAACCGGAACAGGACGTTAGGGGTGTGCTTATCTGTCAAGTATAGGAACTTATGCACGGCCCTAGATATGATATCCTACCTAGGCGTGTCTGCAGTTCAGCTGAATGGGAAATCGATATAGATCGAATGCGCAAAGGGGACAAATGCTTATCGTTGTTTCCGATGCTTCCAGGAAAATGATAACCAGATCAAATCCAGGCGTTAAACAATACTGGCAGTACATATAACCTCTCATTTGAATTCCTCTAAAGAGGCTGTTTCTTTTGCAGATTTGCAAGCCTCTTCCACTCAACCTTTAATTGCTTCCTAGTGGTTGGTGAAGGATTGAGCTTTCCCTTCCGAGTGCGGCCCAAAGGATCTGCCTGATGATGGGTATTGGCAGGTACTGGAGATTCGGCTATAACCGATCATTGTTGAATATCTCCAGGTCCTACAGGGATCTCCCTTTCCAACGATGCTTCTATTATTTCTGGCTCTTCATTATGACATCATACTTCAGATGGGAATTCTCTATGATCTAGAAAGTATTGTAATGCTGGATCGAGTTGGACTAACATTGCGATCCACCAGATGCACTGAGCCGCAAATAAATATTGTGGTAGTTCAAATGCAACTAATAGTTTCGCAAAAGTCGAAAGTAATCTGTCTGATTTGTTCTTGAAGGAAATACTCATCTCAGGGGCGGGGCTGCTGCTACAATGCTAAAAATATTTAATACTAGTAATGCTAGATATAGGTATCGTAAAGATACATTAATATTTCAAGGTCTTGTTCGCTGGTATGTTTTTCTGACTGTTTGCTGCTGGGGCTTGTACGTCTCATTGTCGGGATAATGTGATCTCTTTATAGACGGATTCTCAGTTCATGCTTGACTTTTGGAATCTCACTATGACATCAAGATTGAATGATAGGATATAGTTGAGATCATCTTAAGTTCCTCATTGATTGGTGCCAGGCTTCCCTTTGGTTATCGTGTTCATGCATGAGTGGTTTCAAGGCGTTATGCCCCCACTATGGGCCATCCCCATGTCATGATATCAAATGCACATTCTGACAGATCATAACTGCAACTTGGACATCTTGCTTCCCGTAATATTCAGTAGTTGGACCATCCGCCGACACATAGCCTGAACAGTGCTTTTGCAATTTATAATAACTACAGGTTATGAAATGACTCGCCTTATAATTTGGCAATTTAGCAATGCGGTCCGAGATTTTAAATGGTGACCAACCAATTCTCTGCCAATGTGGATTATGACACGTCGCGATGATGTTGCAATGCATACTGACTCAATCCAATGAGCAGGTTTGCTTCTGTCCTCTTATCTTCAGCCAAAGTCATTAATCCCTCAGACACAGGATGGTTAGATCTCGGCGCTTCCTTAAACTGAGGAGCTTTACAGGCTGAATCCTTATCACTGAGCAATAAGACCCATAAATCCCCACTTGGTAGCATTTTTCTTTATCGTCTGCTGAACATGTAATTCTGCAATGTTACAACTTAACTGTGTGTTGCCCCGCTAGATAACATATAGTAGGTGTGGCCAATAATTGTGTCCACTGCTGATGGTTTTTCACATCCCAGTAATGGCGACATAATTGCATCATCATATTTGAATCCGCTAGTCAGGGCGCACGTATTACTAATTGATCGACATGCGGCTCATGTGTAATCCCACTAGAGATCTCCTGACTGACACACAACGTGACGCTCTCACAGATAGGTGCTATGCGAGTAAGTATCTGCTAACCCATCCACATTGTATCATTACCGCTGCTACGGGAGAACCCCTAACACCAGAACCGAACCGGGAATTTGAAATTGTTGCTAACACTAACAGTAATGCAACTGCCTCATAAAAATGAGTGCCAACAGAGCGTCAACAGATTATGTGGGGGCTGGATGAGATACATCAGCAGAAACTAAATTTCGTTCATTAAATTTATTTAATATATGGTACCCACAAACTCAAAAAAATGAAATCGAGATTTCCCTGAAATAAGGCTTTGCTTCACCGTTCCTGACAGTTCGTTGAGTGGTAGCGATGCTATTTTCAAGGGTCACGACCAGTGTACCCACTTTTGTGAATGTGACAATGAGGTCTCAACGAACGGTTCATACTTCCTGTGGCAATATCACAAATCATCGCTCAGCATACTCCTATGTCACCCATTTCGATTTGTCCTCGCCATGATGATAGTAATTGCTTCATATGTTTAATGAAGCATGTAGTGCGAGTTTTCGAAGACCCTCAGCAGTTGATTTGACCAACGATAGTTACCATGCAGAAGTCGTTCATGACATTGATTTTGTTAATACAAGATCGTTCAGTACCATGCAGTTGTTCAACCATTGCGGGAGGGTCATGCATCATCGCCATTATGATTTTACAAGTTTGAAATCAGACTTCAGTAAACCATCAGTCCAATTACATTTACTACTATTATGATATATCAACAAAATCTGGAATAGAATAGCACACAAAGGAAATCGTAAACCTGATCACTGACACCATTCCTAACCTCCAAGCGACATTGCACCCTCCACAATCATCCTTCCATTGACTAATCCCGTATTCTCAATGCTGGTGATGTTGGTGATGCTGGTGATCTTGTTGCTGTCGCTGTTGCTGTCGCTGCAGGGGACAGGCTGGCTGCTGCTGGCGATGGCAGACCCACCCACAGGCAGAACAGCTGAGAATTGCATGCTAGCTCCTGTAGCAGCAACCAAGCTGCTGAGATGATTGAAAGAATTGTTGGGCTACTCAATCAGCTCCTCCAGGATGTAATCGACGAACTCCTCATCGAAGCTGCGCTGATCGTTGTGAGGGTGTGCCATCACTGGGTCCATACCAGTTGAGTGGATCCTTCAGGAAATCATGCTGCGAATATTGTCTATCTTTCTGGCTTGAACCTCTGGCAAGGAAAATTGAAAATACGCGTTGAGATGATGAAATACATCTGTGCATGCATTCTTAACTGTGTGATTAATGTTTCAAGTATCGCACTTACATTGTGCTCCACCTGCTGGAGCAAACTCTGGTGGGACACTGAACAGGCCTGTGTTCCGGGCCAACAGACAATGGTGGATGGCTGTCGTGGTAAGCGCAATGAATGGTCGGTTCATTTTGGTATTCAATGATCTATCTTTCATTCCGATTGGTCGTATGCCATAGCAGTATGTCCGGTGAACATGATCCACGAATCCAGTCGCTGTAGATCAAAACTTCCACTCCCGAATTGATCACCAAGACAACTATTCAACCAGAAGGGAAGTTTGAACTTACTTCACGAATGTTTGTGGGGAATGTAAACCTGTCCCAGGCGAATAGTCAAGATACCATTGTCTGGATATCTGTAGGCGATGGAGTTTGAAATCCGTAAATAGAGTCAATTGAGGTCATGCAGTGGTATCCCATTATTGTGCGGGAGCAACCCATCTCAGCGAGAGCCCGATACACAACGTCAGCGATGAACACAATGGTTGAGATGATTCATTTACCACTGCAATGTAGGCATGTGGAGGGTCTGAGTTTCTCTGGGCAGGATCAATCCTGGCAATGTCCTCATACCACCAGCTATGGATCTGCACGGCCTTCCCTGAATTCGTGGTAAAGGGATTCATGAACATCGCATAATTCATAGTTGTAGGGTTCAAATGTGCCACGTCCATTGCCGGAATGCCTGAATGACATGTCTTGGCGTTGTATTTTCCGCCGACAATGAGGGCTGTCACGTCATCAACACAGGGCTCATATCACCACAGATTTCCAGCTTTCGATGCAACCAATTGCTTGACGGCCATGTTAGAATCCTGGTTGTAATAAATATATTCATTAGCGGACAGATTCAATTGTTTAAACATTTAAATAAATACCTTCTAGGATGCCAGCCGGGCAGGCTGGCGTTCGTCCTGCTCCTCTGAGACACTATTCATCCCACGACGCTCAGGATGTGGGGGTTGTGCCAACTTAGGAGATGATTCTGTTGCCGCTACGCATTTTCCAAGTGGTGATGTGAAGGAATCTTCTGACGGCCGCTTGCACACTGCTTCCCTGGATGGTTGCAGAAGAGGCTTGTCATCACATTCTGAAATGTCATCGTGATGATAATTTCAATTGGTGGGTATCATGCTGAGATCATCCTTGAGATCCTCATCGTGGATACATTGTCTGCTTCTCCTTGTGCTGGAAGGAAGAGGAGGAGGAATAGATGTGTGGCACCATGGTGTCATGATATAAAATGGTGGCAAGTGATAAATACAAAAGAATTAAAGAAGTGACTAAAGCAAATGCGAATCAATGTAAAGTGAATGAATTGAAGTGTTGGGTAGAGGAAAGAAAGTGTTGATATGATAAAAAGGATCGTCGGAATGCCTCGTTTCATCATGTCGATGACTGTATGATCTTGGCCTGTCCCACTACCCACATGTTCAACTCCTTCGATGGACGGGAACTTAGAACTAAGAACGGCAGGTGTCAAGCATGCTGCAGGTTTATTGATTGGATATCTTTGACAAAAATTATTATCGCAACATGCTAAAAAGCATCAGCGTTACACTAATCATTCAGGGTAACTTCTGATGTGTAATGATACTGAGCAACCAGTCTCATAATTGCCCTACACAGAATCGTATCGCTGCCACTATTCCTCTCCCAGAATCAAGTGTCTCAACAATTAATCCCAACATTGTGAACTCTCAGCACAGCCAATCATGCATGAATATGACCAATGTAATAACAAAATGAACAAAACACTGAAAAGAGAGCCAAAACCTCTCCAAAAAACTCCAAATTATCACCAATCCGTCCACCCTCCACAGTGCCAGAAAAATACCCACCCACAACGCCAATCCTTTAACAATTGTCCAGCCAGAGCATTCCATCCCCACAACAACTATATTGCAGCAGGGCGGCTGCTTGAATGGTTGCTATTGGCCAGAGAGCCTGCAGTGGGAGGATTCACAATGTGATCATGCTCGAGTAGCCAAGCCACATTGTCATCAGCAACAACGCTTCGCTTGGAATTGGCAAATAGACCATGAGCACAGTTTAGGATGACTTCAAGGTATCGCTGCTGTCTAATAATCTTCCATTGAAGCTGTCATTCAAACGTTTGGAAGCCTGTTTTCGTTGTCATGAAGCTTCCTGGATCCAGGCGCCGCATCCAAGCATCATCATCTCATTCCTACCAGGTATGGTTGATGATATTCTCAGACGGAGGTTGCAGGATATCATCCACAGGAAGGCAGCTGCGGCCTCCACGCATAGGTGTCTGGGCACCAGGTGTGCCATCAGCTTGTTGGCCATGATAAACGACGCCGATAAGAATTGGTTGTTGAATTTCATTACCATCTTGACCCATCCGGCAGCAGTATCGTTATTGAAGACTGGGGTCACATTGCAGGAATGCAGACCACATTCTGTATCGGGCTGCTCCCAGCAGCCCCAAAGATCTCAGACTTTCCGCCTGGGGTTTGGGAGACCGGCGATGGCAGCATTCATGATTGACGAACTGGTAGTATCGATAATCGATGAAACAATCCGAAGTATTGATTCACGATCCGCAGGCCAGCAGCATGAGAATAGCGGACAATTGTTTTCACCCACCCTCTTCCCAGCAATGTCAGGATCCACAAAGGTGATGGTAAAGATAATAGGCTCGACAAGGAAATCGGTCAAGCAGTCTCACAGCGCCTCCATCGGTGAAGACCTGTGACCTGAGGTTTCTTCTTTGTTTTCTTCTGCAGCTAAACATCATCAGCAAGAGCAAAAGAAGCAACGGGGCGTCGAAATATATACCAACTTGAACGAATTTCCTATTCTTAGTGGGGGTTTCATTGATACTAATCCTCCTTCGCTGAAGGCGAACATCCGGAAACTCATGGCGTGCTGCCTTGGGTTTCTGACCGTTGTTAATGATCTTGTCTGCCTTGAACCATTTCCAATGGGGCGTTTTAGAAGCCACATCACTGATTTGAGTAATGCGATGATCGATTGGAGGATCCCATTGCTCAGGGCCGGCGCCATGATTGTTGCTGATTCTGATGGACTGGGCAATCTCGCAGAGGCGCTCTCTCACCTGATTATCTTTATGTTGTGTTGTCAAGCCACCCTTCCCCCGCCAAATTCCCATCGTTACTACTGCCAATTGGCTGACTCCAACACCGGTGTTCATGGCCCAGATGCGAACTTGTAGAGACGGCATCTGGATTGTATTAGCATCTGTGAAGATTGATTTCAGCAACCAGAAGGCATCACATTACATTATAGGTTCTCAACAGTGGTCAATGATTGAGTGGTGGATATCAAATGCTAGTTACACTGAACAAGGGTTGGGAGTGTTGAATATATTGTGAAGGATGATGCACTGGGGTAGTAGAGGTGAGGAGGGTGTGTTGAAGGTTCTGGAGATTGTCAGTAAGGTAGGCAGGCAAGGCAAATTTATATATGGGCTTGGAGGGGTTTTGTTGATCTGGTGACATCATCTGGGCTGCTATTCAGCTAGAAATGAATTCGCTCAGCATCATCTAAGCGCCCAGATTGATGATAGAAACGGTACCAGACTGTCATTTCAGGTCCAGGTCCGGGTCCCAACTGAACCATTGCCAAACTGGCCGTCTGGGTCGTCAATGAAACTGAACAATCAAGTCGGATACCATTCGATGGTAAACTCTGAACCCGTCCGAATTGGGCAGGTTGTCAGCAGGTCGCCCAGCAGGTCCATCTATTGATTCATATAAGCCTCTTGTTTTTGCAGTATGATAATAGTATCTTATCAAAATCAAGTTATCAACAACCAATAATACGTCTTCGGATGTTTTGCAGTTTGCAATTTCGATCGATTGGGAATCTGTCTTTCACCTTTGATATAGTTTATCTCTGCCTATCAAGGTGGTCAATGATTCAGTTATGTGCGCGAAGATCCATGTGATGCCATGATTACGAAATATGAAAGACCTGAAACTGTTCATCCTGCGTTGACGTTCATTTTCAGGATGCAGCAGGGAGCATGTCGCTGTTGTTTTTGCCTTCAAAGGCTGCCAATGTCTCATAAATGGATGTCTGCAACCAATTGGAACATACATTACACAAGATTCAAAGCTAAAAATTGTTGACACTCTGTTAATGCTTATTCTCAGAATGGGGCGGTGACCGTGTTGCTGTCTCTTTTGCCTATAAAAGCTGCCAATACATTGGTTATGCATAACAGCGATTAGATCACTGTTCAATGACCATACTTACAAGACCACATATCGTGGACGCTCCGGTGATGCACATTCCCAGAATGGGGCTGTGACCGTGTTGCAGTCTTATTTGCCTATACAAGCTGCCAATACGTTGGATATGCATAACAGCAACAAAATCACTGTTCAATGACCATACTTGCAAGACCACAAATCATTGACACTCTGTTGACGCTCATTCTCAGAATAGGGCAGTGACCGTGTTACTGTCTAATTTGCCTTTAAAAGCTGACAATATGTCAGTTATGCATAACGGCCACCAGATCACTGTTCAATGACCGTACTTACATGACCACAAATCATTGACACTCCGTTGATGCTCATTCTCAGAATGGGGCGGTGACCACATTGCTGTTTGTTTTGCCTATAAAAGCTCCCAATATGTCGGTTATCCACAACAGCGACCAGATTACTGTTCAATTACTGTACTTACAAGACCACAAATTGTGGACGCTGCGTTGAAGCTCATTTATTGTATTGCCCATTCAACATCTGTTGCCATCGATGATTGTTTTCATCATGATTTGAACTCGTTGTTTGTCTTTCTGTCAGATTGAGACTCCACCCTTTGGCAAAGCTGAGCGCAGTAACATTCTTGCACTGTTTGCTCTCACAGGACTAAAATCTATATATCCTCCCAAAAGATTCATTGCGCCTGCAATACATCTATTTATCAACTGATAATCTCAAGCTACTGCTCGCCATTCGCCCATAATATATCTTTAACTGAAACTCTAGGTCAAGCAACATAAAGAGGCTGGTGACACATTGACGAAGTCTGTCCTACGTTGTCTCCACTCCCTTATTCCGCCTTGTTTCTATTGCATTAACTGTCACCAACACCGTTTCAGCCTGTCGCTTTGACTTCCCTGTTGGCCAAATCAATACGGGAACATTTGGCCTGGCACTCACATCCTGCTGGTCTGGGCATTCCGGATCCTCGATGCCATTGCCTAGCTCCATATGGGATTCAATGTCTGCCACGCAATCATCTTTGCTGTCATTTGGATTATCCAGGTTGCAACTCCAGTTTAGCCAATCTTCAGTGTCCGAAATCCTTTCAGGTGCACTATCCTCTCCACTTTTGACTAGATGACGGTTGATTCTTCGGATTTGGTGGAGATTTATTAATTTAGTTTGTTCCCCAGGGAGGTCCTTTGCAGACAAGGCTGGTTGTGAAGGTGATATTTCTCACAGTTTAAATGAAGCCGCACCAGGATGTTGAAAGAGGGACTGGGATGCTTTGATGATCTCTTCCGTGTCCGAAATGTATCCTATGGCTGCCATCTTCTTGTTTTGAGCACGAGATCCCTTCCGTGTAGCACGTCGGCTTTCGCTGCTCTACCACAGATCCAACAAGTCGCGGACCTTGGCCATTCTGTGCAATTTCCTTTCCTCCGCCTGTTTCTTCATTCACGAGTTGTTTTCTGTGTTTGTTGTCTCCAATGATGGGTCATTGCCTGCCACAATGCCGCTATTGGCTTGAGCAAACTATGTTACAATGACTATTTTGGGAATGGTCTTGCCTGTGGTTTTGAATTCCTCCAGCCTAAGAAATTTCGCCCAAGGGAAGAACTGGACTCCACACCAACACCATTTGGTGTGATAGAGAATATGTTGTGTGCCACATAGAAGAGATTGGCGTCCTGTGAGTGCGTTTCCTCCTGGTGCCGCCACCAGTTGGTCATGTCCGGTATATACTATGTGCTGCAACTATCCATTAGGCCGGAGTGGTAACCATCGAGATTTGGATCAATTTGCCCCCAGTTCTTTCGTGCCTCAATCGATGAATTCGAATGGAGCCTGGTCAGCAGTCAATGAGCGTGCTGCACGATTGCTTTGTCTGGGTGTTGTTTCAGCCACATTGTTTGGCATTAAGTATTGTTCATCATTGGCGGACGAATCATATAGATCAACGGATGATTAACCGGATCGTAATGCCATCGCGGAATGGATGAGATTTGAGAAGGGTAAGTTTTCGGGAATATTGACTGGCAAACGTCAATGTTTGGCACAGTATTCGTTCTCAACCGATTTCAGAAAGGCCTCGTTGTATTGGGTAGTAGAGGATGTCTCGTCCTCAGGATTATTATCCATTCCCTTGTCCCACTGTCGAAACGATCGCAACTTCCCCAAAGGATCCAGGATCTGTGCAGAAAGGAAATGCATTCCCGTTGTTGGCGTCACTTCAGCATAATATTTGGACAGCTTCTGTCAGTCTAACTTCACAGCGGAGAACAACTCCTCCTTCCATTGAGTCTTCTTCTCAGCCTTATGATCGCATAACGCCATCAATCTGATCGAACATGTCACTGTAGACCGTGATTACGTGACGCAATGTGATTCTATGCCTCTTCGACATCCACAGGGTTCAATATCGGAATGGCCTCAAAACTTCCAAGAAATACTTATCAATGGTGCATTCATCCTGAGTCGTGAAAAGTGGCCGGTAATCACTGTATTTTGGGTTTTGGAGCCACTCATGGGTGAATTCCTGGAATTGGTTGGCTTGCCCAAGCAACTCCAGTGTCGAGTTCCAATGTGTCTTCACATTCATAATACGTAGTACAGCGATACCGAGGTTGGCTTTTTGTTTGTCAATGAACTCGTTTCAACGACTAGGTGTCAGCATAATGAATACAGCAACCATTCTCTGCTCTATGATGGTTAGTGTCAGGACTTTCAAAATATGTTGAAATATGTACTTTCTCAATTATCTTTGCTAAACCTGGTCTCATGGCCGACACCTTGTTGTATCTAGGATAGCACTCCTTTGGCAGTCTTTGACTGGTTCCAATGTCTATGCTTTCATTCTCTCCAAATTGCTGATTGTGCTCATGGGCTTCCCAAGACCTGGCGCAGCCCATTCCAACCTGACTGCTCATGAATGCACCTGAAGCCAGCTGTATGATGTGCACCATACATGATATGTGGTTCCTCAATGCAGGCCACTCTATTCCGGAGGACCGAAGTGTTAATTGCAGTTCGCATGTCTTCGAGTCATTCGAGGAATCATTGTCTGTCATAATCCCAAGCCAGTGGCCGTGGGCAAGTTCAACACGATCAAGCACATCTTTCAAAGGTACGGCAAGCCTTGCGGCAGTGTGTGTGCCGTTGACCTATCATTCGTAATTCGCTTTCGAAAGCGGAACAGAATAGTTGATAAACCTCATCGAAAGCGAGTTGAACTTCACCCAATGCCCAGTTTTGATCCATATATTAAGCAATGGTGGATGGTATGGCGAGTTTGTTCGTGAATATCCATCAGTCCAATCCTATACTAACCATTTTTTGTGACCGAAATTGCTTCTTAATTGCATCCACGGTGAGTGCATATTCCCTCCGGCAAATGTTGCTACGAGTGGTGGCGCCAGGCGGCCCTAGGTACTGTTAGCAACAGTTCCATATTTGGAACCGGCCGGTTTTATAGGTCTGCGTGGCAACGGCCTTACCACATCAAAAATCGACGATTTTTTAAGTGAACTGTCCAATTAAGTCCACCAATATTAATCAGACTATTTAGAGCTTGGTATGTGAAATATGCAGCTTTGCATGGCGCATTTTTTGGTCTGCTCCAATTTTCGATATCTTTGAAACTCCGCAAGCGGTGGCGCAAAAACACCATTTTCGGGCCAAAAATGACAGTATTTTCAAAGCCACTTGCTAAGTTTTAAAGATATCGATTTTTGGAAAGCACCAAAAGATGCGCCATGGAAAACAGCATGTTTCACATACCAAGCTCTGAACTTGGTAATCAATATTGGTGGACTTAATGGCGGGAACTGTTTGGCAAAAACCGGAACCGAACCGGCCGGGTCCAGGTTTTCTTGCAACCGCTATAGTAGAAACGGTCCCCAAATGGAACCGTTGCTAACACTAGCCCTAGGTCACTTTGTAATGCTTCATATGACTGTCATAGCTCGAGATTTGATACAGAGTTCCATGGAATATGAGCCGAAACAAATCCCAACATGACGTAGCGATTCCACGTGTCTTGGTGATATTCGGCCATTTCAAAGTCCATAGGTGCCAGTTTAGACCATTTTGTCAGTCATTTCGGTCAATTTGGATCAACCTGGATGTCAAATATGGATAACCTCTGCGAGCTTACTGCTGTAATTCCTCGACTTCTTTACCTGTTCAGGCTGGCCAACACTGTTTCATCGACCGTCGAACTTCTCAATCCAGTAACTTCCCACTCTGTCGATTCGTTTAAAATTGTGATGTGAGCTTTTGCCGGCAGGTGTTTCCCCAATGAGCAGGTCCCATGTCGTGATGGATGGCAAAGAACGTAATGACAAATGATACATATGATTCCATGGCTGCCAGTCTCCTCAATTCTGCAGTGCAAAAAAAATCGCCATGAAGATGTATGTCTGGAATTTTTCCTAGCAATAGGACATTTCGCGCCTACATCCATTGATGGGCACCAAGCATTGAAGACGATTTGTAAAGTAAGGTCGCTCAAATCACGAATCAAGACGCGTTCACTTTTGGAAGAAATCATCACCTTTAGCATTAAGTTATGTAAAGATATTGAATCCGACATGGCGGTAGAATTAAGGAATCTTTCGAATCCGACTTGAGTGGCTGCCGAAAGAAAGGTTATAGTACAGCGGAATGTGGGTTCTTCAATATTGACTCTAGAGCAACAAGCAAAAAAATCAGATTTGTGAGACATTGTATGCATATTTGTGAGGTTGAATACAAGGACATATTGAAAAGACTGACCAAGTGAAACTCAATTTGGGAACAGTGCAATGCATTTTATTGCTGTGCAGCTTACTGACCCTCGACAAAAATTGTTGATGCTCCGTGGGTGCTCCATTTCAGGAGGGGGATGCGATATCATCACTAGTATATTTGCCAATACAGGCTGCTGATAGGTTGACAGTGGGTTAGCTGCGTTCCATTGCCCTTGGATTGTGCAAGATGCAAGGACAAAAATCGTTGACGATCTGTAGACGGTCTGTTGACGCTCTGTTGACGCTCTTTTGACCCTCTGTTGACGCTCTGTTGACGCTCTGTTGATGCTCTGTTAATGCTCTGTTGACGCTCTGTTGACGCTCTGTGGACGCATATTCAGGACATAGTTACGATGTTGTCGCAAGCATTTTTGCCTGGAAAGGTGGCTGAAAGTTCGATTATGGAAGAATGTGGTCACACAGCCCGTATATTTCCGAAGATGCAAGGCCTACAATGGCTGAGGCTCCATGGATGCTCATTTTTGGGGCATAATCATGATGTCGTCAATCGCATTTTTGCCCAGAAGGGTGGGCGATAGCTCAAGTTTGGATTCATGTCGTCGCTCAGCCCCTTGAGTATGCAAGATGCAAGGTCTACAATCGTTGACGCTCCGTTCACACTCATCCTCTGGACATAGCAGCGATGTTGTCGCAATCATTTTTGCCTAGAAAAGATGCCAATGGAACGATTATGGGTTGATGTCGCCACACGGCCCTTGGATCTTCCGAGATGCAAGGCCAAATGTTGTCCATGCTCAGTTGACACTCATTTTCAGGACTTAGCAGCGGTGTTGCAGCCACCATTTTTGCCTAGAAAGGCGGCTGATTGTTTGATCATGAGTTAATGTCGCTGCACAGCCATTTGGATTATCCAAGATGCAAGGTCAAAAATTGTTGACGCTCCATTGGCTCTCATTTTCAGGATGGGGCAACTAGCGTGTCATTTGCCATTTTCGCTCTAACACCGACCAATACATTAAGATTGTGACAATGCAGCCCTTTGATTGCCGAGTGTCTAAGACTGAAAATCGTTGATGTTCTGTTGATGCTGACATTAATCTCATCTAAACAGCCTTGGTACACTCAATTACTGTATGCAATGAATCGTATACTTATTATTGACATCCAATATTGCATTTCTGAGTATTATCATTTGCATCCAGGAACTTTGTTATCTCTCAATTTTGGATCAACCTCTATCCACATTATCTGAGGGAGAAATGACGTGGCCCTATCGCATTCCAGCGATTTTGGCCGGCAATATACGGCATGTAGATCATTTCACTAGTTTTTGGTAAATATAGCTCGACTTCCTCTGCTTTCCTCATCCAGCTCCTTCTCCTCGATTTCCATGATGTACCATAAGCAATTTCAATTCTCTCAACCATGTGCACCAGGTCTGTGCAGAGAGTTATGCAGCTAAATGCATGGATGAATGCAGAATAACGGTCATGATTCAGATATATTCATATTGGGCATGGACCGCTCCTCTTAGGACTCATATGACATCGCTAAGTCATTCTTTGTTTGTACATTTCATCACTAATGTAGCTGTTGCTTTCTTACTTCACAGTAACCTGCAATCAGAAATCGAACGTTTTGGCCATCTTACAGCCTGATTTAGATTCTAGAATCTTCGGATGGTGCATTTGACCATTGCCCATGCACAGTCTAATTATTATGTCTCACAATTTGGTCACTGAAATCATGTAAATGCTGACATGTAGCAAAATTGGTACACATATTTCATTTCACAGAGATATGACGTCAACAATAACAATATCCCTCTCCATTCCTCCGCATTTGCAGGAGCTATCACCATGTCTTCGTCCGAACCTGATTTCTATATCGTGATCAGCTGGGCGGGCTATATGCAGAGGTAAGAGCTCACGAGGTCATCAGGCTTCACATTCTGAATGAGTGATCAATGGTGCTCGGCGGCTGGGGCAAGACCAGATATTCTCGTGTTCGCCTACAGCTTCCCAGAACCTAGCATAATATGACTACTTCCTGATTGATATGTCCCTTGCGGCATGTACGATATTCTGGAGACAATGTCAAAACACCATAAGCCCTCCAATTGTTGTCGGTGTAGATGCCGCTGCATCATCATGCGTTTGTGATGTAACGACTGCCGGAATCCTCAATTCGGATGGGTAGTCCTTCTCATTTCATTCATGGAAGTAGTTGGCCGCATCCTACCATCCTGGATGTGTCAATTTGTCAAGCTTCATCTGCTACTGCCGAAACCTCTCCATGCGCTGCTGCATCATTTTGGTGAATGTGCCCATCACCCAGCCGGGTTCGTCATTCTCGCTCAGCTTGCCCTGCTATGTCTCTTCATCATCCTAATCATCCCCATCCTCCTCATCGTCGGAACTTGCAAGATCACACAGACTGTCTGTGATAGCAACCATCATCTCCTGGAAAGTCTTTTTGGGCTCTCTGTTGGTCAATCCGGCGTTTTCAGCTTTCCTTGTATCATCGTGCTCCTTCTGAACTGCTGCGTCTGGGCCTTCTACTCGCATTGCTGCCCCAGTGGCCTTTCTATCTACACAATCCTCGATCCATTGTTCTTTCTCATCATTGCTCAAGAAGTGTGTTTCTTGTCATTTCTCGGCAGCAAGCTTCTTTTTGGTTCGCAAGCAGTGCAATTCAGGAAGGGCTCGGAATCTCTCTGCTTCCAAGCCGCTTTTGCCTTCATTCCCTTGCTGATGTCGTTGTGTAGACCGCTCTGTTGATTTGCCATATTTGCCTGCCGGAAGTTGCGAAAAGTTCAGTTTCGGAGCATTGACCTTTGTAGTCTGCATTGACTTTGTCGTTGGGCGAGATGTTGGATGTTGCAAGAGAAGGACAGTATGGAGGCAAGCTGTGTCTTTTATGTCAAGGTTTGTGTGTTTAATCATCCTGAACAAAGCTAAAACTGGCTTTTGACTGTCAATAAAACGGGAATAGTTAGGCCAACCGTACAACATGACCTGATTGCTAGCATCAGTTGCTTGTAATGTCCCGGGCATTCCTTCAGACAAACAGCAGCAGACTTTCTTTCCCTGGTATAATGTCCGATTTTTATTTGACAATCACCCGATTTCAGCTGTCGTACACCTCGATTAATCCCTGGTGATATTACAGATCGCCGGACCTACATATTGCACAGCGTGCGGCGGAGGGAAACCCCTGCAACATGCGGCCACACTCAACAGGATTTGTCTTGGGTATAGGGAACATCTTGGCTGCTACATATTCAATTCTGCCATGAAGCTAACTATATAGTCCTCAGGACTTCCCACTTCTTTTCGTTATCATCTGCCTCTCCTGTTCCACACCGTCATACCATTGCAACACAACCACCACAGTCATTGGGAAGTGGAGCGAAATCAAGCCGATTGGCGGGCACTATATCAAATACATTACTCATTGGCACAAAGCAGCAATGCAGAAACCAGATAGTCCACCGTGACACTGCCAGCGCTGCCACCAGGAATAAGACCCAGGATGCACAATTACAAATCGTCTGTGAGACTGGAAGCAGCAAGAATAAGAAGCAACATGCATTTAGATGTAAGTATATGTATATGGTGATAAATGGCCGTCAATGGACTGTAACACGTAGAGGGGGTGTACGTAGAGAGCTACGGGACAAATCTATCGTTGCCCGTAATGGGAATCCTCCATGGCTGATCAAGGTATGTGTCAACACAGTCTGCGAAATCAAACATCTTGATGTTGTCGTCTCTCGGATTTTCGCCAATGAATTTCCTGATAAGCATCCCCGTTAGCTGACAAAACAGGCTCAAATCACCCTCGAGGAGGCTACGGAAGCATATCAGGTTGAGGTATTTGCTGAATCTCATCGTTACAAGCAGCAACTAATTTCTTGTAGATTTTTGACATGTCTGCGACTATGGCAAGGGAAGGAGGTCGGGTACAGCTAGTGGTAGCAACGAGTCTGGATAACCCGCCAGCAGTCCAGGTTTTGGCTGGCGGTTTGGTTTGGTTTGGTTCCAGAGCAGGCCAAAAACCAGACCCGGTGTGTCTTGGCAGGTTTATTACCCAGACCGGACATGAACCTGTGGGTTTTCGGCCTGGTTGCAACCGGACCGCGGTTCCTATTGTATGGTTCCTACACATTTGCTTCCAATTAAGTATTTGAGTTAACATCGTATTGTGACATGATCAGTATGTAAATTGTGCAGTTCTGGCCGCTCTTTCACCTCCCACTTTCCGTTCTGTGATCCGACTGATATTCGGTGAGTGGCTGTGGAAACACAGCAAATTGTACGAGAAATTAGCAGGTTTTGGATAGCGACTCAACGAATATTGGTCGGCTCACATCTCTGAGATCGGGAGGTGAAAGAGCGGCTAGAACTACACAATCTACGTACTGATCATGTCATGATACGATCAGAACTCAAATAGTTAATTGAAGGCAAAGTTGTGTTGTTGAAATGCTGTGTGTTTGGTGGTAAAACTGGCCCATTTCCAATGGGCCTGGTTTTTCGTGTGGTATGAGTCATTGACACGGTCTGGTTTCGGGTGGAACCGGAACCAGAGCCGACCCGGGAATTTGGACCGGTTGTTGACACCAGGTTCAGCTGGAACAGTCCGACATGCGCCTGGCCTTGAATATGGGGAAAGCAGCCAATGGAGTGTTTTAGCGTGCCGCAATGAAAGAAATGCAATTTCTGATCAAGAAACGTCGCACCGAGGTCCGGGAGGGGAAGAAGTGGAGTGTTGAGTTTCTTGGGCATAAAAAGGTGATGGCTGGGATAGGAAGACATCTGGCTACGCTTCATCAAAACCACACAGCCAGTCGTTTTCAAGGGCAAAACGGCACTGCAATGAATCCGCAGACATGATGGAGACGCAACCGAACAGGTGCACTTCCACCTAACCGACCCAGACAGCAGACTCCAGAGCCGAAGCCATCTCCCAACGAAATGCCACACATCCCAACTGGTGAAATTTGAGGAGCTCAACGTTCCCAAATCATCAAATTGACGGCCGAATATGCGTATCCACATACATCTCTTCCCTGTGCAAAATGTTTTGCTCTTGATGCGTCTGCCCAGGAGAGCCAGCATGAGACAGTTGTTGATCCAGATATGCCAACTGATGAAGGAACATCCACTGGTTAGTACTCTATCTGATGCGTGGTAATGCAGCTTACATCCATTTTGAGGACCAGAGCAGCCTATTGAGCGAACCTGCAAGTGATGACGAGCATTGATCGAAAGGCACAGGATTTTGGAGATTATTATTATATATTTAAATGTATTATTAAAGAACAATGTTGTGATCAAGAAGAAAGTAAATGAACAGGCTAGAAACACTGCCAAAACAATGGGAATGATGGACTACGCCATATCAAACGATTGCATAATGTGGATAGACCAGTGGCAAAATGAGCATCAATGGAGCGTCAATATTTTTAGGTTGTGTAAGTCTGGAGATTGAAAATTGATCTGGTTGTGGTTATAAATAATCTGAGGATTGGCAGCCTTTATTGGCAAATATCATATCGACATGCTACCTACCTCATCTTGAAAATGAGCGTCAACAGAGCGTCAACAATTATTGGTCATGCGTCCTGGGTAATCACACCCCCGGTAGGTTGCAGGCAGTCATAAAGCAACCATTGGCCGCCTTTATAGGCAACACAGATTGCGATACCCTCCCTGCCCTATCTTGAAAATCAGCATTAATGATTGTTGGTTGTGTATCTTGGGTAATGTGGGGTGTGACTGATTGGAAATAGTCATAAATGAATTATTGGCTGCCTTTATAGGCAAAAGAGAAAGAGAAACGCTCCCTGCCCCATCTTGGAAATGAGCATCAATGGAGGGTTAATGATTGTTGGTCGTGTATCTTGGGTACTATGGGGTGCAACAGGTTGCACACAGTCATAAACGAATTATTGGCTGCCCTTTTTGGCAACAAAGCAAGAGAAACGCTCCCTGCCCCGGCTTGAACATGTGCGTCAATGGAGTGTCGATGATTGTTGGCTTTGCATCGTGCTCAATCACAGGGCGAAGTGGCCATTGTGGTCGATAAACATCGTCTTGACTGCTTTAGTATGCCAAAACGCTCAAGAATACGTGGTGGTCATCAGCAACAACTCTAATTTCCGTCAGAAGCACACGGGTGTTCCGGACGGCTCTGACGGCTGTGACGGAACCTCGTACCCTCTGATGGAGAATTACACGCTGCCTGTCGCCCAGGCGACGGGTCGTGTTGCACACCTACTCCTTTACTTTGTGGTGACGTTTACGCACCATCAGAAGGACAGGTGTGTTAAACTCTTCGCAGGGGCTGCAGTTATGCTGAAGCCGTTTACCCAACGCCTGGCGATGTTATATCATAGCTACTACTCATCGTTCAACAATTTTCAAAACTTATGCATTCAGTTTGTATTCTCATCTATGTATCTATGTATCTATATAGCTAATATGTACTCCCGATCACTCAGTCCACCTCCATTACCCCAGTATCTCCGTACACCCGCCGTTGCTCATTCACGATGTACTTGGAGGCCGTGATCGAGCGAGTTGAGAGATGCACTTGGAGGCAGAGATCGAGTGAACTCAGTAATACACTCCGAGGCCGTGATCGAGCGAGTTGAGAGATGCACTTGGAGGCCGAAATCCAGTGAACTCAGAGATACACTTAGAGGCCGTGATCAAGCGAGTCTGGAGATGCAATTGGAGGCCGTGATCGAACGAGTTTGGAGATGCACTTTGAGGCTGTAATCGAGCGAAATTGGAGATGCACTTTGAGGCCATGATCGTGCGAGTTGGGAGATGCAATTGGAGGCCGTGATTGTGCGAACTTGGAGGCCGTAATCGAGCGAGTTTGGAGATGCACTTGCAGCAGCCTATGATCGAGGGAGATCAGAGGAGTAGTTGGAGGTGGTCGATCTAGAGGCGGTCGATGGGACGCGCGCCAGGTGCTGAGACTCTATTCATCGGTTAGTTAACTCGAAACCATGGGAATGAGCTCTTATGAAATCGAGAGAATGAAGGGATGACAGACAATCTTAGGTGTATGCTGTACTCGGTGTATGCTGCACTCGGTGTATGCTGCACTCGGTGTTAACTCATCATGATGGCATGGAGAGATAGAGAGGGATGACTTAACTTTGTGTTCTTGCAATGATGGTAGAGTTGTGGACGAGAAAGAGAGAGATGGAGGTTGAAGATGAGAACGATGTGGAGGATACGAGCGGACCTGAGATATCAGGGGTACGACTTGCCTGATTGGGTTTAAAAGACCGCGTATCGGTGTAATTACCCGCCGGATCAGGACTCGTACCTGCCGTATCTGGGATCGTAAATTGACTCGCACACGAAATTCTCTTAAGTCCCAGTTCCTCATGATGATTTCCCCTATCTCTCTCTTTCTTGTGCTCAACTCTACCATCACCTAAGAACACGAAGTTAAGTCATCCCTCTCTATCTCCCGATGCCATTATCATGACTTAACACCGAGTACAGCATACATCAAGTACAGCATCATCCCAAGATCAACAGCCTCCCTCCAAATCGACCGCTGCCAAGTACTCCTCCAATCTTGCTCGATCATAGCCTGCAAGTGCATGTCCAAACTCGCTCGATCACGGCCTCCCAGTGCATCTCTGAGTTCACTCAATCTCGGTCTCCAATTGCATCTCCAACCTCGCTCGATCACTGCCTCAAAGTGCATCTCCAACCTCGCTCGATCACGGCCTCCCAGTGCATCTCTGAGTTCACTCGATCCTGCCCTCCAAGTGCATCTCTGAGTTCACTCGATCCAAGTTAACTAACCAATGAATAGAGTCTCAGCACCTGGCGCGCCTCCCATCGACTGCCTCTAGATCGACCATCTCCAAGTACTCCTCTAATCTCCCTCGATGATAACCTGCTGCAAGTGCATCTCTAAACTCGCTCGATCACAGCTCGGAGTGCATCTCTGAGTTCACTCGATCTCGGCCTCCAAGTGTATGTCCAAACTCGCTTGATCACGGCCTCGGAGTGTATCACTGAGTTGACCCGATCTCCGCCTCCAAGTGCATCTCTCAACTCGCTCGATCACAGCCTCCAAGTACATCGTTAATGAGCGACGGCGAGTGTACGGAGATACACGGTTAACGGAGGTGGACTGAGCGACGGGGAGTACATATTCGGGAGACCCCGGGGTTGACAGACATCATCTCATTTTCATCTCATGTGGATCCACGCAATTGCGTGGATTCTCATGGCCAGGTAGTATCATGTCTTCTCACTTTCTTCCTAGGCTCCTCGAGCTAGAACCGTTCTTTCTCACAAATTCTGTTTGGATGTCACGAGAGGTGTGGCGGAATGTCGATGTTGGGCTCACTGCCGTCTAGCTCCGTCTTGTCACCACAACGGCCTCCAAGTGGTGCATCTCTCGGTGCTCTCAATTGGCATCTCCAGGTGCTCCTCCAAGTATGCTTGACTACCATCTGTGGCCAGATTGACCGTATGTATATATATAGAGATACTTAAATAATGCTTGCCCTATTATGCGGTAGCGAATCTTGTGACTATAACAAAGATGAATATGATAGACGAAATGTGTTGTGCTTATGGAACCCTGCATTTGGCTTCCGGACCGATTTACATTTTGCTGATGTACCCAATGAACCCATTCCGACGTATGGTCACAGTTGGCCACAACGCAACAGTGTTCGTTTACAATAGCATACCGACAGAGCCAGAAGAAATGGCGAAACTGCGATCGGAGGGCGATATGCAACGCGACGCGTCGTTTTGGCGCTGGGCGCGGTGTAGTCTGCCACCTGGGTGGCTCTGACGGCTCTGACGGAGCGCGTCCACTGTGACGGAGCCATTCCGCCCGGACGGAAATGTTTTTTGCTGATGGTAGCCTTTTAAACGAAATAAGTTGTTACTGTCTCAGAGGATGTGGCAGGAATATCCTGGACATATCTGCCTATAAAGGCTGCCATCTCCTTGTTTATGTATACTTGTGATCAAGCCCCACTCATAATGCTGAAGATGCAAGACCAGTAATTATAGACATTCCGTTGACGCTCATTTTCAAGATGGGGCAGGGAGTGTTTGGTTTCCTCATTTTGCTGTAAAGGCAGCCAATAGTATGTTTATGACCATGTATAACCTGTCGCCCCCCAGATTACCCATGATACACGACCAAAATCGTTGACTTTCCATTGACTCTCATTTTCAGGATGTGGTAGGGCGCATGTGTCTGTTCATTGTGATCACTAAGGCGGCCGATACATCAAAAATAATCCGTGATGTCCCAATGTCAATAGTTTAAGATTCTCAGTAGCATGTCTGAATGCGACCATAAATGTAAAACGCAAAGTTCAGGACCACAGATTGGAACCGATGGGTCTAGGTAAACCCTGGGAAACCGGCGGGTTGACTGGTATGTGTCCGGGTTTGGCCCACCAAGAGTAACCAAGTCAGGTTTTTACACGGGTCTAGAACCGAACTGACCTGTTCTTGCGGTCCTAACCAGGACCACTGGCGGGTTACCCGGACTCGCTGTTAACTCTACATATTACCCTAGTAATATGACCTGTTAGTATATCAACCATACTAGTTTGTTCCCAGCCAGGGATTCGGAGGCTCATTGGGTTTCATTGTCTTTGCCCAACATCATTAATTGATCAGACACACCATGCTCAGGCCGGGAGTGTTCTCTTTGGCCCGGGAGTACCCAAGGTGTTCCGATCCCACTGGGGAAACTGCTCAAAGTCCCGGATACTCACATATTGGCTTGCGTCTGCCTCACACGTCAGTCGCTTTATTGCAGTCAATGTGTTCAGTCCCACTTAGCATAGTTTAGTGAATGTGGTAAGAAATAACTGGCATCTTTATAAGCCTTGAAGGCTTACAACTGGCCAAGCATCAGCAAAATGTAAATTTGGCTGGAATCAATACGCAATCCTCCCAGACAATCCGTGTGACCTCACCAGTGCTTCTAAGTACTTCTAGATGCTCCCAGACCCCCCTGGAGCTAAGCAAAGTGCTCTCAGACTATGCAAGAGCATTCTCAGGATGCTCTGAGATTTGACTGATAGGATAGTCAAATTATGAAGCTCCTGAGACCTCTGCCCATATCTGTGGTAGACTTCGAGAGAAGCTGAGACCGGTGCGCAGCTCTGCGGGACACTTCGAGAGCAGCTGAAACCGCTGTGCAGCACAGCGGGAGACTTGGTGCCGTATTCACACTGCAGTGGTTCTTACATTACCACAAGGCATTTCGTGTGTGTTACCGTCACAAGATTCGGTACCGCATAATATGGCATTCATTATTGAAGTCTTTCTATATATATTCATCCGGTCAAACTGGGAGCAAATGGTAGTTGAGCATAATCAGAGGAGCACCTGGACACGCCCATTGAGAGAACTTGGAGATGCACCACTTGGAGGCCAAATGTGGTGAAACAATGGAGATAGAAGTTAGAGAGCTCACCATCAACACTCCACCGCACTCTCGCAATATCCTAATCGAAATCATGAGAGTGAGGAGTTCTGGTTGTAGGAGCGTAGGTATCGGGTGAGAAGATATGATTCTGCCTGGTGTTGAGGATCCACACAATTGCCTGGATCCACGAAATCTTGAAAAAAGCAACTGAGACCAAAAGTTGGGAAAGATAGAGTGTGTATTTTCATTGGATGATAATATGAGATGGAAATGAGATGATGTTTATCTACTCCAGGGTCTGTGGGAGATATACTCCCCATCAGTCTGGCCAACTCTGTTACCCCTGAATAACCGTACACCCATCGTGACTCCTTCAAGATGTACTTCGAGGCCGGAATGGAGCCATTTTGGAGATGCACATGGAGACCAAGATTGAGTGAACACAAAGATGCACTTGGAGGCCGGGATCGAGCGACTTTCGAGACGCCCTTGGAGACCGAGATCATGTGAAGTTAGGGACGCACTTGGAGGCCGGGATCGGGCAAGTTTGTAGATGCCCACGGAGGCCGAGATTGAGTGAATTCAGAGATGCACTCTGAGCCGGTGATCGAGCGAGTTTGGAGATGCACTGAGGCCGAGATCGAGTGAACTCAGAGATGCACTTGATGGCCATGATCCATCAAGATTGGAGGAGTAGTTGGAGGCGGTTGATCTGGAGGTGATCAATCTGAAGGTGGTCAATCTGGAGGCAGTGAATCTGGAGGCGGTAGATCAGGAGGCATGTGCAATGGAAGCTGAGACTCTATTCATTGGTTAACTCGTAATATTGGGAATGTAAAGAATTGAGTACAACATGGTCTGCCGAGAGCTGAGAGACTGGCTGGGAGCGGGAGACATTCAATCGTGGGATGATGTAGTACATGGTGTATGCAGTACTCAGTGTATACAGTACTCGGTGTCTGCAGTACTTGGTGTATGCTGTACTTGGTGTATGCTGTACCCAGTCCATGCTGTACTCGGTGTGAACTTTTGATCATGACATGGAGACATAGAGAGGGATGATTTAAGTTCGTGTTCTTAGGTGATGGTAGAGTTGAGGACGAGAAGGAGAGAGATGAGAGGAGATGGGGCAAAAATCATCAGAAACTAGGACTTAAGAGCCTTTCGTGTGAGAGTCAATTTAGCAACCCCGATACAGCAGGTTGGAGTCCTGATCTGGTGTGTCATAACACTGATACGAGCACTGCGCAACCCACTCAGGCAAGTCCTACCCCTCATTTCTCATATTTGCTTGTATCCTCCACATTGTTCTCATCTTCATCCCCCATCACTCTCATTCTCTTCCACAACTTCTACCCTCATCGCAGAACACAAAGTTTACTCATCCCTCTCTATCTCTCCATGCCATGATCATGAGTTGACACCGAGTACAAGCATACACCGAGTACAGCATACACCGAGTACAGCATACACCGTGTACAGCATACCTAGAATTGTTCGTCTTCCTCTCATTCTCATGATTACGGGTTGATCTCTGAATGTAGCTTCAGCTACCAGCATACCTCCGTATGCGATCTACTGCCATCAGCCAGCTTGCCGTGAGTGCTCAAAGGTGAAGTCACCTTGTAACATTCCCACGTTTGCGAGTCAATGAACTGATAAATAGAGTCTCAGTATTTGGCGCATGGTCCATCGACCGCCTCCAAGTACTCTTCCAATCTCGCTTGATCACAGCCTCCGAAGTGTATCTCCACACTCGCTCGATTATGGCCTCCAAGTTCGCACAATCAAGGCCTCCAAGTGCAACTCCAAACTCACTCAATCAAGAACTCGGAGTGCATCTCTAAGTTTACTCGATCCCGGCCTCCAAGTGTATCTCCAAATACACTCCAGTACCGCCTACAAGTGCATCTCCAAACTTGAACGATCATGGCCCTCAAGTGCATATGGAAACAATCTTGATCCCGGCCTCGGAGTGTATCTCCAAACAAGCTTGATGACTGCCTCCAACTGCATCACTACACTCGCTCGATCACCGCCTCAGAGTGTATCTGTGAGTTCACTCGATCGTCATCGTCAGGCGCACCTCTAATTGCTCTCAAGCTCCACCTGCAGCCAGTCGAGATATACTGTGTGTAGATGCGTAGCTATATAGAAACATAGATGACAATACAAACTGAATACATGAGTTTTAAAAATCATTGAATGATGAGTAGTAGCTATGATTTCCAGGCGCACCTTCAACATTCCCAAAGATGTTGTTGTTCCCAGACTGCTTTACAGTGATTCGAGGTGCTTCAAGGCTTGTCGCTGGCGCTCTCAGACTTATCGCCGGCGCTCCTAGCTGCCTCCAGGAATGTTGTCGGCACTCCCAGAGTTGTCACCTGCACTCCCACATGTTCTCCAACCGATCACAATCACTCCCATGGTACTTCTATACAAGTCATCAGAGATCCCAGTTACTCCGAAGGCTGGCATGAATGTCCTCCTACGGTCTGACACTCTCCTGAAATTGACGCATCTAAGTTTACACTCCACATCCTCTCAGACACCCCTGGAGGCTCCCAGTGACTAAATTACATTTTGCTGATGAAGGTCATTGCATCATCAAATCAGTTCTACCGTAGTATGTGAACATTCAATGAATTCACTAGCAACAAGGCTTGCTATGAAATCGACACAAGGCCTGTAATCGCCTGCCAAGGATCATACCCATGGCAGCTTACTACTCCATTTCATGATTGGTGTTATGTGATATATGGTATTATAAACCCGTTATGTAGATCCCGAAGTATACTAGTACCAATACCTCTATTAAAGGAGAACCTCTAACAGAAAGGCTGTGCTCATACTTCTTTTGGTTCCCAAATATTCGTGAAGATCCACAAAAAATTGTCCAGTGAATGTTGCATCTCTGTCGCTTACAACAACTTCCGGAAAACCATGATACTTCCATACATTCTGAAAATATGCTCTCCCAACCAGAGGGGAATGCATTCTCCTAATCGGGATGACATGAGCCATCTTCGTAAATTGATCTATTTCCTCCAAAATCAATGTGGCTCCTTCTGACTCAGGTAGATCAGAAATGAAGTCCATACCGATATGAGTCGATGATTTGCAAGCCAATTTAAACAGGTGTTGTAACCCGTGTTTAGCATGCCTCGGAATTTTAGTTGTTTGACAATTATTGCATGCGTCGCAATATTTCCTAAAGTCTGTTTCCATATTTGGCCAAGAAAAGTTCCTTGCAATTAACTCCAGTGTTCTATCTCTTCCAAAATGTCCTGCTATTTTGGAGTCATGTTCTGATTGAATAATTCAAGTGCATAATTTCTGTGGAACATATACTCGATTCTCCCAGTGAAGTATGTCTTCCAGTATCGAAATATTCCAATCAACAGTATCACTCTTCGATACTATTTGTTGACAAACCTCCTTATAATGGTCGTCTTATTCAGCTTTTTCATAATCCTTTCCTTTGCTTCTGGTAGTAAGAATTCCACTTCCAATGCTCCGATATTTATCACTTCGAATTCCTCATCATTGATCAAGATTTCTCCTATCTCTACCCATGATTCCCTTTTACACAGCATTTGATTTCCTGGTGCAGTTGTAACAGCTTCTCTAGAGGTGAACTCCAGGCACCTAGATAAAGCATCTGCTTTTCCGTTACAGGAACCCTTGTGATAGTGCATATTGAGATCACAAGTCTCGTGTTCTGTGGCCCATCTAGTCTGGCTTCAATTTAGCTTAACGGCTGTTTCGAAGTAGGTAAGATTCTGAAGGTCTGAATATATAATTATTTTATGCATGGTTCCTTGCAGAAAATGTCTTCATTGTGTTAAGGAATGAACTATTGCCAAAGATTCTATATCTAAAACGTCGTCATTACACTCCGCTGGTAATAATTTTCTGGATACGAAACCAACCTGATGAATTTTACTGTCTTCGAACTTTGAGGAAATTATTCCTGTGACAGCCAAATCCGTTGAGTCGACATCCAACAAAGCCAGTCTTTCTGCATCGTAATGACATAATATTGGCTAGTTTCCTGAAGTAAAAAGTAGTGTACATTTGAGAAATGCAGCCTCCGGAGCCCCTCCCGAATGAGAATTCTTTTTATCTCCTGTTAACAACCCAGTTATAGGAGATACTATCGAGACATAAGAACGAATACACCATCTATAGAAGTTCGAAAGCCTCAAAAGTTGTTGTGCTTCCTTTTGAGTGGTCAGTCTTGGCTAGTGTTAGCAACGGTTCCAGTTTTGGAACCGGCGGGTAATATAGGTCTGCGTGGCAACGGCCTTACCCCATCAAAAATCGACGATTTTTTAAGCGAACCATCACTTTAAGGCCACAAATATTAATT
>Ga0307512_10001371_pt1 | contig 34589 bp, 46 predicted proteins | sample 14_EM_MG_FD_200267 | JGI IMG/M metagenome (GOLD analysis project Ga0307512, IMG submission 200267) | Populus trichocarpa ectomycorrhiza microbial communities from riparian zone in the Pacific Northwest, United States - 14_EM | ecosystem: Host-associated > Plants > Roots > Unclassified | place... | reverse complement strand
GTGTCTTGAGCTTTTCCAACTTTGGATGGATGGCAAAACCCCTGCTCTTCTGCAGCCTCAGCTCATCTATAAGCGCTTGGAATGCGGGGTCCTTGTTGAGCCCTGAACGCTTCTCCGAACCATCGCCCTCTGCCTCTTCGGTGAGAGAGCGGAAGCACATATGCGGAGTGGCCTCTAGCTGCGTGGTTTATCAGATTTGGGTTCGAACCTAGGCGATTTCACACACCAAATAACCCATCGCCCGAGCCAATGTGCCTATCTTCCTAAGCAAGGGGTATGCCCATTGTAGCTGCCTACCATCACGACGCCTGTGAATTTCTTCCATAGCGGCATTAGCACGGTATGGATGGAAAAGGATTGGGTCCAAATTCCCGTGGAGTATGCCGGGTCCAGCACACTTTTTGAGGTATGTCTAACTTAACATTAGAACATGTTTAACTACATCATGACGGTACAAACTCGACATACCCCCAAAACCTTTGCGAGGAGATCGCGGAGTTTCACGATTCCGTCATCCATCGCAATGATATGCTGCTCGATTTTCTAAAGATATCTGATTTCAGAGAAGAAGTTACAAATGGGTCAAAATTCTTCATACCTTCTCGTTAATGTAGGCGCGGATATCTAAGCTCTGCTCGTCTCGGAGTTCAATCCGACTAATGTGAAGAGCATCGACTATAGCTTGGACTGCTTCTGGTGTGCGTCCTGGTGTCGCTGTGAGGGCCAACACACGAAAGTAAGGGTTCTTGGCCATAAGGAATCGGACCACCCTGGCGTAGGCGTACTCTCCTGAGCCCTTGTGCGCTTCGTCTGACACGAAACTGTCATCGACCACGCTAAGGGTGCTAAAGTAGCGGACGTACCGACGACAAGAAGGACGATATCTCTCGGGTCGCAATTATCAGTCTTCAAGTCATTATCGAGCGTTTGCGGCGTCATATAGAATATGCGTTTCTCTCGCCACTACAGGAGTCGAGGTAACCCCAGCATGAAGGAATTGCACATCGGGACTCACAGCCTGTGCCCTGAAAACTCTCGGGTTATTCCCCGTAAGTTCTACGGCATCTCTGCCAGGAATGCCACAGGTTTTATGGCATGCATCGATTTGTTGCGCTACAAGTGGCTTCGTCGGGGCAACGAAAACAATCTTGCCGTCGGGGAACCATCTGTAGACTGGACAAAGATTAATACGAATAGGGCGGTAGTGATAATGGCTTACAGTTCAGCATCACCACACCAGCAATAAACGTCTTCCCTAGGCCCGTGGGCAATGCGACGAGGGCGTTGTCGAATAGACAATGTCGAGAAATGTTGAATTGGTAGTCACGCTTTGGCCTGTTCAGTGGGTAAATCCAGCGCTGAGCCTCCAACAGGTCCGGTTGCAGTTTCATGGGCGGGGGCTGCGTGTAACGTTACTATGCGGTCATCCAGATGATCTATAATCAACTTACGGGTCTAGACCATAGAAAGGTGGATGTTTCGTGAGTGCAGGTGAGCGGGAATCGAGTCTTTAACTTACCCGACTACATGAAGGAGAAGTAAGCAGCGCCCTTGATAGGTAGGCAATTAGCTTACCGGGAACAAAAGGTGCGGGAAATTGCTCAAACTCAACAACTTCCTCTTCATCCCCTTCCTCATCTAGGTTTTCCTTTCCCTTGCCTCTGCCCCCTTTCTGTCTCCTGCCCGTCTTTGCAAACGCGGTGTGATCCCACTTCTTGTTTCTGCGGTTGACCTGACGCGTAGGGGACTTTCTCTGTTGCGCGCTTCGGCGTGATGATGGGGGCTTCCTTGATGGAGAGGTCCTCGAGGAGATGACATCACCAAAAAGTGTGGTTTGGCGGCCGGAGAGTGGGCGAGTAGTTAACGCGCCGGACGACGGTGATTTGGATATAGAGCCAGCCTTGCGCCTGTAATCCTGCTCTATAGCAGCATCTAGCATTTGCAGATCCTGAACGCCGACGTCGAACGAGAAGTCAAATAGATCATCAGAATCCGCAGCAGTGAGAGGGGGTGGCACAACGTTGACCGAGGGCTTTCGAACGATTGGCTTGGAGGTAGACGCGACCTGAGATGCCTCGATATCTGCCAGCTCATTGAGTACAGCAGAGTTTATCTCGTCATCATCCCAATACCTGCTCGGTGAACTCATGAGAAGAGTACTGTACCTTGACGGGTAACGACGCGGCGCGTTCGAATCATCGAATCAACACGCGTGGAGAATCGACTCACGTGATCATGCGGTGACGATGCCCCGGAACCGAACGACAACCACGACATCGTCTTTGTCGACTGTTGACACCGTTTCACCATGTCTGCCGAGTCTATTGCCAGATGGAATGCTATTCCATTGTCAAGACCTGAGTCTACTCCGTCTTCCGTTACGAAGGTACTGCCGGTGCTTCTCCTTACCCTCCCAGTTTTCCTTTCACGGTACTACCCCGTCCCTCTTTGTTTCCCTTCCAGCGACCCCGAGACGATGAAGAATACGAACGTGATGAAGAAAACAACTTGAATGGAGATGACAGTGACGACGACGTGTCGCTCGTGTCGCGAAGTCCGTCTCCGGTTCCCCAGGATCAGATGGACATCGACAAATATGATGACTACGTCCGAGGCCCTGTCCGAGAAGTCATCACCACTGAAACGAAGATCAAGAGCACGAACAAGGGTTTCATGATGCTTTCGAAACTGGGTTGGGTAGAAGGACAATGCCTTGGGCTTTCTCAGGATGGTGTGCTTTCTCTCCCCTCAATCGTCCGCCCGAAGCTGTATGTGTCCGCGTAGCTCGGGTTGATCCAATCCCTTTCCGTGTCAAGAATGACGCCACCGGGCTCGGGAAAACCAGCCAAGATTTTCGCATGATCGAGACTACAGTCTCTCAGCGACGCGAGCTAGATTCTGAGCGCCAGCGGAACGAAACGGAGGAACAACGGAAAGCCAGAGAGGCGAGTGTTCTGTCTCCCTCTCCTACATGAATCATAGCTTATTGTTGTGTGGCCATAGGGAAATGTTGCCCGTCGCGCCGCTCTCCAGACCGAGATATCGGAGGTCCTTCGGCCGTTTTACTGCACCGTCTGCGAGAAACAATTCCAAAACGTCGCCCAATACGATGAACACACCAACTCGTACGCGCACCACCACAAAATTCGTTTCCGCGAGATGCAAAATACCCAGCGGGCCAAGCAGAACACTGCCGAGGAGCAGGACAGACGCAAGGAAAAGGAACGGAAGCGCGAAGAGAAGGAGCTGCGTAAGATCGCCGCCGCGGCTGGCGTGAAGGTGGCAAAGTCGACAACGTCGAACGCCGTGGCGCCCGCTCCAGTTGCCTCCTCGTCTACCGAATCCAAACCGTCAGGCTTCAAGAAAAGTGGTTGGGCGAGCATCTCATCAGCGAATGCCGAGCAGTCGCCATCATCCACAGAATCGCCACCGGCACGCACCGGCGGCTGGGCCACCGTGGGTTCCTCATCCTCAGTTCCGTCTCATTCTGCTTCACCACCGGCCCCCGATGCAACCTCTTCTTCTTCCGGCGGCTTTATGACGACGACCCCCGCTTCGTCGTCCCAACCCCGTGAAGACGCCGGCCAACGCCAACTTCATCAACCTGCGCCCGCATTTCGTACCGGCGGTTGGTCCTCCATTGACAGCACGACCCGTCTTCCACCACCACCACCACTTCCGCCGCAACCACAACCACCATCAGCCGCCCCTCCAATCGCCCTTCCAGACACGCCTTCTACGTCAGCAACGGCAAACCTACGCGGCCAACCGGAACCCCGGCCTTCCGGCCCTACGACAGCATCCGTAACTGTGCCGGCAGCGGTTCCATCGCCCGTACCGGTTCCGCCACGTCCCCAAGCCTCCAGTGTAAACCCAGACCCGCCGGCCCCTAAACCGTTCAAGTCGAAGAAAAAGAAAGAAAGAGAGGCCGAGATGCGCGAGAATTCGCGCTCAGGGTGGCAAAGCTTTCAGAAGGGTGGAGGCCGAAAGTAGTTGGGTTGGGTACGCTGTTTTTTTCCCTCCCAACTCCCCTGACGCACGACATCAGCACAGCACATTACGGAATCTCTTTGGCCCGTATTGGCACTGTCCTAGGATATTCACACTACTGTAGAATCTAACGTTCTTATACTGGCCGGATTTTGGGTGAACGTCGGTCGGAAATCCCAAGTCCCTTATTGTCGATTACTGGACAATACTTCCAAAAGGTGATTAAGCCGGAAGACGTCGCGTTCGAGTAAAGTATCAACTAGTTACAAGTTCGATATCTTAAATTTGTATGCGTGCGGTTGGAGGGGTGGAGGGATATGCAGAGCTTGATGAATAAGATAAGGACACAGTATGGAACAAAGAAAAGGCGACCAGCATGAGCACAGCTGTAAAGAAAAGGTAATACCACACACAATGTGTTTACTCCGACTCTGAGCCAGAGCTGTCGTCATCTGAACTGGATTCAGACGAATGCTCACTGTCATGGGCATGAGCGGCATGTAGTTCAGGTGTGACAGCATCGCCATTCGTAGTTTTCTCGAACAGCCTCATGCGGTCCTCGAGTTTACGAATCTTCTCCGCCTCCAGGTCTTCATCCATGCTCTTTCGTTTCAGCCCACCTGTGCCAGTGCCCTTACCCGTACGATTACGTTTCGCCGGAGGCTGACGTAGAGGACGAATGACAAAATTGTACAGCTTGGTGAGGACAGATGCGGGCAGAGTGTCAATCTCCAGCTCGATCTCCTCTTGGCTCTATTAGGACAGTTCAGGCATGGAGAATGGTACCAGGTAGTAGGAATCTTACATCTCGGATCTCGGGCACGCCTTCATGGATGATCTGGATGACCCGCTCAAGCTTCTGCCCGTCGAGTGTTTGGATAGCTTCGCTAAGATCTTTCTTCTGCTCGAAGGAAAGCACGTCGTCATCGGGAATCTGGGCCTTCTTTGATGCAGCTTTCTTCTTTGGCTGAGCTTTTGTCTCTTTCTTCGCCGCCTTGGAGGTTGTTGCAGGAGTCGAGGCGGAAGCTTCCTTTTTCTTTGATTTCTTCGTCTTCTTCTCCTTCGAGTGCTTCAGTGCGCTGATGCTGTTGCGCATAGTCTCTATTTGAGACTCCATGGCGGCGATGGTGACTGCAAAGCGCGTCATGGGAATGCACCATAAGAATTATGAAGGACATACGAGCACGAGCGCGCTCCTCCTCGGTATCCGTGTCATCCTCCTCTTCTTCATCCTCAGACTCGGGCCGAAGTGGCGGCAATCCTTTCCACTTCTCCTCGAATAACTTCCTAAGCTCGAGACCTGCTTGGTGTACGGGGGTGCCAGGAGGATTGTACAGGAAGCAGTTGCTGACTATCAACTTGAAATCGTCGCGGAACTTATCGGCTGTAGAATAGGCACCGCTATCGAGTTTGCCACGCATTGTGCTCAAGTCCATGGGTTTCTTAACTATCTTGGGGTAGTCGGGAATAGCAAGCTTGGCCCAATCTGAGACCCAGTCAAGACTGGCTGGCGAGGCGAGGGTAAATTGCTACTTACCAACTGGCTCAGCGAAAGGGCCGACAACGGCAGCGTGTTGCTTTCGCCCTAGTTGATCCAAAATCTTCACACAATACCGCAGCTGCTCGTTGGATGCGTCCTTCTTGACTGACCGACGACGCTGCTTCTTTGGTGCATCAGCGTAAGGTAAATCCTTGGGAGGGGGTGGGTGAATCTCTCGCTTTGGCCTGCCAGCGTTTTCGGTTTCATTTCGCCGAATGACAGGGACAGAAGCCGACGGTCGCCGCGGCGCCTTTTTAGGCGCTGGAGGTGGAGGCGGAGGGGGCGGTGTTGATGGCTTCTTTACCACTACGGGTTTAGGCTGGAACGCTGTTTGAGATACGGAAGGTAAAATACGGCACGACACTATCTTACCTCTTCCGGAGGTGGCAACTGTTTAATCTGTTTGTCAAATACTGCTTCCACACGCTTGCCCTGTTGGGTTACGGCGTGCTCCGGTCCATTGAAAGTCACACAATTGCTGAAAATCAACCGAACATCCGCAACAAACTCGTCAGCACTGAGGTAACGAGGGTTAGATGGGTTGGGGTCAGGTTTAACGGGGTTAGAAGCTAATAATTTGCGTTCGATAGTGGAAAAGTCCATGGGATGCTTGACAATCTGAAGATAATGGGGTATCTTCAGAGCCTCCGGGTCGACGGGGAAGCGGAATGGAACGGCGTCCTTCATCTTTTTGAGAGTTCGTATTGTCGACAGTGCAAATTTATGCTGCGATACACTGAGAGTGGAAGGAGGCAAGTCGCCGTTTACTGACGCGGCAGATTCCTGACCAGGCGCAGGGGGATTCTTTACACGATGCACGGGGAAAACCAACAAGATTAGCACGCCAGTGACGGCGCACAAGACAAAGCGAGCTTACATGAGCCACGGTCTGGTGCGCCGACGCCTGATCGGCATCTGAGAATTTTCTCGCCCGCTTTGCAGGAGGAGCATCATCTTCATTTGGAGACACGTCGCGAACAAGAACGGAATCTACAGCAGTGATGGACGAACCGCCAACGGCAGAACCGGGAGTCCCACTTGAAGACTGTGTGGGTGGAGGTTCTTCGGCTTCTGGAGGACCACTAAATGATGACTTGAGTGGCTCTGCATCACCCATCTCGACATCCTCGTTCTGAGGGACCCCGTTTTGAGGTTGAGGATCTTCTTCTGCCATAGATACGTCTCGGAGGGAATGAGTGGTAGATTGAGGAGGCGTACCGTGGGAAGGGGGGATCAAATCTGGTGTGGAGAGGGGAGACGATGGTAAGGACGGGGATGAGAAGAAGAGAAAGAAAGGAAAGAGAGGAAAGGAGGGGAGAAAAAAAGACTGACTGGGAGCGATCGGAGTGTCAACTTGAGGGGGACCAAGGGACGCGTCGTCCAACTTGGACAGACTGATCTGGTAAGGCTCGTGGCGAACGTCGCTTTCTACTTCGGGAATATCCGAAGTGATCTTAACGGCGACGTCGGAGACGTTGTTGATGGGGGTGTCGGGAGAATCGGCTAGGGGAGAATCGGGGTCCGTGGTGGGATCATAATGGAGACCGTTGGCAGGTGTAGTTGTGGCTGGGGACGGGTCAATTGTCGCGGTCGCGTCGAGCATTGCACGCGTGACAAGTCACGGGGGTAACCGAGGAAAGAGTAAAAAGGGGGAAAGGCGAGAGGCAGCGAAGGATCGTTTTCAAGTGGACGGGCATCCGAACGGGTCCCTCCAGCTTTTATAGGTGCTCAAAAATAAAGTTCGATCTCAAAGCGCAGGGGCTATCCTCTCCTCCCTTTTCCCTTCCCTCCCCCTCTTCCCTCGCTTTCAAGTCTACGCGACGGCTAGCCCACAGCGACATACCCCGAGACTGTACTATCGGCCCTCTTCCTCTTCCTTCTCCCCCTCCTCCTCGAACACAGGCTTGGGTTGGTTGATCCGCCACGCTGTCAGAGTTTCAAGCGGAGTTCAATCACAGCCATCACCACGTCAACACCAACAAACAAACAGCCATTTCCCATCAGATTAAGTTACCTCGGGAATGCGAAGAAAATCTACATACCTGCGGTCCATTGTGGATCCTCTTCACCGATCTTTGCGTATTTGAGAAGGGCCTCTCGAGGCTGCGTTGGTATCGTAGTCAGAAAAGCAGCAAGACAAGATCCGAAACAAACAAAAAAAAGTGGGCGTGAGCGTGGGAGGGTCACGTCAAGGTTCAAGCGCCGCCATTACTCCGCAGCTGCGTGCAGTTCTGTCGCTACGATTCCCTGGAATTGCGACGTGGCCGCTTAACTTGACACGCAGGACACCACATTCACAGCCACACCACCTCCCCTCGTCTTTTTCAGTCCCCGTGCACCGGAGCTGTGAACAAGGAATCCCCTGAACGAGTACACCTGGCCGTGCACGATTTTCTCATAGATAAGCATCTGATCAGACCAGGCGATCTGTTGATGCACCAATACACCAGGATTCCCCAGTGCGACACAAAAGGCAGAATGGAAAAAAAAAAAAAAAAGACACGCACATCCTCATCTCGAGTTGTGTCGCGCACCAAATTCTGAACAACGTGTTGTGTTGCACTTGCCCCCACTCGTCCCCCTCGTCCCGGGCCATGCACAGGCAGCTCGGGCCTGCGACTCTTCCGCGGATCTTGCCTATCTTTGTCCCGCTTCCGCTTATTGGGAAGGCCGGATGTGAATTCACCGTCCCGTGTTACACCTGGAATAATAATGGCGGGAGCAGCGACCGCGTCCGACATGTCTTCGACCGTCGGTCTCTTGGCGGGACCCTTATTGAGTAACAACTTGGCACCATTGAGAGACGTCTGGGGCGAATATAAAACGCATAACGCTCCGCTTGTGAGCCCTACAACAATCTGCTCCGTTCATTGAGAATTGTAGCTGCAGTAAGACCATAGCTCACTTGATTTATTTTTGGATGCCATTGCACGACGACAGGTGTCGCACCCACATCAAGCTGCTTCACAACTTCCAGATTTTGACGGCTCAGGAACAGAAGGGCGCCGTGTCCCCCCATCTCTGATCCTCCCGCCCCAGTCACAACATGTTTGTTATCGGGGCTGAATATCGCATTTGTGGAAGGGTACAATGTACGGACGTCTGACCGCACGGCGACTGGCCGCTTGAACGAACGAATATCCCATACTAAAGATGTTGTTAGCGACAGGTCCAAACATCTTACGTGAAGCGTACGTTTGACGGTGTGATCACCTCCCCGTGTCAGAATTGTATTCCCGTCCACAGAGAACGTAAGTGACCCTGTCTCCGTTCCCTTGACATGGGCTTCTTGAATGGTCATGTCGGGGCGTACAAAGTTCGAATTTGTTTTCCATAGATGCAAAGCCCCATCGAGGCAAGCTAGACTGATCGTGAGTGTTGGATGAATAACATGATAGTGCGGCGTACCCCCAGCGATGTATCTGCCGTCTGGGGAATACCCGCACGTCGTTACCTTCGTACGTGCGCCCCGCTCTTTTGACTTGACGACTACCACCGTTTTCTGTTTTCGCTTGTTCTCAACGTTCCAGATACTGTCTGCCATGTCAATGAAGATGAGGAGAGACCACAGAAAGGAACTGTACCGTATGGTAGAATCCGCTGAACCGGTGATAAACGTCTGCGAGTCCTTGGGGTGCCAGGCGCATGATGTCAACTCGCTGACATGACCCCTATAGCAATGCATGAGCCCACCGTTCGTCGCATACAGCATCACGTAGGGATAACTCACGCTGTGTTCTTCATGTCACGAATATACGGGTCTCCCTTGATGAATGTCGCTCTTGACCCAACATCAGCTCGTATGGACTAACGAAGGAAGACTACTCACTGTTCTTCGCCATCCCGGTCATAAAGCTTGGCTTGTGTCGTCCCTGAGATCACAAGGAAATGCTGACCATCCGGGGAGTACTTCAGATCATGTATCTAAGTCATTCGCGGTCAGATTGGACAAGGAAACTACAGATGATACTTGGACCGACGTGGTAACTCTCAGCAGGCTCCCAAGACTTGAACGGCTTGCATCGTTGGTCCATGCCTCCAAAGTCCCATAACTTGCAGTCATAATCATGCGACCCTGAGAGGATTCGGGCACCGGAAGGGTCGAGCGCGAGCGCAGACACAACCTTAGTATGGTCCTTCAGGATCAGTTCATGTGTTATGGGAAATTCAGGAAGGTCCGCTTGACCAGGGACGTCGTACTCCTCATCGGGGTCATACTCTGGTTCTCCTGTAGAAGGACTCTCTGGTCGAGAGGTAGGTGCGGCAGTGCGGGATTCCGGGGCGTCAACATCATCGGCTGCGGAGCTAGCACCCTCAGGTGGAGAAGGTGGGTTGGCCGCTGTGCGAGATGGACCAGCATCCTCTTGCCTTGCTTGAGCAGGCAATGACGCGGATACCTGCATAAAACGATGAACAATGACCCGTAGATGACGCGTAGCTGAGGACAGACCTCCTCTCGCTTGGCTTTGTCGAAGCGCGCAGCATCGAGCTGGCGTTTGCGGGACTGCTTTCCAAAGCCAGAAATCCCCATCGCGGCCATCACATCGGCGTCCATTGTGCTGTATGTGCACTTCAGAGGGAGAAGTGGAAGGTTCGTTACGTTTCCGCGTCTCGGTGGCGGTGGTAGACACGAGTGTCCGTGTACATATTACATAAGCAAACCTCACGAAGCCGAAGCAAAAGCGAAGCCCGGCTCTGAGCTCGCAGTGCCGTCTCGTCCCATCTCGACAGTCAACTCGCACCTTCACCGCGAAGAGCCCCCACTTTTTTGTGTGTAAAAGTGTCAAACGCCATCCCTACAGAAATGCTCAAACGGCAACGTGCTTCATCTCCGTCGCCCCTTACCCAAGCCACAGCAATGGAACTTCCCTTACATCCACACGACCCGACGTCGTCCGAACACGGAGCGAAACGTCGCAGAATGCTTGCGCCACCATTGGATGGGCCATCTCGCGGATGGGATATGCCGCCTGTGCCGTTGGATGGTGAACTTGATGAGGACGACATGATGGACGAAGGCGCTTCAACGCCTTGGGCCACTATGGGCAAGCGAGGTATTGAAGGCGCTGACGAATACAAGACGGTCAACAGTCTACTGCATGACCTTCATGCAGAACAGCAGCATAGACGGTTAATGTCTCCCTCATCACATTCAAGCTCGTCTTCTTCCCCCGGGCCATTTTCTTATCACGGGTTGTCCCCATCACCCCCTCGACAGCCACCAACTGGGAAGTTCGGCTCTATGCCACACCCTTCCCCAAACCCCGCCCAGGACATACTACTCTCCGAAAAGCATCGGCAAGACGCACACGCAAGTGAGGCGATGAATGGGCCATGTGGTACTGATGATGTGAGCGTATACGATTTGTATGAAGAAAAGAATAGGTCGGTTTGGTTCCCTCTTGATATTTCACACTCACCCATCACTCCCCTTTCCCCAGGTATTTGGGTTCGGTTTTTCTGGAACGTAGACGCCTATCCGCCTCGGTGGTGGGGTTATAGCATTTTAGTGGTCTTGTAACATGTTTTCTATTGTCTATCGCACTGCATGATATCACACGCATATGTTAGTTTATTGTGTATTGTTACTCCCTGTCACTTGCACTACCATTAGGATTTTAATGTCAGAATTCGGTCCAGTCCCGTCTCCAATGTAGTCAACGCATGGTCAACTCGACTCACGCCACTAGACCGCATCCACACCCGCCTTACCTATTGGCACAAAGCTGAGTCACTATGAATCTTTGGATGTTAAGTCAATGTCGCATTCCACGTCAAGCGATACGCTCAGCTCCTCGTTGAGTAAAGCTTCGAGAGGTTCTCCGTTCCGAGAGTCGACCCATTGGCGCTTTGTCAGGTCAAAGTTGAACCTCTTGGGTCCGCTTTATATTCGCCGTCAATAAGAGAATGTGAAGAAAAGCAGCAAGCAATCCACGAACCTAATAGGAGAGGAGAGCCAAATTTGTTTGTTGGGCGGCTGCTTATTGATCACATACGTGCCGCGCTGGCCTAGATCGAGGGTGATGACACCACCCTATGGAGCGGGGACGGGGAATGGAGCGGGGACAATCAGCGGGAAGGACGGGTGATACACGTCCGAAAAGGGCGCACATTGTACTCGACCTCCAGCGAGGAGTCTCGATGAGAATCTATGATATTTTGCAATTCGTCAAGCAGCTCCTCCATGGTAGCTTCGGCAAGTTTATCATACGTAGATTGTTGGAGGGAACTGTTTGAAGGCAAGAGGATAATATTTTTGCAACGGTTATCATGAGTGAAATTCAAGAGAGGGGAGATACGGCAAACCTCTGCGCCACTTGAGGAGCCGGAGTGGTGAAAAAGCGCGTCTGTGGGGCACGGTAGCCTCTGAGTAGATGTTCTATACGGTGTAAACGTCTAGTGGCGACAGGCGTTATCGAGAAAGCAAGCAATAACCGTGAGCATGGTCTCGAGAACATGATGAAGCCCGTGTAATGTGAACATGCAATAGGCGCGCGTAGTCATATGGTACCCTCACGCTGTAGCAAATGAACTCATCTGACCACAGTGCCCACACGTCACTCCTCTCGCACAAGACGTACGAATATGACTTAGATTGACATAGATCGGATACCATTCCATGCTAGAGAAACAATCAACACAAAGATAATATAATCCCGAAATCATGCAATGACGACAATTCAGCCCGCTGAACCGTGCTAGCACGACTAGAGGCGGTTGATACCCTTTTTGAATCCGCTAAAGCCAGGGAAACCGGCTCCATCCAACTAAAGTACTATTGGGTCCGCGTACACGGATTAAGCTCGCAGAGCCGCGGCCACCGGAATAACGGTGGGATTGGCGGAAGGTGCGAAAATGGGACGCTACGTCGATTTCCTGATTTCCTTCGCCGTCCAGTCCAACCAAGATCCCTTATAGTTCAAAACGCTAGGGGAAATGCCCATCAACCTGGGATCAATGTCGTGCGAGAATACACATACTTCGTGTACCCGTTCCTTCGTGCAACATCACTTGCGGATGAGCTGCGCTTGCCGCTGCGACAGTAGAATACGATTTCCTGGTCAAATGCCGGCTTTTGAAAGCCGTACTTTTCCTTGAACTTGTCCCCGTCCATGTGCAATGCCCCAGCGAGGACGGATAGTGGGAGATTAACCGCGGACGGGATCATGCCTTGCAGTACTTCGTCGGGTTCCCGCACATCAATCAAATACGCATTCTGGATAGAGATGTGAGTCCATCGAGTAAACAGCGAGAGCAGCACGCACCTCACTTGGTTGTTGGGACTTTTGTTTCACCTCCTCGTAAGAGAGTATGGGCGCGATCCAATCCTTCTGCAATTCCTCTTTCGCTTTTATCCAGGCTTTTTGTTGTTCGGGGGTTCGCGAGGAGTTGAACCGGGTCCCAAGTATCACACGCGGCCGGGCAATCCGAACACTTGAGCGTGAGGTAATTGCGATGGAGGATTTGAAAGCGGTGCGTAGCATCTTGTGCACAACTGGCTGGACCTGGTATGACGCTCAAGAATCACGACCCACTTATATAAACATCATCGATCATCCGTTGATTGGATGACGTGATTCCCTCGGCGACTCGGCGATTGCCACTTCTTGAGGCATTACTACGATTGGTTAAAAATTGCCTCAACTCTGCTCCTCACTCCCCCAACTTCACTCCCCCCTTTTCACCCCTTCAGTTCGTCTCCTCCCCCCTTACCTCCCCTCCCTCCCGCGGATTATGATCTTTTACGTCTCCACAGCTGAACTGTCATAGGGACCGCTTGCGATTAATTTGCGCTACTGGTAATGGGGCATGGTCCTCGTTATATGTCTCCTGCTGCAAGTCGCTTGTCTACTGAATGTCCGCTCTCACCTTGATACTATCCTGGCTCTCCCATGGATTGAATTTCTGGGATTCCCTCGTGGGGATGCTGTCGTTGGCTTTACGGGACCAAGTGCGAGCGTCGTCCTCTGAAGCTTGCCCCGTAATGTCCCTTCCAACTTCAATTCTGCCCACGTAATGGACCAAGTGCGAGCGTAGTCCTCCGAAGCTTGGCCCATAATGTCCTTCTGCCCATGTAGAAACGTTGAAACGTTATATTTCGGCCAACTACGGGCCAACTACGCTACGGAGTGATGCCCGTACGGGGATATGGTCACGTGATACGACCATACAAGTGCAAACACCGTTCTCACACATCACATCTGGTTTCACCGCGAACAGTGCGCCCTTATTGGCTCGTCCGACCACCCCACACTCCTCGTCCTCATCGCACCTACCATGAGTTCATCCGAGCATATCACGATGATACCTTATTTCCATTTTACTGGTGGAGATTACTTGTACTTTAGATCGTGGCACCCGTCCTCCCACGCAGCCATCGCGGGGGCAAGTATTGCCCTTTTTGTATTGGCTATTTTGGAGAGGTTGCTACATGCCACCCGTGGAGCCTTGGACGCTCGTTGGCGGAGGAGGTATGGACTTTATGACCATTCTCATTAACTCCGCTTCAATGTTGACCCAGCGCTCTCACTGTGAACACCACTCGCCCCGTCCAGAGCGATACACCCCCGGTGAAGGAACAAGTGACGATAGAAGTGAATACCCAGGTCGAGGATAACGGTTCAAGGAGATTACCTTGCAATTTCCGAAGGGGTCGTACCATCCCGCCATTCGTCTTTTCTCGAGATATTGCGAGGGGGGCCCTGTACTCTCTGCAGGCTTTGCTTTCCTATGCGCTCATGTTAGCTGTGATGTGAGCTGCTGATCCTTGTCCCACTCCTTGATAACTTATGCATCATCTGGCATCTAGGACGTTCCAGGCAGCGTACATCATCTCGATCATCGTTGGGTTAGGCCTTGGGGAAGTTCTTTTCGGGCGGCTCTCTAGTGCGCACCTGTAGTCTATTGTGGAGAACCTGAATATTTTATGCATTGAAATGTCTCTTCCTGCGAAACATGAAATTTTTTTCCCCATTCTCCCCTGATACTTTGACAAATTCCGTAAAGTACCATACCGTTGAGGTGCGACCTTCGTTCCTTACACCTGCTGAAAAAATTTTCATCATCTCATCTTGGCAGTCTTGGCTGCTCACTTTCCAGCTATTTGAAGCCACTCATACTAAAGAGAGCACTCAACTGGGAGCCTCGAAAACCAGTATGCATTTCGTTGCTTTTGCTCTGCTGACCGGTGCGATTACCGTAGTCAACGCCCACTTCCGTTTGGCGTATCCGCCGCCTCGGGGACCCTTCGACGCCCCAAACGAGGTAAATTTTTGCGGTAATGTGGCTAGTTTCTCATATATTCGAATACTAATACTCGGAGAAGATAACTACATCAATGCTGTGAGTAACAGGAGCGAGTTCCCTCTCAGCGGGGGTTATATCACTCTACACTCCTCGCATGTCAACTGGCGTTGTACGTAGAATTCCTGAGCATTCTCGCCTTGATCCCCTGGGTTGACATCGGATATCAGTTGGCATGTGGCTTTCAACCGCACAAAATCCGACGTCGTTTGATAACTTCACTACTTCATCTGGACAGCAGCAGATCGTCCGAGGCTTTGCCAACGGCACCGGGAGCGGCGACTTTTGCATCCCACTCGATTTGTCCAACACCGGAATCAGTGGTGTAGCGGATGGTGCCAACGTGACAGTTCAGTTTGTTTACAACGGGGGCGATCAAAACCTTTATCAGGTAAGGCCTTCGACCTACTTTCCCATCTTCCTCGTATCGTCGTCCGACTGAAAATTTCGCTTTCCGCCCAGTGCACGGACATGACGCTGTCGAACAACTTTACTATCCCCTCCAATATCACTTGCTCCAATGTTTCTACTACCTCGACTTCGGTAGCCCCGACCGCAACCGCGACTGGCAACTATGGCGCAAGTGGAATGGTCCCGTCGGTATTTGCTAGCGTTCTCGGCTTCTTGTTAGCTTTGGTTATGACCTGAGTCGCATGAATATTGGTAGTTGTTTCTCTCGCTGATGTACTCGTAGTCTGAATAGGAACTGTGTTAACAACTTACCTACTCCTCGAGCGAGCCTTGTGGCCTTTAGTGATGCGCGCCGGTCGCCCGCGGGCCCGGGGGACTCTTCGGTCTTCCGTGCTCGTTGCCGTAGGTCCCCGCGGCCTCACTCGATGGTACGGAAACCCACCGCCACGGGCCTCACTGCTTCACGGGATAGGTTAGAGTCAATTTACGGGGAGTGTGTGAGCAAGGGCGTGAGCGCCGCAAGCACGCAGATTGAGGCCTGGCGAGAGGAAATTTTCACGGCAAGAGTCGATCAGTCGAACGACGCGGTTTTCAGCAGTGGGTGGATGAGCAAACGATATCAGGAGCGTGGCGTGGTCCGTGCGAGGCGCATGGTGCACGTATCTGCTCCTGCAGCCCGAGTATACCCAGGCGAGGGTGGGAGCGGCGAGGCTCTGGTCCTACAGCGCGGGCGAATGTAGGAAGCGTGAAACTATCGCGGGAGCGTGGGGATGTCACCTTGGGGGTTTGGGACGTGCTCCTCTACGACTGACGTATCTAAGACGTTCTCTGCAGCGTCTCGATCATTATTCGGGTAAGGTAAGTTACTGGTGAGGTGGGTGACCCGCGGTTCGCTTACTTGCAATTGCAGTCTACCCAGGCCTCCTGTACCTGCGGATCTTTCAGAGGAGAGGAATTCAAATAATTTTTTTCCGTGGGGATAATTTTATTCAGTCAGTTTGACCAGCTGAGCTGAGCTAGCTTCCCACACCCACTGAAAAAAGTTTTTCACTGTCTTACAGTTTCCTACTATATTAAGTCACCCATGTCGGATAGTACCAGAGCATTCAACCAGGAGCTCAAAATCCAGGATGCGTTTCCTTTCGTTTGCTCTGCTGACCTGCACCATCGTCACGGTCAATGCGCACTTCCAGTTGACCTACCCGCCGCCTCGTGGACCCTTCGATGAAGACAACGAGGTAAACTTTTGCGGTAATGTGTGCTTGGTTTCTCGTCCATTCGAGTACTGACATTCGGGCGCAGACAACTATGTAGATGCTGTGAGCAACAGGAGCGAGTTCCCTCTCAGCACGGGTTTCGTCACGCTCAATTCGGAGCATCCTCAGTGGAGTCGTGCGTCACATTACTAACCATCGGCCTGATCCGTGGGTTCACATGGGATATCAGTTGCCATTTTGCTTTCAACTGTCCAGGATCCGACGTCGTTCGACAACTTCACCAACTCGACCGGAGGACAACAGCTCGCCCGAAACTTTGCCATCGGCTCTGGGGAGGGCGGCTTTTGCATTCCCCTCAACTTATCCGCCTCTGGAATCGGCGGCGTGACAAATGGCGCCAATGTTACGATTCAGTTGATTTTCAACGGAGGTGATAGCAGCCTCTACCAGGTAAGCTCTTGAGCTCCCTCCACATCCTCCGTTTCTACGTCACACTGAAAATATGCTTTTTCCACCCAGTGCTCGGACCTGACGCTTTCGAGCAACTTCACCATACCATCCAATATCACTTGTTCAAATTCCTCTTCCACAGAGACTTCTTCTACCGGGACTTCTACCGGGACTTCTACCGGGACTTCAACGGCTGCGACCTCGACCAGCACCGGAAACCATGGCGCAAAAGGAATTGCCACGTCGGGCTTTGCTAGCGCGCTCGGCTTCCTAATAGTAGCACTGATCACGGCTTAAGTCACATGGCGGAGTACCGGTCGTCGTACATGTTCCACTTTTCAATGACAATCGATGTACTCGAAACCAGTAAATAAATATGAACTATCTTGACGATTCCTCTTATCCACCGAGGGAGCTGTCTGACTTTAGAGATTGGATTGAGAATGAATGAGTTATTGTTGCAAATCCGGGCCGTGCCCGCCCGGATCGCGCACGTGTGGAGGACCTGTTTTCTTTCCTGTGTACAACTTTTACCCCCCCTTTTTTCTTAGTATATTTACCTTGTACACGCATTGACGCAACCCCGTGCGTTTGATACACCTTTATTGGGCCGCTGAAACTTCAACAGTCATATGCACATGTGCGTTGGCTCGGAATTCCCGGGCCGGGCACATGTAGGGCATGTGGCGTCCGCGTCAACTGAGGACAAAAAGCTACGAGAATATCGAAGTACTAGGGTACTGGACTTAACTAGACGAGCGTCGAGGACCATACTTAATTGTTTCACCGAGACACATATCTTAACGCAGCTTAATGCAGATCAGCACCGCGCGCCCAAATCCAACAGAGGAATCATGTGGAAATCAAGTCTTGCGAGCGGTCTCTTCTTACAGTTTCACTTCTTCATAACACATTGGGCGCTTAGTACTCGGCTTGTCTTCGGTTCTTCACTTGTTGCTCAGAAATGTAGAACGAAATAGTCACTATGTACGTGGGAACCTTGGAGGGAAGTGGCTTGAAAAACGGAGAAATGGTTGATAATTAGGCGTTCTGTGTTATGAGCATGCATACTGTAACCTTGCTTGTTACACTCCCAATTCTTGTGTTAGCATTCTGCAGAACGAGAATATGTATCCCCCCTCGGTCACTCCATTACTGTACCTGATAATCGCCATATCATCGGGTGTCGTTATAAAATGATACATGGACCAATCCGATAAAATCGCAGGACATACAAAATGCAACATTTGCCTGTGGATGACTTGGTGACCTGCGACATGGTTGGAAAAATGTAAGCACTATGTAAGCACCGACCGGGGTCCGAGGGGCCCATCGACGCAGTGATGCCACAGTAAAAAACCTTGCAGGAGGAGATGTTCAAGATACAGTGTATTTTCTTAGGTAATACGGAATGGACCCGATCAGCTCGGATTCGAGTCGGAATTGGACTCGGACTCGGACTCGGACGTCTGATTAACCCGATGTCTTTGAGTGCGTTCGGCGCAGAGCTGTCAGTGCTGTCTTGAGCGATTTTTTCACGTAGACAATGAGAGGAACTGCCGGTGTCCGTGTATTCCTATGCGTTTCATCTCAACCAATGCAGACTCACGGACTGATGGCTGCTGTGCTCAAGCTGTACGCAGTCGTCGGCGTACTCCGCCAAATGTAGCACATGTATTGCGCAGAGGGATGATTGGCTGAGCTACGCCGCGCTCTGGTAGGCAAACTGCGTGCAATTATGATTTGGGTGGTGGGTCGGAGCCATGTTGATGGACCGAGGTCAAGTGCACGCGCCGCCATACAGCACAGCACATTACTGTTCAGTATTGGCTACCTAAATTGAGACCCAGGTACACCCTGGTCAGGGCGGCGGCGCTTCTCTCGACCATAAAAAAGCGATTGTTCGTCTCGTTCGGCACGGCAGAAGACGTTGAGAGGTCCCAACTGGGTTGCTCTGCCGCGTTGGGAAAGTTGTATTCAGGTTACCCCATCAGGAGGGTTCCTTTATTTCTTCGCACGGCTAACGAACTAAACGTGCGGTGGGGAATCGGACATTGGTGCATTAGCGCGATCGGTGCTGCGGTGTTATATGGGGCTGCGAGTTGCTTGCTGCGCCGTTATTGCGTTTTGTTACTTTGTTCACAAGGCGGCAGTGGCCCAACAACTGCGGAGGGACCTTCGGAGTTGGCCATTCCTGATGACAAGAAATCCAAGCGTTTGGCGCTAAGAAGTCTATCCCCTATCTTCCAAAGAAAGCTAATGAGTAATGAGACTTCAATCAATTTCATCTCTACCTCAATCAAGAAATACTTGATCACTTGTCCCGTTGCGCCCATGACGTGTTTGGCCGGCGTTTTTGTCCAATTGCTATCGTCAGCGTTCGACTCGGCCATGCCGGCGACCGGCGTCACACTTGTTTGTTTTCGAGGGCGATGTTTACAACTGACAACGCACAAATAGAAGAGCCTTGGCCAGTAAGTTTTGTTTTGTTGTAATCAATGATATTACAATGATCGTGATGATCGTCGTCAGGTTAGCGAATATCGCACGGGATTCGTAATCGGCTCGGCATCATGCATTCGGCGTTCGCATGGAGATCCAGAATCGGACGCACATTCCGCGTGCTTTGCAAATCTGGGCGCGTAACAAGATCCATCCTTGGTGATGATAATGACTGGACCCGGGGCGGTGTCATTCCAGCGTCTAAACGGTCGCGGTCTTTATAATAACAGCTTACCATGCGGCAGACTAGTGATCCCCCGTTTTCCGCCAGGTGGCTTTCCACACATCACCAACTTGTCCTCGCATATCATGGGCCTGGCAGGCGTCCTTTCCGTTTTCGTCGTGAAAAAACACGAAAAACCTTGGGAGGTGGTCGACAGTAAAACCGTTGAACCTGTTCCCCTTTTCGACGAGGATGATGGTGCGTGTGCAATTCCAATTAGGCGGACAGCGTCTTACTCATCTATTTACAGATATCGACATCATCTACGTCCATGAGACGCGGGTCGTCCGCACTTTCGTGTTTGATGTACGAAAGGATAATGATTTGGAGAGCTCCTTGCTATTCGCGCAACAACAGTTCTTCGAGGAGGTACGAAGAAAGGGCTACAATGCTTTTTGGAGCGAGGGGTGCGTTCAACACGTGTTGCCGCGCTTATGACTGCCGCTCATCGTCTTGTTATTACAGGTGGCAGATGACCCTCCTCCGGAAAGCGAAACGACATAGGGTCGAAGTGAAGTATACGGGTCAACCCGCTTGTCTCACCATCAAGACTGACGAGCCACATCAGCCGCCGTTTCTTGCTGTTCTCGCGGAGTTAAGTTTGGCTTCCGTTTTGTAAGAAAGTAGACGATTTGAGGTTACCATTATCACATGCTCCTTGTATCTTAGACTACCCCATCCTCTTAGTCACCATTCATAGCATTTACCCCTGTACTCATCAATAATGTATGGCACTGTCATTCTTTGGCATGTGGGCCCCTGTTACAGTACATCGTGCAGTCCTCAGGCTTCAGACCGATAATCGTTGGGCCCATGCAATCGGGAGCTGCGATACACAAATGTCGGAGTTATTACTCTTAATTGCCCGCTGCAGAATAAGCCGTCAGATATCTCAGTCGAATAAATGGTAGAACACGGGGACAGATAGTTGATATGATGGGATATTTTTTTTCTCAAAATAAGTGGCTTCCTTGCCGCCCCCCGATAAACATCTATGATATGCCCTTATCAATCTTGCTCTGCGGGCGCGACGCGTAACCGGTCCAAGACTGCATACCAGCTTTAGCAGGTTGTCCAACCTATCGCCGAGCATAACGTACCTCGTCATACAGGGCCACCGACGTAGATTCTTCGATCAACTTCAGTCCCAACCAAAGGACACCAGCGGTCATACCGCTCCCGCAAGTGGTGTTCACGCCGCGCTTTCGTTCGATAATCAGTTGTGCATATTCATTTCCAACTGCATCCGCTAGTTTCCGACGGAGCTCGTTCGGGGGGAGGAATGTCGTGAAGGTCTTGCCAGACTCGGGAATGGTGTTCGTCTGCAGAAACACGTTGAATGGAAGAGAGAAGGAATGAGGTATGTGACCCGAGGACTGCCCTGGTCTGGGCTCAGGGTCTGAGCCCAGATACCTGCACATGGTATGAAACCCTGATTCGGAAGCGAGGTGACGTGTATATACCTTCCATGAGAGCGGGCGTCAAGCACAATCTCTGTGAGGGGCTCCGAAAGCTCCTTCGCCGCATTGCTTACCATCTGCTCGTAACCTTGTGTAGACTGAGTTACAAAGACAAACAGGATGGCTACAGAAAACCCACTTCTTATATTCTCTGATGCAAGGGAAGGCGCTGGGTATTTGCTCTTTGGCATTTCGATCACAGGAACCGTCTCGGTAGGGTGCCCTTCTGCTTCCCATCTGGGAAGACCTCCATCAAGCACGCTCGATTGATCATGACCAAAAGATCGGAACATGAATAATGCTCGTGGGGCCGAGAAGATGCCTTGAGAGTCATACCTATTAAAGTACTTATCTCGAATGGGGTCTAATCAGAAAGAAGTCACCCTTACAAGATGACATGGGACGTCGGCGTAACTCCAAACTTTTCTATGAGATCATTAACTACGTCGTTGTGCGACCAATTGCTCAATCGGCTTACCAAGAGCGTCGCTGAACACCTGCGCGCTTGGCATCATGTGTTTGAGACCGAGCTCGTTGGGCGCCGCAACCTCATCGAGGTCAAGGTAACGTGCGCCGGGGATGCGCTTTTCTGTGAACTCTTTGGAGGCATTCCGTGGAGAGTTTGGCATAAACCAGCTGGCGTCAAGAATGTCCACGCCACTAGAAGATCGGAGGTCTTGCAGAGCCTTCGGAGTGATAAGCAAAGGAGCCTTGGAAGACATAGACCTGGGCGTGGATTGCATACTATACACGCGAGATACGCGCACAAAGGCCGCAGGACGAAACACGGAACGTATCATATTGAGTTGTCAGTAGCAAAGTGCTAGCTGGCCTCTAAACAAACCAAGTGTTAGGATTGGTCACCGGTCCGGGTATCCCGCCAAAGTCGATTTCTGCTTGAGCTGCGACAAGTTTAAGAAGAGACTTGTTAACGGACAAGGATGCCCTCTGACCAATCCACTTGGATAATTTCGGTCCCCCAGGACGGTGATGCAGATGGATTGCTTCAAGAACTAATATTGAAGCTCTCACAGCAGTCCAAGACATTCTCGCCCAGCAGCATCGGTCAACTCTACATTCCGTCCTTCAAGGTATGCCCTCGCTCACCCGCTCTCCAATCGCCCTTCTCACGCGATAATAGACAGGGACACTTGATTCCCTCGTCTCGCTCTCTGAAGAGCTGCCAAAGCACGACATCAATTTCACCGCTACCCTCGCCAAGATCGTCGATACGCTCCGTAACCTTCTCAACAACGATCCTACCAAACTCGCGCAGCACATCTCGATAAACGACAAATCGGTGGATGAGTACCTGCTCAATGACTGGCATTGGAACGAGGGGCGATATGGAACTCAGCGTGGGCTCAAGGACATGACCGACGTTCTGGTCAAGGCGCGTTTCTGGACCCTCTTTGCACCCTCTGATGCCTTATCTAACACACGACCGCAGGAGATGACGTCAATAGACAACGTTATGAAAGCCAAACTGAACAACTACAACCTGGCCAAGGGCTCCCTAGTTCAGCTGCAGCGCAAGAAGACGTGAGCCCTCTAACGGCGGCATTTCAATTCTCACATCAGGTGTTTGCAGGGGTAACCTTTCTGTGAGGTCCCTCGCGGACATCGTCTCAGAAGACGACGTACTTCAAGACTCCGAGTACATGCAATCAATCTTGGTTGCGGTTCCCAAGTAGGTCTGAATGATCCCACGCGAATTCGCATGATACTGAACGGCTTCTTTTCAGAAATCTCGTAAAGACGTGGAGTTCCAGTTACGAACACCTAGCTCCAATGGTGGTGCCGCGGTCCGCAGTGTGCGTCCTCATAAAACATGCATCCGCTCGACGCTTAACTTCAACCCTTGTGCACAGTGCCCTTGCGTCCGATGAAGATTACACCCTCTTCACCGTTATCATATTCCGCAAGGTGTACGATACCTTTGCCCAAAAGTGTAGGGAGAATAAGTGCGAGATCCACAGTCGCCTTTCATACTCTGTTTATTCCTCACTGCCGTCCCAAAGATACATCTTAAGAGACTTCCTGTACTCGTCAGACCAGATCGACAAGGAGCGAGAGGAGTTACAAATTGCCGACACCGCCGAAAAGGAGCTTTGGGTGAGTTCCACTGCACCCAATCATCCCACCGGTGACTACATTCTGATCGAGCATAGACGGAGCTCCTTCGGCTTTCGGAAATCAACTTTTCCGAGGCTTTCCAAGTTTTTGTGCACCTCAAGGTGGTTCGATCGTATGTAGAAAGTGTATTACGATACGGTCTTCCCGCAAATTATATCGGAATCGCTGTCAAAGTGAGTATTTTAATCATCTGCTCGGTCAGATCTCTGACGAACTGTTGATATATAACGAAAGCCCGAGCCGAAAACCACAAAGCGGACGCTCACGACCTTACAACGACACTTCGCCTACCTTTCGGCGCGCTCCCAGGGACGCGCCAACTCGAAGGGTGGTAAGTCTACGAATGAGGATTTCGCCGGGGAGTACCAGTCGCTGCTCGATCAGGAGTTCTTCGACTTTGTTCTGTACGAAATTCCGTGGGTTGTGAGCTGAATGTGGCCCTCTACGTCTACTGGCCGGTTTTCTTATTCAGTGAAGTTTTCGAAAGACTAGCGCAGTGTAGCAGTAGTAATGACATAAAGATATGACCAGCCTACAGGGGTAGGAACATTGAGGAGGCCTAGACTATGGTACAGTAGGAGTGGTTATAAGAAGAAACGTAGAGATAGAGGCACTGCAAACGATAAAGAGAGATGAAAGCAGAGAGAACGGGTAGATGCGGTGGGGTTGGATGGATTCGAGATATGGGTGAAATAGGTGTGCAAAGAGCTGACTTGACAACAAAGCACAAATGCAGTCCAGAGTCCTTCCTAATACAAGATTGCGTTTTACAAGTCGAACAGAGATTGGCGTAAATATCCAGTGCCGCCCTTGCTCAGATCATAATCCCAGCGTGGAGATTACCCGTGACACCTCGTTAACGGCTTCGTCATCAAGGAGCTGGTTTCCGTGACGCATAGATTGTGGAGTCCCAGGACCAATAGGAGGCCGGCCCGACGCATATACATTGGGGAAAGATGGCGCAGTGGCGGAAGTTGGGCTCGAACTGGGACCTGTGTCACCAACCGAGTTCGTAGGAGAGTCAGGAGGGGGGTAGCGTGAAGAGCCTTCCGCAATTCGTGATAATGAGAGTGTTAGGTCGAGCGACTGGGCACGGTTTGTTAAGGAACGGGGTTTCCCAACGTGGTCCTTGAACTTTGCGTCCAAGAGTGGATCTGATGAGCGAGTGTCATCGCCTCGCAGACGGCCCGGGATACTGCTTAGTGTCGGGTCATCGTTTGCATGTGACATTGAGAGGAAGCGACCGTGGCGTGCGATAGGAGGTTGAGGTGCCCAATAATCATTGACGGGAGTAGGGGCATAGCTCGGCTGGCTGTCAAGACTCTCCTGTGCCTCTTCCAGGTGATAGATGTACGAGGGAGAGTTATTGAACAACGCTTTGACGTCTGGGGATGAGTTCGCCAACCGCAATCTCCTATCCATTATCGGCTCCGGTCGCGAGAAATCAGCAGAGCCTACAACCACGACCGTGAGAAGAGAGAAAGGGACGAGCTTAAAGTGGTACTTACCGCGTGTCCTAGGCATAGTGGACAGCACTTTGCTGTCGAAGTGCGGAAACGCGTCCGCAAATGAATCACCACGCTTGTGTGCATGTGCTGTTGGTGATGGATACACATGAATGTTGTGATTAAGCAAATATTGTTCGAGCATCTCGCGCGCGGACACAAGCAAGTCGCTGTTGCTGCGCTGGCAGCGGAATTTAAAGGAGCACTCCGTCGGGGTGTCAGTTCCAGAGGCGCCAGCTACAGGTTTCATGTTCGGGACAATCGCAATTTGAAGCTCGCGCTTGATCTGTTCCACGAACTCGGCGAACTCGGGAGATGTGCATACACGGGGCAATTCTGCTTGGGGTGGCACGGCCATATCGGCTTCGAAGGGAACGTGATCCTGGGTGATGTTCAGTCACGAGGAAATAGTAATCGGCATAGGACATACCAAGAGCATGGTCGCCGCGATCTGAATCTGACTTTCTGGTCCAAAGATAGTGATTACATCGGACGCAGTTTCCTTGTCGGGGAATCGAATCCGGCAACTGGTTTTGTTCTCAATGTCGTGAATGAAGATACTTTTGTCCCCGAGTAGTGTACGATGATACCGGCGGGGGATGACCACAGATTCGTTCAAATAATCCTTGTCCTACATCCACAGACGTCAGGTAATGTTAAGAATCATCTCGAGGGGGCAAACCTTGGGATTCACAAGCTCCATTACAGATTGCTTTAAATTATCAAGATTAATGGCGTTTTTAGCGGGCGTACGTGCCACGACATTGTCGTCGTTGTCGTTATACCCTCCCATAGCAGCAAATTCCTCCGCGTTGGAAAACTTGACGTACACGCCATATTTCTTCATGATACGCTGAATACTTCTGCCGCCAACACCGATGATGCGTTTATGGTAGGACTCGGGCACATGAAATGATACCTCCGCGGGCAATTCCTCTTGAAGTAGGGTTAGCCCTTGGAGAATGGAGACATCATTGCCGGCAATGTCGATAAGGAAGTTGTACTCGTTGAACGTCTCGAACTTGATCTTAACGTTGGTCGTCTGCATGATTTTGTTTATCTTGCCATTCTTTTTGCCACTAATGAACTCGCGATGCTCATTGGCAAGTTCAATCTGGAAGCGGATCTCGTGATGAAAGGCCTGCATTGGGTATGTTCAAATCAGGTATGATACATCGTCCGGGAGACGACCCCACCTTCACGATATCCAATTCCATAATCAAAGTAACGGCATTGCGGACTTCATGCTCGAGACCATGCATCTCAAAGCACATACTCTTGAATACAACCTCAGCGCCAGTCGCGTTGGAAACCTGCTTGATGATGGCAGTAACCTGAGTGGCGTTCAGGGTCGGGGGTGGAAGAAGAACGTTGAACTGGGCCGGAAGCAACCAAAAAGAAGCGACATAAAACTGACAGGCCTGAGAGGAAGAGTCAAAGCAGGTAGGAATAAATATACGGAGCAACAAACCAATTGCATAACGGAGCGGATGGCGCGCTGGATGTTAACTCGGTGGTCGCCGAATACAGTAATTAGACTAGTGGAACTACCGATAGGTGGGAATTGAATAAAAGTTGCATTATCGCTCATAATAGTCTTCAGATCTTCGGCACGGTCGGTCACCATCCAATCCAGTTTCCTTGGAAGGATGGCGGTATCCCGCGAGATGATGCCCTTACTCTGATTGACAGATCAATGGTGTTAAGCACTTGAGGTAATATTACGATAGCAACTTGCCTTATTCAGCGATAGTTGCAGCAACATGTCCCGCGCACGCTGAACACCGAAGAATTCGCCGGAGATCCATACGGTGTTTTTATTTTGCCGGAGGGAAGTACCGGGCCCCATAGCGACACCGGATGCGACATCTGGGCCAACGAGACCTTGCAAGGGAGACGGAAGGTAGATGTTTGTGGCAGTCTCTTCTTGAATCGACTGCAGGACATGACGTTTGCGACCCGCAACGATAGCTTGTAGTTTTTGATCAATTTCGCAAAGCTCGGTATGCAAGCCGCTCTGTGTAGTCAGGTCAAGAATCAGGGCCAGAGATGAGAACGGCTAAAGCGCACCAGTTCATCCAGCATCACCAACAACCGCACCCGCGCAATCTCCACCGAGTCGCCTTGACCTCTGATGACAAGTTCACAGACGCGCTCAGTCTCTAGGCCGGACCACCCAGCACTACTACTGATTCCATCAGGCGGTGTGCGCGTTGACAGCGACAAAGGACTGTTGACGACAGCGATATGGGCGAGAGTCAGGGAGGCAATTTCATCCAAACGGCGGCGAACTTCTGGCTTCAAGGCGGGTTTTGAGGATGGAAAATCCAGCAGCTCAGAGCGAAGCACTCTGATCGAGGCCCTGTTCTGGGAAAAGAAGCAAAAGGTAGGTAAATCTTGAAAGGAATTCAGACAGGAGGAAGGCCTACCTGGATCGGACAGTCCTTCAAAATGGTCCCACGAGCAAACAACACTTGCTGGTAGGCACCAGAAAGGAGAAAGTTCCACCCTGCACCGTGGTCTGCCATCGAGAAAGAGACATGACAACCCTGAGTTGTCATAGCAAGAACGGCAAGCTTTTGAACGGCCTCCGTTTCGAGGGCGGTGGGCGTGGCGTGAGGTTCGGCGTGGCCATTGTGGTGGGGAGGTTGGAACTGGGGCTGTTGGTGTTGGTAACGATCGGATTGCGAGTGTGAGGGAAAGTCAAGAGGAGGGGTCGTATTGCGAGCATGACGAGGTCTTCGAGGATAGGAGAAGGCGGACGTATAAATTTCCATAGGGGTAGATACGGGTGGTTTGTGGGGGTACGCCAGTACGGGTATGGACAGGTCAACAATACAGGAGGGTATTGAAGGATGGGTTGGTATCAGCGACTCTTGGGCTGTTCGTTTTTGAATGAAAAGAGAGGCGTCGAAGGTGATGGAGATGAAGAGAAGAGGAAAGAGGAAAGAAAGGAGAAGAAATGCGGAATCTAATAGCGAGATGAGACAAGGCAAGACAAGACTGGACTGGACCCGGGATGAGCACCACCGCCAATAAAATTAAATATAATTTTTTTTTTTTTTATAAATTGTTAAAACAAACACCCCTATCATGCTTATTCCCCCCCATTCACACCCAAACAAACCCTTCCATTGGCTCCTCCCATCCGATCTCCGTGACGTCAAATAACTTGGAATAGCATCGCCCTCCACGTGTCGAGAAGTGCTCGTACGGGTTACTCGCGAGAAGTTTCGAACCACAACGGTAGCAAAAATGTTGCTGACACTTGGAACAAGTCATCTGCAGGCAGTGCAGCACCGAGTGAGTAACCAACGGAAGGATGCGATGCCGATCCGCTTACGTGATTGCAGCCCATCGACTTTTCCACATGAACATGGCAACTGGGGCACGCCACCGTGCTCTTCTCTAGCCATTCTCGGTTCGCCCGGTCTTCTTCATACTTCGCTACCAGCTTTTCCAGATTCTTCTTCCCGTACCGTCGCTCCATAGTCTTTCGTACCGAAGAGTCCTCAGTAGTTTCCATGTACTCGATGACTAGCTTTTCTGCGATCTGAATGGGGCAATCAGATAATGGCCCGTGCCTGTCGCCATGTCAATCCGACGGACAGCTTCCATCATTTACTCAACGCGCCCTCACCATGTCCTTTTACAGAATGAACAGAATGAATAGTTGCACGAGGGGCACGTTCGCAACCTTTCCCAATTCTCGTCTTGAACCTCAGCCGGTTTCGGAACAGGCGTTTGACAGAGAAACATTGGACACAGCACAATCGAAGGGTCTGCAGGCGATAAGCGTTGGGGTATGCGTAACCGATGGGACTCGCCTCTCTCCGCGGACTTTTTCTCTCTTAGCCACTTCCACCGACGGACTTCTTCCTCTGTTACCACCCTCCTCACTTCATCTTCGGTAGCCTCTTGCCCGTCTTTGACGCATTGAGGATCAAGGCATCCCACATGCACTACGTCACCCTCCGTGATATACAAGCTCCAGCCGTCTCTGAGGCAAGCCTTGCAGAATATGTGACTGCAAGATAACTGCAGACATCGTGATCCTTTCAGTGATTCGAAGCATACAGTACAGGAATGTGATGTCAGGTTAAATTTCGACGACTGTGACTTGCTCTCATATGCAGTCAGGAAAGGGAGCAACAGGTGTGGCGTGGCATGTGGAATTCTGTTACTTGCGATCAGAATCGATGACCCGTTTCTCGTCCCATGACGTACCTCAGCGTACCATCCTGTATTATGTTCATCGAATTCAGGAAGTCGGCGCTGCGTATACACTCCACCCAGGCATATAGGATGACCTCGCCTGGTTGCCACATCCCCCGGAGCTTCTTCAAAAGACGTCCACTGCGTGGGATCCAGGAGCCCGATATATGGAAAGAAACAATTTCAGGGGCTGCATGTAGTGGGTACGCAGGTGGAAGGACGATCTCTAGGAGGACGGGAGGGAGCGATGATAAGGACAAATGGTGCTCCTGCGATTCCACGATTCCGCTTCCCGTGACGAAGACATCCATCGGGCGTTCGAGCTCGACAGGAACCTCGAACTTCAACGTGCCATTCGACGCATCCCTGGAGACACAATCGGGGTATATTGACTGCAGTATTATAAATAACCCGCCATGAACTTGTGGAATATGCCTTACCGAAAGTACCTCCCACTCCTCGCTGCGCTGCTCAGCACAGATGCCCAGTTCCAGTTGGTCAATAGTAGGCATATAAAATAGAAAGGCGCAAGAGCATCTCAGTGGTCCTTGACCTTTTAGCAACAGTCGGCTACTCCGCTGCTGATGACTCGGAGGGTTATATTCAACGTTATCCCTCCTATGAGATCGGACATATAAACCGGCTTTCGGTCCGTCACAGCCGTGTGAACCACCACGACCCAAGTGTTCTGGGTGTACATCTCCTGGCCTGGAAGGGCGTTCAGGTTAAACCCGTGCTCAGATGGCTTATCAGGACTCGGCTCAGAGTTTCATCCGTGCTCTCAGAGCGCCAAACGATCCTCCAAGGCAAGGTGACCCCTCAAAAATTGACATAGCGAGTGCGGCGTGGCGTGAAACATCGTTCAATGTCCCGAGGAAAGCAGAGGTCGTCCTCGAGTGGTGCTTGACGCGTCTTTTGAAGGACGGAACGCGTCACCCGTGAGTTCCTCACCTTTCTTTTGCTTTCGGTACTAATTGATGACTAGCGAGTCAAACCCGGTGTTGGATCTGCGGTTTTGGACGCTCTTGCAGGATATACTTTTTTTTTTGAGCCCCGAAGACTCAAAGACGCGATCCATCCACAATACATGGCTAATACCCCTCTTGAACCGCGTGCCGTTGCTACCGATAGTTCTTTCTTTGCTATCTAACTCCGTGGATCTGCCCGCGCGGACGCGGGACGAGCTATGTCTCCCCTCTTCGAAGAGTTTCGCACTCGTCTGGTCTCTCGCAGCTCCCAAGTTCTCACCCGACCATTTACTAGAATGCTTCGGGGTTCTGTTGCGAGTCTTAGTAGGGGCGGCCACGGAGTCTGGCGAGAATTCGGGCCTAACTACGATCTGCACATTGGTGACTTCCTCCTTGCACAATGCTCTGTCTCATTCCTCGAATAAAAAGAAGGTTCATCTCATTGTGCACATTTTATACCTATTCTCCTATTGATTTCGGCCACAGTTTATCCAAGCATTTATGACGAAGCATATAGAGGCATGGCTCAACTTTGTTTCGAATGAAAGTGCTGCTTGTTCGCGTACACACATGGAAATCTGTGACCTGGGAGTCGAATTGCTCTTCAATGTCGACAATCTCAAACAGATAGCCGAAGCCCCCCACACCAACCCTCTCTTCGATGTTCTAAGAATTCACCTATCCTCATCTCAACTTCATCTACTCTCTACGCTCCCATTCCTCATGGCTGCATTCACTGATGCTGTTAAAAAACGCCGCTCCGTTCTTTCATCAGGGAGCTCTTCCACCCCGGACACCCACGCATTGACCACGACATTCTTCTCTTCCTGTGAAGAAATATTCCATGCCGTCGAGGACTTGCAAGGTAATCAAGTATGGCGCTCAAGATTGGGCCTGTTGAAGATAGTGGAGGACGAGTTGCTATTCAGCCCAAGGGACGAAATCATGGCGGCACTCCTGCGGGAAGAAGTTGGTGCCTGCGTGAGATGCTTAGCTGGAGTAGATGGTGAGTTCCTTTGAGGACGCTTACATGGTCGAGTGTAATCACCTAGTCATCAGATGAGAAGGTTCAGATATCAATACAATGTCTTTGCGTGCTCTCCCGCATAGACCATGACCTTGTGAAAGACTCTACAAGGCACATCCTCCCCAAATTTCTTACAGTCCCACGGTCACCGCATGGAGAATCCCTGGCGACTCACGCAAACGAATACCTCACTCTTGCCCTTTCGTTCCACACGAAGACCCGTACACTACCTATTCATATATCTCACCTGATAGACTCATGCACACAACTCCCTCCACATCCATCTTCCCTCTCGATTCGAGCGTCCTATGACAGTCTTGTGGCTTCTCCGGTTTTTGCCATGAGCCATCTAAGCAAGCTAGCCATGGCCGCGCGAATCTATATCACACCTGGTCAAACCCTTGACACAGTAAGCCAAGTGCTTGTTGTACTACGTGGGATCTGGGAACGTTTCCGTGATCTGGAAAAGGCAGCTGTAGCAGATCGTGGACGGGGGCAACGCAAAAAGAGGCGGATATCTGAAACTTCTTCAAACGCTGGTAAAGAAGACGCTGTTGCTAGTGCTGTAACGTTCACTCTCGCTGCAAGAATTGCTGCGACGGTGTTGACTTCGCTGCCTCTACACACCATCACCGAGGCAGAGCAAGCAAAGACGAAGACTATTGTAGCGGATTCGCTCACCGGGTTCGTTCGAGAGGCAATACTTGCGGGCACGGATGTAATTATCTTCGGGAGTGGTGATCGAGAGCGCGATGACTGGTCAACGCAAATCGTGGCTGCGGCCGCTCTACGGCTCCAGTATATGCTACAAACGTCTGGGCATGCTTGGCATGGTCCAAATGACCAGAATGACTTGGGTGAACTGGTAGCTGCTAGCCTCAAATTTGGTGATTGTCTACCGGAGTACAGCGTCGATATTGTGAGTCGGATGCTCTGGGATCACACTCAGCGTACTCATGGAATCTATAGTTCCGTTACCTATTGCACCATGAATCTCGTCGTAACGTTCAGCGGCAGCAGATCCTTCTTGACGCGGTTTTGAATTTCTTGGAGATCCATCTCCCGGCGCAAAGTCCTACGCCTAAGGCTTGGTCAGGACGGTCTTCACAGCTATTACTTGATGAGGGTGGTTCTACACTTGCAGCGATCGCTCTTTTGCGACTCCTGCTGGACAGAAATTTAGAGGTTATCAAGTAAGTTGTTCTCAGGGTTTTTGGTGCGATGTGAACGATATTTTATAGCGCGTATGCCTCTCCAAAGCAATTAGAACGCCTCGTAAATCTCATACACATCGCCTGCGTCGAACTCAAGGGTGAATGTACAGAACGAGGCTTGTCGTTCGCAAAAACTGTCCACGAGTGTCTCCATTCGGCAAACTTTTGGGAGCAAGAAAATATCCGATGTGAGTTGACGCCCCTGGCAGTTTTTCGGGCCTCACTGACTTTAAGAAGCATCATATTTTACTGTTCAACACGCCCGAACTGCCTTTTTGGACACCGTCAATGTTGCGAAATTACAGAAGAATACGAAGCGTGCATCTGGCCATCCGTCAGAGAGTCAGCTGTGGGAAGCCGTGAATGCTTATACGACCCTCCTTTATCCGTCAAGCGAGTGCATTCCAAAGTCTTCACGGAATGAGTTCCTCAAGAGAGCCGTGATCCTCGACATGCTCCTTGGCTCCGTTGCTGATGCCCCGATTCGAGCCTTTCAAGTTATCAGGACATTCCTCTCTAGAACGCTTAACTTCCTAGGCTCCTGGGAACATGAAACGGGTGGACAGTACCTCTGCTATTTGATGACGTCGCCTGTTCCTATATCCACAGAACAGGTCACTATGAATCTGGTCCAGGGCCACCTCCGGTGAGCAAATAGCTTTCGCTTGAATTATGTTGAGACCAATCAATGCTATAGTGCTGCATTCAGAGCAGCTATCCAAGGGAGCGCCGACGCGGCAATCGACGCTATTCAAATCTGTAGAACGCAACCACTTGGGGATTGGCTCTTGTCGAAGGACTCGGACATCGTGTTCCGTGGTTCGGCCCAGCTACTGATGGACATCATCATAAATGACTTTTCATTGTCATCGTAAGTGCTTGTTCTTTGATCGCGTAGACGTGACGCATCGATCGTGACAGGTTTGCGCCGCATCTCGTGGACCATATGTCGTCTCTGTTCGAGCATGTCCTTGATCAGCTGCATCCTATCATCTGTCGTATTGCTTCGTGCGATGTGACTGGGCGGGATGATGTATTGCATTATTCTGATACCTTGCTCCTATGGGGTCGGGTCATCACCTTTGGGAAATACCTCAATCATCCCAGTGCGACTGATTTCTAATATTTACCGTTTGACCGCCATCCTCATACCTATTGCAGAAGGCCCATCTCCGGGCTATGGCACACAGATTATGCAGGCTCTTGGTCCATCACTCCTCCACTGGAAATCAAAAGACTCAAGCATCTTGACGTTCTGCGAGGTTATGCATGGAGTCTTGGTGTCAGAGCTTCAACTGATTAGGGAAGAAGAAAGAGAAGATCGAGAATCTTATTTACAACGTATCATCACAGCATACATGGTTTTTGCACCGTTGTCGGTGTCCGTGGGTATGTCTTCCGGAATGTGTAATCTTTCTCCTGCTTGGCATTAACAACCCACACAGAGCGGTGTAACCTTGACGAGAATATGGCAAAGTTATACAGGACACTGTCCCCGTCTGAGTTTTCTTTGTGTCTGCGATTTGTATTTGAGGCTTTGTCTTCGAAAGGGGTTGGGTTAGATGTTTTCGCACGTCTTATTCGCCTCATCTCGCTCGCATTGCACAATGCTCCTGAAAGTCAGTGCCGTCTCTTATCACCATGGATCAGGGATAACTCATACAGGAAACGCAGACACGCTGAGGATCGTTCAAGGGTATGTCAAGGAATGTCTGGATGTCTTCGTGAACAAGGAGTTCTCCGATGCCCACGTTCTTCACTTGCCGATGTTGACATTTATCAGCGATCTATGTTCCAAAAGGGTATGTTACCAGTTCCACCAGCTAAAACGTTCCATTGATCCCTCAGCAGCCTGCTTCGATCCGACCGCAGAACGTAGTCTCGATTTGGGTCTTTCTTTCAAGACACCTTACCTGTTCGAAGAAGACACACGATTCAAAAACAGATAATGCCATATTTCACGAAATCGTCGCCATTCTCGGCTCCCTCGTTCGGCTACGAAGAGACCTCGTTGTTGCCACACTTCCACATCTGACCCACATCATTCGTCGTTTGCTATTCGCTTTGCGTAATCCGCGTCCTCTCCTCGGTGCGAAGCAGTATACCATCGTCGCGGACTCCTTTCCTACTTGGGTAAACCCATCTCACCCACTTGGGGCAGAAGAGAGCAAGGCCCTCTCCCGCCTCCTTACTTCGCTCTGGGCAAAAACCTCGATTCGAGTACACGGCCCCTCTGCAGAGCCGCAGAAACACGAATCACTGGCGCGCCCGCTATCCAAGCACGTTACATGCGTCATCCAGGCTTATCTTGAAGCTCTTAATGACCCACTATGCATTCTACCTGCGGACGTACGACGAGAATTACAACCAGGGTTGTTTGTCTTGTGCGACATGCTCAACGAGCATTCACGAGACGCGCTCATGGTTT
>Ga0307512_10001370_pt1 | contig 34601 bp, 35 predicted proteins | sample 14_EM_MG_FD_200267 | JGI IMG/M metagenome (GOLD analysis project Ga0307512, IMG submission 200267) | Populus trichocarpa ectomycorrhiza microbial communities from riparian zone in the Pacific Northwest, United States - 14_EM | ecosystem: Host-associated > Plants > Roots > Unclassified | place... | reverse complement strand
CCCACGCCCCCCGGGGGCCGGGGGGAGGTGTAAGGGAGTCGAAAGTACAGGGCTTGATGCGGATCAGTTACACGCTGTGCCTGAGGAGGAGTTGAAAAGGAGGATGAGCGAGGCGGTGGTGAGACTGGTGGAGGATGGGGAGGCGGAGGTGGTGTGTTTGGGGTGTGCGGGGATGGTGGGGTTACGGGAGGTGGTGGTGAAGGCGGCGAGCGGGATGGGGAGGAGTGTTAAGGTGGTGGATGGAGTGCAGGCGGGGGTGGGCGTGTTGGTTGGGATGCTGGAGAGGGGGTATTGAGTGTATAAGGCACGGCACTAATACTATGGCTAAGTGGCTAGGCCACGGACGGCGGCTTACGCACGTTAGTGCTGTTCCTTATATGAGTGGATGCGTACGGAACGGAAGCTGGGAGCTGTGATGTTGATTAGATGGGTCTCAGTCCATGCCGTCATGAGATATCATCTCTGTAGGAATTCATGCACCATTAGCGCAAGAAATTGCCAAGATTCTCTGGCTGTGGGAGGAATTCCTTAAATAGGTGCTGTTCTCATGTTATATTAAAAGTCACTCGCACACGTGATGCATTCGAATCTTGCCGGGTAAACCCTGCCAGCTTAGCTCGATCTCCGCTTCGACTTCAAGACGCTGCGACCTCCTCCCAACGAAGCTCGGGCTTCCATCGAGACCGAATTGATTCTTGCCGTTCTTTCCTTTCAGCCTTGATGCCTGTTTGATTCAGTTATTATATACCTCCTCTTTGTCTAAAATATAGTGTCCTTCCCCGCGCAAAGGCTACGGCCCCCCTGTATTTCAACAAATCACGAAACCCCTAATCCATCTACCACCTCCGCCGTCAGCCTTCATGGCACTCGATACTCTGTCGTTCATAGCTCCAGCTAGACCACGTGCCCTACTGTGTCCCCTCGGCCGGATAAGGCGTTCCCGGTTCTCATCATTCGTCAGCCGCTTGCAGGCCGCCAATGTCGTGCGTCTCAGCGATGTCACTCCCGCCACTCAGCCTAACCGGTGTACGGACCCTTTTGAACCCGTGCAGTCACTTCCTAATATAGAGATACTCCCGCTGACGCTACCCGGTTGAGCCGTAGCAATGTTTAACCCCCAGGGCTTTCCGGATGGCCAGATAATATGGGACTTGACTACGTCTGTTGACCGAGAACACGAGTACCTAGAGACATTCGAGCTACATCGGCGGACGTTCGTGGTGATTGCTGTTGCCGATTACGCGGAGGCAGGAGATCCGGAGGTGCTGTCGCAGCAACTGGATGACCTCAAGTTACTCGTGAGCATCACCACCACGCAGGTTCCGGCCAGCGAAAAGAAAAAGAATCCAATTCCCTAATATTTTGTGCGGAGTTAGTATCCTCGCGCTCTATACCATGTCTGCCTCATATTCGACGCGCCGCCGCAGGCGGTCGATCACGAGAAGTTCAAGTCGCCAGGCCATCCACGCTTCCTTGCCGTCCCGACACAACAGGAATCTCGAGTAACGTCGATACGGACGTTGATGTGCGATATTACCACGCCGATACTGTCGGAGATGTCCGCTTTTGCAAAAACGCTGCAGACATTGCCGACCCTTGATTCGCCGCTATCGCAGGAAAATAAACCTCTGGGAAACCTCAGAGACCGCCGAAATAGCGTTCCCCCGGGTGGTGGGCTGCACCCTGGTAGTGCAGAATCGGCCGCAAATAAGCGGAAGACGATGGCGGGCTTTGGGAACAGTGCTGCAAGTGGCGGTGGTTATCCGAGTGAGAGAGTGCGATTGAAGGGGAAGGGTCGGGTACAGATTGCGATTGCCCAGCTGCATTTACTCGCCGGACGAGTTCCAGTCGCGTTGAAAGAGTGAGCTGTCGAGCGCCTGCCTGTGTACACTTTCTGGTCGGAATTGCCGTTTACTGATGCGGGGGTTCGTTTGACAGATTTGTCGACGGAGCAGATGCTTGCAGATCGAGTAATGATCACCTCTGGCATGGAAAGGCCCTGGAGGGAATCGGTATTTGCTTGGTTTTTTTGGCAAACTCAAAAGCTCATTTTCAGGTTATTTCGTCCCGTTATAATTTGACCCTTTTCTTTGTGGATGTTTACAGTTCCTCTTTAGATACCCACAATCCCATATGCTATACTCGAGAGCGTCAAACAATCAAAAAACTCACCCGCATCTTCAAAACCTCCAACACCGAACCCGACCCCGGCTAATGGACTTGAGCCCTCCACACCGCAGCAAGTCCTGGATATGCTCCCTGAGCTGCACGGCGGTATCATTAATCTGTACCAACGTGCTGCCAATTTTCCCGGAGAATCAGTACCACATATATCCTACTGTGAAACAGTACTCCGATACACAAAGTTGCTCACGTCAATGCACCTTGCGAATGGAATAAGCGCCGACACATTGTCTCATATAGTGACCGGAGCTCTAACACCTCGCAAGGGGCCTAAGAAAAACAAACCGTCTCGTATCGAAATATCAGAAAATGCGATGAGGGCATATCCTCACCCCATAGAGATGATGACGGTGCTAGAGGCTACCAAAGTCCTCAGTGGTATTGCAAGCATCTTGGGCGCGGTAGGGCTGAGACGACGGAAAGCTATGGTTACCAGGGAACTGCTGAAAATATTGGTTCCATCGCTGATACAAGCCCGTGTTGTCGGAGCTGCGGAGGTGGGGATCCATCCAGCCGCTGGGCTAAGTACTTTGAGTGGGGGGCATGGTTCGCCATTGGATCTGGGTGAAGGGGATGTAGAAAGCGGGATTATGGAGCTCTTGGAAGATCTGTGCCGGTCATATGGCGTCCTTTCCAGCTTAGGCGAAGAAAATACACCGAGGGAGAATGAACCGCCACAGCGGCCAGCGTCTAGTGGTAGCACATTGGCGTTGAAGACGTCTGTTTGGACGAAGGCCGTCATCGCAGAGAACGAGATTAGGAGCTTCGGATGGCCGACCCTGAAAATTCATGTGCTGAGGAACTGCACAGCACTCTGCGAAGCATTGCCCGATTTCCAGGGGGTATTGAACTTTACGACCCAGTTGTTGAAAACGGCAGATATCGAACTCACGCAGGATGAGCAAATCAAACTTTCGACGACAATAACAAGGACCGTTGGAGCAGCGCGGAAGCTTGGATTGGCTGGTGTGGAGGCGGATTACTGGGACCAATTTCTTCTGCGAGATATTGAGTATGTAGAGAACTCCACGTGGCGACCACCTACCTCACGCAACAGAAACGAACTGGTAGATACCGACTCACTTATGTCGACCGCTACTATTGAAGAAATTACACCATTCATATATAACCCCTTCAAGGTACTTGAAAGTTCGACGGAGGAGCAGATCCTGGTCAAAAGCGAGCCGGCTGAATTCAAGGTCACTCTGCAAAATCCGTTCGAGTTCGAGGTGGAAGTTGAGAGTGTCACTCTCGATGCTACTGGAGTGGATCTGGAAGTACAACAGGCTGGTGTCATAATCACACCGTTTCGAACATTCCAGGTTTCTATCTTTGCAACTCCGAATAATACGGGAGAAGTACATATATCGGGATGCAGGATAAAGGTTTATGGATGCAAGGAACGTTCCTTTCCTATCTTCACTGGTGGCCTGGATCCTCGAGAACGCGATCCGAAAACTAAGAGATTTGGACTTAAGGCTGCCGAGCCGAGATCCGAACGGCCAATATCGACGATATCGGCTACCGGTCGATCATCCTTACGGCTGCCCCCGGTTTTACACCCGATACCCAAAACTTTGTCGTTGACAGTGGTGGATTCGCAGCCGTTGCTGGTGGTGAAAAATACCAGTTTGAGCCAAAGCGCGCTTATGGTGTTGGAGGGTGAACGGAAGGTGTTCCAGATCACGCTTAAGAACTTGAGTGATGTGGAAGTGGACTTTTTGGCGTTTTACTTTTCAGATTCGACCACGGGAAGGATTCAACAGGCACTTGCGGAGAAAACGAATACTCCGGCGGAAATATACGAGCTTGAGTTGATGCTGGCGAAGAAGAGGGCATTTGTTTATCATCGCTCCTCCCCCAGAGGCCAGTCGATCAAGGGCTCCTCAAACACCGCCGAAACACCCATACTGGATTCGAAATCATCAAGGCAGGACTTGAAGAAACGGAAAATTTACATTCCTGCCAATGGAACTGCGTCGTTCGAGATTGAGGTCCTTGGGAAGCCCGGTCTCACGCAAGGAACCATCCAGGCGAATTACTCCCATCTGGGTTGTTCTCGCAGTGAAATAGGCGACCGATTCTACACCCGGGAAGTCGTCTACCCCGTGACGGTTACTGTCAATGCATCCATCGAGTTGGCGCGCGTCGATTTCATTCCATTCTCTACCGATTTAATACTAGCGCCCCGTGACTCACCATCGTATGATGCTTCTCTAAGGCCATTCAAGGAACTCTTCAGTGGCATGGGTATCTACGAGGATCCAAGCGAGTATTGTCTCATGCTGCTAGATATGCGTAATGCATGGCCACAACCATTGGAGATAAAGATGTCCATCAAAGACTCTGTGGATAGCAGCGAAGACAAAGCCTTTGAGTCCCAGGACGTGCTTCAGGCAGGCCACACCTCACGTATCATCTTGCCAGTGAAACGCATCTTCTTATCGAATCCTTACGCACCAATTCCAAGTATTTCAGCCAGCCAACGACAATTTGTCGTCAGCTCCACCAAGATCAGTCTCGAGCAGGAACGGCAGAGCAGAGAGGCGTTCTGGTATAGAGAAGAGTTATTGAAGCGTCTCCAGGGTGTCTGGGAGGAGTTGGGCACGACAAGGAAGGGCAGCATAGAGTTGCGCGGGATAAGGCTGACACCAAGAATGGTTGAGACTATTAGAGTTGATGACATTGGTGTCTCAGTTGGTGTCGAGTCAGACTCTGACGGCACGGATTCAGAGGATGGCGGGGTAAAGAGCATTTCGCCTTGGAAGTTCATTGTTGCCACGGATCGCTTCCATACTCTCACCACTACCGTTGTCAACCGCACTACACGCAGAATTAGACCTGTACTTAGACTTCTTCCGTCTCTCAAGAATCTCCCTGTGCCTGCAGCGTTCGACCTCAATCGGAGATTTGCTATCAATGGTTTGTTGCAGCAAGCCCTACCACCACTAGAGCCCGGTGAGACAAAGAAGATCGAAACGGGATTCGTCGTGTGGGCGAAGGGAGAGTATGATATCTCGGCGTCGGTCGAAGAGGCGGTTGTTGGCGAGACGGTTGTCGAAGTTGCGGAGGGGCTCGATAAGGATGGCATGCCGATGGACGTCCTTGGTGGAGCCGCGACGAGAGGCCGCAGGTGTTGGGTTTGTAGGGAAGTTTGTTTGATCATTGCGAGGGATTTGGAATAGTGTTATTCTTATGGGTACGTATATAGAGTATGCACGTTGTGCTGTATATATAAGGTCGCGTTTTATTGTATGATAGACACGTTTATGGGATGATGAGTTATGTGTGTGGTTGTTACATTTTGCTTTACAGTGGTTCATGGCTTCATACTCGACACGAAGATTAGGGTTTTTCAAACATGACTGACCAGTCGCAATAGGAATCATGCCTTGACATTTTACCAAACCCTCTCCTTCAAATCACCATCCTCAATCCTATTTAAACCCTCGCATACACCCTCATCGCCGCAACAACCATCGCTTCGCTCACAACTAGTATGGCACTTTCAACAACCATAAATCCAACCACAACTAGCATAGCATTGTACATGCTAGACAACGAGATTCTCTCCAAGATTGGTATCCCTATCGTTAACAATGGTGAGACCTCTACCATCTTAGCCGACAAGACCAGTATGGTTCTTCCGACTATCGTCTCTTCATCCATCGCTCCTTCAGCATTGTACATGCTCGACAACGAGATCCTCTCCAAGATTGGTATTCCTCTCGTTAACAGCAGCGAAGTCTCTATCAACACGACTCCAATCCCGTCCGAGGCTCGTCCAAAATTGGACATGCTTCCCAACGAGGTCCTCACCAAAATCGCCCTTCCCCTCGTCAACTCGGGCGAATCCCCTTCCCTCCTGGCTTTGGTCCAAACCAACCGCCATTTCTCTAGTATCTTCAGCAAGTACCTCTACGACAGCGCCTCTAAATTCCGCTCCGCAACCGGAATCCCACCCTTGCACTGGGCCATTATCAAAAACCAGCCCTTGGTCTTCACCCGCCTCCTCTCCTGCGAGAACTTGAACGCCCTTCTCTCCCGTGTCAACAAACTCTACCAAACCGCCCTGCACCTCGCAATCAAGCACAACCGCGACACCAAGATCTTCATCACCCCGCTAATCCCACTAATCGAGGAACGCGACTCCCTCGGCCGCACACCCCTACACACCACCGTCCTCTCGCCCACCACCTCATTCTCCACCATCACCTTCCTCCTCGAAAACGGCGCCCCAGTGTCCGACGACGACGACACTTTACGCACCCCCTTACACCTCGCCCTCGCCCTCCCCACCCCCCCAAAATCCAGCATAATCTCAACTCTCGTTGAGCACGACCCCGACGTCTCCACCATCCCCGACAAATTCAAAAAGACCCCCCTCCACCTCGCTGCCAGTAACGGCCACCTGTCTGCAATCCGCATCCTCCTCGACACCCTCGAGGCTCAAAGTATCATCAACACCCTCGACACAAAGCAGCACTCCCCCCTATGGCTCGCCGCCGAGCGCGGTCACGAAAAGGTCGTCGAGACACTCCTCGATTTTGGCGCGACGGATCCGTACGGTGAGGCGCTGTATGCTGCCGCCCTGACGGGACGCGTGGGGGTGGTAAAGATGTTGATGCGCAGAGCGCCAGTGGGGAGGATGAGGAGTGGGTTGTGTCCGCTCCGTGCGGCGGCGGAGATGGGATGGAGGGAGGTTTGCGAGGAGCTTTGGAGGGCAGGGGTTATGAAGAGGTTTAAGCGGGGGAGGGGTAGGAAGGGGAAGTATGCCGGTGCTGAGCATTATGCCGAAGTTGTGCTGGAAGAGTGTAAACTCCAGCGGGGAGCGAAGTAAGGAAGGAAGGAAGGAAGAAAGGGTTTTTGGGTGTTTTAGCCGGCATTGGGAGGCGTATCTGCTTTGGGTGTTTTGTATTAAGCAGCATTTGGGCGCACTGTAACGAGTGGAATTCGGGGATACGGGTATTGGGAGGCGTATGTACCTTTCTTTACTTTGGGTTGGATGGGGTGTTTTGTAGCAGGCGAGCACTTGTGCATTTGTCAGGCGTATCTATAGCGGGTATTTGGGAGGGCGTACCGGTACTTTTTTTACTTTAATTCCTGTAATTTCCAGCTATGAATCAAGCTGATCATTAACACCCACAGAATCCCATCTTTTTTTCTCTTCTTTTCTATAATACAACTCCTCCCTATCATAATACACGTCTCCATTTTCCACCCATCAATCCCAAAAGAAGATTCGTAACAAAACCTCACCAGCTCGGTGATTACCTCTAGAAAATCCCTCCCCCCTCGTCCTCTTCCAAAAAACGCCCTAAAATGCTTGCACACACAAGACACAAAACCATCGCAACGCTAAACAGACCTATATCTTCCTCCACACCTCGCGATACTTTCCCCACTCCCTGAATCCTGTATTCCGTTAGCATTTGGGGAACCATATGGGGAAGAGGGGGAGATACCAAGGCTGGTATACGTATCGATATCGTCCGCCCAGTCGATGAAACACCCTCTCAGCCCGCGCTGCTTCAGCTCCAGAATTGCAGCTACGATGAGACCCTTCCGCACTCCGAGGCCGCGGAATTCAGCTGCTTTGTGTCAGCCTCTTCTCCACCACCCACCCGCTCGCCTGCCCGCCTGCGAAGGGAAGCCTACGTTTAACACCCACAAACCCCAACCCCCCAATTCTCTCGCCAATAACTTTCGGCCACGGAATATCCTTCGAGATCTGGTTGTTTCCAACGGGACTGAAAATAAGCACGGCGCCGAGAATCTCCTCCTCCCCATCCTTACTACTAAACGCGACAATCGCATCCGCAATATCATCGCTCTCTTTCAACGCATGATACTTTTCCAGCCAACCCGGGTAGCTGCCAAAATATTTCTCTTCAAAATCTATCAACGCCTCAAATTGCTCGCCGGGTCGACAGTTGTTGATTGTTATCCCCTGCTCTGCAAGCTGCGAGGAGAGGTTGTCGGTGATTAAGAAGTTGTCGATAGACATGAAGAGGTCATAGACGAAGTTGTCGTCGAGTTTCCAGCCGCGGTGGGCGAACCAGGAGAGGTCGTCTTGGGGGAGGCCGACGGGAAGGCCAGGGAAGAGACGCGGGAAGATGCTGCCGAGTTGCATTGAGGTTATGCCGGGAGTTTGGCGGAGGTGGCGGACGGCGACGTCGTGTAGGGAGAGGCCGATTCCTAGATCACTGTGCGGGGAGGGGGTGAGAGGGATAGATGCATTGAAGGGGGTGAGAGGGGAGAGGTGTTCACGAACCGATGAGTTGGCCGCACGAGTAACAATGCTAAGCTCCCAATGACTTTATTATTCCCTAACATGATGATGTACGTAGCGCAGAGGCCTAGCAATTCCAGCGAGGTGGTGTGACGGACAACAAAATGTTTCGAGAATCCCGGGCGATCCAGCAGCGCACTCAAAGTACCCGCATCGAGTGGCCACTTTCGTCCCAAACAATCTTGCCAGAGGTCCGCCGAGGCGTACAGATCCCTCCGCTTCTCCCAAACCTCCACGAACCACGACCTGCAAATAGAAAAAACTAAATCTTAGCAGATGCAATTTTTTTGAATGTGCAAAAATTAAAGTAAAAAAACCAAAAAAAAAAGAACCAAAAATGAAAAACGCCCCGTTAGAAAAGATGCACGTGCCGTTGTTGTCGGAGCGCCGGCGCGCCTGGAACTTGGACCGGGAGAACACCCGCCGCATGCCGTTCACCGAATATCACTGCCGCTGCGGTTTCGAGCGCCGTCGAAGAATACTCGTATGTACAGATATATGTCCCATCTATGGCTGTCAGGAAAAAGAAAAAAACATCAATTAGGGCAGGCAGGAAGTTCCACATACACTTTCTATCGTCCAACAAGTCATAAGGGTCGCACACTGCGAGATTGATCATGGGCTTGCTATAGCAAAGCCGATGAACAGCACCTGCAGTTTGCACCTGCGATTTTGCACTCGGCCGAGTTGCATTCGAGGTGATAAATATTATAGCCGAACACCGCTTGATCAGTGAGACATGAGTCTGTGTAATCCCGTGGGCTGTATATGGAGCATGTATTATCCGTGGATGTCGATGAGAAAGGGCTCTGCCGAAGCACTCAAACGGATCCATGGTTGGCTCCTCGGCCGCTCGTTGGTGCAGCGGCCGAACAACCGGAGTAAGGAGAAGAACCTCATCTTTAGGGGTGATTTTAGATGACAGAGGTATTAATGTCCGCTCATCCCTGACAACAGTGATCGCATTTTCATACGCCTTTCGTGCTATCGACCGATGCTGTTGCATTAAGCTTGGTAGTCGTTGGGGATCCGGAGCAGCCAGAGCAGTTCGCCAGCTAAAGTAATGATCTTTTAGTCGTAAGATCAATGAAGATGATCGATATATATCACTTCTTTGTATCCGATTCGTTTCAATTGCGTCATATATCGCGCGGATTCCCTGCATTTGGACTGACGGATTGTGATATATCTGGATCATGTCACACCCCGAAGCTATGGCTGTCACGACAGCTTCCCCGATATTGTGCGGATCCTTGACAAACATTGGCATATCCGTAACATCGCACATCGTTACACCATCATAGCCCAGCTGCCTTCGTAGTATTTCACGAATGATGTGTTGAGCCCGAATGGCATTGCCGTCTTCGTCCTCAGCATGGTTACCAGGCCATATGGACGAGCTCAGCATCACGCTATCCAACCCAGCCGCCACAGCCCTTCGGAACGGCACCATTTCGGTTGTCTCAATCTCATCGTTGGATTTGGCCTGGAAAACCGAGCCACGCCGTCCATCCCGTGTAGACGCAATCCCCGGAAAGTGCTTCGCGCAGTGACCAACCCCTCCCGCTCTGAGACCCTCGGCAAAAGCCACACCGAATCGCCCGACCATTTGAGGGTCATCCCCAAAAGCCCTGACGCTGACAGTTGTGTTACCTTGCTCGCTGATAACGTCCAGTACCGGGCCGAAGTTCCAATTGATCCCAACGGCTGTTAATTCTTTGGCGGTCGCTTTGGCGATGTCGAACGCTTGGTTGGGCGACCTCGTCGCTCCTAAGGCCATGGCTCCGGGGAAGTGCGTTGCTCGTATGCCGTCACCTAACCGACTAATCTGTGCTACGTTACAGAGCTGTCCGTTTCGTAACACAAAGGCAAATGCATCAGCTCAGGTGCACCACGTACCATTCCGTTCTCCTGTTCAATGCCAATCATGAGTGGGTAGTGAAATCCAGCCGCCTGCGCAATCTTCTGCAACTCCTGTGTAAGGCTTGCAACCTGTACACCATCTGACTGCGCATCAGCTTTGAGACAAAAATAAATATGAGCGTGTTCTAGGGTACCTCGAATGTTCCTTGCCGTCAAAAGAATGTTTCCGACATAATACTTTTCGATCATTGTTTGAATGTCCGGAGTCACGCTCAACCCATCAAACACCACCATAATCATCTGGCCTACATATCTGGAGTGTCCACATTAGCTAGACAACAAGCGGCGCAAGGCGATTCGGGTCGTACCGTAGGATGTCCTCGTCGTTGTGAGGCATTGCTTGGGGTGAATGCCCATGGTCACTGATAACCTATCCAGCTCCAATGAATCAGCCTCAGGGTTGCGGCGCGCATGTCGCACAAGGTGCCAACCCAACATTTGTCATTATCTACAAATGCAGACGTTTCCTCCAGTTACTTTTCTGATGTGTCGTTGTTTCCTCGCGAACACCTGTTTTCCGGCTTCTAATGGCTGTAGATTTTATGCCACATTTGCTGGGAAAGGTCGAGCTCGTTTTGTGCGCAAAGACGTCCAAACAAAGTTCGGGGAACCCGTAGAAATATACTTTGTGGTCGGACACGAGCCGAAAGCTACTTGTAGCTCTGAGACTACGAAATGCCAAGTCGCGGGGCGGGTGCAGATACGACGACTCACAGAGCCAAGGCGGACAGAGTTGTAAAGATGGCGACAGCAAACGAGTTCGGGCGGGAAGAGGGGAGAGAAAAGAAGAAAGAAGGTGAGAGAGGGCAGGGGAGATAAAGCAAGCAGTCTTCAGAGAGGGGATGGGAACACAAGGGCGACGCGCATGCTTGCACCAACCAAGAGTTTTTAATCATTTTCGGAGAATGCGTGTGAAACGATAGACCTCTGCTTTCACAAACAAAGCAGCAGCCAGCAACGCAACGGCAAGAATCCGGGCTGTACAGTGCCTCCGTTCCACTTTCTGTCCAACACTGTCCAACCAAGTGTCTCCAACTGCAGCACGTACACCAGATAGAGAGCCTGACAGACAGGCCGATTCGAAAAATTAGAGCGGTGTCACCAGCCATACTCTACAAAAGCACAAGAAAGGAATGGTTGCAAATCATTGGGGAGTGGAGACGGTGTGGTAGCACGGCATTTATCCCTGTCAAAGGGTTGCACAGGCTAAGACAGAGCTCGGTCAAAACGCCATGAACACGAAGAGCACACCCATGCATGCCATGCCACCCAGCCGATATGTCTGCAGTGGTCAGCCTTGGTGATTGCTGTGAGCCATCGCCGATAGACACGCCCTGCCGAAATCAAGGCCATCACTCACAGCAGAGCAAGTGCATCCTTTTGTCGGACGCATTCCGCAGGGCAGAGCAGAGCAGAGCAGAGAGTAGAGTAGAGTGGTTGAGCACGTAGACTGGCTGATGATGGATGGGTGAACGATGATCGATCTGGAAAAGTGCATGTGATGCGGCGCGACGCTGTGTTTACGCGACAAGCGCGTTTTCTCCATCTCCGACTCGTTGCTCTCAACACCACCATTTCAACCATCAGCCATTCCAACCATTAACCGTTTCAACCATTACACCCCCCCACGACACCGCTCTGTGCTTTGCACTTCTTGATCACCACCTACCTCGCGACAGACGACACCACCCTGCAGCTCACCATAACCCCGCTGTAAAATAAATGCCTTCGGTATCAGGTGAGCTACCCCGGTGTGAACTATGCAGCGATCAAGCTGACCCCACTTCCGTAGATGACAGTGTTCCCGTGTACGAGGAAGATGCTGTAGACCTTGCGAAACGATTGGAGCGTGGTAAGACGGACTCGACTACTCCCCGACCTTACTCATCATATCGGTCCCCGCAAGCTCATCTGAAGCTCTTCTAGCTGCCTCTGCCCGTAATGCCGTCCCTAAGCAGGAAGTTGTCGCTGCGGTTGACGGGTTGTCGCAATATTCATCGGTCCGCGGCCTATCAACGGAGGTGCTCGAAATCCTCGTCGATACGCTCACCAAGACGCCGTGCTACCTTGATCAGGCAACATCTGGCCGTATCATCAAGGCGCTGATACCACGCAGGAAGGTTTCCGAAGAGGCCGTACTCAAGATCGTGGGATGTTTAGGCACCGGACCCAACAAGCCATCTTTTGTGATCCAGGTACCGCGTTCGGCTGCATCAGCCGCTGTGTGAACGAGTACGTGCATTGATTACTGACCTGCAACAGACTGGGCTATTGCGTTGGCTGGTGATGGTGTACAACATCTTGGAAGATTACACGATCCTCTCCCAATTATATGGGGTCCTCTTCAACTTGCTTGATATGATCACATTAAGGCACGTACTAATACATCCGTTGCTGTCCTACACTGCCGTCCTACATTACCGTCCTACATAATCGTTGTACTACATGTCCTTAACGCCTCTGACTTACCTTTTTCAGGGGTTACATCTGCCATCTACTCTCCCTGTTAACGCGCCGCAAACATATCAAGCCGTTCAGGATTCAGTCCCTGTGAGTCCCCTTGTGTGACCTTCCCCCAAGATGTCGCTAATTTCTGTCTTAGACTTCAGCTCCAACGTGGCATCGGAAACGAACAACCCGTCAATGCGCTTATTCAGGTGTACCGAAATTACTATCCAGATGCGATCATGAGCGAAGCTGCTCGTCCCTTCAAGGCTGGCATTTTCTCGGTTAGCCTGATGCCCAAAAATAACGGCGTGATCCTGACTGATTGTGTCAGCATCCCAACCCCGAATGGATGCAAAAGGTACTTGCAATTCAAGAGGCGAGCGCTGCCAACAATCCATATCTCCAGGGAAAGTCATCGTTCAAAGTTGTGAGGCAAGTTGGCGGGCAATCATCAAAGCGCCGCAAAACCGAGCGGGTGGTTGTTCCTGAAGTCCATACGTTTGGCGCCACCGAAGTACGTTTCTTCCACTTCCCTAGAGTTTCACGACTAACCCCAACAGACATCGGTAACCCTGGAGGAGGTACAAAATGTGGATGACTTTGTGAAGAAGTTGGACAAATTGGAACTCCCCAGTCAACTTGCGGCTGTATTGGAAGATCCCCTGTTGCAGAAGTTACTTACCTTGAATCCATCTGGTTAGTCTACGTATAATTTTACTCTGATTAAGCAGTTCTAATGCGGCTGTTTAGCGACTTCCCAAGACCGTATTAACAACTGGCTGGCCGCTTGCCTACAGGACAGCCTTCAGATGTCGAAATCTTCGATGCCGGGTACCTCTGCCAGAACAGGCGCACTTCTATCTAAGATTGCCCAATACACCCGGTCTACAAGGGTATTTCCCCTGATTAGCTCGATTGATCGGTGCTGAAGGGTACTAGGAACTATTTCCACCGGTTGAAGATTTTCTCCGGAATTATCTTCAGCAGTGGGATGGAAAGTCCAACGTTAGAGAAATATTCGAACTAGCTTCCTTCCTTCCTCTTCGGGAATATGAACGTACGAAAGAGGAAACCCCTTGACTTTCGTGTCACGATAAATATAGGCTAATGCGGAGGGGAGATATGTACCTCACCCCTTGCAGAACTCCATAACATCTTCCTCAGACCGATCGAGAAAGTGATGCGATCTGATGTGTCGGCGGCTATCTTGTTGGGATTTTATACTGCGCTGCTGCGGAATTGGGCCGTGACATATGGTAGGCGGTCACCAGAGAAAGAGCGACTCGACAACGAGGCACAATGTATGCAGAAGTTTGTAAAACATGTCGGCATTTTATGTCTCAGTCTGCTTCAGGTACTACAATAATCCACCGCCGAAACGCCAACGTAATTGTTAATCATTGCACCCACAGGATTCCGCTGATCCTACGACCGCCGTCGACAATGCGATTCTATCATTCTACGAATGCGCATCCGCATTACCCTGGGAGAACAGCCTGTACCGAGTCGCCTTACCGCCAGATCCGTTGGTGTACTACTTTCTCTTTAATGGGAACACGATGATGTTTTCCCGATTATGCGGTATTCTTGTCCGGTTTGTATCACACTACCATATACCTATCCTAGCGCCTGCTCACTACTACCACAGATACAAATCGGCCCTCGAACTATCCCGGAGAACGGGCGGATACCCGGCATCGTTTGTAGACCATTTCAACGGCTTCATCATGGACATTTGCAACTGCGTCTGGCGCAATCGCGCATTCGTACTTCCAGGACCAAACGACATAGGCAATAAAAGTGCGCTGGGATGCACTCTCCCAAAGTACCCACTCTTCTCCCCTCTATTGCTCCCACTAACTGGACCTCAATTCCTAGGACCGTAATCGACGTACTTGAAACTGCCGCGCGCGACCGAGGGCAGGACGTAAAGTCCCTCTTCTTCCTCTCCAAGTCTCCGATGTTCTCCCTGTTCTCGGCCGAGTGTTTCCGCAGCATCGAGGCGGAGAGAGGCGCTGCGGTTAAGCACGCGGGACCGATCATGTCTGTGAGTCTGAAGCAGCTCGCCGAGGTATGTCCCCTCCCCCACCACACCCTCACATATTTTTCTTTCTTTTCTTTTTTTTTTGCTAAGGGCGGGGTAATACGAGCAGAATGGAGGCGTGAAAATGAGCCATGCAGAGTATCGCGCTGGTGTGCTGGGGTACCTGAAGAAAATGGGCTTCGTGGGAATCTCGGACTTTATGTATGCGACTATGACGTCGTTGATTCCGAAAGCCCCCGAGCCACTTACGCAGCAGCAGCGGCAGGGTATTACAAGGAAGAGAAGGAGTGGGATGAGGGCTACTGCCGCGGCGGCGGTCGGTGGCGGCGGTGCTGCATAGGTGACTGATAGTTGGTTATAGAGTTTCCGCGCGCTTCATTGGACCGTGTATTTGGTGGCACGCGTTCGAATGCTGCGGTGATGGGCGGCAGTGTGACTTATAAGTCCCCACAATTCATTGGGTTTCTTTCCGAGGGTTGAATGGAATACACAGCACGAGTAAGGCGGATGTATTAAATGTAGCATATATCAGGCGGACATCTATTGTAAGGCGTTCGGCGCAACACGTCACCGCTTCTCCAATAAAAATTAAAGCAACGCAAAAAACGCCAATAGGGTATTAGTACAGCACAACAGCAAGCTCTTCCTCTTCCTTCCCCCTATAGTTCTCTCCCGCCCGTAACAGCCTTCATATCGTCACCGGCATAATAATACCACGCTCGCCGTCCAATTATCGCCACGTGGTGCGGGAGGTAAAAGGATACAGCGATGATAAGGAGGGAGAGGAAGATGAAGAGGAATGTGTCTGCCTATGTCAGCGTTGTCGGCGAATCGGGGGGGCAAGGTGTCTGGCGGTGAGTTTAATCAGGAGCAGGTGGGTCGGGGTGGGTGAGTCAAGGTGAGGGGGGAAGAAAGGGGAAGGGTAAGGGGTAAGGGTAAGGTACTGAATATGATCTTCTCGACAGGTGTGAGCATGTACAGCGAGAAGGTTACTTCGTATTGGTACCGCTTGAGGTGGAGGTAGTTTATGAGTGAATTCGATGAGGAGCGGGAGGAGGGGTGCGACATGGCGTTGTGGTTCGTGTGTGGCAGTGATTGATGCAGGTGCTGGTGGCGAGGGGTGTCGTCAATGAGGTGAGGCGTTGAAGGCGAGCTGGTGTGAGGTGAGGTGAGGTGGTGAGGCGAAAGGAGATCGTGAGTTAGTGGTGGTTACACGAGAAAAGACCCTTAACCTAAATGTTAAACGGGCTAAACTATGATACTTGATGCCCAACTACAACCGACAGCGATCCAATGAACAAGAAAAAACAACTGAGTGCGAAAGATTGTCATCCATAGTTACACAATGGTATAAAACTTCGTTCGGATGACGGAATTTGACGTGACAAGCTTTAGTGGCTCAACTGTGCGCCATAGTGTGGCGTTTCCACTGAACAAACAACAAAGAGATCCAATAGCAGTACGGGGAAGTATACTTCTTAATCATCGCTTCAACTCGCCACGAAAGTGCTTTGCGAGCCAGGCGGTTACGATCAGACCGCATGAATTCGACGCGAACATCTGGCCCAAAGCCATCAGGCTGGAGTTCTGGAGAAGCAATAGCATGTACTTCTGAAGTACTTTTTCAGTCAAAACCATGTGAAGATATATAGGCAAGTGCCCCCCAAACCACACAGCTTCAACCTCAAACAACAGTCTACCTAACACTACCATTTAGGGTGGGCACTGCTCGGTTAACTCAGAGCACTGTACAAAACACCTATCCAGCTTAAAGTCGATTTCATGCTTTTCTACCAACTGAAGTATACGGCGTATTCGGCAGCCAGTAAATTGGATTCTTCACTCAGACAACTGAACCGAAAGTCCCCTAGATTAATTGTTTTGTTTTGCTCGGGTACTACTGCACACCGTCACTCTGCACCCTTCTGGGAACCTGCTTTTTAGCTGCCCGTTTTTATTTCGGCGAAATCGAGTCTTTGCCGCCATCACCGCTTTAGTATAATTCCGATCCGATAATTACCACTTGCATGGACGCCGAACGTGCCCGCCTTTTGCCTTGTCACACATGGTACAGTATGCGGCTCAATCGAGAACTTCACGATTCATATCTGGTTTCCCCGATAGATAAGGTGACACCCTTCTTCGGCGGAAAACATGGGGTCGCCATACCCTCGGCTCATCAAGACAGTCAGTATATACGGTTGCAGCTATATGAAACGTGTGCGTGCATTTCGGTGGTACAGCATGTACCGGAGCCAGCTACCTCATGTACAAAGCCCAACCCAGCCAACCAGCCAGCCTTGTCTGTTGTTGAGTACAGCGAGCGGCAAGCCGGCTAAGTCGACATCCGCAAAGCTAGCTACTTACTTTGACTTGCCTTGCAACGGGTTGCTTTTTCGGGTGTGGAATATCCATTTTTAGAAACCCCACACATCGCCTTGCAAACCTTTTCAGCTGGGCTGCGAGACCCACTAACCGTCCTGTTCAGCCTCGGAGATGTCCGCGATTACTGACCGCATGTACGAAAGGGGGAATGGAATACCCAGCAGCAACACCGGAGCTCCATCCCCATCCCACGCAAGTATCAAATGGGAATTCTTCCCGGAAGGTGTGTTATCGATAAGAAAAGCTTCTGCCTGAGATTGTTGTGTTTTGTGTAATGGGGGAGGGGAGGGTATAGCATGCATGGTAAGACTCGTACGACAGACAGCGTTTTTTTTTTCACGAAGATCAGGAAAAACGGTTTCCGCCTCACACACACACACTATCCCGAACCACACAACCCCCACACTGCACGAAACGATTCCTCGTGTCACGGCTGTGGTACGAAGGGTGTACGACTGTGGCGTACCGGGAAATGTTGGTTGGTTGGTTGATGTTGGGTTTTGGGCCACGAGACGGTGATCATGACAGGTTGTGAGGCTCGGATGGGTGGATGGAAGGAAGGGCTGCGCGTGTTGAGGCTGAGATGAGAGAGTTATGGTGTGAATCGCAGGGCGTGCGTGGGCAAGGCGGGGAGCGGAATGCTGGGGAGGTTCATGCAGGATCACTCGTGCGCCGTGTGATACAACGTACCCGAGGATCGGACGTAACGCGTCACAGAGCAGAGTACGTAAAAAATATCAATTACCTAGTAATCACGCGTGTACGGATGGATGTAACGCAGCCCACAGGGCTACTAAGGCTTCGTCCTTCTATCCGATCCGACGGCTCATTATACTAGAGCACCCCACCGTCCAATCCTCTCTGACTAAACGAACAGACAGATTTGGAGATATATTCCCGAGCACTTGGAGCAAATCACATCCATGTACCGTACGTACAGCCTCAAAAACCCCGTGTCACAGTCGCCTTGCGAGGGAAGGCAGTAAGTAAGATGCTGCTCGTATGTATACTAATCACTCGCAATTCGGAACTCCAGAGCTCAGTCGAAACTGGTAGCAAAAAGGCATCATGCGGCCACCTTGTAATTACAACAGCCCAGTAAAATAGCTTGTCCTGTCATCTAGACACGGGACAGTGCCGCTTATCTATACGGCCCAGTGCATCCGCCGGTCCACTTTGATCATGAGAACCTCATCTGTTAGTACTTACAATAGTTTTTCTATTCCATCATAAACACCTACTAGTACCGCAGTCTCCCTACCGAGTCGGTATACTGTACCGCTCGCCCAAGACCGTAGGGACGCATGGAATATCACTCGGTGCATAAATCTAGCCGGGTGGAGCATTACGGGGTGATCATGAATCCTACAACCTAGGGCTGTAAGTTATCACCCGGAAATAGATCACGACGATCAACTGGCGGGACACTCCCTAAATAATCTCGGTGTAGTAAGTCTTAAGTAAACTTGAGACCGTTCTTACAATCTAACATGTTCCCGGAGACAGCGTATAAGTATGGTCCCCAACGATCAGAATTAGCCAGGTCCATCTATATAATATCCATAGTGGATTAATATTATGTTTCATTGTGAGGACAAAACAGCACCTACACTATCCGAATATGCGACTTCACGGCAGCGAGTAAACGATGATTTTGTGGGCCATAAGGTGAACACGAGAAGCCGGAAGCAGCGTATCCCGGAAAAGGGCCTATCCACCAGCAACATGACATCAAAAACCAGCGGATTTCGCCCACCAAGATACCTCAGTGTATGACTGGGCTGTCTGGGGGAAGCTTCGTCTCTAGCTTGGTACGTAGTTAGAGCGAGTATAATGGACAAGTTGATGTCGCTATGGAAGGAACAACTTCACTCACAACTTAGGCTATCCACGCACAAGAGTCGGAGGGATATACAACATTAAAACATGCATCCGTTATTATCCATATGCCTATATGCCCATAATCATCCAAAACATTCCCTCTCACTCTCTACGTCTACATCTTCCCACCAATCGTAACTTCAACTTCAATAATTACACTCCCCTCCCTTCTCTTCCAGCATCAAACCATGTCCACCAAATAATAAATAGGGAAAAGCAAATAATCGCATCCCAAAGCTATAAATTAACACATTCCGTGAATCAAAAAATAAAACTCCAGGTTCATGTACACATCCTCTCTGCCACTACTGCTGCCCCGGAATAACCTCCACATATCTACTCGCGCCACCCTTCCTCCCCTTTCTTCCTCCACTCGGCGTCCCACGTCTCGCCGTCGGTGGCCTCAAAAGCTCCTCCATAGCGTCCCCTCCACTAGTCGGGGGTCTACTCAACGGTGATGGTGCTGCTGGCGGACGCTCCATACTCGGCGCAGGACTTGGGGTCAGGCCTCTTGGCGGTCCTGGGGGTGGAGCTAGCCCTGTAGTAGTCGCTGGAGTGGGTCTTGCTGGTGGCGGTGTAGGATTGGACGGTGGTGTGCGTCTTGCTGGAGGCGGGGTAGGAATAGTTGGAGCCGGAGTTTCCGAGCCGCCAGCTTTCTTATTGACCCAGCGCTTCAATTCGGCATCATAAACGAATGCATTTTCTTCACCGAGCTTCGCTTTGATGGGGCCTTGCTGCTGCTGGTCCGAGGGGTCTTTACGGCCGAACCAACCGCCGAACCAGCCTTTTTTCTGTCCGCCGTTCTCTTCGTCTGCGTTAGTGTTAGCGACGAGAGAAGAGGGGAGGGGGACGAACCTTTTGCTTTTTCCTCCACTGCATTGCGCTTTTCTTCCTCTATGGTTTTGTTAACGGCTTCGGCTTTTCGGAGAAATTCGGCATCGTCATCGTCGTCGTCCATGAAGCTTTTCTTTGGCTTTTTGTTTTGCTCTTCCTTTTCATCGGCGGAGTCGACATCGGGTTCCGGTTGGTATGGTACGAATCCGTCACTGGGGGGTTCGTAGCCTCCGGTTGAGTTTGGAGGTTCGAAGCCAGAGCTGACAGGAGACGACTGGTATCCATTGCTCATTGCCGGCGGCGAATACCCAGAGCCCTGGGCGGGGGTGTTTGCTTTCTCCGGCACCTCAGGTGTAGCTTCAAGGGAAACACGCGGCGCATAAGCGGACCGGGGACTCTCGTATGGGTTGGGGGACGGTTCATACGAAGGCACTTGTGGCTCGTAAGGATTTATGTTGGGTTCATACACACTCCCATTCATAGCTGGCGGCCCACGGTAACTGTCAGAGCTCGCCCGACGATTGGGTTCATATATATTTGGCCGTGCACTCTCCACTGAGCTCCGTGCGGTTGTAGTGGATGGTGCATATCGGCTTGTTGCAGCGGTTGCCCTTGCAGCAGTCGGTGAGCTGCCGCCCGATGTAAGACCGGGCGTGTACATGGGACCACCACTACTGCCATAAGTTCCATAAAGATCGACGTTTGATTGGACCCTGCTAACTCCAGGTGTGATCTTACCAAACGGTCCGTCGCCGTCGGATTGAAATCCGTTGGCTCCTTCTTGCCCCTCTTCTTCTCCAGAAACGAACTTGTTAAATGCGCCCCACATGGAGGAAGAAACAGCATCCGAGGTGAGCTTAGGAATCCACTTGGACGCATTCGCCGAAGATGATGCATCCCTAGGAGCCTCTTGTAGTCGTTTGGTTAGGTCCTCAAGGACATGGTAAAAGACTGGGTTGAAGTAGGGACTGGGCTTGCCCCAGGCCTTTCCTGCGGTAGCAACAGAGTCGCAATACTTTTGCGCAGCCGTCTTGTTTCCATTCTCGGCAAGAATTATGGCATGGTGAATCTTCCAGAGCTGCAAATGAGGGAATATCGGAGTTGCAGTACTGGCGTGGGGTGCCAAGGAAACGGCAAGTTCGTAAATCTCGCTGAGAAGAGTCGAGTCGAGATCCCTCCCCAGTTCCGATTTTGTCCTGTGGTTCGCACCGAGCAAACAGAAATCGGCCGTCGGTTCGTCAGGGCCACCAAACAATGCTCCTCCACCGCCAAGCGGGGACTGTCGAGCAAATATGTAGCTATAAACCTTTAACATCGACCTCTATGAAACTATCAACGGAACTCACCAAATATGAGAAGCAGCAACCCAACCATAGTTAGCCAACAATCGTCCAAGTGCTAGAATACTCGCTTGGTCACCGGGACTGCGGTTGCTAAGAATCAGCGCCAACGTCTCTCTCCACTTCCCAAGTCGATCATCAAGGCTCTGCTCTTGTCCTCGTGAGGTAGAGAGCATAGGCATTCCCATCCGCGCACTCGGAGGTATGAGTTCATCGACACTTTCTTCCCAATTTCCAGCCAACGTTGCGTATAGTACAGCCAAGCTTTCAGACCCTTCACCCAGCGTCTTAACCTCGGACTTGACAAACTCCTCCACAACGCGTTTCCAGAGATCCTTTCCAACAGTGCCCGAGATCAAGAAGGCATGAGTCCAAAGCCGTTTGTCGGCAGCAAACCATACAGCACTCTCGCGGTCACCAGAGAGAAGCTTCTTCCGGAAGGTCGTCATGGCCTCAGAATCAACTGCCTCGGCATTGGCGGGTTGCATGTTCGAAATCCCAGCCATAGGAACGAATCCAGACATCTCTTGGCTATCTACTGACTGGGGAATTTCGGGTGTAAGAACTTTCCGCACGGCAGTATCTATCTCAGGTGTCCCCTCAACGGCGCCGTCATGCTCTACCATGATCCGGACGATCTTCCAGAGCATACACTTTTCTTCTGCTGCCTGCCTTTTGGTAGTATCATAAATGTCCATCAGAGTCTTTTCAAAGCCCTCAATCCTGAAATCCATATATGCCATGGTTTCCTTTTTCTTGGTCTTGTTTGAAGATTTGTTACCGGTCCAAACAGGACCCGGAAATTTCTCAAGCTCCTCTGGCAGTGGCAAAATATCCTTCAACTGCCGGTTTTGGACCACTCCGGGGGAGCACTTAATGACAGTACTATGCAAATCACTTGCAAATCTTTGTGTCCGGGCCGGAAACATTGTTGTCACGCCTCCAAGACCCCATGTAAATACCGGTGCACCCTGCCACCTCTTGAGTTCATCTTGTGCCGTGATGTCATTTGGAGGCATAAAGTTAAGCTGTATAGACTCCCTTCGAGGTTCAAACAATGCCGCTTGCGAGCTTTGCTGTTGATCGGCAAAAGCATAATCTTCGAGTAACGTCGAATGAGCAAGTGCCGAAGAAGGCCGCTCGTAGGGGTCTCTTTGCTTCTGTCCAATCTTCGGTCGTCCGTAGTACAACCCTGGTGAGCTAGTTTGTGCTCTCGGAGGTGGTTGAAAAGTCTCAGGACTCGATGATGTGGATCGCGGAGTATACTTTTGCGGCGAGAGCTGGCGTTGCGCTACGCTTGAAGGTGGCGACCCGATGTTTTTACGATTGGGTGGGGGAGTCGAGATGCTCCGGGAATGTGGAGCTGCTGGTGGATACCGTCCATTTCCAGTCGACGGTGGCGGCGGAGGCATGCTCGACCGCTGGTTAGAAGGTTGTTCGTTTTCCAAACCAGCACTATCTTCTTCTTCGGGTGCCTCCATAACCGCTGGTGGTAGACCTGAAGCTGTCCCCGGTCTCGATGAGTGCAGAGCATGATGTTCAACTGAAGTTCGCCTTGGCTGTTCTAGGGAATACTGTCCACTTGCGGGTCTCGACGAAACTCCAGGGGGAGATATTGGTGGCGGCATAGATGAAGGAGCATCTCCTTGTTGCGGTTGTACAGCAGTAACAGTTGCAGGGGGTGTTGCATAAACACCTGCTGCGGGACTGGTGGGTTGCGGAGGTCCAGCGGGCCTCGGGGCATACTTTCCTGTTGCTGCAGGGGGCGTTGGCTGCGCCTGGATTGGAAGCATTGGGGCCGGACCAGACGAGTACCCACCCATAGGTGTAGATAGTGCTGTTGGCGGTGGTGCATAACCCTGGCCCTGAGAAATAGCTGGTGAATATCGATTCGTCGCAGCAGTAGCTGGTGGAGGTGCATATGCAATGGCACCGGCAGACCCCTGTCTAGCCATCTGCTGCGGTGCCGGCGAATACTGAGCTGGTTGCGCCGTTTGAGGACTTAGTTGCTGCGGATTTTGAGCGAAATGTTGGACCTGAGTATGTGGAGGCGGCGGAGCATAGGGCCCTTGGGGCTGCTGTTGAGGATTATAACTTCCAGTTCTCGCCATATGTGGTGGTGCTGGTGCTAGAGGTCCACCCATACTGCCTAGCGCATATCGTCCCATAGCACTACTAGCTCTTGGTTTTGGCGGTGCGATGGGCAATTCCTCAAAAAACTGCTGCTTTGGTGGCACTGCTGGTTTGGGTCTTACGGACGCCTGCGGGCCGGGTGCAAGAGGCATGCTGCTACTTCTCAGCAGTGGAGAGACCAAGCCCATAGCCTGGCCTTGTACTGGATTGAGATTGCTCGGCTGGCGCCTGAGAGGAGGTGCAATAACATCCATCGGCAAGTCATAGGGCGATTTATAGCCCTCTGTTTTATCGACGAAGCTTTGAGGCTTCTTCTTTGGTTGAAGAGATTGCGCTTGGGGGGAAAATGCGTCATATGGGGATTGTGTCGGTGTGGGGAAGTAGGCAGACTGGGTATGACGAAGAGTCTGCGTGGGGGGGAACGCATTCGACTGGGGTGCGTAAGATGATGGCTGCTGAGGCTGTGGTTGTTGAGACTGTGGAATATATCTTGCCCCTGTTGCCGGAGCTAAGGTTTCCCTTACTAGCGGTAGAGATTCGGGTTGGTCGTCTGGAAGAAACCCCTCGTCATCACTAGGCAGAAATCCTTCGTCCTCGTCATCTAAAAATTCATCGTCGGCCAGTGCAGCCTGCCATTTTGCCGTAACATCTTCGTCTTTCGGCGCTTCAGTCTGTGCCTTTGCCGGCGACTGTTCCCGATCCAACTGACCGAAAAAGTCATCTTCTATAGGCATAGGTTCTGTGAACAAATCCGCAGGTGTCTCCACCTCCTCCTCTTCAATCTTAGCTTCGGGAAATTGCGAGAAAACCTGGCTTGTAACTGTACTCTTGCTTGCAGCTACACCCTCACCAGAGTGAAATGGATGTGTACTACCAGCCAAAACCTGCTCGGTGCTCTTCCGTTTGACTCCCCCGAACACGGGTTCTGTGTCAACTGTAACTTGGTCCATACCCGCAAATAATTCATCGCTCGAATCCGGTTCTGACCCAAAAAAGTCCATCTCTTTCTTTGAATCAACTATCAATTCCTCATCGTGCATCAACGGCAATCCCTCATCGTACCGCTGCTGCACGGAATCCTGCCGCTGCAATTCCAAAGCATTCGAGTTAACGCCCATTGTGTGTGTTGGCAGACCATCCTGCTGGCTAACCTGCGAAAAGAAATCGTCGTTATCATGTGCACCCGAAAAAAAGCCGTCCTGCTCAACCGTCGGTGAATCAAACATTCCCCTCCCGCCTGCCGCTGTCGCAACTTCTGTAGCCATCATATTCATCAAACTCTGTTCGTCCGGCTCCGTCTGGGCAATCGGGGTAATGGCGGGGAATGACGTCGATCGCTCCGGAGCCTCTCTACGCAGCTGTGCAAATGGGTCGGGTCCTCCAGAAACGTGCTCTTGAAGTGCAGCAGGATCGTCGAACCCCCAGTTGATGCTATCTTGTTGGTCGTGCTGTTCTTGTTGCTCGTCTGGTTGCGAGGAAGGAGTTGGGCCAGGTGTGACCTCTGTCGGGGATGGTAAGCTGGATGGTATTTCTTCGCTCACGGCTGACTGCGTATGTGGCGGTGGCGGTGTTGATGACGGTTTTGACGGTGCGTGCGGCGGTGCGACCATAGCTGCAGGTGGAATATCCTCAGCCTCCTGCAGTGTTGCATTGGCTACCTGCTCTTTCGCGTTCTCCGACTCTGGTCTCGACCCTATGCCGCATACACGCGATTGGTTAGCTACAACAATCTCCAAGAAAGGGGTAAGGAACGGCGCATTTAGGAGAATTCAACGAACCACCATCATCTGCACTCGTGCTATTGTTCCCGTCATCGCGATCTCCATACTGGTCCACATATGTAAGAGTGGTTAAGTCGGTTTGAGAAACCGCTCTCGAGATCGCAGGTGTATTAGAGGAGGTGTGGACCTCACATAACGGATTTTCACACGGCTGACCAACGTCTTCGACGTGGCAAGTCATCGGTCGTAACGACGCGGTTGATTCGCATTCTGGGAGAGGTGCGGGAGGTGTTGGCTGATCTGAAGAGGTAGACTGGTCGGCGGACATGTCGTTGGAGGGTCAGCAGTGTGCTGTGGAGCTGGGACGGAGAGCTATTGATGTTTGAATGTGAGAAATCAAAGGGACATGGTCGGGTCCACCGGTTCGATTGCGAGGGTTGTATTGGGTAGGTTAGTTTAGGAGGATTTCTTGTGGATTGTCGGTGGTTGAGAAGAGGAGGGAGTGGTGGGAGGTGGTGATTAAGTTCCGGTGCGGGCTCCGATGAGGACACTCATACCTCAATTGAAATCCGGATTACTAAACGTGCCAATCAGCATGCGAGTTCGCAACCAAGAAACGGGCATTCACTCGCCAACGGCCACTGGCCTTATGGTATCTCTACGAACACTCCCCACAAAACAAGCTTCTGCCGAACTCACTCTATTCAGACGACAAATAGTTTCCTCTCCCCAATAAAGGATAAAAGCGCAGTGCAATTGCTCCTCTCTGACTTACAGCCGGCACGTGCAATGTGCAATTAATTAACATCTTAGGCCACCAACAGCTCGAGCCCCACTCCAACCACACAGCTCGAGCCCCACCCAACTCAGAAACACCACAACAAACTATCACAATAATGCCACGACCCGTTAACTATCTCAACCACGAAGACTGTCCCGCCGAGTCCGATGGCTTCGGCTGGGAGCAACGGCCGGGTACTACCTACGACGTTCCAGTGTGGATGGAGCGAATGGGGATGCTCGATCTTCCTGAATGGATGCGCACCGAAGATGGCTCCTGTGACGTCAACTATACCTCGTCTATGGGCACAGACAAACCGGAAATCTACACCACATCGCTTAGTGAGATCTCACCGGATGAGCCGCAGCTTCCCAAGCGGGAACAATGCCGCTTCTTTGCCCGCCACGGCCGCTGCAAATTTGGCGAGCACTGCTACTTCTCTCACGACATGAACACTGATGGTGAGTCTAAGAAGAGCGGCTGGATCAAGGAAAAGGACTGTAAGAAGTCGTGGGAAGAGAGAGCGCGAGAGGCACGTGAGAAGAGGGAGGATGAGGAAGGGAAGAAGGTTAGGGTTTGTAGGTTTTACGGGACCGATGAGGGATGCAAGAAGGGTGTTTTCTGCATGAATAGGCATATTGATTGAGGTAGGATAAGTGCAGTGCCGCTACGTTCTGTTGAAAATTACGTTGACGGACAGCAGACGACGACAACGCATGAGGAAACTGTTGATGAGCATTTGGATTCTTTCGGTGGCGAATGGTGCAAAGGTACTAATGGGCTTAGTTATGGGCATTATCATGAAACATGAAAGGCGTTCAAATGGATAATAATGACATTACTTCTCAAACTGTTGCTTCTATGGTGATAGTTCGAACGCGTCCTAATCCCGCATCGGAGAAGTAGAGATAAGTGCATACTTAAGCATGGAAACATCGTATGCATCCACATGTATGTTTTGTCAAGCTCGCGTGTATTGTGAAAGAAATGTTTTGACCCTGACGTCATGGCAACGATATGGAGTCACTAGAGTACGCGTCGCGTCTTCCATGATTCACCCCCGCTACCACCACCACCACCACCACCACCACAATGCAATCTCCTTCTCTCGGTCTTAACGAAAATGACCCACGCGGTATATCTATCTTCCATCCCCTTCACACTTTCGCTACGACTGACAGGCAGCAGCAATCCTTGAGCGTTCCCGCTACGCCCGGCACGCCCAAATCCTCGCAATCAACATGTCCTTCAATCACCTCCTCACGCGCTTTCCTCCGCCGCCAGACTGGCGCGAAAAATATGCCTTACTCGAGAGGGCGCCATATCAAGAAGAACAGGAGATAGAGGTAGATGAAGAGGAAGCAGCACCACCACCGCTGCCACCGCCGCCGCCGCCGAAGACGGTAAGGCTTACCCGTGCCGCGCGCCGGCGCTCCGAAAACACCACCTCCACCTCCATCTCTGCTCCGCAGCGCAAGCCAAAAACAACCCACCACAACGTCCCCGAAAAGTTGCTAATGCAGCTGAATCATTACCCAGAACTCCGCCAGCGGCAACGGCGGCGGAGGAAGGTGCCGGTGAGGCGGAGCACGGGGGATATGGTGGATTGGCTCATTCTGAGTTGCGCGAAGGAGGGAAGGCGCCGGAGAACGTGGGAGGAGAAGGGGAAGGGGAAGGGGAAGGGGAAGGGGAAGGTGTGTTTGGGTAGGAACGTAGACAGGGGGAAGAGGGAGGGGTGGAGGGGTGGTAGGAGCATGAGAGATGCCCGGGGATAATGTGTGAGAGCGATGAGATGAGAGCTTTACAATGATACGAGTGGTGTCTCGAAAAGATATAATCGTACTTAGTTTCGCCGTCACTCTTTTGAAACTGGTTTAGGCTGGCACTGACTGGAGTCTCATTGTTTTAGAGTGATGCTCTAGATCCCGCCTAGGATTGCATCAGGCCCATACCCATGTAATTGCATAGCGGGCTTAGTACGTGATGAGGTGAAGTTACTGCTACAGCAAATTCACATGTATAAAGTCCTAAGCTCCCCTTCGGACTTGCCCTATGCCACGGGACCTAGGGGCGGAACCTCTGGTATATGGAACGGGATTAGGCGGTACTTCTCGATCCTGTCTCGTGTGCATCACTAGTTCCAACTTCCAAGACACGTCGATTCCGGAGGTGCAGTTCGCCCTGAAGTTTTACTGCTGCCTCTCCAAGGTTACCAACGGAAATATCCTATCGGGCGTCTCGTTAGAGTTTATATGTGTACACACAAACCCCACGTCTCACCCTAATCCCTGAATGATCGCCTACCTAGTCCTTGCCGAGGCAACGTTAGACTAGAGGGCGGTTTGAAGACAAAAGGAGCGGCATAAGGTGAAGGAATCAAAGACCCGGACACTATTCGTGAGCCCAAGTTGACGTACTTTCGGTCGATATCTCGCGTCTAAGTGATAATGCCGTTATATGTTATTACCCACGGAGTCCCGAGATGTCCTGCGGCTTCTTAAAACCGTCCTGGGATATCTCGCCCCGTAGCTGCTTGCTTGGGGTCATGGAGGGAACTTCAAAAGGCCAGATCTCAAACTATTGGTAATTTACTAGTTACAGGACGAAAACACACACAAATACAATCTGATGTAGAATACGATGATTCCACGCAACAGGAATGGGCTAGACCATCTCAACCTCATCGATAGACCAGGAAAGGACATATATGTCAACACGAAAATAGTCAACAGCGGCACGCTAGGCGGTAGACAAATTCGTGACATTTTCGTCACCGAGTAGGATAAAATTGTAGAGCTATAGAGTTCTTGCGGCTATCAGCCCTACGGCCGAATGAAAACGTGAGATACCCCTTTTAAAAGGTATCATGAAGAGACACCATGAGAAGGCGCCATAAAGGCGCTGTTAAAAGGTGTCACTCCACATAGATCTCACTGGCAGTGTCCTAGTATGTACAAAAAGCACCAAACCATGCACATCATATTCTGCCTTTCCAGCTTTCCTTGTTCACTTCTTTGTTTGTTATCTTGTACTCCCTCCGTTAGTTAGTGCTAATGCAGGTGACGGTGATGATGTAGTAGCTGACAGAAGGGCGCTGAACCTTATTTGAGACAGCAATGATAAAACGTAAAACTATTGGAGTGACGCTTTTTAGACGCCTTTATAGCCTCTAAAGCCGTATCTCACGTTTTGCTTCCGTTATAGGGCAGTGGAGAGCGGCCAAGAACTACCTCGCCGATACTATTCATAGGCACCCCAGATGCCGCACGACATGCCTATGAGCTTGCCCACCTTGGCGACGGCCTTCGGGGCGAAGCTGAGCACCCACACACCCATACACCACTCAAAACTGATGGTGGATGGAGCATATCCAATCGCCTCCATTACGTCTAAAGTGATTGTGGCGGCGTTTTTGTTTTTGTTTTATTCATACTGTATGCACTCTAATTAGAGTATGACAGAGCCCCACATATCCCCTCCGCCTCCGGGCAAGCCGGTTAGATGGCGGAGTTCCCCACCCGCTACCCTTTTCCCCTTCACCGGGGGGCTGGCACTGGGATTCGAACCCACAGCATTGTGACCGTATACCCCGCCTATATTTTCAGGAGCGATACCCATGCGCCACGGGGCTAGCCTGATTGTGGCGCGGTTATTTAGCTTGTCGCCGAACGAGGTGCTCTCGCACGCAGTGACTTTATAGACACGGTGCCGCCAAGAGGGAGAAGGATGATCACCAACAGGTCGAGGATCCACAGGCTAGTTAGTGTTGCCGAGGATAACAGGGTTGAAGAGAAGCTTTTAGACGGGTTATAGGTAGCGTACTGTTCATAGACAAGGGCGGCAACACGTTCATAGAGCTGCATCTTAGAAGCGTGGTATTTACCCCTGCCTCCCGTCAGTACGTTTTAGGGCACCATTAGGAGCTAGCACGTACATTTGTCGCAAAGTTTCATTGCCGTCATTAATACAGCATTTGCCATTTTACGCTGCATGCGGCGCATGGGCTGGTAGGCCATCCTGTCATTGCGCAGCGTGACCTCTGTGATGCTTGGCTTGGTAGTGAGGTCTTCAAGGAGAACATATTGGTAGTAGTCAGAGTGAAGTGATTTCAATGGAAAGGGTGTGAACCCGAGAAGTGATGGATGAGGTGTGCGCTTGACAACCAGAGTCTAGGGCGGGGGCGGATGAGATGACAATAAGCGGGAAAGGACGGAGAAATCAGCTAAGAGTAATGTGTGTTTATGTGCAATGCTTGAATAGAACTAACCAAAATCGGGATCCTTCGTGCACAAAGAAGCTCTAGTCTCGGTCCGAGACTACACAAGTTGAGAAGTAAAGAAATAGGAATTCTGCTTGGCCTCGGCCTCACATAGGGAGCCGGCGGGCTCATGGTGGCGCCGCTCCCGGATAGAGGTCGAGATAGTGGGGGAGATATGTGGATTAGTTACCTTCTTGGAGTATCGCTGGAAAAGAAGGGGTTTTCGGACGGTCATTTGACTATCGTTGGGTTAAAAGTTCGGATTCATGATGTGAAATATTAATGTATAGTATACCGTTGGAAATGAACAGCTATATATATGTAATTCGTAGGGTTTCAAAAAATAGCAATGAACTCAGCAGGATTTGGTTATACCTACGGATTGTCTTCGTGTACTGTCCATTTTACTGACAGTTCTGTAACTGTTTTTTGAATTTCTTGTACTATAACCCTGTTACCTGCGCGTATACTCTACTAATTCAATGTTCTCAAGTTCTCCAAGAAATACCTACATGTAATTCCGCATCAATACAATCACAATACTTACAACATCCTGTATTAAACGGAAAACAGTCTCTGAATAGTTTCAATTTTCAAGAGTCAAATACATAGAAGATTTGGTACGGCATACTATCCCCTACATGCCTGACTTTCTTAGATTTGTTGCACTTCCTATTTGGAATGCCGATCATAGGATTGACTAATCAAACGACTAAAGATGGCTCAGCTTGACATTGATCGACTAATGAGCTTTCAGGGCTGAAAACTGCAACAAATCTAAGATAATCCGGCGTGTAGGGGATAATCATTTTCTAATAGCTGTAAAACAGTTTTCATTGCAGATTGTCACCAATCAGTTAAGTATCCGTCCCAAAAATACCTCCTTTTCTAGTACTAGGTACCGATTCCTACACCCTCATGTCTACCTATCAGGTATTGCCATTCGGCATACGAAATGAGAAAAAGAAAAAAGAGTTTGGACGGCGATACGGAAGGGGAGCGGTCTGGTGGTTGATGAGCGGACGGACTTAAGCAGAGGTGCTAACGACGATGTTATTGCTACTGACGTCAGGAGAAGAGGGGAGATAATAACGAGGATAGTCAATGTTTACGATCAGAGAGATGGGCAGTCGGGAGAGCGACCGGCACAACAGTTGAACTGGCAGAGAGTCATCCGGCAGGGTGGCACTGTCCTCGCAGGAGACTTCAATGCCCACAGCAGACGATGGGATCCGAGATGCCGAGGGCAGCAGAACGCTGCCTTTTGGGAAGAAGTGGTTGACGAAAATGGACTGGAGATCGGAAATGACGGCCAGTCCACCCACCACTGGACGAGAGAGGGCCATGAAGGCGAATTAGTCCTCGACCTGACTTTAGCAAACTGACCAATCAGAAAGTGGTCCATACTAGCCAATGACCACGCCACTGGATCCGACCACGAAGTTATAGAATGGGAGGTGGAAGTTGACAGGCAGGAGGAGGCGGACCATGAGAGGGTAGTGGGGTGGAATTTAGCGGCCATGACGGAGAAGGACGCGGAGGCAGCAGAGAAGCTGTGGACTGAATTAGCGAGGGAGAGAGCTCACCTGGATGCAGAGTGTACAGAAGACGAGGCGGAGCAGGGGGCCGCATGGTGCCAGGAAGCAATGAGCATCGTTCTCGATGCCACGGCGAAGAAAATCAGGATCTGCGCCAAATCAAAGCGGTGGTGGAATGCTGACATCAAAAAAAGAAGAAAGGCGGTCAGAAGGGAGAAAAGAAAACGGAATTCGGAAGAGGTCGCCCGAGCGAAAGCTGAGCTCCAGAGGTAGATTTGGCCATCCAAGAGCCGAATGTGGAGCGACTATTTACAAAACCTCAGAGGAGCCGAGGTATGGAGAGCAGCACGATATGCCAATCCTCGGGCAGGTGCGACTGTGGAAGCCCTCACAGATAGAGAAGGCAAGTAAGCAAACACAATCCTGCAGAAGGAAGAGATGCTGAGACGCAAGTCTTTTCCCCCGAACGACGACGACCAGTACTACGAGCAACCTCCAGCAGGAAGCGCACATACACGAGTCACCGAGCAAGCAGTTGAGCGAGCCCTGTATTCTCAATCAATCAAGAAAGTACCCGCGCCAGACAAGCTGTCGTTTGGTGCCATACGGCTGCTCTGGAAGTGGGACAAAGAGAGGATCGTGAGGCTGACGAAGGCGGCCATTCGCACGGGAAGACACCCAGCTGTATGGAAGCGGGCTAGCGGGGTGGTGATTTGCAAGCCCGGCAAAGATGACTATACGAAGCTGAAGGCCTACCGCTCTATATCCCTGCTGAGCTGCATGGGAAAAGTGGTCGAAAAGGTGGTTGCGGAACTACTGTCAGAAGAGGCCGAGAGAAGAGGGCTACTGAGCGACGGACACTTCAGGAGCAGGAAGGGGCGGTCCGCCATCGATGCAGCGGCCATCATGGTTGACAGAGCTCATGCAGCATGGACAAATGGCCACATAACAGGCATGCTTCTCATGGACATTAAGGCAGCCTTCCCAAGCGTGGCAAAAGGAAGGCTAGTCAACTTAATGAAGGTCAGGCAGATGGATGGAGACCTTATATGATGGACGGAGAGCTTTCTCTCAGAGTGACCAGTGGAGATGATAATCGAGGGCAATGCCATGGAGAGACACCCAGTGGAAGCGGGGGTTCTGCAGGGCTCACCTGTGTCACCGATTCTCTTTGCGACCTACACCTCAGGACTGATCAAATGAGTCGAAGAGTACGTCTCGGCCGAAGGGGGGTCTTTTGTGGACGATCTCGGCTGGGTGGCGACTGGAAGCGATGTCAATCTGGTCGTCACTTTACTTGAGAGATGCGCAGCGAAGAGCATCGAATGGGCAAGTAGATGAGGGCTACAGTTCGATACGGCAAAAACGGAAGCGGCAGTGTTTACGCGCAGACGAGGCCACAAGAAATACCTCCGGCCAATGCTAACAGCAAAGATAAAGGTCGGGAACGGATTCATACGGTTCAACAAAGAGGCGACCCGCAGGCTAGGCATCTGGATGGACGCGCACCTGACGTTCAAGGAGCACCACAACCAATGCATGAAGAAAGCCAGAGCAGCAGAAGCGAGACTCTGAACCCTCACAAAGACATACGGGGTAGTACCAGAGAGCGTAAGGGCCATCCTAGTAGCCTGCGTCCAAGCGGTCGCACTGTACGGGAGCGAGCACTGGTGGGATCCCAAGAAGTAGGCAGGCGAGACGACCTCCAGCTTCTCCTCAATCGACAAGCCAGATCCGTCCAGGGCGTGCTGCCCACGACCATCAACAACAACGCTAGTTTCCGTCTGAAACACCCGGGAGTTCCAAACGGCTCTGACGGCTCTGATGGAATCTCGTACCCTCTGACGGAGAATTACATGCTACCCGTCGCCCAGGCGACGGGTCGCGTGGCATACTTACCTCCATTACTTTGCGCCTGGTATACGCACCATCAAAACGGCACGTGTGTTACACTCCTCGCAGGGGCTGCAGTTATGCTGTAGCCGTTTACACAACGCCTGGTGATGTTTATGCCTTTCTTCGGCTGATAGCCACATTTTACCTCTCCGCTATTGCTATAGCTATATATTGGATGCCGCACTCGCCCCATATATGTTCAGCGTTGAGATTTTGTCACATATTGCAATACAGTCTTCGCTTTGGATACATTGCTTGCCGTTGCATTTGCTTCGCCATTATTGTATTTTACAGGTCTGAAATATACAGTCTAATCTTCACACTCTCTAGTACAATGCCCTTAGTCCTCCACATTCTGCGTTGATCCATCATCGGCTTGCGATGCTTATTCCTCCTCATCCGCATCCGCATTGTCGCCATCCTCGCACTCATACCCGTCGACATCACTGGTTCCCAGGTCAAACCTACTATGCCCTCATTCCTCCACATTCTGCATTGATCCATCATCAGCTAGCGATGCTTCTTCCTCCTCATCCGCATACGCATCGTCACCATCCTCGCCCTCATACCCATCGACATGACTGGTTCCCAGGTCAAACCTCTCGAGTTCAGTCATGGGCCTTCGTCGCCGGCTGGCAGTGGGAATGGCATTGCGCACGTCGCTTTCATCACCTTCATCTTCGTAATCCCCGCTGCCCCCTGGCATCCCGAAATGAAGTTCGTCATCCGTGCAATTGTTGTCTATCGGGATGTTTGGGTCAGTGCTTCCGATCTCAGGTTCCTCAAGCACCACTTCGGAGGTCAAATAATCAAGAAGAATAGCATTGTCAACACGCGCTGCTTTCACGCTGATCACCACAGCAGGCGTTGGGTTCTCCGCCTGTTGGATCTGACGCTTGACTGTAGCAAGAGTGTTGTTATACACCCTCTGTTGGTAGCTCTC
>Ga0307512_10001369_pt1 | contig 34604 bp, 41 predicted proteins | sample 14_EM_MG_FD_200267 | JGI IMG/M metagenome (GOLD analysis project Ga0307512, IMG submission 200267) | Populus trichocarpa ectomycorrhiza microbial communities from riparian zone in the Pacific Northwest, United States - 14_EM | ecosystem: Host-associated > Plants > Roots > Unclassified | place... | reverse complement strand
TCTTATCTTGTACAGATGTCGGCAGAATTAGCGGAGTGGTGGAGGAGGCGGAGAACTCAGATCACGAGGAGTCGAGTGATGGGGGGGTGTAAAAGTTGATGTTGTTTTTTGGCGGTTTCTTTTGTTAGAGGGGAAGAGGACTCGCGACTTTGCTTTTGTTTCTTTATGTTACGGAAGAAGCGGGGAGGAAATATGTACGGGATATGCCATGGCCGCCAGCGGCCAAATGCAATATGATTACAAACAAACAAACCCTATGTATATGGCGACTTCGACTCTCTCTCTTTCTTATGATACTTCCCTGAACCTTAGCCCGATTGGTGCCCGAAATCCAGCCGCTTCGAGGAGCGAGCGACGAGAGCAACGAGAAAATCTTGGAACGAGAGCAAGCCCGAGTTCGGGTATGCTCAAATAATTGAGTTTCGAAGAATAAAACATCTAGTTACCTGCTGCTGCTGTTGCGTGAGCGGGCTTCTGTTGCTACTATACGCATTATCGAAACTATAGTTGAGAACACACTTGAGAACCCGCTTTAGAGCGTCCATTAAGTGTGTACTCGGAATTCTATAACATTACAACAAAAACTCAGTTCATTCCTTGCTCTTTAAAGAATATTCCAATAATAATCAGCACGGGACTTGCAAAATAGAGCTCCTGGAAAGTTTGTACTATTAGACGACAAGTATGTAGCACACGAATTGGCATTACTGAGTTCGATAGGCATTACGTAATCTATTAAATGAGTACTACTGGTGAGGAGGACGCTTAGAAGCGTTTGGCAGAGATTTGGCAGAGTTCTAGAAAAGTGGAAAAATTGGGGGAAGGACGGAAGAGATCCGGCAAATGAGATACTCCAGACTAATTTTTGTTGGGAATTTTAGACGTCAAGGTACAAGGTTCAAATCATGTGAAATCGGGTGGGGGTGTTTTCTTTTGTTGGGGTTTGATGGGGATCGTGACTTTGCTTTTTTCCTTTGTGAATTAAGAAGTGGTATTGAAGGGAAGAAGATGTATGTCATGGCCGCAAGCGGCTGAATACAATATGATTACAAACAAACAAACAGTGTGAAATCGGGACAGGTGCGAGACAACCTCAGAGCCACATACACCCCTCCTAAGTACCCTTCAATTTAAGATCCAAATCGAACCGTAGCCTCGCTCGCTCTAGAAGATCATCGAGCGGCTGGAAAACTGACAGCAACATTCCTCCAAACGGCTCCTCCTCGGGGACGACCATTCCTTGAACATTCCCAGGCCTTTAGTGCGGTAAATCACTGTACCACCGAGTCTCCATTTTTCCAAAAATTGTATCCTTTTCCCTGCCCATGTGATAATACATTCCATATCGCAAGTAAATCCAGGAAAACTGTGGTAATCCTCAATGTGTGCGAGTTGGGAGGTTACTTCGCTAAACGTATGCCCGCCATCTTTTCGACTTTTTTTGTACGACTTTTTTTGACACTGACTTCCCGGGCCTGATACGAAATATAGTATAAATAACATGATTTCCACCGCTTTCCATAGCTGACGTTTTGTATGTCATGATGTCATAGACACTACAAGGCCCTGTAGATATATAGTCCAAGAACCATTTGCCCTGGTCTCAAATTGCCCAGAATTCTCTGTCTCGAAAATCACAACCCAGTCCCGAGCAGAGTGTTGCCAGGCCGGGACGGACTATTGAGATGCCTGGTCGAATCTCGTCCTTTTCCGCCTTTTCCGCCAATTTCTCTGCTAGATGTTCTTCTGTAGTCGTCACGGTTTTGGCTCTGTCGATGTGGCAAGGTTGATTAATCACTGCTCCATCTTGCATATGAACCTAACCGAGCTAAGCTTCAGTTGAGCTGACGGCAAGGTACCTAGCCGGTAGGGCATAAAGCATCCAACTACCTTATATATATCCCAAATCTTTCTCCTTCTCTCCTGTTTCTGTGCCTTAGTCTATTCACACGGTTCTCTCCTTTCATATCGTAACACTCCTTCCCTAATGCTGCTGTTCGCTAGATCTAAAGGCCTTGTGACGTCTGTCTCTGGGCTTCCTTTTGCGGAATTATAAGCACAAGTAATCGCATAAACAGTGCTACTGGAAGTTTCTTCGAAGTAAAACCCAAAGGGGCCAGCAATCGGTAGCAGTGGGGTGCCAATGGAGATGCCTGACGGCGGGAGTTCTTGGTAGTCGGGGTTGTCTGCGGAAGCCCCATATCCACCCGGCCCCTTTCTATATGCAGCTTTGTGGTGATTTCTTGTAAAGTAGCAGTCCGAAGTGTCCCAGCCCCAGTCCAAACTACACAATAAATCACGGGGATATCGCCAAACAAAAACAAAGTATACATGTATGGTGAATCAGGGCAGTAACGGTTTAAGGCTGAATCTAATGCTGCAACCTCTTCGCGGTAGATGACAACTCCCGAGTGGTCGTTCGGTATATTGGTCAATACAACTGCCGAGTGGTGCAGAGAGCAGTTCTCTTGTATACGGCAACTCAATAATTGGCCGACGGATGTTTTCTAGTGACTGAGGAGGACTAAACCAAAAGAAATGAACATTAGCTCTCTACAACAACTACTAGATGGCTACCTTGGTGGGGGAGCAGCTAACCAATACCTGCAGCGAAACCTGTACCTATGCAGCCGGAGAAACCAACAGGGTGGGCAGCGAGCTTTGAGCTGTATTGATCCGCAGTGAATTAAAAACTGTTAGATCAGCCACATATCGGGTGAACCAAAGGGTGCCAAATACTTACACCCTAGCTTGCGAGTCTCCGTCTAGCGAACGGTTGACTTTCTTCTTCCTCAAATGGGTTATCACTGGCGGGTGATCTTGCTCAAATGAAGTCCATGTGTGCGGATATGCAAGTTGCCATTCCTTCTTGTTCCGAGCCATGTCAGCGAAATGGTAAGGGCGATAATGTTATCGCTCCAACGGAAGACGATGTGCAATTGTAATAGTGATATTAAGAAAGGTGGGAAGGTGGGGAGGTAGGAAAGTTGGGGCTGGGAGGTAAGCTCAAGCAGGCAGGCTTTTGCAGGAGTCTATGAGCTGCCCGCTCTTGATTGCCTCTGTTTGCAATCGCAACTCCACTTTCGGATGCGAAGTTGGGGTTCAATACTAAAACTCGTACCTCCGTCCACTGTTCTTGGCGGTTCTTGAACGCGAGGTGAGCATTCTCATAGTTGTAAATTAAGGCACCGTCATTAACCGGCTTTGGAGAGCTCTTTGGCCGCTCTTGTCTCGCACCAGATCGCACGAGATTTTGAGCCAACCCGGCGCAGCGATTTAGGGTTGAGGGTTTAGTCGGGGCCGGGTAAATATTACTTACCGAAGTAAGTACCGTAGTGAACTCTCAACAAGGTCAACCATTCTCCTGCTAATAGGCAAACATACGGGGAGATCAACTGTATGCAGCTAGGTTTATACGAGTACTGATTTCGTGGACTTCGATCCCTCCAAAGTTATACTGTTAGCCATTGGCGGCAAAGCCACTCATATACTTACTGATAATAGATGTGACATCATTGTATTGTGATAGTACTTGCAACACATTAAGTCTGGAACTGATGCATGACTACAAAACTGGAATTATGCCAGGAGGTATATCAAGTTGCTGTTTTCAATTAAGCATCCATCTGCCGTTTCCGGTGTTTGCCCTCACTAAACCGGGAGAAGCGATATTGGGCTAGTTGCCATTTCAAGCACAAGCCCAAATATTAGTGCGCGACACCATTAACAGCTAATTTCCGATTCTGGGGATACGCTCAAAGTTTACAGAGTTACCAAGCCGAGTCATTGCTACATCACAGTTACTACAGTGATTCTAGTAAATGCACTTGATTGTGATTTCGCAAAGAAAATACAAGCTACAGTAGAGTATTATCTATTACATATGGCACATTACCCCATCAGACTAGCTTCAAAACTCAGATATCAAGGATAGGAAGAGTGCATAACTTAAAATATGGCCGTAAGCGACCGAATGCAATATGATTGCAAAAAAACAATAATGCCATCACTCTGGAGGAGTTTGTCGGTTATTCATGAAGGTACTGGATGATAGTAGGTGACGATTTACAATCTCAAAGTGTCACTCATGCTGGTCAAAGGACTCCAAACCCATCTATGCATGTGTGCTCCTGAGAATTGCACTGTCGGGATTGGCTCCACAGTTCCACGCCCTGTATGATCCTGGGGATTCATTGCATTAACAGAAGCGATTTCTTAACATAGCTGGCTGAGCATGGTGCTAACACTAGGTGACCAGGATCCAGGATCGAAACCTGCAGTGCTATAAACACCAAGATCTCAGGCTAGAAAACCGCGGTTATCGCTTTTCTTGCTCACTCTTTTACATAGGTTTGGACAATATGTCAAATGGTCACCTGGGTATTCTTGCCCCAGGCATACTGGAAATATCCCTTTGTTCATATAAGCTTCGGGACCCAAACTTCCTCACCAATTAATAACATCCGGCCTAGAGAGGAAGAACCAAAAATCACTTGGAATAGCTGGCTGGAATGCCATTAAAGTTAGGACCTAGTTCTTTTGGCTCAGTGGGCTTAAAGGGTTCGTTGGGGGTTTAAAGGGGTTTCAAAATTCATACTTCAAAACCATAGTTAGTCCTTTACAAACGGAGGAATAACATCTCTCCTATTGCCGTCCCTGTGTTAGGGATACGTCTCGGGAAGCGGTTGAGAACTTGGGTGAGACTACCCTCCGGGATAGATGGCTCATGGACTGTCAGTAAAATCAAAAAATTTCGCTCACTTAATCGTCGATGTTGGGGGTGATACGGCTGCTCGGGAAACTGCTTCCCAGGATCGCTCAAAGCTCCAAGTCCTGTATGTTTGTATTCGTCCAACTTGTAAGGAAAATATTCGAGACGTTTCTAGAAGTACACCATCCAGTTCCTAGCGGGAAAGAGGCGGAAGTATACTACTGCATCCCCTTCCGCATCATCGGAATCACTCAAGGAGTTGCTGAGAGCTGCCAAAAAAAAAAAGGAGGCGGAGACGAATAATTAGGTGACGGTAGATCGAAAGTGCAGATCAAGTGACGTCGGAATGGTGTTCCTTCGGGTAATAATGTTCGCCCCATTTCGCATGTGATTCTGGTAGTATAGCTGGCTCCCATCTCAATCGACTACAGCAGTCACATGATAATAACACCCACGAAGCTTCGAGTACTAATAAACAAGCATTCTCAAATCAAGCCCATTCTCTGCTCTCGTTCCCAGAATTTCTCGTCGCTCGCAAGCTATCTGTCAAGACGACTGGTCTTCGAGCGCACGCAATTCTCATGCAACCACAAAAACATAGGCAATCTAGAATCTACATCAGCAACCTCCTCCTCCTCCTTCCTGTCATACCCGCAAGCGAGTGAATACAGTATAATTACAACAAACACCCCTTAGCTACATCAACCACCTATATTCTTACAACCTTGCCTTTATATTCCCCACGAGTCCCTCTTCCCTAGCCCGATCCAAAACAACCTGCCACACACTCTTCTCTACTCCCTCCGGAGGATCCACAGCGCCCTCCAAAACACCCCTATAAGCCCTCCTCATAACCTTCCCACTCCTAGTTCTCGGTACCGCATCGACTGGGATCCTAACAACCGCCTTCACAGCAGCAATAGGGCCCACCTCCTTTCGAACCGCAGCTTTCACCGCCTCCTTGATCTCCTTCTCCATTACCCCATCCTTCAAAACTACAAACGCCACCGGCACCTGCCCCTTCAGCTCATCTCTCGCCGGCACTACAAATGCTTCTGTCACCCCGTCCACAGCCACAACAACACCCTCGATCACCGCGGTGCCGAGACGGTGCGCAGCAACATTGATGACGTCGTCGCCGCGCGCTACGATAGTGAGGTACCCGTCCGCATCCACCACGCCCACATCGCCGGTGTCCATCCACCGTCCCTGGAAGCGCGAGTAATAACTTTTCCAGAAGCGTTCGTCCTCGCCCCATAGGCCCGCGAGCGCGGTGGGGGATAGAGGCGCGCCAATGACTACGTTCCCCTGCTTCCCCGGTGGGATTATGTTCCCAGAATCATCGACAACGCGGATGTTCCAGCCAGGCATTGGTTTCCCGGCGGATCCGGGCCGCGCGGGAACATGTGATAAAAGGCCGGTCATCGGGGAGCCGGACTCGGTGGACCACCAGTTGTCGACGACTTTTGGGAGGAACTTTTGGAAGCGGGAGACGAGGGCAGGTTCGCTACGTTCTCCAGCAAGGTAGAGGGCGCGCAGCGAGGAGAGATCGTGCTTCTTCAAGAGGGCGAGCTGTGGGTCCTCGCGAGTGACTCCGCGCAGCGCCGAAGGGGCACAGTAGAGCGAGTTGACGCGGTATTCTTCGATAATGCGCCAGAAGCTGCCGGCGTCGGGGGTACCAATTGGCTTTCCTTCGTAGAGCACGGTGGAAGCACCCACGAGCAGTGGCGCGTACACAATGAAGGCGTGGCCGACAACCCAGCCAATGTCGGAGGCACAGAAGATGGTATCCCCTTGCTTAATCCCGAGTAGCTCGCGGATTGTGTATGAAAGGCCCACCAGGTGAGAGAGCGGTCGGGTCACGCCCTTGGGGGTCCCCGTGGTACCAGAGGTGTGCAGGATGTAGTGCGGTGCGGTCGCCGGGAGCGATGAGCCAAGTCCTACGAACTTGTCTGAGTTTGGGACTGGCGCAGTATCGGAAAGTGGGGGGATGGCGATGACGCCATTGCGTTGACGCGCGGACCAAATGAGCGATTTCCAGTTTATCTCAGAGCGGGCGTGGGCGGTGGTGGCGTGCAGCTGCGGACGCTGGAAGACGAGGGTGTGACTAGGCTTGTGCGTGGATTTCTCGATTGCTTCTTGAACCTGCTACCATTAGCGACGGATGCATGGTCAGTGGGGTGGACGTACGAAGGGAAGGTAGGGAATGATCCGCTTCCCCTCGATGCCACAGCTGGCAGTTAATACAACGTGCGGCTTCGCGCTGTCGATACGTTTCGCACATTCGGTTGGCGCAAATCCTCCAAAGACGACGACGTGCACGGCACCGATATGGGTACACGCCAGCAACGCGACCAAAGCCTCGGGGATCATAGGCACTGTGAGAACACACCCAATCAATACCCTCTGCCCTGCAGAAAAGGCATAGACCTACTGTAAACCAACACCCGATCTCGAATCTTAACCCCAAGGTTCCGTAGCACATCAGCCAGCAACTCCATCTCCTCCTGCAGCTCCGCATAGCTAATCCTGCGCTTCTCCCCCGCTACTGGAGAGTCCCAGAATATGGCAGTATCCGCGCCTCGTCCGTCTAACACATGACGCGTAACAAGATTGTAGGAAGCGGATAGCTCGCCATCTGGGAACCAGCTGTATTTCGGAGGCTGTCCTTCGGCGGGCGGATGGGTTTGTAGGATTGTCTTAGGAGGCGTCGTCCATGTTAGGCGCGTGGCTTCATCAGCCCAGAAGGTTTCTGGAGAAGAGAGTGACTGTGCGTGCGTATCAGCCATTGTTGGAATCGGGAGGAGAAGTGTCGTTGGGAAGAGGAGCCGTTAGGAGGAAGTGTTGTTGGGAGAGGTGTCGTTGAAAGGAGAAACTTAGGAGTTGGAGGTGACGAGGGTACTCATGTTCCACATACACTCATCTATTGGATCGGTTCGGCGGATATGCCGATAGTGGCGGTGGAATGGAATGCAGGAACAATGTGGGGTAGCCATAATAGCTTATCCGGGAAAAGCGAGACTTGGGGAGAGCTTGGTTGAGAGCTTACTCGGTAAATCGGCAAAACAAAAAAACAGCAAAAATAAAGCCCCACGCGGGGGTCGAACCCGCAACCTTGAGATTAAGAGTCTCACGCTCTACCGATTGAGCTAGCGAGGCTAATAGTTAGATCAAATTTTACAATATAAAATCATTAAAAGTTCTCGAGCGTTCTTCACTGGAAGATTTCAAATTATAACGCAAAGCATTTATCGTCTTTCTCACTTACTGGGTCTCTCTTTAAATACTAGCAAACCCGTGTGAATCTAGCTGTCATATCGCAGAGAAACCTGCAACTCGAGCATGCGGAACTCAGACCCCTGAGCAGTTACCATGCAGAGCAATTGCCGGAACAACTTTGTCCCAACCTTTGGACAACATTTAGCTTTAATGACGGCTTCTGTAGGAGTGCATACACAAACCGTGAACTCCGTATCCGACAGACTATTCGGGTGAAAGCCGTATTAGAACGCTGAGTCGTAGAAAGGTCGTGTCAGGAGGCTTGGCTAGAACAATATTGTTGCGTAAGTCAGCGTTTGAACGAGGTTAGGTCGTGCCATTGTGAATGAAAGTGACATATCCCTAACCCTGCAGGATGTCGAGAGATTTTGACTTCTCGGTTTGGACTATTATTTCTGGGTGGTCCAATATCACCTTGCATACTGCTCAACAGGGTAGATTTTGGGGTCGGCACTCAAATACACAAATCTCTCCTGTAGGCCATACGCACGCGGTAGAAACCTCTCGAGCTTCTGCTCGTCATAAACTCACCGGAGAACATTACCGCTACAACTGGAAATCAGAAAGAAGACTAAACCCACTTTAAGCCGACTACAGGTGAAGCGATAAAATCCCTCACGTTCCATTGCAGGTTCGCCGGGACCTCTAAGCAACATGGAAAGTACTAGACCGTTAAAGCAATATAGCGGGACTCATAGGAAGTCCCTCGGTATTTATTCGACTGTAGCTCGCGAGCTCATAAACAGTTTGATGCCTTGAAAAATGGAATTTACATTAGGATGGCTCGAATTCGGAGTGCTGGGATTAGTAGAATCGAGGGAAGGCTAGAGACCAAGTTTCCTACTTAACTAAAGGGACATTCCCTCGGCCAAGGGGGTAGCTTGGCCGGTAGAGCATCCTATAGACTCCTACTGGGCAAGATTCTTTGTTGGCGGGTAGGATATCTCCTGGCCGGAAAGTAATATACTTTGTAGGTGCACCGGTGTGATGGTGGTATCTCCTGAGTGATCCATTTTAACCAATCATGAACTTAGGAACTGCTTCTAGCCAATCAAGATCCATCCGAGTGGCCGCCTATCTGAGTGGCCCGAGATGCTTTCTACGTGTCAATTAGACTTGGAGATAGTCAAGTCAGTTTCGGTCAATAGAGAGATTCAGCACAACGGGCACGGTCCTACAGAAACATTCGCGGAACAGAAATTTCCAACCAGTTTGAGGCCTAACTAGAGTGGTAGATGAATTATTTGGACGCCCAAAGGCAGTCTGCTAGTCAAGAATCCTTTTTTAGACATAGGAAAGTAGAAATTAGATGATGAAGTGCAAGCATAAAATGTATTCTAAGGATAGGTGGTTAATCTTTCAAAGTGATTGTTAATTTTTTCACAAATCAGTAGTTTCAGACTCAACCACTGCCGCCACTTTGCCGCCAAGAAGCATCATCCAACCCCCCAAGTATATCACTTGCCAGGCAAGAAACATCCCACTCATCAGCCAAGAATCTTGACTGGCAGGATGCCTTCCCAACAAAGTTGCCCCTTGGTCAAGGGATATCCTCTTGGTCGACAGGACGTCCTCTTGGCCAAGTGAGAAACCTGGCCGGTGGGGTAGAACATATACAATTAGTATGGTATTGGTTCTCATCCACGTGATTCAATTGGGCAGTTATATTGATTTGTTCATTTGAAGCTTTGAAAGCTAGCTCGCACGCGTATGCTCCCTTCTGTAGAATTGCACTTCCTCTAGTTGATGTGACCTTGATCCGCAGAACTCTAACTACAACAGTTAAGTTCATTTTTAAGTTTTGGAATGACATAGAGCGCCTTCATAATATAAACAGTACCATCAAAACGCGGTGTCTTTGGGTAATCTCCTGGTGGCATGTATACGTAGTAGCAAATGCTCAAATATTCTCTGAACCCCGAGCCAAAGGAAAGTCATAAGAAAGGAAAAGAAGGTACTTTATAAAGAGCAATTTGGTAATCTATAAAATAAATCCATAACAGACAATAGCTAAACCTATAGCATAAACTAAAACGTACCGTAGCATCTTACCAAGACCCACCGAGCCAGACATCTCATAATATAAAGGAAATAAAATATCATGATGGTATTTAATCCAGGTCGTCCATCTCCTCATCCCCAATCCACCCATCCCCCCTCCGCCCATCCTCTATCCGCACATCGTCCATCCGCACATCCTCCATCTCCTCCTCCACCCTATCAATTTTCACCAAAACCCTTGTCCTACAGATCTGTGCCTGTACCTCCTCGGCACCAGCGTACGATCTCCTCACCACACCCTTCGAGAGAATAGCGCTCACAATTGCATGCCTAGTATTCTCTTCATCCACAACAATTTTGACATCGAACATCCTTTGGTCATCATACAGTTCTCCTAGCTTCACACTCTCATCGACTTCGAAAACGCCGCGTTGACACTTGAGTTCGGCGGCTAGGATAATGACGGAATAAAGCCACTCGCGAAGAGTCACTAGGTTGCTTTCCAAGATGGAAACCGGCTCGCGTTGCACTTGGTTGAAGAACGAGATTAGGCCTGAGCACGGCGATTTGACTATTTGGAGTTGTGCTTGGACTTCTTTGTTTTGGAAAAGGAGTGCGGAGGTGTAGGAACGCCAGAATGTGGCCTTCTCGAAGGTTTCCGAGGTGTCTAGTACGTGCAGTTAGACACGGAGAGGGAGTAATGGTAGCAAAAAACTCAGTTTTGGATAAGGAGACTTCTGAAGGAGTAAAATTCTTAAGACAAATTGGGACTTACCACCAAGGCGAATTTTCTCTTCAAGAAGAGACATTGTTTTTAACTGCTCAGGTGTCATCCCCGGAAACCAGGCTGATAATATCGTTTTCTCAATGTATCCCCAGGCTATCGTTTCCATCAAATTCCTATAACTCAGATCGCTGGAGTTGTGGATTCTAGTGTAAAGGGAGTCTCTTGTTTCGGAGTCTTCGAGCTCTTCAAGTCTGCGGACCGGAGTTTTGCGTTTGAGAGCTCGTCGGCACCAGTCACCGAACTGTTAGTATCAGTTAATGGTATTTCATCCTGGAAGGGAAGAGTACAGTGGGAAAATCAGTGCGGGGGGGTAGAGACATACTTCATCATGAATGGAACGAAATCTCTCTTCAAACGTCTTGTCGGCAATAGGTTCAAGGCCAGTGCCGACGCTATTCACAGCTCTTATATGTGAGGCGTGCAACTCATTCAGCTTTCCTTTCAGCTCTTCTATCTCTTGTATGTATTTATTCTTCTCAGGTAAAGAATTCTCTACCCAGATTCGATGACGTTTAGCGTGCTGTTCTTGCAATTTATTGCTTTCTTCTAGAAATTCGTTTTTCTGTTTTTCTATTTCAAGTACGTGTTTCTCTATCTCATATTCGTGTTCTTCCTTCTGACGTGTGTATTCCTGTATTAGGTGATCGTATGTATTCTGGGCAACTTTAGCCTTCCTTTTTTCCTCTTCTAAAAGTCCGGTATTCTCATCCCTCACTTGCTTGAGTATGGCCTGTATTTCCTCCTCCGTATATAGGCGCGGGGTGGGGTGGATTTCCACGCTTTCAGAATTTGGGGCTTTGGATGGTTCTTCTGAATATGTATCTCCATGCGCTTTTTCATCAAGTTGCGATTCGGACGATTGTTCATACGTTGCTGGATGGTACTCTCCAGGGCTCTGTTTACGCCGTTGACCCGATGGCTGCTCTAAATCCACTCTGTTCTCACCCACCCCCTTCTCTTCGAAATGTATGTCTGGGTTTCGTTCCAAACTACGTTGTCTTTTGCGCCCACGCAAGGGAGTCACCGCACTCCGACCTTCTCGCTCCGCAACGATAGCAGCAGCGGCGGCAGCGGCAGCGACGGGGTCAATAGGAAACCCAGTGGTATTATAGTTCAAGGTTGCCATTTCAGTGCTTCCGTCTCGTCGATGTAGTGTTTCACCGTTCGTAGATACCAGCGTATTGTCGGTACAGGAGGTTTCGTCACGTACGAGCGACCAGGAGCCGCCAACGTCGCCTCCTCTTGAAGTCTCACTAGGCGAGGGACCTTCGCTCTGTACACTGTGAGTCAAGCACAAAATATTTCGTTTAGGCCGTCATCTTACATCAGTGGTCTTTCGTGGTAAATACGTCGCGCGAGGTGCCGTTCGAGAGCGATCGTCCTGATTTTCTGCAGAAGTGAGTATTCAAACAAGCGAAATAATTGTTCAACATGTGTTCTTCACCGGATGCTTCTCCATGCTTGGACTGGCCGATTTTATGAATTTTCTTCTTGATGCTGCGCCTAGCATCGTTCCAGAGGGTGCTTGGGTCAAACTTGAAGTTTGTTCGTCTGCGGTACGTTTCCCTTAAATCTGACATTGTATTTCGTATCTTACTGTCGCGACGTCGAAGAGCCTCAACAGAAGGTGGGCACAAAGCTTGGGCCTGCTTGACAACACATAGCACATGAGGGCTGGGGTTGGATATAAATGACTCATGAGCAATGATTGGTGAAGCGCGCGCCTGTTTGCTTGGCAACACTTCAACCCCTCCTCACTAAGTAGATCACTTCTCTCACCTCTACTAGAGTAGTGGCAGTCGACTATATTTTCGCTAGCGCGTAACTATCTACACAGCTTTCCGCAAAATAACACTTCGAGACATTTTAGTTTACTGACCCCGAAAGCTCGACTCTATTAGTCGCTCTTTCAAGTCACGGTTGCTATCTTCGGTACGCATCACCTTCTGTACTCCGGGAGCGAAAAACGCAATTACACAGAAATACCTAGGCTCATTGTGCCCGGTGATTGCTAAAAACCGAAGAAGCGATTCTTCGAGCTGACAAAACTAACCGTGGCATTAAGGGAAACGATGGTCGCCTCGGTCGATTCGACTAAACATAGGTTTGTGGTGGGGATTGACTTTGGAACAACGTATGCTACAGCTACTTCCGACCCTCACTTATACCAATCATCATGCTAACAGCCTGCATATTCCAGATTTACGTCAGTTGCTTTCGCGCATACTGCGAGCCCGGACAAAGTCAAACTTATCCAGACATGGCCGGGCGGCGGGCCAGGTGGCTCCTCCGCGGACCAAGTTCCCTCCGAGATCTATTATACGGACCCACTAACTCGAGACAACAAGTGGGGTTATGAAATTGTGAATCTCAAGGATTCGGAACCATTGAAATGGTTCAAACTGTTACTCCAAGACCGACCTACACCAAAAGTGACAGTCGGCACTCCACAAACCACGACAGACTCTGCCTTATGGGTCCCAGTGAGTGTTTTCAGCAATATATTCGGTAGAAGCACAGTGGCTGAAGAACCATCCACTTCATTCACTCCCCCGGCAGTTACACCGGCACACAAAACTTTCCGCAAGCTTCAAGAAATTGATATTGATACGGTCACAGTAATTGCGGACTTTCTGTCGTCAATTCTCAAAGTTACTAAAACCAGTATGGAACATACATATAAATTCAATTGGGTTCCGTCATCTCTAGTGGAATACGTCCTGACGATTCCGGCAATGTGGAGTGATAGTGCAAGAGATCTCATGGTACAAGCAGCAGAAAAAGCGGGATTTGGCAAACATCGCAAAGATTTTAACTTGGTTAGCGAACCCGAGAGCGCTGCGGCCTACACTCTCAAGACAATGGAACATAGCAATCTCAGCGTAAGTGTTGCTAGCCCTAGATTATTCAATGCACTAACTTCTATTCAGCGAGGCGATACCTTTATTGTCTGTGACGCAGGCGGTGGAACAGTGTAAGGAGTCTCATTTCATTACAAAAACATGCTTACAATGTACTCAGGGATTTGATTTCTTACAAAATCGCGGATTTGAACCCTCTTAGACTGGATGAATGTGTTTCGGGCTCTGGTAAGCTGTCATATCCCACCTCAAAGCTGGTTTCTTATATGGTGTAGGTGAACTCTGTGGGTCTGTGTTTCTCAATGAAAGATTTTTGACGTACATCCGTGCTGTACTGGGCGATAAGATCATTGACGGCATGAAGGTAGGCAGGCAGCACATTCTCTCTTCATTATGGTCTTTTGCTAACTGCTTTTTGTTCGTTTTTAGCCATTACCGAGAAATGAAATGATGCGGAATTGGGAGGAGAAGGTTAAACCAACGTTTGGAAATAACACTGATCCGGGCTACACGTATCATGTGCTTGTTCCCGGAGTACCGGACAATATCAAATCCAATGTCGAAGATTCTATCCATTATATGAAACCGTGAGTTGTTCGTCCTTTTCCATAGGATGCTTCTACCCCATGGAAGGGTAGAATTATGGTTGAAGCTTTGATTGACATAGTGACGACGTCCGATACATATTTGATCCTGTAGTGGACTGCATCATCGATCTTGTGAAGCAACAGGAGATAAATGTGCAACTGAAAGGCGAAAAAGTTTCTGTAAGTCAAACATTTAGCCTAACTGTTTTTCTCTGAGCGGATGTCGGCCTAGTGGTCAAATAGTGTATCAAGAGGCATCAGCGCACGGCGCAGGTTTTCATCGTATGCAACTTATTTGAGCGTCTTGCTTATCTCCTCGTTCAATACTAAAACAACCTCTAACAGGCAATAATTCTTGTGGGCGGATTTGGTTCCTCGGTATATCTTCGGAAACGGTTAGAGAGTACCCTTTATGGAGGTAGGACACTTCAAGTGATTCAGCCAGTTGACGCGTAAGTCTTCATTGTTCCTAGTACGTCCGGTTCTTTCGCTGATGTCAAGAGTATGCAGTCGGACCGCTATTGTATGACTAGCTACATTGTTCAATGTTATGTTATCTAATATAACGGTAACGACTAGGTCCGCGGTGCGCTTCTTCGGGGCTTAGAAGGGTCTATCGTAAAGGAGCGCCGAGCGCGTCGATTCTATGGCACTTCATCAACCACACTGTTTCGAGAGACGGGATCGCTAGGGCCTGCATACTGGAACCTCACATGGAAAAGTGCCGACAGCATGGTGAAGCACCATAAGATCTGGGACTCGCTATCGGAGACCTGGGGGGTTACAGGGTTGTGGAACTGGTACATCAACAAGGCTAGTCTTCCCCGCCTATCCCACACCGGAAGGCTGTGGCTCAATAATGGTACAGGGTATGGTCGTTGGCGACACAATATCTGTTTCTCTTGACTTTTCCATGAATATCAAAGAGCCTATAACCCCTGATGATCTTATATTCCACAGTAATTTGTACTCATGCGAGCTTCAGGAGGCGCCCGATTTCAAGTGGAGGAACCCGGCCGGTAAGAATATATCGTCCAGACTTGTGCTCAACTGATGTGGTCTAATTGCGATGCTGGTATTGCAGCTGTCACCCGAGTGTGCACCATGCGGGTAGATTTGTCGCATATCTCACATGCCCGCTTTAAGAGAAAGATAAACTCTCGAGGGATAAGCTATTATTGCATTAACTTTGCAGAGCGGATGACCTTGGTTGATGAGGTGGAATCCTATATTTTCTTCTAATATTCGTGTTCATTGATTGCTAACTACAGGCAGGTTCTGAAATTTGAACTCCTGTTTGAAGGGGTCGTTTGCGGGGAGGTCTCAGCGAGGTTTTATTGATCGTGATATATGCTGATAGCTAGCAGCATGCGTTGCTGGAATATTGGGAGGCACGGTTGTGGCAACTTTTTAGTTTTTGGGCTGGTGTTTCTTGGAGCAATGTTTTCTTTGGGTTGGTATTTTTTTGGATCAATACCCTTGGGTCATTATCTTTGGAGCAATATTTTTTGGATCAATGTTTTTTAAGAACGGTTGTTTTGGGGAGGTCAGTCTCCTTGGACTGGTGTTTTTGGGTATGTTTTTGGGGACAACTCTTTCACAGCTTATTCCCGCTTTTTATGAACTAACCATGGTGTTTGCTCCGCTTTGAAATAACTAACTTCACTAATGATGCATACACAAAACTCTACTTGCACTTATCCCCGTTATTGTATCACTTGTAGTCTTGATAGTTGACATGAAGCACAACATAGCCAGTAATGGTATGGTAATTGCCATTCATTAACACAACAACTCCACAATCCCAAAACCAAAACCAAACAGGAGAGAAAACAGTTTGACTTCCAAGTCACGGGGAAACCACGTCACTTGAGTGTAGAATGGTTGCCTAATATGAAGGTGAGTATGCGGTGAGGAATGGGATGTCCTGGAGAGGTAGTGGTGGGTTCTGATTGGACAGATGCGAATGGAGGTGGCAGCCGGTGAGGAATGAGGAAGGAGCGGGGGTTGTTGGAGTCTTCGGATGAATGGAATTCCGAGGCATGCACTTTCTGGCTAATTGATGTGACCTCTAGCAGTAGAGACAGCTTAATGCTCTAGTGCCGATCAATTCTCGCACAAATCCAATACCGAAAAATGGGGGTTCAACAGTATCACTACGTGCTTGGTCCAGAACACCACCTGTGGCTATGCTGTCCTCGAACACGGTTCGACATTTACAAGTTAAGTGTCGCGACTTGTCGAGTCTAACGTTTGGGGGAGGGGGGTCAAATTCTAGATCTGGTGGAGGTGTGCAGTTTAGGCGCGCGCGTATAAATAGCCCTTTCGTGCTGCGACATGATCACCAACGTTCTCTTAGCAAAACGATATGTAGATATTCCTAAAACAAACATAAAAACCTTTCCATCCATCCCACACTTCCCATACAGTCTACCCAACCACCATCTTTGCACTCACCTCCCCATAACTCTCCTCATCAAACAGCAGCTCAAATTTCATAACCTTATCACTCATCAGCCCACTCCGTGATACCCATGGGTGTTACGTACCTCATCTATCCTCGACATCTGCAACTCAAAATCGATGCGGTAATACTGCACCCCCAGGGAGTTGGTATATTTCGTAAACTTCCATAACGGGATCCTAGATAGATCACTCGGTAACGTGCAAATCCTATATATCGCTGCCCACAACCACTGCCATTAGCTATCCGAGAGGGAGGGAGGTAAGGGGAGAAACAAACATCCGGGATTCTTCCACTTAAAGTCCGGCGCATCGTCGAGATCGCAGGCCAGAAGCTCGTCGGTAAACATTAGCCACGGTTGGTGGCCGGGTACGAGTGGGACTGGGACCATCCGGTAGAAGGGAATTGACGTGGTTTCTTCGCCTTCGATCAGTTGGTTCTGTTTTGTGTTAGCCGGGAAAGAAGGGGGAGAGGGGGGGGGATACTCGTGTGATGTACCAGTTTAGGTGTCCGTCGACAAGGTACTTGTCGTCGGAGCTCTCCCAGTATTTGTGCGCGTCCCAGCCTTTGCCCGGCTGGTAGATGGTCGATGAAATGCAGCCGTAGTTGAGCCGGGAACTACGCTTGTTGACGATGGAGCCATCGAGGCCACGGAGGAGCGCGCCCCGAGCCTGGGAGTGTTAGTAGATAATCAGGGTGGTTAGCTTGAGGGTGGGAGGCTACAATAGCGGTTCGTCTGCAAGATGTTAGTATCAGTGCGTAGGGAGGAGGGTGTGAGGGTACTTACGCATTCGTTGGTTGTAGTACTTGGATTGGCCCACCAGTCCCGTAGTTGGTGATCTGCAGCTGTCTCAAAAGATACTCGGAGGAACCGAACCCGCCGACAAGGAGGATCGCCTGTAGGGCCTGCTTAGCTGTTGGTCTGATGAAGGCTCGGGATCACTTACGGCCACTTTTTCGCCTTTGCGGTGCACATCGGTCACTTGCTGTTTCACTAGCCTGACGATACAGTCCACAATCGGGTCGAATATATTCTTGACTTCGCTCCTGCTGGGGTCAACAATGGACATGCAGAGGGAAGAGCGTGTACTTACGATGGTATGGTGTGAAATCCGTCTTCGACATTCTTAGATTCATCGTCAGGTACTCCGGCAACGGTTATCTCGAACCCTTCGTGGTTGTTGGTGTTTCCGAACTTGTATTTAACCTTCTCCTCCCAAGTTCGGAACATTTCGTTCCTGAAAACTGTAAATTATTCAACCGAGCTGATGGGTCGGGGGCGACATACCTGATACGAGGCTATTAAACGGTGATTAGCCAACTGTGATAATGAAGTAGGGAGCTAGTAGCATACCTTCATGCCATCGATAACCCTGTCACCGAGTACCGTTCTGTAATATTGTTAGCGACGGATATCAAACTAGTGAAAAAATGCAACCCGTACCGAATGTATTCCTCGAATCTCTCATCCAAAAATACGGACCCACACATGTCACCTATAGACCAGTTAAATATCATATCAACCACTAGGAACTACCGACGCTTACCTGAACCACTGACACTCTCATCAATTTGAAGCGGATCTAAACCCACGATTTTGTACGAGATTAAATCTCTGGACTGTGGTAAGTATCCGGCAATAATCAATCCCAATGAGGCATGGACTTACACAGTTCCTCCACCGGCATCGCATATGATAAACGTATCTCCATACTAAGCCAGATTAGCATTGCTATTTCAGGTAGGCCTGTGATGCTCACATTGAGATTGTTTGGTTGGATTGCTTTGAGAGTGTGGGAGGCTGCTGCTTCTGGCTCGCTGATAAGGTTGAAATCGACACGATGGGTCCCAAAACCGGCGTCCGTGGCCGCTTGCACCATAAGACTCTTCGCAGCGTCGGACCAGATGGCAGGAACCGTCAATACATACTCCTTCTTGTTCTCGCGAACCCAGGTTGAATCATAAGTCCTTTCAATGCTGGCAATGGTTGTCTCCCGAACAGCTGAGAGGAAGTCTGTGACAACGGTAACCGGTGAGATATTCGATTGCTGGAGCTTCAGCGCTGTCTTTTGAGCTGGAGTGATGGTCGGCGGAGTAAAAGTGGTAGACATTCCCAAGGAAGAGGCAGACAGTCCAAGGCCGCCGAAGAACGACTCTAGGCCGTTACCCGAAGCCCTCGCTTTTCCCTTGCGTCGATTATATGTGGCTGCTTGTGCACGAACCGGTGCTGTAGGTCTGTCCTGGAGCAGGAGTTTGAACCATTTTAAGGGATCTGGATTCGATGCGCCTTTGTTCACGGTTGAAGTCTCGTAGCCCCAGATCTTTGCCCGTGTGATTGGGTTCGTGTAGTGGACTTCTGTAGGAACTTGGTCTGCCGAAGAGTTTCCGATCCCGCCGTTTGGCCAGGTCTGAACAAGCTTTACTTCTTCGGGGCTGGTAGTGTGTGCAAAGGCTACTGAGGTGAATCTGGAAGCTCGCATGTCAGTTAGATTGCTGATGAGTAGAGTGAGAAGCTCACGTAGTGCCGAAGTCAACGCCGACTACGAAGCGGTCGTTCTTGTTCGGAGTACCCATCTTTCTCCGCACCATCGTCTATGCTGGAAATTTTCGGTTGAGTGTGTCTGAAAGAAGTGTATATGATGTGAGGCTGTTCTTGCTAAGTGGGGTAGGTAGCTTGCGATACTGTTCCCTGAGCACCACTTCCATGGTGGAGGGCAGGGGATTTAAGCGTCTTGTGCACATTACCTTGTGGCGCAGTCTCAGGAATGCTGTGCGACAGGCTGCTGTTGCCTTGGCCGGCGCACCTAATCAAAGACAGAGGAATGTGGGGGGCTGCAGCAAACAGAATGCTATTCGCGAATTCTCGGAGAATCATTGTGTTCAGGTGCGTTGAGAATGAGAACGACAGGAAATGCGAGCTCACTCCAAGTTGCGCTCTGCGGCGAGTCAACCCCTGCAACCTCGCACGCAGCCTTGTCGCCGGTCCAAATTGATAAAGCAATCTTGATCCGGACGGCTCTGCAGGTGTTTGATGTGTTGTCCGAACGCTTGCCTCGATTTCTGATATCACGCACTCACGAACCTAGATCGCCATTGGAGGTGCGGGTATGTCGATAGCTGCCGTGCTCCCGCATGGCGCATTTACCCCGCAACTATGCGAACTCAAGCAAGGATCTATGTGCAAACTTGCAGCAGTAGTGCGCATGCGCCATTGATTCTCATTGGACAGCCTAACCTCATTATCTATCCATTAAAGACTCCCCCAACCCTCCCTACCGCCGGCCACTATAAACATACGCCGCAACACACAGCCCCGACAACCGCACCGCAAAGCAATACTTCTGACAATCGGCGTACTAATATGACCCGCGATAACGATCAAGGAGGAGGAGGAATGTTTGAGCGAGCTATGGAGATGTTCGGCCCACGCAAATCTCGTATGTTTCTACTTAGTGTTTCTTTGTCACTCTGCTTACCGTCTCGATAAAGAATATCATCAAGCAGCAAGTCGTCGAGAAATGGGCTATCAATCAGCGGTTCCCCCGCACGACGTGAGTAGCTCGGAATGGCAAACGCAGAATCGTGCTAATTGGGGACACAGATGGCCCACGGGTCTCAAAATGCTGTAGGCCGTGCAACGAGAAACAGAGGCCCAACAACCAGGAGTCACGGCGTCAACCACACAACTGATAATCGGGGCGTCGAAAAAGCAGCATCTGTTGGGAGGGGTATCGTGCGCGGCAAATCTTCCGCTCGTGGACACCAACTACAGTCACCGCCACCAGTGCTACTACCACCATTGCCACCACCACAGCCATCATCACCGTCCGAAACTACGCCCGAAATGGAGGCTGAAGGATCACCGGAACACAACCACGACGCTGATCTTTATCCCAATCTCCTAAACTCCCAAGGCACGGATCACGAAAAAACTTCCAAACCCTTGCCAAGGCACACTACAGACCGGGGAACATATAAATCCGACCCTGAACTTGAGGAGCTACGGGTCAAACTTAAGGAAGCGGAGGAATTAGCGGAATGTCGCCTTGCAAAAAATCGCGAACTGGTGGCTAAATACAATGATCTCCAGGATCTGAAATCGAGATGGAAAAACACCATTGAAAGGTATAAACACGAACTGGAAGAGGAGAAAACCTTAGCCGCAACAAGACTGGCGAATCATCAGCACGAGCTAGAGGTCCAGAAAAGCAAATTCGACCGACTGAACGCCGCACACATCAAATCTGTTAACAGCGTCGGCACAGGCTTGGAGCCAATTACAGATCTGGAGTTCACATCTAAATTCCGGGACCTTCAGGACCAGGTTTTCTCCACCCCCTACTGATAAGCCGTGATGCTTACGCGCAGCAGGTCGGACAATGGTCTCGGAAAGCCTACAAGCACCGTGGCAAGGCTTGCCGCTATGAAGAATTTCCCGACTGCTTAAAGGACATTGTATATCCCCGGGTCCACGTCCAAACAGCGAAGTTGAAATTCGCACAGCTCGTCGAGACCGTGACGTGGGCATACATAGAAGACGTGATCCTATCCGCCTGGTTCCCCGATATCTCCAGCACATTTACGCAGCACATGACCGCTCTCCACGGTTGGATCCGCGCCGGTGGTGTGCTCTTCCCTTCTAACTCTCCCTCCCTCTCCCCTAACGTCTATAGACAAATCTCCGCACTATGACCGCTCCGAATTCTGGCGCGCATACACCATCTCCATGCTATTCCAATTCTCTGGTGTTCAAAAGTCTCTCTCCGAAGGTGAAGACCAATCCAGCCAACTCGTCACCCTCTTGTACGGCCTACAAATAAACCCCGTACAGCTCGAAGACAATTTCTACGCCACCCTAAAGGAGCTCCTACACTCTGCACGGACACTGGCAGCGGAACTGAAGTGTCAGCGAGCTGTGTATGAGGTCGACCATAATATCCGCGTTGGAGATCCCTATGATGAAGCGACGATGGTGGATGTGAGTTTTTCGATGGAGGAGAGGGAAGATAAAATGATGGTTGTCACCGGGATTATTGCGAAGGGAGTCGCGAAACGGCCGTTTCCAGGTGCAGCGGAGGTGGATGCGCAGCTGAGCAGGGCCAAGGTTAAGGTTACTGCTATGTAAGCGGTGGGACGGTGGTGGTTTTTGGCGGTTTTGGGGGAAGACGAGTGTAGCAATACTTGCAAGATACCAATTTCTTGATTGGACTAGATATTTCTTATCTCAGTGACTCCTTACAATCACACTTAATCACCCCTACATCACACGCAAGCTGTGACTACTACTCACAACTCGCTACCTATTATCCCTTCGCATGGAGTTAAACACTGAAGTGAAGCATAAATGGGGATCTGGTTTAGGGGTATAACATCTCATTCGCATGTTTGTGATTTGAGAAGGTCTTGGGTTCGATTCCCAAGTTCTCCAGCTATTTTGTTTTTTGTTGTGATATTATTACTGAGGAATCTCCCGCCCCGGCATGATGGTAACTGTTGACGAGAGAAAGTGAGGGTGTGTGTGTGTGTTTATCATACTGTATTCATTCTATTTAGAATATGACAGATTTTAATCCGTGAGAAAGTGAGGGTTGGGGGCGGCAGCCGACAGCTTCCTCACTGTAAAAATTCACTACTGCAACACGAAAAATGTCTAACTTCAAGTATAAAATAAATTGATAGATGGATAGATAGGGTAGTTGAATAAAAGTGTTATGAGATCTCTCAAAAAGCTTGGTGGTGTTGGCGGTGGGTGGTAGAATGCAAATTGTGTGAGCTGGTGGTGGCATTGACATAAAGTACTACACGTTGGTGTGAGCACCACACGTCGAAGTTAATTACCTAACATCGACGCTATAGTTAGAAAATACATTCTCTCACCACTACTAGCAGGAAGTGTACATACTTTGGAGCGACGTTTAAAGTCTTTTGGCGAAATTTGTATTCTCTATTTTCACTTCTGTCGCACTCCCTTGTGTACAGTCACGGAAAGAAAGTGAGTGAGTGATCACCTGCGAGTAGTTACCCATTGCACAACACAAAATCATGGCAATTACAATTGTAAACAACAACCACCACCATTGTGAATGCATGGTATTTGATATAGCAAAAGTTGAAGAAGAGGTGAAGGAAGAGAGAACGGGGCTAAAAGTATGAAAGAGTTAGTTAATGCTGCAAAGGAAAAGTAGGAAATGATAGATTGGCAAAGTATTCATGATATGATAGGTGACATGCCAAAGCGCTTTAAGGCTGTAGTTGATTAAGGAGAAGAGCGCATAAAGTATTATTGAGTGTGAAGTGATGTTGCTACAGCTATGATGCGGTTAGGTGAACCCTTGTCAAGATTTAACCAAGCAAATTATTAGATTCGCAACTAGGCTTTCGCAATCGGGTGGCCTGTCGCTGTAATTCCGGCCACACAAACCCATATACGGGAATACAAATACGAATGCGCACGTACTCATCAATTGCTGAATACCATCAGCTCAGCAGTAATCTCCGGCTATACGAAGGCTGAGATCTATTTATTTTATATGAGAAACCACCTAGTTGATGTCGAGAACTTGACATAGTTTGAATACCTTTTTTATTGCGTAATGCACCCACAGAGTGCGAGTGAACCGACAGCCCTCTGCGGCAGATCAAAAAAAAAGGACCGCAAAGAGAGGAAGGAGACATCAAATAAAACAAAATTAGCGTATCAGAAGGAACAACGTAGATGAAGATATAAAAAAAAGCAAAAAGCTAAGCTACTGCCAAACAACTATCCATCCATCCATCCATCCATTCATTCACCCATCCATTCGTTTATTCATATCATTCCCTGCCTCTTCCACTGTTCCATCCCTAATGCCTTGCCCTACCTCAACTAGGTTTGTTTTCTTCCGCCTTTCACTACTTACACAACTTCCGGAACCTTCGCCGTCCCGATCTTCCTGCCCGTGTTATAATGTGTCTTCGGCTCCGCCGTCAAATGCACCCGACTCCCCCTTTCAAACACCAAGACGATATCGGATCCGCCAAACTGGAAGTATGAGATCTCCTGGCCCTTCTTGACGACATCGTCTTTCTTGACTGACAGTTTGACAGACGAGACTTGCGCCATGCCAATGGGGAGCACTGCGACAAGGCCGATGGGCGAGTCAATGACGACGCACCCACGCGCCTGGAGGAACTGATAGCCGGGGCTATCGGGAGCTTGCACGCCCTGGACCGGTTCGCTTTTTCCGAGATCATCGTTGGTCGTATCGCCTTGGTATATGTGGCGGATGATGTTTGCATCGGTTTTACCTTCGGCCAAGCGACGGCGCATCGCAAACTTATTTCGCTGCCGTTGGGCTGCACCGTCTCCTGAAGCGTCCTTAGTGGGAGCGTTGGTGGGATCCGTGGCGGGGACAACCTCAAGGTACGCTGCTCCAGGGATGACTTTTGCCTCGAGGATGGTTCCCATGATGGGGGCGTGTTGGCGATGGTAGTCGGTAGTGTTGAGGAACGCATGCATGAACGTGCCGCCCTCGAACGAATTTGCCCACTCGCTGCCTTCAAGCAAGAGCTTGATATTCCATGGGATACCCTTGACGAAAAAAACATTATTCTCGTCGTCAACTTTCCATTGGCCGTCAAACACCGAGTCCGCGGCGCTGACGATGACTTCGGGGTTGGTAGGCTCTTCAGGGTCGCGTTTGCCCGGCTTGACGTGGCGGGCAAAGAACTCGTTGAAGGTTTTCCAGTCGCCGGGGGGCCGCACGTATTGTTCCATGTTGTATGCAGGGGATTTATAGAATGTCTCGATGGTGGCTGCGTCGATGGATTCCTCCGTGTCATAGAATGCGCCGAGTGCATTTGCATATTTGACCATCCACGCCGAGAGGATGGTGAGTGGCTTGCCTGCTTCCTTGGGCAAGATTTGGGATTGCAGGAGCGCTAACGTCGGTTGGTCGAGGATCCAGTAGAAGAGACAGATCTTGTTGTAGACCACGTCTCCTCTCTGATTCTCAGTGGGCTTCCAGAAAAGGAACTCGTTGATGTCGTTCAAGTAGTCTTCGAGTGAGTTGATGTGGTCCAGGTCGGGGATGTCGGCTTTCTTTGCGTCGTGGATGGCCTGGGCGAAGTTTTGACTCCAGTCGTTCTCCTCAATGAGTTTGGCAAGCTTTTTGACGATGGGCTGCCATTCAATTTGGTTGTCGTGGGAGGACATTGTGGATTCGTGTGCTAGCTAATGAGAAGTTGTGGAAGTGTAGCTGGAGGTGGAGTGTGTGAAGGCGAGCGACTGAGCTTGCAAAAAAAGTTTGCTATTCAGATGAGAATGAGTGTACTCTCAAAGGAGTGCTTGTGATGGTGGGAAAAAAGAGTTGGAATGGGGGGGATTCAGGCCCCAAATATATCTCCAGCACCTGTCTTGTTTTACCTCAACAGAGAGCGAGTGCCCGCGCCCACCAGAGAGGGAAACGCACTGGAAAAGCGCGTATCCGCCTGCGCATACAGTGGAACCAAACCCGCTCAGACAAAGAGGAGGGTGGGCTCCTTTGCTCTGTTCTAGCTGAAGCTTCGGCAAGTATCCCCTCGTGAGTGAGGTGAGATTCTACTGCCCGATGAAGTTTACTGGCTGTTGCAACTGCAACTGCAACTGGAACTGGTCTCACTCTCAGCTGTCAGTTCTCAACTTTGTTTGCGCAGCACGTCGCCCAGTATCTCAACTTAATTTAGCTCATTATCGCTCGTAGAACAACTACTTCCCCACTTCTATAGATTTCAATCTGGCCTATCTCAAATCAGTCTCAAATTCTATTCACAAGGTACAGAGGGGTGAAGAAACTACGTGACCGACAGCAACGCTACCGCATCTACCACCGATATCCAGAACACACGGCATGCCACAGATACTGAAGCAGAGACTTGAGAATGATAGATGGTACATTACCTACTACCTATCAATTGCCGTAATTTTATATCTAAAATAAGCACTTTTTCTACTTGTCACCATGGTTTTTCTGCCGTCGGTATGGTTGAGGTCGCGTTGCAACTTGCTGCCGGTCACGTAGCTTTTTACCCCTCAGTACTTATATACTTAGTTGATCCCCTAAGCTTTTTGAAAGGCGTGATCACCGCTGCAACCTGCAACCTTACCTTATCTCAGCTCCCAACACTCATCATAACCGACGAGGGGATGTGATACGCCTCGGTAGGTACAGGTAGAGTGTGTATGTAGGACCAAATCAATTACACTATACATTTCTCTTCGGAATACTACCGGTGCTAGTGTCTGGGCTGTTGATCAATCAACTCGATCGACAGTTGCCGTATAATTAATCCTATTATCAGACTTGAGTATGGGATAACAATGGAAAATAATTTGTTTTATGCCAGGTGTTTATTTGTATTCACATGCTTGCTGCCTTTGCCAGTTTAGCCGCTGTGATTTGGTGTGCGGCAAGGCGAGCAAAGCGAGTAAGGTGAAATTCTAGTCTGCAGCCGGCCGACAGACTAGTGAAATTCTGTGTCTACTACCTGAAAAAGTGGGATGTTTTTTTGACTGTGAGTATCTCGTTTATCCTATGGAATGATTGTCAAATTGTCTGAGAAGCATTTGGAAATTTGGGGAACGGTTGGAGAACGGTTTCCTGGTGGTTAGTACATACTTCAAATTGCTGCAATCCGCTTTATAAAATACCCCATTTTTTCATATAGTACGAGAGAAGTGTTTGGCATTTCATTTTTTATTTCATTTTTATTTACGGAACAAACGTTCTAGAGCCGCACGAGCTACAGTATAATCCCGCATTTTGTTTCCTGTACGTACATATATGTATCCACCAGCTTACGACACATCTTGTATCAGATGGGATTGGTCAGACGCGCGAGTCTGCTCGTGATCGATCATAGAAGAAGCTGTGGGTACGTAATTTTCGTCTCACGTCAGTAACTATTAGAGTCGTTCAGCTCGGATCCGCTGCAGGATAACTTTTTTGCGATTTTTCCGCTATCAAAAGCTGCAGATAAGCTGCAGATCGCTAGATATACCAGGAACTCACTGGTCGGAAAAGTTGTCCTGCAATAGAGTCGTTCAGCTCCGCTGTCGGACAACATTTTTGCGACTTTCCCGCCTACTAAAGCTTGCTGATAAGCTGTAGATCGCTAGATATACCTGAACCTTACTGATCAGAAAAGTTGCAGGAAAGTTGTCCGGCAACTGGGGCTGAACGACTCTACTACTGTATATATGCAGCATAGCTAAAGTTAAGGTACTTACATACTCTACAACTTGTTGCTCCCTTATGTCGTTACAATGAGTACAGTGATATTTGCAGAATTCTACAATGGGTATGTATGTATGCTCACTATAGTTAGTTGCGGATGTGTCCTAGTGAGTCTATCCAATCGTGCGTAACGATACAGTTATGGTCGATAAAATAACCATAACACCGACAAAAATATATATCCGTGAATATCACAATCCCCGATCTCACCCCCCATCCCCCCCACCACCACCATAGACAAAGTTATAGCATAGACTTAGGAGATTATCCCGACTTATACGTTAAGTAGGTGGCTTTGTAAATGAGTCGGCTTGTTTGTCAAGAAGTCAACTTTGCATTCCAGTCGCCGCGGTTGTCAAGCCAGTCAACTTACCTACAAAGTGGACCTCTTAACAAATAAGCCGACTTGGGGACCAAGTATATCATTTATCATTTGGAGCCCTAGCTAATACACCTTTCAAGTCTCGCCCAGCACGCTCTGCACCACAACATTGCCACAACTCCCTTAGCAACATATTGTTGCCGAGGTACTTGAAACATCTATTGGGACATGCACGGAGGAGATGCAAAGAGAGTGTGGATGACAAGCAGAGCATGCGCAGCTCACAATTCATCTTGCATACCAGCGACTTCTGCAAGCACAACATAATTTAATTGCAGCTCTCCGGACAGGGTGTGGAGGCTGGCTGTACATCGGCCATGTATTTTCAATCATTTGTATATGTACTAAAGAGAGATGTGAGTTCTCATGGCGAAATGATATTCTTGTAAGTTGACTTATTTGAATTTTAGTCGACTTCTTTATAAAGTAGATTTCTTGACGTATAAGTCGGAACATATCTATTTCAAGACTAGTTTTTGGTCTTCGCTAAGATTAATGTATAGTATTTCTGACTATAGCGGCTAGAACGTCTGCGCTCGAAAAGGCTGGATGAGAATAACACTCTGCCGCCGAGCGGGTTGGATCGTTTCTGTTCTAATGCTTCTGCTGGCTGTACAGAGTAATAATGACAGTTCGGTTGCAGCTTACAACCCGTCCATCGTAGCTATAGCTTGATGAAATAAAGAACTTCCAATAGTATAGAAAACGGATATATGAATTCCAAAGGCGAGAAAAAAACTCCTTATAGCGGTTGAGCCTCATTAATTGCCGCCTCAGTGGCCTGCCCTCTACCCCTCTCCTCTAACAATGTAGCCTTATAAAGGGAACATCTCTTTCGAGTTGTAGATACTCAGCTACAATCTAATTAAAGGCGTAGGGAGTTACATATGTTCAGTAACATAGGCGGCCCTTACGGTTCGCGAACGTGAGTCGCCAGTGCGCAATATTTACGGTCCATTTCACAAGTGGTCGAGTGTATGCAAATCTTCCACTTGCGACCAAACTAGTATCTTCTACAAATTCTGCATACAAAAGTCTTCCTATCTCGTTCACTGTTCTCTCCACTCTGTACTGTTGTTCAATCACAAAACCCTCGCAGTGCTCAAATAGTTAACCCTTTAAAAGAATTTGATCATCGAATTTCATTCTTCGTCCTCTCCGTCCTCTCCGTCCTCTCCGTCCTCGTCGTCCTCGTCCTCATCGTCCTCGTCCCCATCGTCCTCTTCGTCCTCTTCGTCCTCTTCGTCGGAAAAGGAATTTCCGACGGCCGGCAATTCCGGGTCGAAAGTAGCCGGAATGAAACGGTTAAAAATGCTAGAAGGCGCATCACGAAGAAAATAATCCGGTGACTCTCCCCTTAGCGGTGGGCCTGCCTGAGCGACCGAGCTAAAACTCCAATGCATCACCTGCATGTGAGGATACGACGAGACTTCACCCCCACTGTTCTGTTGCATTCCCATCGCTTCCAATGCCCCGGGTGGATCCGTGAGGAGCGAATGATTGGGGGAGTGTTCGAACGTATCCGTCATCTGGTGCTGTGCATCTGGAGCTTGCTCTATAAATTCCAGTGGATTTACAGCGAGAGAGTATGAGGATTCTGGCAAAGGAGGGAAAAAAGTCCGTACCGATTCCATCGCTGGACTAGGCTCCTCTCTCGAGGTCTCCGGAGATAAAGTGTCTATGTCAAAAATCGGAAACGAATGGCTGTAGGGGTATCCCGAGCTCATTACCGCTGGCATGCTTTGCACACTAGAGGCTACAGACGGTGGTGGCTGGGATGATGAGCTTTGCCTGACTTGTCGCGGCCATTGAGGTGCCATATTTCCTCGAGTTGTGGATTCTGCCGGTTTTGATTTTTGGGTGGTTTTGGTGCGAACATAAATATAACCATGGGCTCTCTCCATATGTTGTTTCAAATTGCTCTCTCGCGGGCTGGAGTAGCTGCAATTGTACAGACACTTTTGCCTAGGGGCATATTTGTCGTGTTTATCGTGGATATGGCGATCTCTACACTTCTCGGAACGGAATCCCATGAAGGAATAGTTACAGGTTGATACATTGCACTTATAGGGGAGACCGTGCGTTTTACGATGTTTTCTATAGTTGAAATTAACATTTGATAATACCAAAAGGTTTAGAACATTTTAACACCCACTTCAAGTCACAAGCCCGCGGGAATTGCTTATTGCACTTTTCACATGAATGGAATTTTTCGATCTGTTTCCCGACGTTCCGCTGCTGTGATCTCGAATCGTATTCTACTCCGAAGTTAGCTAAGTCTCCAACCTCTAGCGGAGTAATTTGGTACTCACCAGTGGTAAACATCTCAAAGCTAGATTTGGTTGATAGGTTTTCGTCAAATGTCAGGCTTGGAGACCGCTGGGGCTTAACATGGTCATCCGTCTCACTTATATAGCTACGACTATGTTCAATGGTATCGATATTGTCAATAATAACGTTGGGCCCTGTGGAAAATTCCTCCATAATCGGGGCGAGGCTCACTGGATCAAGTGCTGCGAGGTCGCCAGAATCGGCACTGGCTGCACTTCTGCCTCCCTCAAAACCGTTCGGTGGCGGTCGGAGAGAAGGTGGAAGTGCGAGTAGCCGAATGTCTTCCATGTGGTGACTTACATGTCGGTACCAACTCTCGCCCTCTAAGTGGTGAGGGATTCGGCAGCCAAATGGGCATGATGAAGTTGCAGGATCTCCAACAGCTACACTGCCAGAATCCATTGCACAGGGTTGTCCAAGAGGATTATCGGAGTGAGTTGTGTGGTCGTGTTCCATCCACTCTCTCCATGTTCTGAATGACTGCCGACATTTAAGAGTCCCAGCATCGTTATTGATGCACATGTAAGGCATCAGATCACCGAAGGCATGCTTCCTGCAAGAGCAAAATATTAGTTTAAGTAAATAAGATTACAAAGTGGTTACTTACCTCCATAGCGATTCGGTTAAGGCGGGATATTTCTCCAAGCAAATCGGACATGCAGCCCCAGGCATCGGTATTGGAGGTATTGCCAAGAGATTACGCTTATTGGAAGAAGTGACAGTCATTAGTTCAGAAATGTCGGAAATGAGGGATTTGGATATCGATCCCCCTAACCCTAAATCCTAAGACGCGCTAATGCTAGGACATGAAGTCTCCTAGGTTTCTATAGTAACGATGTTCTTAAATTTTTGTTGTACTAGATAGTCCGAAGCATCGATAACCCCTTGAGCTAAGATTCGAGCTCGAAATGACTCTACTCTGGGATATTTGTCTTGAATTATAGTGGTATATATCTCGGCAATGGTGCAGGTTTGAAGAAGAGTCTTTATTCGCTCTTGTCGGGCAACCATTGATTCCATTGCATCTTCTAATGCAGGTAATAGTCGCATCAGTGAATCGGTAAGGTAGGCCAGATGCTCTATGTTGGAATCGCCATTGCAACTGGAGTCGTCGGTCCAATACTCCAACTCCCCACCGCTCTCGTTCTCTGCCGACTCTGGGGCTTCTTGTGAACATTGGGATGCAGTAAGTGACGGAAGCATCTGTAACAGAGCATCTTTCAAACTAGCTACAGTCTCAGGTTTGCACACTTCCGATCAAGTCAACAGAACGCACAAACGAATAAGTACTATGAGAAGGACTCACGCTGTCCGAACTCTCCAACCAAGATTGTAGTGAAGCTCGACAAGATGGAAGCAATAGTCTCTTTCAGGTGAGGACAGCCATCAATTATCGTGATCATATCAAACTCCTCACCATCAAAACTCTTCGTCCAAAGCCGGAATCTACCAAGGGTAATTTTGGCCGAAGAAAATAGTGCTAACGGCGATGATCAGCTATTGTTTTCGGAACTGGCCTCGGAGATGAAGTATAAAATAGCCCTTAGAAGTGGTTCCACCGGACCCAGTATTGCATCTTGATGGATTTCGGTCTCTTTCTGTAGCGCGGACCAATCCTCAACTGAAACTTCGGCGACATCACCGTCGACTGAAGTTAAAGGGGCATCGGTCATGCATGTATCGGGTCCGTCATTAGTTAGAGGATTTTCCATTTGGTACTAATATATAGCGCTGTATTCGTTTATTCCGTATAATAGCAGATGTGCTCGCTATACTGACTGGAAGATAGGAGGGTGGAATCGATGTATGGCAATTGCGGGGTAATGAATCTAGGCAGTAGTATATACAAGTTACGGTGGCGGCTTCGCCGCCCTTTGGAGGTACCCAGATAGATCATCTCCAGCTCAACTCCTAGGTATACCTTACCTGTGGCTTTCAAGTGCTTGGAGGGTACCAAAAGTTGGGCACACTTCCAGATATGATATCAAGTCCTGGCAGCCATTTCGCTGAGCTAGAACATGTAAAGATAATCTAGTGACATCTATGACTTGATTTGTGTGAAGGAAAAAAGTTGAATGCACCACCTGGTCTCTCTACCAAATACCACACATATGGTGCCATGCCACCATCCACATCAATGACTGTCTGTATCCAGGTGAATATTCTACTAAATAGACTATCCAGCCACTCTGTTGGTTGTTTCTGTTGAGGGACATTATGGTGGAGAAGAGGAATGGAGAAAGGAATCACTACCACAGTAGCAAAAGGAGTGAGGCTTTATGACTTACTCAACTGCCACTGATATACCCTAAGATTTGTAGTGGTGAATCAGTGGATCTAGAAGGCAGAAGGCCTATCTTCAACATTCCACCATACCTCTTGCAGCATTGTAAGGGGATTCTGGAAGGAGCAGTTCTAGCTCGAGAAGCATAAGACGAGGGTGACAGGATTGGATAGAACACCCAGCCTTGAGAAACCACACATATTGCATGGATCAACAAATGCTCAACATGAGTACATGTAACCAAGAGCTGGAAAGAATAGAGTGTGTATTTCATTGTGTGGTAAAATGATACATCTGCAAAGGTACAAATCAACTATACCCTGCGCTATATGTACATGAGTACATGCACAGCTTGTAGCAAGCTTCCCATCAACCTCTGCACAATGTGCAGTCTATAGTCATCAACAGTCCATTCATAGAGGTGTGCATCTGTGCCTATGGAACAATATATGACTGGTGGCCAGAGATGGATGTATATGTGTATTTACTACATGGCTGTTATAGCAGTACGGAGTCCACTAGAGAGCCTGCTGGCACTTGAACACCTTATCAGAGCCTACTCTGAAGCCTGCTTGATATCCTGCTTGGAAGCCTACTTCATAGCCTCCTTGAGAGTCTGTTTGATGTCTGCATAACAGAGCAATGTTTGAGAGCTGCGCCTGAGAGATGCATACTTCAGGAGGAGTCGAGTTTTCCATACAATGCTTTTAGCCGATGAAAATCTCTGAGTTTGTGGAAGGTTTGACACGAATGTTGATGAGCTGAATCTACTTGTCTAAGTGCTTCTGGTACTATGATCACCATCACCAACACTATCATCATCATCATCATCACCATGGCCATCATACCATTGCCATCATCACTATCAGCCCTGGACTGAATGTGCACACATACACCCACAATCTGTAGGCTGCAGGCAGCAGATTTTGCTAGAAAATCTGAGTCCCAAGATCCAATTTTCTACTTTTTCTGTAGAATATAACATTGTGATTGTCAATACCATGACTGTGAGGCATTGTGAAATCTCATTGTAGTGGGCACAATAAAGATAAGGTTCACTCTTTAATATTGACCAACATTATGATTTCTGCCACGATATGCCACCCACTACCCACTACCCACCATCTGCCTCCTGGTGCCTGGTGGCTGCAACTCTGCAAGTCTCTGGATCAAATACCAAGAAGCATACATGGGAGCATATAGTCAGGTGAAATGGGAAGTGTCTTGCCTCTTGAGAGTGAACTTGGAAGCATAGAGCCAAGTACTAAGGGTAGGAGTGTATCATGTAATGCAATTGGGGACATACTTGAAAGCATGCTTGGGAGTGTACTTGAGTGCATCTTGAGAGCCTACATAAGAACATATATGGCTGCGAGTGTACCATTGAGTGCAATTAGGAGTGTCCTTGAGAGCATGCTCGGAAGTGTACTTGAGAATGTACTAGGAGGTGTACCTGGGAATGTACTTGAAGTGTACTTGGAAGCATCTTCAGAGCTTACCTGGGAGCATAGAGTCAAGCAGGCTCGGAATGTGTTACTGAGTGCGATTGCAAGCATACTTGAGATCGTGCTCGGGAGTGTACTTAAGAGCATCTTGAGAGCTTACTTGGGAGCGTGCAATAAAGTGTATTTGGCAGTATTGTTGAATGCAGCATAATGTATAGTATTAAGTGCACAAAATTGTATGCATATCATAGTAATGTAGTCAACACGCAGGTTCATAGGAGCTCTTACTGCCATGCATCAAATATGGCATGGATTACGATCCCAGAAACGACTTCTCTATGAGTTATACATCATGTTATATTATTTTTCTAAGTGTACCTGTCACGACTCGGGTTACGAGTGATGGGTTGAGGGGTACATAGGAATAGTATTGGAGATAGGGAAGGAATTAGTGTCACGGAAAGGCGGAGACATGAATGGACGTGGAGATGGTGTGGAAATATGGTAAGATGGTGGCGGTATATTTTGTTATGATATGGAAGTGGTCTGAGGTGTTGCGACATTGGATGATGTGGCGTGAGTGTACCAACAAGAGTTGAGTTGGTGGTGTGTAAGATCATGGTTGATTATTCGGAGGGTATATCAGAGCATGAGGAATGATTCGAGGGTGGTAGACGAAGTGTATATAAAGAGAGGTTGTTTGGTGTTGGTGGATTTCCGTTCCTTCTCTCTTTACTCGTTCTCTTGTATAAGCAAAGCAAGCACGACTTTGAAACAGCTCAGATTCTTGTCTTGTTTTGACTTGCTCAATACGAACTTCGAAAGCATCTTGTCCCGATCGCGATATCACATTCTTGTTACCAATATCACCTACATCCGACCCCGCCCGTTACAGTACCTATCTACCCCAGAGTCCCCTAAATATATACACTCCCCATCACCCAGTTCACCTCTGTTATCCCTATAATTCTGTGCACCACCATCCTGCTGCTGGCTTTCCCTGCCAATGTAAGCAGTGGAGATAAGATATGGATTTTTCCACCGCCCTGTGTACACTCAACTGCAACTTCTACAGTATACCCACTGTACAGGTCTCAAGCCCACTAGTATATCTCTCCAAGTCTCTGTAAGTTGGTACTATTTCTATGGCCAGAGCAATTATTGTCAGCTGAAAAGAAGCTTTCTGCTCAGCTATTTGAATTATTTGAAATCCAATGAT
>Ga0307512_10001368_pt1 | contig 34610 bp, 34 predicted proteins | sample 14_EM_MG_FD_200267 | JGI IMG/M metagenome (GOLD analysis project Ga0307512, IMG submission 200267) | Populus trichocarpa ectomycorrhiza microbial communities from riparian zone in the Pacific Northwest, United States - 14_EM | ecosystem: Host-associated > Plants > Roots > Unclassified | place... | reverse complement strand
AGGCGGCCAATACATTGCTTGTGCATAACAAAGGACAAGTGACTTTTCAATTACCTGACTTACAAGACTAAAAATCGTTGACGCTCCGTTGACGCTCATTTTCATGATCCGGCAGGGAGCGTGTTGCGATCTATTCAGCCTGTAAAGGCGGCCAATACATCGCTTATGCATGACAAAGGACAAGTCACTTTTCAATTACCTGACTTACAACACTAAAAATCGTTGACGCTCCGTTGACACTCATTTTCAGAATGGGGTACGGAGCGTGTATCTCATGTTTCCAATTATAAAGGAGGCCGATTCATCTGAAAAAACTGACAGTGTGCAAAAGTTAATATTTTGCGATTAACAGTAGGGTATCTAAATGCGACCATAAATAGAAAAACACGAAACACAGAACCGGAGATTGGAACCGATGGGTCTAGCCAAACCCGGCAAGACCCGCGGGTTGACGGGTACGGGTCCGGGTTTGGCCCGCCAAGACGCTGCGGGTCGGGTTTTTGGATGGTTCTGGAACCGAACCTAACCGTTTATCCGGTCCAAACCCAGACCGCTGGCGGGTTACCCGGACCCATTGCCAACACTAGTCTCAACGCAGAACCAACAATGTTTAGACCTTCCATCTTTGAAAATCAAAGGGCTGTACGCCAACATGAACCCAAAATTGGACAAACGGCCCCATTTCTGGGCAGAAATGGCTAGGACAACATTGCTGCAATGCCTTAAAAATTAGGGTCAACGGAGCGTCAACGATTTTGGACCATACATCTGAGAAAGTCCAAGGGTTGTGCGGCCACGTTAACCCATAATCGAACTACAGGCCACCTTTCTTGGCAAAAATGCTTAAGGAAACATCAGTACTGTGTCCTGAAAATGAGTGTCAACATACAGTCAACGGAGCATAAACAGAGCGTCAACGGAATGTCAAACAATGTTAGCTTTGCGTCATTGACAATGCAAGGGCTATGCTGCAACATTCACACATTAGCAATCAACCGGCCGCCTTTCATGGCTAAAATGCTTGCTACAACATTGGAAGTATGTCCTGAAATTGAACGTCAATAGAGCATTAACAATTTTGGACCTTGCATCTTAGACAATCCAAGGGCTGTGCGGCAACATTAACCCATAAAAGAATTATTGGCTTCCTTCCTAGGCAAATATCCTTGCAGCAACCTCGCTGCCAGGTGCTGAACCTGAGCATCAACGGAATTTCAACGGAGCGTCAACAATATCTAGTCATGCAACTTGAATAATCAAGTGCATTGTGCATTGACATATACGCAATCAACATATAGGCCGTTTTTGTGAGCAAATATGCAACTAACAATTCCGCTATCGCCCCATAGAAATAAGTGTCTGTGGAGCTGCAACAGGTTATGTCAGTCTCAGTGAGCATTGCTGCAATGAAATGCCTTGCGTCGTTTCTAACTGCTGTCTTTATCGGGCTGTCTTGTCAGAATTACCCTGTTTTCAACTTCACAAGTATGAATGCAATGTCTCACAGGTGTTACTTATGACATGCATGTAGCACAAAAGTCAATATTTAAGTACCAACGTTCTACTTAACAATAATATAGCATTTGACTGTCACTCATCTGGAATTACACAGCATCCAAATTCCTACAACCATGTCAGATTCCCAATCTTTAAATACCTCATTGCTAGAGAATCCCATATCTTCCAGAAATGAACAATTCTTTATTCGCGATTTGAGCGACCTTACTTTACAATTCTTCTTTGAAGCTTGGTGGGCTCCAATGGATGTGTGCTCGAAGCGTCGCATTCCTTGGAATAATTCTAGACATGGGCCTTCATGGTGATTCTGTTATTACTGTGGCATTGAGGAGACCGGCTGCCCTGGCATCATATGTATTGTATGCCATCAAGTTCTTAGCCATCCATCAGAACATGGGACCAGCACCATAGAAAGACACTTGCTGGCAGAAGTGCAGATTGCAAAGTGAAACAAATAAACAGAGTCCGAAGTTTCTGAATTGACAAGTGCAATGGTTGATGAAACAGCTTTTGCCATATTGAAGAGACACGGCAGTCGTGCAATTATAATAGTAAGCTCGCAGAAGAAAATCATGGACTGTAAGATGCTACCGATATCAATACAATTGACAGGCACAACGCTCCAAACTGGCAGCAAAGGACTACCTTACATGCCAATTGCACCAAGATATCCGGAGTCGCTACCTCATGGTAGGTTTCGTTTCAGCACAGATTCTATGCAACGCTCTATCTAATCTCCAGTTAGGACTGTCATTCAATGCATTACGTTGCAAGCTGGCACCGCCATCCGCCAGCACCCTTAGCAACATTTACTGAAGGGAATACTCACTGACAGTGGATGCAATCAAAAAACAATTGCCATCAAGAAATAAAGTTAGCTTAGCATTAGATGTGTGGACATCAAGGAACAAAGCAGCAAAAACAACGGTGGTTGCTTGCGATATGGCTCGCAATTGCGCATTACAACAAGTGAAACTTGCATTCGACAAGGTTGATAATCTATCCTTTTTGTATTTCGAATGTTAATTCAGAATCCTAGGTTAATTGTCAACATACTGGGACAAGGCAAGCCGTTTGTTTGGAGAAAGATCTTAATCCTGTGGAGCTTACTAACGGCTGTTAATGAGGAATTACGACTGATACTGCTTCTCCAAATTATTCGATGACTCGGGAACTAGAATTAACCCTTGCTGCCTCTGGTATTATGTGGCCTGCAATGAGCAACCACTGACCATGCATGGCGCACGTCAAGCATCATGCGTTCGGTGCATTCATGAGGGGTCTCGGTGTAAAAGGTGACAACAAGTCTTCCGAGGCACATCAGCGCAATCAGCAATTTGGAGAGAATGAAATGGTACACTTTGGGAAGAGTCGAAGACCGCGCAGAGAGGGCAATGCTACAATCCACAAGGAGTTGACTATGCGACCGGGTTTGAGAAATATAATTGAGAAAGTTCATATTTCAAGACATTCTTAATGAGCTGAAACATACATTCATATGACAGGGAATGCTTGCTGTATTTTTTACGCTGACATCTCATCATCGAAACAAGTTCATTAACTATCAAAAAGCCCAAGTACCGATTGCAGTCATACCTATTATGGAGGTGCAAACATGGTGCAATTCGATACTGGAGCTGCTTGAGTGAGTATATCAATTACGAGACTTCACCAGCGAGTGGCTGAAGAATCCACAATACAGCCATTACCAGCCACTCTTCACAACACAGGATGAATGGACCATCGTCAAGCACATCATGGCCGTTTTAAAGCCATTCCGATACTGGACCCTCTGGATGTTGAAATAGCATATAGTTACCATAAATCATATCATCTCTGTCTACAATAACATGTTTGATTATATGGATGGCAATACGCGATCATTGGCTAGGAAGAACACACAGTGAATGGAAGACTTATACTTTGCCGTGAAGGTTGTGCGACAAAAGCTGACCAAATATTGTCCTAATGTTACTCCAACAACCAGTCTGCTTCGCATTGTAGGACCCATCCTTGACCTGTTCCGGAAGTTCTGATCATTTAGAAAGTGGGACAAGATGATGGATATTCATTCTGAGTATCAAACTTGTTATAATACCCACTACCAGGGAGTCCTTGTGAAGTATATGGAAAACGAATACTTCGCAAAACTTCGACAAAGGTCCGTCAATACACCCGCAAACATTTCAAATAGCAATCTCTTCCCCACTGTCAATGCTGCTGGATTTATGCAATCATCTGTTGATCTATATGGTTTGTAAAGTGATGATGAAGAATACTTAACATATACAAGCATGGCAGAGAAACACCTGCGCAAACCGATTGTGCAGCACGCCTAGGGACTGCTGCAATACTGTTTTTGAATCCTCCGCCCGAATCACCAAAGAAGTGGTGGCAAGTTAATCTAAATGTTGATGATTACCACTCTGACCCAAAGGAGATTAGCAGCAAATTGCGGGTACCATATCTGACCAACTGGCATCAGCAGAGAATAATTCCGTCCGGGTGGAATGGCTCCGTTAGAGTGGACGCTGTCCGTCAAGGCCATCAGAGACACCCCGGTGGCGGCTTACTCCGCGCCCAGTGTCAATACCACACATTGTGTTGCATATCGCCCTCCCCACGCAATTCCACCGTGTCTTCTCGCTCTGTCAGTCTCCTATTTTCGAAGAACACTATGGTGTTGAAGGCCAACTGCGACAATAAGTAGGAATGGGTTCATTGGGCACGCGCTTGCTTCAGGATTGCACTGCAATGGGTGACGCTGCGACAACCTCTCCTCGCTTTCCTTCTAACTGCGCGCGAAATGCATTTCTCTCTTTACCAATGCTACACATCATTCCAAGTCGCCAGATCTATATGGCGATTGACAATCCATGGCACATTCCGTCCGTCTCCTGTCATACTACTAGTACCTATCTCTGGAGTCAAGTGAGTGCAGCCGACGATGTTTCCCACGCTGAGAACATCCAAGGCAACTGCCGCCGGTGCTCGTCACACTTGTACAAATTTCGAGACTGGATCCAAGTTACCCGAGTGTTCAGGTATTGTCGAGAGCGCCAGGGCTAACCAGTACTCAATGAAAGCTCCATTCTCGTTCAGGAGCTTGATTTTGAATAGTCCTTGCAGTTGCCATGGGAGACGAACATTCAGAGCATCTCAACATCTCCCGGGGCATTGGGTTACCCACATGCAGTTGTTCGGTCGGTCCCCTCCGCCCCAGCTGTGGCTTGCTGTGTATCGACAAATCTGAGATATGCGTTCACCATCTGAACCCTCAACTTTAACCTTAATACCATGGTAAATACAGAGCTCCATTGCATGCAGTTGTTCATCGGATATAGACGTCTTTTTACGACATTTATGCTTCAGATACTCCCGGGTGCCGTTGTGTATTGTCACGCATCGCGTTGCGTCTTGCGTATTCTCGAGTAATGCTCTGAAGTCTTTGATCATACCGTCAGGATTCTTTCCATCACGGAGGTTATGGGGTTCCATGAATCAGGGCTTCGCATATTACTGGGAGCTCAGGTGGGCAGCCACATCAGCGCCGGAATGGAGCACTTTGCGAGTGGCAGCGCTGATCTCTTGACGCCGAGCGAGGACTTGGAGATTGAGCTCTCTGATTTCAAAGCAGAGAATGCGACCATAACAGGTCATCATTTCCAGCAGGTAGTTGAGATTGTGATTGATGGCGTTTCAACCATCCTTGAGATTCGTTTATTGTGCTTGTTCATGTCTCTCAGCAGAATACTGTTGGAAGGCTCCGTATCAACGAATCTGTTTGACCCAGTGAAACATCAAGTGGATCATCAAAAAGTTGAAGTCCTTATCTAACTCCTTTGAACCATCCATCTCATGGCTGATATAATCCTGCCAGTCGTTCATTTCGCACCACTTCTTGGATTGCGTACATGTTTCAGCACAGATTCCGTGTCTACCTTTCGCTTTTTCACGAGCTCCGTTCTCAGCGCATTGGCTTTGGCCTTGCCTTTTAGCCGGCTCGCCCGAGTAAGAAATCATGTTTGAAGGTGTGAAAACAACAAAAGAGAACTTCCTTGTAGCTCAATGTTGAATCATCGTGAGATTTATATCGAGCATACATAGAGAATTCTAACAATGCCCCTGTGCACTCAATTGCGCAATTGAATATGGGACGCTGGGCGGGGCTTCCTCCTCGTAGAGAGTGGGGTACAACTCCACGCAGGTACCGGCTCATTTCCTTCATCTCCTTCCCATCCCATTGAGAAACTTCCTCATATGACTTAGTCAAGTTTGGTGTGTGGTCGTGGTAAGCAGGCACGGATAACCAGATTGCATTGAACTTGTCGAGGCGTTCGTGCACCTGAATGAAGTGGAAAATCCACTGCTGGAGGTGATCAAGCATGCCGATCTGCATTGTATGGAGGATGTCGGACTTCGGGAGGTCGCTCACGATACAGGGAATATGTTGAAACAGGTTGAATCCTCCGTGAACATGGCGTGACGAGAGTTCGGCATCGCCAACCTTGCTGTTGGCATTGGTGAGCGTTCGATCTAGGTTGTGATCCCGCCAGTGGTGTTGCTTGTCAGGAGGGTCATAATCTCCCAGTTGGTTCTTTGGACACTCACACCAAAAGCAGACATGTCGCTCAAGATGATGTAGGTCACTATACTGAGGGCAATCGACAAGCCATGCTGCTAAAACCGGTTTGCAACGCCTGAAGTTGCTATCTGCACAGAGAATGTTGTAATACCCAGTCTCAGTGCTGGGATGTTATTTAAACGTGAGAAGGTGGAGTACCCACCGGAGTGCCTCGTTCAACACCTCTCGCTTTGATTGCCCCAGTTCATTTGGTGGCTTCTGACGAATATTGCTGTTCTTCTTCGGAAACGGCAGGAGAGCGACCATTATGACGCTGTCTCTTCAGGGCATCAGGCGGAGCTTCGGAGATAGATTCCCAATTGTCATATATACAGGTCACTCTTTCTTGTCGCCAGAAAAATTCGAGAGATGTGTTCTGTCACACATGATGATCAAGGGAACCAGTGTATCCCCCACTCTGAGCGTTGACTTAATGTCGGATAGCACGTCATCATACCCAGGTATCGCTTGTACCTGTGTCACCCACCACCAGTCTGCAGTGTACATGTCGGTATAGAGGCGTTTCAGTGACGTATCGCTGATAAAGCAACGCTGAGGGGCGTAAATAAGATGCTCAGCATACACTGGCTGCCGCATCAACCATCTCATGCTGTTGTTGATGTTATGACTCCAGTATGTGATAGAGCATTGGTGATTTTCATTCCATTTCATATCGTGGAGAGTGTGTAGTTCCCACTCCCCGAGAGCCAGATCATCTGGCATGCTACCCCTGAGCTGCTGGACACCATCCCCGTTACTGAAGCTTGGGAAACGCAGAGAGGTGTATTCCACTCTCAGCACGTTGTCATAGTACATCTTCATACACTTCTTCTTGATCCCACACTGGATATATTTGTACTCTTCATGTGTCATGAACAGGTAGTAGGTATTGTTTTGTAGGATCGTCTCAAGGAAACCCTGAGGGTGGCGGTCCAATGGCTCAGCAATGTAATCGCTCAGCGGAGCACCGGCGGTGGGGTATGATTCCGTCCATGGCAGAGGAGGAGGCGATGGTTGAAACTCCGAGTCGGCAATGTTTTCAAGGTGTTCGAGGTAGGAAAGCGCGCCCAAGTCTTCCAATGAATGTCACATAGTGGTGAATTCACAACACTGAGAGGGTTCAAAGCGTTGGGGGGCACTGCAAACAATCAGATTCTTCTGGTGTGCAACTTGAAGGTGTTCCAGATGGTGTAATATGATATGTTTAAGTCTCCAGCTGTGTGAGGTGAACTTCTGTCAGCATGAATATTCGGGGCGATGGAAAGGGGCCGTCTCTTGCATTGTCAACGACAGGCGATGAATGGAGTATTCACTGTTGAAAGGGACAAATGTTGATGCTGGGCCTGAGCAGTCTTCTGTGGGTATAAGCTCCCGATACTTGAGAGATTTATTGAGCCTCAACACCATCACAAGGAGGTTCCTTACACACCAGCAGTTGCAAAAACACTGCATGCGCGATGTCCCATAATACTATGAATAAATTCAAAATGAACCCTGAGCAATCCAAAAACCTCGCGACGCGTTTGATATTCAATCCCTGAGATAAATAGCTTATAATAAAGGAAACAAACAAGCCCACAACCCTAACCCTAACGGACAAATCACCTCCCCGCGTGCCTTAATCAGTGCCTGAGATGATCAGATTACAGCAACGGATACTCACAAGACAAGAACCCGACCCTAAGCCGAACGGACGCTGCCTCTGCAACCCGAGGAAAAGTTCACTCCTCGCCTTCTGAGCTATCCGGGCGCGCCTGAGGGAGATGCTCATCGGTGAGAGGGACATCGGGGAGGGTGACATCCGGAAGTGGGACATCCCGGGGGGGACATTGGGGAGACTGTCTCCACCTGCCGAATCTCTGATTAGCTGCTGATCCACATTGGCATCTGAGGTGTTTCCGGCTGCCTCAGCTTCTCGCAGAGTTGGCGCCGCTGAGTGAGCTTTTTGTGCCGTCACAATCCCCAAAAACTCCAGCCCACTGAAGGTATGAGTCTCCAGAGTTCGGGGTTGTGGGCGAGGGTCCAGGATTTGTGGCCGGAGGGCAGGCGCCGGAGGTTGTGGCCATGGGGTATGCCCGCGCATCTCCTGGCCGTGCTCATGTAGCACTGTTGGCTCATAGTCTACCATGGTATCAGTATCGCCAGCCGATGTATTCACCATCTCTCCGTGGCCAATCGTCTGAGATTCTTTGCTATTATCCTCATCCTCATCCTCTTCCTCCTCCTGATCCAACTCCTCTTCCTCCTTCTCATCTTCCTCCTCTTTATCTTCCTCATCTTCACCGTCCCTGTCCATCGCCACATCGCCGTCTAAATCAACGCCATCCAGTGTGTCCACAGCATCCTCCATGCTTATATCGACATCGCAATCACGTTCTGAGACATAGTTGCCGTCCAACTCGAAAGAGTCGGTACCATTATCTCAGGAGATTTACACGGCTGGCGATGCTTCCGGCAGTAAATATACCCACTGTAGTTAGCCCTCCGTGTCCAAGTCTTCCTCTGATATTTCCTTCTTCAACCGCAAAGCAACGGCACGAGAGAGATCATCTCCTCCTGCGGTTGGTTGAACAATACCTATCCGTTTAGCGTTTCCCTTCCCCTTCCCCTTCCCGTTCCCCTTCCCGTCCACAGTCGTCTTCCCTTTCCCCTTCCCATGCATTGTTCCGTTCATTTTCCTAGTCCCTTTCTCACGACCCTAGGTGTCCTCATCACCGTCGCCGTCATCATTGTCATTGTCATTGCCAGGACGGCTCCTTCAACTGCTCGGCGCTCCGGGATACTCCCAGTTCCCATTGTTATCATCCTCAGCAAGTATCTCATCCCAATTCAGTGGTCTAATGGCCAGGAAGTCGCCTGGTTCATACTACCGGCAGCTTGGCGGCTCAATTATTGCCGTGAGATCATCCGTATCGTAGCAAGAGATACGCTCAACGGTGCATTTAACCTTCCCCGAACTGGTCGTCTGCGGAATGGAGCGATCTACTTGATTCCCGAAAGCATGGGGGTTGTCCCACCTCCAATGGTTCATTTGGTCGCGGGTTTTGTGAAACATATGCCTCATATATGAGCGGAAGGCAGCCCACTTCTCCCGAAGAGGCGAAATCCTGCTCCTGCGGTGCGGGCACATGAGGTGGAATTGTGAAAAGTGGCGAGTCGTGACTGAATCAAGAAAGATTATATCAAAGAAGAGGTCCCATGCCCTCTCGTCCTTGACACTGCAAACATTGTATATACGTATGAGTCCACGGATGTGTTCCAAGATGTATCCCAGTATATTGTCCCGATCCAATGACAAGCGTCGATATATAACCAATGTCGGCATCTTTGCCTTAGCCATCCCCTTTCCTTTGCTGCTGCCCTTTGGTGACATCGCTGTGAGTTTAAAATCAATCTACATAGTAAACATTTGCATTATGATACAGTTGCATGGAGCGGAAGGAAGCCCAGAGGGAGAGTAGAAAGTTGCGAGGGTATCGGGTGTGTTTTGGAACGAGAGGCATTGTTTCGTGCAAGTCATGAGATGTCAACATCAGGATGCTGTTGGTGTGAATGATACGGGAGGAAAAGAGAAAGGCGGTGTAGGTGGGAAGAAGGGATATATATACTCGAGTTCTGGCGATTTCTAGGTTCAACTTGTGACTTGCGTTGGTTAGCAAACACAAAACGGCCCGGCCTTCATCTGGCAGAACCACCAGGCACCTCATCAACCACAAGCCTCGAGATGAGGTTTTGTACTCACGGAGAGGACAGTTTACGACGCGAGGCGTTGTGTCTGCATCACACATCATATTTCCTGCTCAGACCTCGTGCATCTCGCAGCGAAATGAGTAGTTCTCAGGTTCTCGCAACTGTGCAACCAAGCAACACGGCTACCAACACCTACCAGTGGAAAAAGAACACGCAACTGATGTCATAGGATAGAGAATACGTGATTGTTCGCTCTGCGATGCTTTAAGCTTTGCCAAAGGGGGATTTCCACCGGAAAGCTGAGGATATACACAATCGATGGTTCGATGTATTGTTCCAAGAACGAATGCAATATGATGATAATCTTGCCAACATAGCATAAACACCCTTCAAGCGGTGCAAATAGACCTTCAGACGTTGCTGTAACAGTGAATATCAATGGTGAGTTGAATCTGAGTTTAATCTGATTGCAGTTAACCCCATAATTGAATGCTTTTGAAGGGATCTCGTCCCCGAGTATTGTCACAGTGTATTGTCTAGCGCAGTCTACACCGCGCCTCACATTTCAGTGGAATCCCTCCACGGTCGCTCCAATCGGAGTCTCATTCACCTGCCGTTGCATATGTATGAAGAGGAGATTATTTGTACAGTCTTCACGTCGAACATCCATATCGGGTGATGCCATCCCAAAGCCCTGACCATATCACGTCACCTGTCGTACGAAATGTTCGAAGTCTTGGTAATTGTCAGAATCGATCAAATCGTGGGCCGTGGGGGAATTTGCAACTTCCCCCTGCTAAGAGACGCGTTTCCGTACCAGCTGGCGAGAGGGATTCCTCTCAAGGAGGGCGTTCCGTAGCCTCTACAATCCAAGGTCAGAACTCCACCCCCTCATCTTCGCGGAACAATTACCGCTTTGCAGATATTACCCCATCCGCTACACAACGATGGTCAATAATTACTCCAACCGCCAGGCTGGGTAGAAGCAGTTGTAACACACCAGTACCCATAGGAACATCACAGACAGACTCAACGCGTCGCGTTGTATCCAGCTCAGCATCTGGCATTGCTAGCACTCCCACTCCTCTCAGCGGTCTTGAAGACCTGACTACCCCGATCCCTAATCCCGATGCCTGCACGATCATTACAAATCCACTGTGAACGCGAGCTACAGCAATGAATCAGAGACAGAGGCAGTGGCAATTGCAAACGCAGGAGGTGTCTACACCTTGATCAGTGGTGTCCGGCAGTCGCAGCATCCATCGATTTTGTCACTCCGACATGACGCGGCTTGTATTTGGAACGTGCAAACTCCTGGAGCTCTACATGTACACCAGACTGCCGTTTATGACTGCATGTGACTTGGAGACGGTAAGTTAGGCAACGCGACGGGTGGCGAAAGCATTCGCGGTAGCCCCACATTGGTAGATAAAAGAGACGTACTGGAACACCGCAATGCAGCAAAACATCATTTGGTCCATAGCATTTGAGGCACACAAAAAGGAGATCGTGAAAGAGTTATGCTGAATCAACGGCCCATGTTGGATATTACATGCTTAAACCGGTACTAGGTTCGCCCACAGGTCGATAAGGTTGAAACCCATTTTATTCAATCAGCACGGGACAATATTGCAGAGCTAGATAATCTTCACCGCTTTGAATCCAACGCAGAGCGTTTGGAATTTATTTAGTCCCTTGCGGCAGATGATAAGTATGTTGTTCCGTTGGAAGAGCGTGTGGAAGGCGGTGTACACGGTCCAAATCCAATGTAGAGAGTGTTGAAAACTGCCAAAGAATTGCCAGCATCCACTATACATCCTGGCGGAAGCAATCCCACGGTTCATCTACAGCAAATTTTATCATCGGGCGAATAACTGCGCTAAGTATGCTGATGGATTTTATAATTCCAAGATTGATGACAAGGAGGGTCATATACCCGCGCCACTGATCATGTTCACCTGCACCGCGTTGCGCAATGCTCTCCTGGAGTGGCAATACAACGAAAGCGTTCTTTCGAAAGCTTCCAAGTCAAACCTGAATGCGGACAGACCGGATCACTCGAACTACTTCAATTACATGAATGACGGTGGTAAGAATGCATCTTGCAGCGCTGCAATGGGTCCTATGTTGTTAACCTTGCCTCGTGTTGTAGACACATATGCATTCTTGATGAATACGTGGAACACACTACTGGAGAGGTACCCAACAGACGGTGTATAACAACACGTTTGCTACAATCAAGAGTCAGCTCTTACAGGTGGAGAACCCAACGCCTGCCGTGGTGATCAGCGTGGATGCAGCGCCTGTTGACAATGCTCTTCATCTTGATTATTTGACCTCCGAAGTGGCGCTTGAGGAGCCTGAGATCGGAAGCACTGACCCAAACAACACGATAGACAACAATTGCATGAATGACGAACTTCATTTCGGGATGCCAGGGGGCAGGGGGATCACGAAGATGAAGGTGATGAAAGCGAAGTGCGCGATGCCAACACCACCGCCAGCTGGCGACGACGGCCCGTGACTGAACGAGAGGTTTGAGCTGGGAACCAGTCATGTCAACGGGTGTGAGGGCGAGGATGGCGATGATTCATATGCGGATGAGGAAGAAGCAGAATCACAAGCCCATGATGGATCAACACAGAATGAGGAGGCCTGATGGCAGAGTAGATTCGACCTGGGAACCAGTAATCTCGATGGGTATGAGTGCGAGGATGGTGACGATGCGGATGCGGATGAGGAGGACTAAGCATCGCAAGCCGATGATGGATCAACGCACAATGTGGAGGACTAAGCGCATAGTACTAGAGAGTGTGAAGATTATACTGTATATTTCAGATATGTAAAATATGATAATGGCGAAGCCAATGCAACGGCAAGCGATGTATCCGAAGCGAAGACTGTATTGCGATATGTGATAAAATCTCAAAGCTAAACACATATGGGGCGAGTGCGGCATCCAATATATATCAATAGCAATAGCAGCGAAATTGAATGTGGCTATCGGTCGAAGAAAGCCATAAACATCGCCAGGGGTCGTGTAAACGGCTACAGCCTACCTGCAGCCCGTACAAAGAGTGTAACACACTGGTCGTTTTGATGGAGCGTATAGCAGGCGCAGAGTAATGCAGGTATGGATGCAACGCAACCCGTCGCCTGGGCAACGGGATAAGTGTAATTCTCCGTCAGAGGGTACGAGGTTCTTTCAGGGCCGTCAGAGCCCTCCGGAACACCCTGGTGTTTCAGATGGAATCTACGGTTGTTGCTGAAGGGTGGTGCCAGCAGGAGGAATCACTCTCAAGGTAGGCCTATCTGTACGATGTGGCAACCGGCATAGTCTCTATTCTACCACATGGTATTGGAGTCGAGGCCAGTTTTTCACTTGGGCTTGCTCTTATTGGCTGGAGAGACTCCAAAACCACTGGCGAGACTCTTCCGGAAAAAGTCGTCATATGGCAGTTTGCCCAAGCCTTTAACAGATCATTGGCAGGCGATGGTGCAGCATTGGATACCGCGGACACTATAAACGACTTGGAATTGAAGACATCGGCTGAGGATAGAAGATTGCACAGAATGCCCAAGATCCATGACTTTTTAGTGATGGGGCTGGGCAGCCAAAACCTATGTGATACACAGATGGAATCTCCACCTCCAAACAAGCAAATGACCGTGGTAATATACATTTGAGATACCAGACAGATGGTCAGAGCATCCTGGTCAAACTTCCAACCCGATGGGGCGGCTGCATCTAAATATGTTGAAACATCACCTTTGCCACCAGTGTTGTCTGCAAAGAACCTACCTTCAGGACGAACCCAAGCATTGGATGTACGCCGAATCAGAAGAATTGACCATCATCCTGCCCAAAGTCATGAGGCTGGCCCACCAGAAAGCATTTCCGAAACAGAATATTGGAATATTAGCTGAACTTGCATCGTCATTTGAATATTCCAAACGATAGCGAAGATGACTGCGACGCTGACACTGAATCACATACAGCGCTTGGCAATGCCATCAAGGATTTGGTCAGCCCAGAGCATGGGGTTGTGAGAGCCGTAACCAATGTTTCTGGATTGATTTGGCCCGCATGGAGCCCAATGCAACAGGCTGAAAAGGAGTTAACGACTGTCAGTCCAATGAAAACAAGGAGGAATAAGTCAAACAAGAAAAAGTGGGATTGATTGGGTCAATATGTTTCCACCAGGTTCTATATATTGCTTGATGGAGAATTTCACATAGCAAAATTCCATGGGAGGATAGTGAGCAGTCGCATGAGGATATTTGTTCATCGATAAACTTATAGCCAGCGATATGTCAGATTGGGACAGATTTATTAATTTGGGTTGAATTATGAAGTCATTTCCAAGAATAATCCTCGGCTCGGCTTTGCCAACGGGATCATTCTCAATCAGACTGAATTGCAACCAGTTAGTCAAAATAATCATTTATACAATGATCGATGGCAGCAGATGTTGACTATACAATGTATTGAAATGAGCGTCAATGAAGCGTCAATGATTTTTGGTCTTGCATCCTGGGTACTCAGACAGCCAATAGGTTGCAGACAGTCATATAAGAATATCTGGCCACCTTTATAGGAAACACAGATTGCAATACCCTCCCTGCCCCATCTTGAAAATGAGTGTCAGCAGAGCGTCAATGATTGTTGGTCGTGTATCTTGTGTAATCATGGTGGCAACAGGTTGCAGACAGTTTTAAACGAAGTACTGGCCACTTTTATAGAAAAAAGTCGAACTGAGATGCTCCCTGCCCCATCTTGGAAATGAGTGTCAATGGAGGGTCAACACTGTTCGCCTTGTATCATGCTTAATCACAGCGCGATGTGGTTGTCATTTCGTATCTATATTGTTCTGACTGGTTTTGTATGTCCAAAGACTCAAGAACACTTGGTGGTAGCTGTGTAAATGAAATAACATGTTAATGTCCCGGAGGATGTAGCAGGAATATCCCGTAGATATTTGCCTATTAAGGTTGCCATGACCTTGTATCTGGATGCATGTGATCAAGTGACACTTATATTACTGAAGATAAAAGACCAAACATTGTTGACACTCCAATGACGCTACTTTCAAACAGGTGGTAGGGAGCGTTATGCGTGGTCGTTGTGCTCTAAAGGCGGCCAATACTATGGTTATGACTGCGTGCAACTGGTTGCCCCCCAGATTACCCATAATACACAGCCAACAATTGTTGACATTCCATCGACCCTCATTTTTGAGATGTGGTAGGGTACATGTCTCTCTACATTAGATGATTAAGGTGGCCAAGACATCAAAAATATACTGTGACATACAAATGTCAATATGTTGCAATTAACAGTAGCATGTTTGAAACCGACGAGAAATAGAGAAACGCAAAATGTGGAACTGGAGATTGGAACCGACGGGTGGAGGCTGATCGGGGCAAACCTGTGGGTTGAATGGTAAGTGTTTGGGTTCGGCCTGCCAAGAGGCAGTCAGTCAGGTTTTGGACATATAAGGAACCAAAGCGACCCATTATTGCTGTCCATGCCTGACCCCCTGGCAGGTTACACGGACCATTTGCTAACACTAGTCTCTATGACTGAAAGTTCGTGTATTCCAATCAACAGCATGGCATAGAATTGGTGCCGCATTCAGAATCTGCAGACTTCGACAGATTTGGGACGTTGTGAGTAACAGCTGACCTGCAATGGTTGATATTTGAGATTGTTATCAATCAAGGTGAAATATGAATCTCGGTATGATTCATATCCACCAGGAGTATGGATGTATTTTCCCAATATTTTATCATATTTGTACGTCACAGCTAAGTCGGCAGTCGATAAGGCAATATCATAACCATAACCTCACTTTCTTGGTTCCATCTGTGCCATGTCTGCAGAATATTCTTCACAGCACTATTACAGTTAATAGAGAAGGGAGAGAATTTGATCTACAAAGAAGTGATACAGGTGTAGTGAAAGAATGGTAAGGTATGATGGATGATTCAGGGTTAATCATATTGATTCAAGCATTCGCTAATGCCATGATTGCCCACAAATGGGTCATAAATACTCACTCACATTCTGATTCTGCGCCTGATATGTGGTAAATCACACACTGTTAAATCACATATTCAGTATGAATCTCACCACAACAATATTTACTTAAAATACAAGTTCTGGTTGAGGGCTATATTCCACAATGCTAAGAACGTATACTGAGTTGTCATCTCATGGCGGGCAGAGGAATAGTGATTGCATCCATGCAGTTCTTGGAAAATGAAGTGAGCTGAAATTTGAATGGTTATGCTTCGATTCAGTGGCCGAGGATGGCAGACTTGCCTTACTCTGCCAGTTAATTGCATGCTTAGTAGCTGGCTTTTCATAGCTTGAGCTTGCAACGTTGTCTCTTTTCAAACTTTGCTTGATGCAAATTGCTTCAAATCATCTATTCTTGGCTACGGGTTTTGGCGGCCCAAACATACATCTGTGCAAATTACAGTTAACTGTTGCTTCAAAGCTTTATGTGCTAAGGCCTCTGTGAGAAAGTGCGGTACATGTGTCAGCTGAAGTTGCCAGCCATCCTGCAGAGTTGCTCGGCAGCATCAGTCTTTGGAGTTTCTCACTCTCAAGCTCCAGCTCTTTTGACAGAGCCTGAACTTGCGGAAGCTATTGTAGGTATTGGAATTATTGATCCAAACATACGACTGAGTCAATATGTAGTCAAGTGGGGTTACGAATTGGCCAGGTCTGTACATGTATTGTGTCGTTGTACAGTGGCAACCCTCCTCCAACGGACAGTGGACATGGAGCTATCATTTCGAGAGATGATGGCAGCGGTCCCCACATACTGATCACGTGTAGATTCATATATTAACTAACTCTGATTGGGATGACCCGCCTGCACCTAAAGGTGAAGTGTCTTGATAGATCTGTATGCACTGCATCCACTGATTCAAAGTCTAAGCAAACATTATGAGAATCATGCAAACCAAAATATGAAGTTCGTGACAAAAAAGGGTGCATGCGCTTAGGTGGATTATTTGTCGCTTTTGAAGTGTTCCTAGGCTGGAATATGACATCCATAATGACTCGAATCTTTTTAAAGCTGGCTTAATAAATATCCAAGAAGCTCATTCTGGACTGGATGGCAGATCCAAGTTGTGCCTGGACTTCGATCATAGGCCTGGAAATACCCACCAGCGAAATCCGCAGCTTAGCCATGAATACCTCAGCTGTGTCTCAGCATCTGACTCTCTGGGATGTGGATCAGAGGTGTGACTGAACTTCGATGGTATGCCAGCAAAAGCAGCAGCTCTGTGATGAATACGTAAGCTCGTGTCTCATATACAGACACAAGTACTGAATCCTAGCTTGTCGGTATTGATTACTAAATGGGATTGCCAAATGTGCTGTGAGGGATCTGTCACAATGATGTGCCCAGGATTCTGAAGTGCACTGGAACTTCGACCATAGGCCACCAACAGCTGCGGCTTTGCCACTAATATCTTGACAAGGGTACTCACTATGCCGTGGACTCAGTGTATTTCAAATGAGATAGGCAAATACACATTGATCGATTGGTCATAACGATATTTGGGCAATACTCTCCAGTCCAACTGATCATCGAACCTATGCCAGCAAAAGCTGGGATTTGCCACAAATAAGTGAGCTGTGTCTCTTACTCCCGACATAAGTAGTGAATATTGACTAGACTGTCAGATTGCGCAATGGGATTGGACGATATGCAGTGCCCGATCCATTGTAACGATACACCTGACAAATGCAGAAGACACGTTGGTGCACCTGAAAGTAGTTGATGCATACTTTTTAATCTCTTTCATCGGAAATGCGTATGCTGCTTTAATTCTCCGCTGCACCTCAAATCCCCAACTGCAGAATTATTTGACACCCTTTGCCACATCATCGAAATAATTCGACTGTTTCAATTTGTTGTGTTACACGTCTGCCCGGGAACTTGTAATGTAGCATATCCATTTACATCATCTCAAATTGGTCATTAATCATAGTCCAGAAAGCCAATGAAATCCCACTCTAGCAATTTCTGATTTATGATATAACAATTCTAACATAGGAACATCAATTCACTTCACAATTGCAGACAAAAAGGATTGATTTATGCAGTGTAGTGTGCCTTACAAACGACATTTTTGACTATTTGTATCAGTTAGGAAGATTATGTTGCTTGAATGTCTAAAGAGGCATATATGGATGAAAGCATTCTAACACTCTAAGATGAATGGATCACCAGACTGCAATGTGTCTGCGTTCTCTGCCAGCCAGTTGGAAATGTCCTCGCGAAACTCCAGAATCTGTTAAATCATGTTGGTCATGATTTCTGATCAACACCTCAACCCGTACAGGACTCTGAATTATGACACTCCAATATGTTGGTGGGGATCACTTGGGTAGCTATCGCAGGCACCCAGACCATTATATAGTAGTCATGTGCATTGTACTCTGTTTTGCCCTAGCCAAACCACTTGTGCACATGCCTGACGCTGCTTATTCGATACCCAAAATTTCTGAGTTACTGCGGCATGGTTTGCAGTGTTAAGATTTAAGGCCGTCCCACCAACTTTGTGTGTGGTCATGAATACAGCAGAATTTCATGAATGCTGCACTTTGCACTGCATTTCTGTGCGTTCATCATTGCCAATCTCTGTATACATGTGGAATATATCTACATGATCTGGGAAACACTTGGTTAGCCAGCACTTCAAATAATACAGTTGGCAAGGAAGAGAACCAAATTATACGGCCTTTTGTGGACGAGGCACACAGGGCATTGCATTTTCATTCCTGTCGTCTGGAAGGAATGTTTCTCTTGAAGTGTCGTCATCTTCAGGTTCGGGATACTCTGCAGGTATGTTGACAAACGTTGGCAGAAATGTCTCTATTAGCCATCGGAAAATCGGAGAATCCCCCCAAGCAGCAAGTGGCCATTCGTTGTACCATTGTCCAGAAACCTCATTGCAATCCTCGGCGTCTCCTAAATCAGACGTACAACTTGCTGGCTGCCACCTCTCCATCCTCCATGCTCCCGAAAAACCTGATGAAGTTGGCTAGGAAGAGAATCAAATCTCAATGCCTTTTGTGGAGGAAGTGCATTGGCCAGTGCATTGTGATCTGTCTGATCAGGAAGGAGTGTCGCACTTGATGCGTCGTCTTGGTCAGGTTCGGGATACTCATCTGGTATGCTGACAAGGATTGGCAGTAATCTGTCTCTCAGTCATCAGAAAATCGGGGAATCCACCCAACCAGCAAGCGGCCATTCATTGTACCATTGTCCAGAAATGTCATAGGGATCCTTCTTGCCTTCCAACTCAAATAAAAAACATGCTAGCTGCAATCAAACATGCTAGCTGCCACCGATGAACACTGCATGCACCCAAAGCGCACCGTGATGTGTACCTCTCGAGCAGTGTCTTTAGCTTTGCTTGCTCTTCCTCAGTCCACCTGAGATCGATGTGGTGTGCAGTATCCTGTGGTATGTGGACGAGTGGTTTTCCATTCAGTAGTGCAGATTGCCTCCACCAACTTATCGTCCAAAGCTTTGGAATTTTTGTCATCCTGTGCGCCGTATCCTGTTGAGCTTCTTCGTCTTTAGTCCGGATATCATGCATCAAACTCTTCACAGCAGAATACAATTCAACTCCACAAAGCTTTTGCATCGCGGAATCATTATCTGCATCTTCAGGCACACCTGCAAATGGCCACATTGTCTGATAACATCAGTTACAGAGTGAATGAAATCCTGGCAGAGCTGCGACTGGAAGTTTAATTATAATTCTCGCTTTCATCCCAATTTGCCAGCCCACTCTGTTTTGACTCTTGTACCAATGGGACTCATCAAAAATCTCAAAATTCCATGAACCATATGAGTGTTGGCCATTACTTAATCATTGGGCTCTGGATGTTCAGGTATCATATGAAGAACCATGGATAGTGCATCAGTTGTCTGTCTCATCTGTACTGGAGTTCAGATCCTCAGTGGTGAGATTAGCATTATCCGTATTCCTGAAGTTAATGTGGAGGAAATTTTTTCCATATGACTCAATGTATCTCTTCAATAACTCGGCCATTTACAGTGGGCAAACATTCCGAATCCGGAGTTTGGTTCAGGTAGTGCTAGCAACGCTTCGTGGTTACCCGGCTTCGGTCCGGGTTAGAACCGAACCAAAGGCCCCGGTCTGGGTCAGGAACCGCCAGGCAACCCTAGCTGCCTTGTCTTGGCGGGTTTGTTACCCGGACCGGACATAAACCCGCGGGTTTTTGGCCGGGTTGAACCCGGGCTGCGGTTCCAATTTATGGTTCCTACCACTCTGGCACAACTTTGGCTCCAATTGAGTATTTGAGTTCTGATCATATCAGGACATGATCAATACGTAGATTATGCAGTTTCAGACGCTCTTTCACCTCCGAATGTCAGATTTGCAATCGGACTGATATTCGTTGAGTGGCTGTAAAATCAAAGCGAATTGTAAGTGATATTCGCCGGTTCTGGATAGTGATTGAGTGAATATCGGTCCGATCGTACATCTGAATGCGGGAGGTGAAAGAGCAGCTATAACTGCACAATCTACGTACTGATCATGTCACGGTACGATCAGAACTCAAATACTTAATTTAAGCCAAAATTGTGGACTTGAAAGGCCGGATTTTTGGTAGTAAAACTGGCCCATTTCCAACTGTCCGGGTTTTTGGTGTGGTAGGACCCGTTGCAACCGTCCGGTTTCGGGTTGAACCGGACCCGGAACCAACCCGGGATTTTGGACACATTGTTAAGACTAGGTTCAGGTTTGGGGTTCGAACCCACCTGGCACTGCTTCAACGGGTTGTTCCACATTGAATGACCGAATAACACCTTATCCCGCGGTTGTTTGGCAGGTTTCACATTTTTGTAAACACAGAACTTTGGCTTCAATTAAGTATTTGAGTTCTGATTGTATCACAATGTAATCTATATGAAAATATTCAGTTTTAGGTGCTCTTTCAACTCTCAGTCTCCAATGTCAAATCTGAGAAATATTCGTTGTGTCAGTTTGAAACAACGCCGGGAATTAGGTGTTTTTTGTGGTGACTTCTTGACTATTGATCGGATTGCAAATTGGAGCACTGGAGGTAATATAGCATCCAAAACTAGATCATTTATGTATATGTCTCATTGTGATACAATCAGAACTCCCCTACTTAAATGGAGCCAATGTTCAGAGTACACAAAAATGAGGCTCTGCTGTATGCATAACGTGGCCAGAATACTGAGTCTTTGTGTGCAGTTCTGTTTTTGAACTGCTCATCATTGAGTGGTTGAGAGCATTGGCAAAGCCAGAACCCAACCTGGGCAATGGTTCCATCACCGACCCTGTCCGCTGTTGTTCAACCCTCAACTGTTGGAAACACTACTGCCACTCCGGGCATTGTGTCCCCAAGGATTGCTTCCATGGCTTATTTCTGAGCTGAATGCCCCTGGGGTGGAGTTGTCTGAGTCTCTGAAAGGCGGGGCACTGACTCCAGTGTCTGTGACAGATACCACTCCTGGGGTTCACCAATAACCAGAGGAAAGTTGCTCTGCGCCATATTCACAAACTCTTCAACAGTATTACCCGACAAAATTGACAGTGGTATCCCCACTACCACTGTCTAAGTCACCAATGTGCAAATGATTGCCTCTGCCGCTGAGGTGAAAGTAGTGTTGGCAACAGTTCCAAATTCCCAGGTCGGTTCTGGGTCCGGTTCCACCCCAACGCAGACCATGGCAACGGGTTTTACCTCACGAAATACCCGGACCGTTGGAATTTGGCCCATTTTACCAGCAAAACCTGGCATTTGAAACTCACAATTTGAGCTCCAATTTAATATTTGAGTTCTAATCACATCATGACATGATAAATACGTATATTGTGCAGTTTCAGCCCCTGTTTCACCTCCCGCTTTCAGATTTGCGATCTGACCAATATTCATTGAGTCGCTATTGACAACCCGCGAATCTGGCTTGAAATTTCCTGTAATTCCACAGCAATTCAACGAATATTGGTCGGATCGCAAATCTGAAAGCGGGATGTGAAAGAGGGGCTAAAACTGCACAATCTACGTATTCATCATGTCATGATACGATCAGAACTCAAATACTGAATTGGAGCTAAAGTTGCACCAGAGTTGTAACAAGTGTAAAATGGAACGGCGGTCCGGGTCTAACCCGGCCAAATACCACGTGTTTACGTCCGGTCTGGGTAACATACATCCCAAGACAAAGCTGGTCGGGATTTTGGCCAGGTCTGGAACCGAACCAAACTGAACCGCAGGACACTAACCGCAGCTTTGGGCGGTTACCAGGACCTGTTGTTATCAGTAGGTGAAAATCTTGCCAAGATTCATTTCATCTGCCACCAGCGCTCCTGGAATATGAGTATCCCAAACCCACCTGCTCACAATGAACCATACGGCCCAAACCAGGAGTGCCAGAAACTTGGTTTCAGGTAGTGTTAGCAACAGGTCCAGCTGACTAGCCGGTGGTACGGATTGTGACCGGCGGTTCGGTTCAGATCGGTTCCAAACCCGGCCAAAAGCGGACTAACTTTGTCTAGGCGGGGTTGTTACCCGCACCGGACATCAACCCGCGGTTTTTTGGCCGGGTTGAATCTGGGCCGTGGTTCCATCTTGCGGTTCCTACTACTTTGCCAGTAGTTTGGATGCAATTCAGTATTTGAGTACTGATCGTATCATGGCATTATCAATATCTAGCTTCTGCAGTTTTAGATGCTCTTTCACCTCCCGGTGTCAGATTTGCGATCCGACAAATATTCGTGGTATGGCTGTGAAATCGATGCTATCTTTGCTTCAAACTCACGGGTTTTCGATAACGACTCCACACATATTGGTTGCATCGCAAAACTGAAAGCTGGGGGTGAAAGAGCGTCTAAAAATGCAGAATGTATGTATTGATCATGTCAGGATACAATCAGATCTCAAATACTTAATTGGAGGCAAAGCTGTGAGGTTGAAATGCCGGGTTTTTGGTGGTAAAAGTGGCCCAATTGCAACGGTCCGGGTTTTCGATTGGTAAAACCGATTGCAACTATTCGGTCCCGGTCCCAACCCTAATCCGGTACCGTTGTCGTGGGTTGAAACTGTTGCGAACACTAGTTCCGAGGTGGCCTGCGACTGAACACTGGGAGCCTGAAATCCAGTTATCTGTTTATTGGCGAACAGGATAGGCATTCAGCAACCTCACAGCCACATCAAGATACTCGTGTTCTCATTCATTATTGATTCTGTTGAGAACAGTGTTCAATACTGAACTGCCATTTTCTGGATCAAGGACTTCCTCACCATCCTCCACTAGCTCCTGGACCTCCCTTGCACCTTTGCCCGTGTTCTTTTCGCCCTGAATGATCTCTGTCTGTTGCTGCGATGCAAGCTGAGCAGATGGACTCAGATTCCAGCACTCCTGAAATTCATTGCAGTTTTAGATATTTTGCAGACATACAACCATTTGAATCACTATATATGCATGGAATACAATCAATTCGATTTATCCAATCAGAACTTGCATTAATACAAGCAACATTCTCTTCCCCCTCATTCTCTTCTCCCTCCACTCTTCCACCCTCTTCAGAATCTTCCTGAGTCTAGGCAGAATGAATAGCAGTTGCATATGGCTAGCCATAACACAGCTACCAGGAATTACCTTTCCGGTCTGATAACACGCTCAGCAATCTCCTGCCCTGTAGCTCTCCACATTTCCACCAAAAATCTCTTCAGAGTGTGTCCAAGTTTCAACTTGAAAGCATTTGAAAGGCAACGGTTGAATGTAGTGTGAGCAGTGCAGCCAGACCATTACTTTGAGTCCGGGCCTGGGTCGGAATCAAACTGATCCCAAATTTGTGGTCGAGGTTGTCAATACACCCACAGCGTTACATAAGATACAGTTAGATGCAAAACTCCGAACCCATCTAGATCCGGATGATTGTCAGGGGGTAGTGTTAGCAACAGTTCCAGTTTTGGACCGGGCCGGTTTTATAGGTCTGCATGGCAACGGCCTTACCCCATCAAAAATCGATGATTTTTTAAGCGAACCATCACTTCAAGGCCACGAATATTGTTCGGAGAGTTTAGTGTTTGGTATATAAAATATTCAGCCCGGCGCGGCGCATCTTTTGGCCGTCTCCGATTTTCGATACCTTCAAATCTGAGTAATCGGTAGCCCAAAATCCTCATCTTTCGGCCAAAAATGACAATAATTTCAAAGCAGGTTGCTGAGTTTTCAAGATATGAAAAATCGGAGAATGTTAAAAGATGCACAGTCTTAAGCTCCATATTTCATGTACCAAACAATAAATTATTGGATGAATAATCAAGGACTCGATTGAGGGAACCTTTTGGCACAAACCCGGACTGAACTGGCTTGGTCCAGGATTTCTTGGAACCGCTATTGTAGAAACCGTCCCAAAACGGTACCGTTGCAACCACTATCAGTGGGTTGTCTACCGGGTCCATCTGTAGATTCATATAGTGCTCTTGGTTGTGATGTTTAATAATAGCATTTGATCACAATCACTTATTCAACAACCTGTTAGCACTCTTTGCATGCTTCGCAGTTTGCGATATCGATTATTTTGGAATAAGTATTGTTCCTTTTGATTTTTGTATTTTTGACTACTGAGGCGGTCAAAAGTTGTGTGATGAGGTCAACTATCTGTATGATGCCTCGATCACCCAACATACAACACAAAAACTGGTTGACACTCCATTGACGCTCATTTTGATAATGCAGTAAGAAAGATATTGTGCACTGTTTTGGCTGAAAAGGCCGCCATTACATGGTAGATGAATTATTGCCAGAAAGCAACAATTACATCACCCAAGATGCAAGACCAAAAATCGTTTACACTCCAATAACACACAGTGATGGCATGGGGCAGGGATCGTGCGACTTCAGTCATGGCCGTTAACGGCGGCCAATACCATATTTATGGATGTCTGCAACCAATCACAACTTAGATAATCCACATTGCAAAGGCAAAAATCTTTGACACTCCGTTGACACTCATTTTCGGAATGTGGCACTGTCAGTGTCACAGTTAGTTTTGTCTATAAATATTGACATTACTTTCAGTATGTATAACCACTACCTGATCAATTTTAAATTATCTGACTTCAAAGACTAAAAATCATTGACACTCCGTTGACACTCATCTTTGTGATGGGGTAACAAAGAAATTATGCACTATTTTGCCTGAAAAGGCTGCCAACAGATGGTATATGAATTATTGCCACCAATCACCACTAAGATAACCCAAGATGCAAAGCCAGAATTCTTTGATCCACAGTTGACACTCATTTTCAGAATGGCACTGTGACCATGTCGCTTTTCCTTTTGCCTATACAGGTTTCCAAGAGGTCGGTTGTGCATAACAGCTACCAATTCACTTTGGAATTGTCTTACTTACCAGACTAAAAATCGTTGAAGCTCTGTGGATGCTCATTTCAATGTATTCTCCAGTCAAAATCTGCTGCCATTAATAATTGTATGAATAATTTTCAAGCCTTATTACTTGCCATTCTGATTGAATGAGACACAGCCCTTTGGCAAAGCCGAGCCCAGAAATATTCTTACACAGGTGGCTCTCAAGCTATTACAATTTATGAATTGTGCTGAATGATTCATTTTGCACACTATACTGCTATTTATCAACCAATATTCAAATGCCACTGCTCAGTGTGGTCCCTTGATATGCCTCTAAGTGAGATTCTCGGTCAAGCAACATAAAGTACCTGGAGACAACATATTCACCCATTCTGTCCAACATCTTCTGGGTTCCCATTCTGCTCCTTGTCTCCATCACGGTTACCGTCATCAACCTCATCTCTGCCAGTTCCACTATCTTTCACATTCAGCGAATCAATTCTGGAACATTTGTTGCAGCCCTCAAATCTTGGTGCGTTGGGCTATGTTGATCCTTGATGCCATTGTTTCGCTCCACATCTGTTTCATCATCTGCGTCCCAGTCATTTTCGCTCACATTTGGATTGTCCAAGTACCCAGTACAATTACGCCAATTGTCAGTTTCGGAAATGATTCCAGGTCCGCTACCCTCCTCACTGTCAAATAGATAGGAGTTGATTCTTTGAATCTAATATTTAATTCTTGCGTTTGCCATCAAGGGATATCCGTCGCACTCAAAGCTTGTGGCAAAGGTGATCTTTCCGACAGTTCAAATGCAGCAGCATCATCGTCTTAGGAGTTTGACCAGGATGCATTCACGATCTGTGCAGTATCTGAAATGTATCCTACCGCTGTTGGTAGCGTATTTCGGCCACGAGTTGTTTAGTGTAGCATGTAAGGTTTGCCTGTCCTGCCACATCTCCAAAATGTCATGCACATTGGCCATTCTTTGTGATTTTCATTCCTCCGCCTGTTTTTTCAATTCCAAGTCCTTTTCAGTCTCCATGGTAACCAATGCTGTGTAATCACCTGCCAATATTCCTCTAGTGGCTGAAGCAAACCGCCTTGCTATGACTTTTTCATGACTGATGTGCCCATTGGTTCTGAACTGCATGCAGCCTATGATGTATCACCCTAGGGAAAAACAAGCCTCCTCTCCGGCACCATGTGGTATGCTAGAGAATATGTTGTGTGCCGCATTGGAGAGATCAGAACACTGTCAGAGCGTTTCCTCCTCTTGATGGCACCAGTTGAGGATAATCTATAACCGACATTCACTTCCAATCTCCATGGGGTCAGAGTGGTAATGAATAGGATTAGCATTAACTTGAACCCAGTTTTTTCAAGCTTCGGGCAGTGAATTCAAATAGAGCCTTGTTACGATCATTAATCGTGCTGTATGATCACTTTGTGCAGGTAGGCTTTCAGCTACATTTTTAGGCGTTCAGTTCTTTTCATCATTGCTAGACAAATCATATGGATCAAAAGATGATTGACCAGAACTAGCAGCCATTCCAGAGTGGAAGGGATTTCAGCTCAGAGCATTTTCAGGTTTAATGACGGACAATCATCTCTGTTTGGCTCAGTATCCGTTCTCCACATGATTCAGAAACCCCTCTGGGTATTGTGTAGTACGAGAAGTCTCATGCTCAGGATTAGTATCTAGTCCCTAGTCTCACTTCCAAAATGATTCCAACTTCCAGTGCGCATCAAGGATATGTGCTGAAATGAGAAGCATTCCAGTCGTTGGAGTTACGTCAGTGTAATATTTGGACACATTCTTCAGCGCAACGTTCTTGGCATATTATAAGTCTTCCTTGCATTATGTCATCTTCTTAGCAAATGCTCACACAACGCAATCGATATGATCCATCATGTCATCTTCCACAGTAATAATCTTATTCAGAGTAATCGTACGCCTTGGGGACATCCACAGGGTCCAGTATGGGGATGGCCTCAAATGTTCTATGACATAGTTGACCATAGTCCATTCATCCTGTATTGTGAGGAGCAGCCGGTAATTTTTGAGAGTTCGATTCCTCAGCCACTTGCAGGTGAAAACTGGTATTCGGTTAGCTCACTCAAGCATCTCCAGTGTTGAATTCTGCCGCGTTTTCACATCCACAAGAGGTGATACTGCAATTCGTCCTTTGTGTTTTTAACTGACAATGATCTTGTTTCGATGACAAGGTATCAGCATAATTAATGCCCCAAGCTTGTGCTGCTATATGATGGTCAGGATCAGGACTTTCAAAATTTGTTCAAATACGTACTTTCTCAAATATCTATGCCAGACCTGATTTCCTAGCTGACACCTTCTTCATTCAAGCATTGCCCTCATTTTGCAGTCTATGTGTAACAGCGGTGGTCTTGTACTAGCGGTTAGGGTTGCAGCGGTCCACATCATAGGCAGGGTAAGCACAACCATACTTAGACCTTGCCATGGATCATAGCTCACAATTGCGAATCTTACCATTGAACATACTTTCAAGATCACTTTGATCTACCTATGCAACTATATCCTTATACCACTGGACACTGGTGTATGTGTCCTTCCACTATGACCGTTCGTAATGTCTGTGCTTTCATTGTCTCCACATCGTTGATCACGCTTATGCGATTCCCAGGATGTGGTGCGGCCATTTTAATCAAGACTGCCCATGAATGCACCTGAAGAAAGCTGAATGACGTACGCCACGCATTGTCTATGGTTTCTCAATCCAGGCCACTCAATTCTGGAAGCCTCAATAGTTGATTGAAGTCTGCGAGTCATTGAGTAATTTGAGGGGGCATTATAAGTTGTAATTCCTAGTACATGGCCTTTGGTATGCTCAAAACAATCAAGAACTTCCTTCAAATGCATGACAAGTCTGGCTCCAGTATGATGACCATTGACCTATTATCCATATTTAGCTTTCCAAATCGGAAATGAAGATGATATCATCCTCATCCAAAGCAAGTTGTACTCCTCGCAAAGCCCAGTTTCCATCCATATACTCAGCATTGACTGACATTATGGTTCATTTGTTGGTTGATGTCCACACATCCAAAGCTAAGCTAACTTCATTTCTTGATGGCAATGGTATCTTAATTGCATCCACTGTGTGTGCGTGATCCCTCCGGTGTATGTTACTAATTGTGGAGGGAGACGGACGCACCCAATCAGTGCATAATGTTATCCATAACCATCGTCGCACTAGCTTCGTCATAGCATTCTTTGGGATGAGAGCCGAATCTAATCACAATATGACGTAGTGATTCTTGGTTGCTTGGTGAAATAAGACCGTTGGGAAGTCCTTAACTGCCAGTTTGCAGAGTTTTATTAGTCAAGTGAATTAATGCAGATAAGATCGAATGGTCAAATATGATTTTTCTTTGCACACTTACTATTGTAATTTCTTTACTTTCCATTCTCTTCACTATGGCCAAAGCTGTTTCATCAACAGCTGTACTTGTAAAATCAGAAACTTCCAACTCTGTTAATTTGTTTAACTTTGCAATCAGCGCTTTTCCCACCAAGTGTTTCCCCATTGAGCTAGTCCGAAGTTCTGATGGATGGCAAAGAACCTGATGACAAATCGTGTTTGCAACAGTTCCAAATTCACGGTTCTGTTCCAGGTCTGATCTCAACCTGGAACTGGCTCATTGCACCAGGTCATACCCCCCAAAAACTCGGACCATTGCAATGCGGCAGGTTTTACCATCAACACCAGGCATTTCAGGTTCACCACTTTGCATGCAATTAAGTATCTGTGTTCTGATCGTATCATGAGATGAGCAATACATCGATTGTGTAGGATTCGGTGCGATTTCACCTCCTGCTTTCGGAATTGCGATCTGACAAATATTGGTTCTGTTGCTATCGAAAACCCAAGAATTTCACATCGAATCTCTCGTCATTTCACACAGATACACGGAACCTTGGTTGCATTTCCAATGTGAATGGGGGAGGTGAAAGAGGTTGCCAGACTACACAATCTAGGTATTGATCATCTAATGATATGATCAGAACTCATAAACTTGATTGCTACCAATGTACTTCCAAAGTTGTAGAAATCGTATAATGGAACCTCTGCCTGGTTTCAACCAGGCCAAACAACCGGGGGTGTATGTGCTGTGTGGTGAACAACGCCGCGCAAGTCGCCCGCTTGTGGGTGTCCAGAGGTTCCTAACCCGCACCGGTGCGTGCTGGTCTGTTCCAACACAGACTGCTGCCACGTAACCTGGAATCGTTGCTAACACCAATGACAAACAATTCGTATGATGCCAGGGCTACCGGTATCAGCAATTCTGCAGCGCAGATAGAATCGTCACAATGGTGCATCTACGCAATTATTCCAACGAATCGAACACTTCGAGCGTACCTTAATTGTCGGCCACCGTTTATAAAATGTGATTTGTAAAGTAAGGTGGCTAATATCACGAATGAAGACACATTCAGTTTTGGAAGTTATCATAACCTCTAGCAATGAGGTATTTAAAGATTGTGAAGCTGACATGGTGGGAGGAATTTCAAAGCTGTCTAATTCGAGTTGAGAGACTGTCAAAAGTTTTGTTACTGCTATGTAGAATGCTCCTTCCTAAGTATATACTCTAGAGCCAAACGCAAAACATCAGTAATACCTGAGAGACATTGCATGGATAGTTCTGAAGTTGTATACAAGGACATATTGAAAAGACTGACAGTTAAGATTGCATTTTATGAATGATGCAAGGCAGTGTGTTGCTGTGATGCTTTCTGAGCCCCACAAAACCTGATACCTCTCCACTGACACTTATGTTTAAGAGGTGGCAGTGGTATTGTTACTAGCATTTTGGGCCATAAAGGCGGCCAATACTTTGATTATGGGTTAAAGTCGATACACAGCCCTTTGATTACCAGAGTTGCAAGACTAACAATCCTAAACGCCCCGTGGACACTCATTCTTCGGAGATAGTAGCCATGTTCTCACAAGAATTTCTGACTAGAAGGTCAGTCAATACTTTGGTTGTGGGTTAATGTCGTGGCACAGTCCTTGGAGAATCCAAAATGTAAGGCCAAAAATCTGTGAGGCTCTGTCAACAAAGATTTTTAGGATGGGGCAACAAGCTTGTCACTTGGCTTATCGCCTATACCTACGACCATTACTATCACCCTGGAAGGATGTGGCTGTGCAGCCCAGTAATTTCTGAAAGTGTAAGAGTAAAAATGGTTGACGCTCTGTTGATGCTCACATATAACACACCTTAAGAGTGATTGTATGCTCAATCACTGTATGCTATGAATCAGATAGGTATTATTGACAACCAATATAGCATTTCTATATAGTATCATTTGCATCCACAAGCTTTGTGGCCTCTTTATTTCCGATCAACCACAATACACATCATCTCAGCAAAGGATGGTTTGGTTCTTTCACATTCCCACACTTCCGGCTGGCACCTTACTGCATGTAAATTGTTCCACTAGTTTTCGATACATACAGAGGGACTTGCACACCTTTCCTAATCTAGCTCCTTCTACTCGATTTGCATGACCTACCATAAGCGCTATTCAGAATCTCAACCAGGTGCACCAGATGTGACCGGAAAGTTATGCCGTTGGATGCATGGAAGAATGCAGCGTGACGGTCGGCATTCAGACAGGTTTGCACTGCGTAGTGACCCCTCTTTCTATCACTTGTATGACATCACTCACTCAAATTTTGTTAGTAAAATACATCACTAATAGAGTGTAAGCTTTCTCATATAGCAGTAACAGACAAAAAGATATCAAGTTTAGTGGACATCTTACAGCCTGATTCGGAGTCTAGAACTTTCCCACGGCGTGTATGACCCTTGCGCATGCAGTGACAAATTATTGTATCTGACAATTTCGTCACTGGAATCCAGTTAAAGCTGACACATAGCACAATTGCCTTACAAATTGCTTATCTAACCGATATGACGTCGAAAATAGCAATATGACTATCTACTCTACCGGCAATGCAGGAGTGTTCACAGGTTCTTCGTCAAAATCGGATTTCGCTAGGGCAATTGCCTGGTGCGGCAATATGGGGGGGATAGAAACTTATGGGTTCAACTGGTTTCGATGGCTTAATCAGTGATGAATTAGTTTCATCATCAGGCAGAGGAGACAGTATGTGTTTGTTTCACTGTCGCTTCATCGCACCTAGCCTCACATGACTACATCCTTGTCAAGAAGTTCCATTTGGCATTCGCGATTTTCCTGGGCCAACAGCAAGAGACTCCATAAGCGCTTTAAATAATGTAGGTGAAGGTGCAGCTGCAATGTCATTCGTTTGCTGTTTAGCAACTGCCAGAAAACCCCATTTGGTTGTGCCGTACTTCATATATGTTTATGGTAAGTAGTCTGTTGCGTCACACCATCCCAGTTGTCTCAATTCATCAAGGATCTCCAGATTCTGGCGAAACCTCTCGATGCACTACTGTACCATTCTGGAGATCGCACCCGTCAGCCTGCCGGGTTCGTCATGTTGACTCAACATGCCCAACTCTGAATCGTCATCATCCTAATCATCTGTATCCCGCTTCTAGTCTGAACTTGGAAGATCGCTCACAATGTCTAGGTTAGTAATCATCATCTGCTCAAAAGTTTTCTCGGGCTCTCTACTTGTCACTCCCTTGATTTCTGTATTTCTCTGATCTTGCTGTTCCTGCATAATTGCTGTCTCCGTATCTACAACTGGCTTTCTTGCCACAGCGGTTTCACTCCCAACATAATCCTCAATGCATTTCTTTGCTGCTTAAAGAGTGCATATATTGTAATTTCTCCGCCGCGAGCTTCTGTTTGCATCGTATGTTATGAAATGCCCCAAGGGCTTGCACTGTTACTGCATCCAAGTGGCTCTTGCCTTCATTGGCATGAGGATGATGACGTGTGGAACACTTTGTTGCATTTTGGTATTTGGGCGCTGGAAGTGGGGACCAATTTGTTTACGGAACATTGAACATTGTAGTTTGTGTTGACTTTGTTGCTGGGTGACATGTTGGATGTTGCAACATATGGACGATATGGAGGCAAGCTGTGTTATTTATGTGAAGTTCGGTACATTTGAGCAAGTTGAACAAAGGAAAATCTGTGCATTCACTATAACAAAAATGCAAATAGTTATGCTTATGACATAACATTACAGGATTTGTAGCGTCTGTTTCAACTAATACCCCAGGGATATCTTCTGACAAACATCTCCAGACATTCTTCCCCTGGACGAAATTCATGTTTATATCTCACAATCTGACGATCTTGGCTGTCATAAAATTCTATTGATCCCTGTACACATATGAACCATATCGGGCTGAATCTCTGCAAAGCGTGACACGGTGAAAAACCTCTCCGACTTGAAGCCTTACGCAGCAGAATCAGCCTTGAGTACAACGTACAAGTTGGCTGTTACTTGCTCCATCCTAACTTGTTGCTAACTATATATTCCTCAGGACTTCCCACTACTTCTCAATATTATATTCCTCTCCTGTTCGAAACCACCAAATCATGTCTCCACAAACACCACAGCAAGTTGAGAGGAGATGTATATCAAGCCGATCAACAGATGCTTCATCCGATACATCATGTATTAGCACAAAGTAACAACGCAGATTCCGGTTATTCTACAACGACACTGCATATAAAGCCATCGACACTGTGACCAAGGATGAATATTTCAAAATTGTCCAAAGGACCGGAAGCAGCAAGAATACGAAACGGCATGAAATTGGATGTGAGTATATCAATATCGTAGTAATCAGCCGTCAACTAACTGTATGATGTACAGTGTATATAGGTAGAGACCTATGAGACCAATTGATCACTGACGGTGCCAGGAAAGATCCGTTGTCGACCAAGGTGGTCATTCGCACAGTTTGTGAATTTGCATATCATGGTATTGTCAGCTGTGGTATTTTTGAGGACCAATTGTAGTGATGAGGGTGCCTGAGAGTGGACGAAACACTCATCAAGCACCTGTACGGTGGCAACCGAAGTGATTATGATTGAGGTACATCAGCAACGACCCTAATTTCCATCTGAAACACCCGGGTGTTCTGGACTCCTCTGACGGCTCTGACGGAACCTCGTACGCTCTGACAGCGAATTACACACTGTGCGTCGCCCAGGCGATCGGTCGCGTTGCATACATACCTCCTTTACTTGGTGGTGACATATACGCATCATCAGAACGACACGTGTGTTACACTCTTCGCAGGGGCTGCAGTTATGCTGTAGCCGTTTTTCAGGAGAGTTTCAGACCATAGGAGGGCGATCCTGCCGGCCTTCAGAGTAACTTGGAGCGCCGGCGACAAGCCTGGGAGCACCTCGAATCACAGTCATGTATTCAGTTTGTATTCTCATCCATGTATCTATGTATCTATATGGCTACCCATCTACACACCCTATATCTGGACTGGCTGCAGGCGGTTATACTCCGAGGCCGTGATCGTATACTCCCCGTCACTCTGTCCACCTCCGTTACCCCTGTATCTCCGTACAACGGCCATCGCACCTTGAAGATGTACTTGATCGAGTGTGTTTCAGATGCACTTGGAGACGTAGATCGAGTGAACTCAGAGATGCACTTGGAGACTGAGATCGAGTGAACTCAGCGATACACTTGGGGATGTAGATCGAGTGAACTCAGAGATGCACTCGGAGGCCATGATTGATCGAGTTTGGAGATGCACTTGGGGGCCATGCTCGTGCGAACTTGGAGGCCGTAATCGAGCCAGTGCGGAGATACACTTGGAGGGTGTGAAAGAGCAAGATTGGACAAGTACTTGGAGGCGGTCGATGGACGGCGCACCGGGTGTTGAGACTCTATTCATCAGTAAGTTAACTCGCAACCGTGGGAATCATGTAGGGAGGTCCGCCGGAAGCTGAAGCTACATTCAGGGGTCAACTCGTAATCATGGGAATGAAGGGAAGAAAAACAATCGTGGGTGGATGCTGTACTCTGTGTATGCAGTACTCGGTGTATGCTGTACTCGGTGTATGCTGTACTTGGTGTCAACTCATGATGATGGCATGGAGAGATAGAGAGGGATGATATAAGTTTGTGTTCTGCGATGATGGTTGAGTTGTGGACGAGAAAGAGAGAGATGGGGGGTGAAGATGAGAACGATATGGAGGATACGAGCGGATATGAGAAATCAGGGGTACGACTTGCCTGATTGGGTTGGGAAGACCTCGTATCGGTGTTATTAGACTCCGGATCGGGACTCGTACCTGCCGTATCGGGGATGGTCAATTGACTCACACACGAAATTCTCTAAGTCCCAGTTTCTCATGATGATTTCCCCCATCTCCTCTGATCTCTCTCTTTCTTGTGCTCAAC
>Ga0307512_10001367_pt1 | contig 34612 bp, 38 predicted proteins | sample 14_EM_MG_FD_200267 | JGI IMG/M metagenome (GOLD analysis project Ga0307512, IMG submission 200267) | Populus trichocarpa ectomycorrhiza microbial communities from riparian zone in the Pacific Northwest, United States - 14_EM | ecosystem: Host-associated > Plants > Roots > Unclassified | place... | reverse complement strand
TCCCATCCCCCCCCCTGCGGCGCAACTCCACGTAAATAGGTGCTCCTCAATCTTCGTCGGAGCTCCTCAGCCTGGATTGAACCTCTTGCATTTCATTCCGCAATCAATTCCTCCTCTCAGTGCTCCTCTATCCCATTCCGCACTGTAGACCCCCCTATCCGCGCACCTCAGCCCAAGATGGGAGCTCTTCAATTCCCACCGGTGCTCCTATGATGCATTCCATACTCCATACCCCACGCCTTTTCTGTGCTCCTCCTCTGGGATAAGCACTCCTCAATCCCATCGGTGCTCCGCTCAGCCTGGATTGGCCCTCTTCTATTTCATTCTGCACTCCTCCACCCTCCTCATTCGGCGCTCCTCAATTCCATTCCGCACTCCTTAACCACTACTCTTTCAGCGCTTCTCAGCTTAAACTTGACGCTCTGCTTTTTCATTCCGCGCTTCTCCAACACCTTTTGTCGTACTCCTCTTTTCCACACAACACTCCCCATCTGGCACTCCGCTTTTCCCCTGCTAGTTGTTCCCATTTTTCATTTGAATGTATCATATTGCATCTCATACCCCCATTTAGGTTCGCAGCTAGCTAACATCTCATTACACCTGTGTTAGATATCACAAATTGAGCCAAACGACATTGGAATTCCATTTCATCCACTCACCACGAACGAATAATCAGCAAATACAAGGAGCACCTCCAGCTTCTTTGCGCAGTTGATGAATTATGTGTTCCTGCTTTCATTGGCCCGGATGAGATGGGAGACGGAGTGGTTGACATTGACACCATGTTTGATTGATATTTTTCGATTGCTTAGTTGGGTTATTGTTTCAGTGTACCTGAGTTTATGATGGAATCTCTCGACTTTGTCTTTCGTTTCCTTAATGTAGCGAGGCACAGAATACAATGTTGAAGAAGATTATGGCTAGTATGATTCAGAAGTGATACTGAACAATACTCTATGCATCAGATTCGCTGTTGAGGGAAGTCGATTGCTCATGTCCATCCGAAGTGTCTCAGATAACTTCTGCAGTCCTCCGATTGAATATCCATATGACCCCAGGTATCTCTCAGAGTGTGTTTGTGATTCCCGTGTTGGTTCGGTGACACTCCCAGGTGCAGCCAAAGTTCTCTCCGGCGCTCCGACGTGATCCCAAACTTATCACGATCACTCCCATCATACTCCTGTATCAGTTATCAGAGATCCCAGATACTCCTGTACCGGTCGTCAGATATCCCAGTTACTCTGAAGGCCTGCCGGAATACTCTCCTAAGGTCTGATACTCTCCTGAAATTGACGCTTCTAAGTTTACACTCCACATCCTCTCAGACACTCCTGGACTCTTCCAGAGATTAACATACATTCTGCTGATGTGCTGGAACCCTCAATTCTGTTTTGCTGTACTGCTTATCTCTATCACAGGAGTAGTTGGCTGTTTTCCCCCATCCTGCTCATGTCAATTTGTCAAGCTTCATATGCTTCTGGCGAAATCTCTCCATGCGCTGCCGGACTGTTTTGGGGATTGTGACCATCACCCAGCCGGGTTTGTCATCTTCGCTCAGCTTGCCCAGTACTAGCCGTATCGCGTTGTTACAAGTAGCGACTAATTTTTTGTCGGTTTTTAGAGTGTCCGCTACTATGCCAAGGCAATGAGGTTGGGTACAGCTGGAACAGACCGACATGCGCAAGGCCTTGAAAATGGCCGAAATGGCCCAACGAGGGTTTTAGCCTGCCACAATCGAGGAAATGAAATATTCAATCCAGAAACCTTGCGCCAAAGTCCGAGAAGAGAAGAAGCAGGGAGTTGATTTTCCTGGGTGTAGAATTGCGAAGGCTGCGATAGAAAGACACCCGGGTATGGTTCGTTGAAATCCCATGGACTGCAGCCTTCCTTGCCAAATCGCACTGCAATGAATTGGAAGACACGCTGGAGGGGCAAAGGAACAGGTGCACCTCCACCCGACCGACACAGTCAGCTGACACCAGAATGGACAGAACATCTGCCCACACCACCACCTGTGCCACCCGGTGAGAACAAGGGAGCACAATGTTCCCAAATCGACAATTTGCCACACGGATATGTGTATCGAGATGCTCATCTTCCAAGCACTCAATGTTTAATCTTGATGCATATGTGCAGGATAGCCAGCACGATAACGATTTCAATCCAGATTTGCTGACTGATGAAGGAACAGCCACAGGTTAGTACACCATCTGCTGTGTGGTAATGCAGCTAACATTCATTTTCCAGATAAGAGCAGCCTATTGAGTGAACCTGGAAGTGAGGATGAGCATTGAATGAAAGGAACAGGATGTTTGAGTGTATTATTATCTACAGTTAGCGGACACTGTAAACTGTATTTTAAATGATATATTTATATGTATTATTAAAGAACAATGTAGTGATCAAGTAGAATGCAAATAAAAACACTAGTAGGGCTGCCAAAAGAATGTGAATGATGTACTATGCCAAACCAAATGATTGCATATTGCGGATAGACCCTTGGCGAAATGAGCGTCAACAAAGCGTCAACCATTTTAGGTCTTGTTAGTCAGGTATTAAACAATTGATGGGGTCATGTTTATACATAATCGAAGTATTGGCCGTCTTTATTGGCAAAAATAACAATGACATGCTCCCTACCGCGTCCTGAAAATGAGCGTCAATGGAGGGTCAATGTTTTATATTGTTGCATCCTGGGTAATCTGACTGGCGATAGGTTGCAGACAGTCATAAAGGAATTATTGGCCGCCTTTATAGGAAAGAGTGATAGTGATACCCTCCCTGCCCCATTTTGAAAATGAGCATCAACAGAGTGCCAACAATTTTTGGTCTTGCATCTTTGGTAATTTGAGCAGCGCTTGATCACAAGCATCCATAAACAAGAACATGGCAGCCTGTATAGGCAGATATGTGAGGGATATTCCCGCAACAGCCTCTGTGAGCGTAACATCTTATTGCATTGACAAAGCTACCAGTAAGCGTTTGTGAGCATTTTAGACTACAAAAACTGTCATAACGATGTATAGAAACAATAACGGTGACATTGTGCTGTGATTAACCATGATGCAATGCCAACAATCGTTAACGTTCCGCGGACACTCATTTTCAAGAGAGGGTAGGAAGTGTTTCACTTTCTGTTTCTCCTATAAAGGCGGCCAAAACTTCATTTATCACTGCCTGCAACCAATCACCACGCAGGTTACCCAGGATACACGTCCATCAATTGTTGACGCTCTGTCGAGGCTCACTTTCAGGATGGGGTTCGGAGCATTTCTCTGTTTGTTTTTATCATTGAGGCAGCCAATACATCGAAAAGAGACAGCCACATACCATGTCAATATTTTGCGATTAACATTACCATATCTGAATGTGATGAAGAATAGTGAAACCAGAAACGCAGAACCCGAGATTGGAACGGACAGGTGTAGTCAAACCCGGCATAACCTGTGGGTTGAAGGGTGCGTGCCAAGGTGTGGCCAGCCAAGTGGCAGGGGGCCTGCTATTTCGACGGGTCTGGAACCAAACCGAATCGTCATTGAGGTCCAAACCTCGACTGCTGACAGTTCACCCGACCCTGTTGCTAACACTAGTCAGACTCTGTGTACGTGCACCTGTAAGTGTTTATATTGTGTTGTAGCTACCTGTTTAGCATGGTACATAAATACTTCCATTGTAATCAGAATCTTAAATATGGTTTGATCTGGTACTTGATTCCACTCTCCTGCCAACAGTTTATCAACATTTGCCTGCACAGACTTTAACACATTCTGTTTTTATACACTATGTATTTTCTGGTTAACTCACTGGAATGCATAGGCCAGTCCTTAGAGGGATTGATCATGACATGGCACACTGTGCATTGCCAGGTGCCTTGGGTCGATTAATAGAATGGCTTAGAGAAATGATGAAGGCCAGAATATCAGGGTATCTATGTGAATTGATCGTATAATTGATCCTGCACACTTCCAGCTTTCCGGTCCTCAAGCAGACAGTTCAGTAAGTCAATAACTTATCCTGGATGGAGCTGATGCAATTTGTCAGGCTGGTACAGCCAGTGGATACCGCAGAGAGGGTATTGGCAGAACTGGTTGCAGATTGGGTGAACACCCAGAGTGTGAAGGGAATGAATACCAGAATCCTCCAGCTACACCGGGCAAATATGCTAATCTCTTGAGTTTTCAACTGGTTTAACAGTTGAATGCCCCATGGGCGCACCATTTCAAATTTGACACATTGGGCATGAGCCATAAGAGGATTGAGCAGCAATGACATTTTCCTGATAATCCCCAGCCCAGGAAGCCAACCAAGGGTGAAATTGTCACCAAAATCCATCAGTACAATCTAATTTCATGCCAGGAACAGAGATGTCAAGAGGCATAAGTGGGGACAGTACAGTTTCTACTGCAGTATGCCATGCTTAATTACCTGAGTGTAACCATTCAGGAGTCATGGGATCAGTCCGATGAGAACCCACACACACAATTTAGATTTGCAGAAGAAATGTTTTCAAATAATGCCAATGCTGTAATACAGTAGCCGGGCATGCCGGTTGCCAGAATGGTTGCACATATGAGTTCTATCTGGTGCCGAAACAACTGACACAGTCATTGTGCAAGCCCTTTATTGAACATGTAAATTCTACTACCAATTGTACATCTTCATCGTACCATTGTTTTGACAAACCTCAGCGTCAGTGAGACATGATTGTTACAAACCAAGATGTGTCTGAAATAGGAGATAATCTTATAGTAACTGGTTCGATTATAAATATCCCTATCATATATCGTACACGAGATATGTAAGTCATATTCAATCCAACTATCTGTGCTAAGCCTAAAACTGACTGTAGAGAGGAGCTTGTGCTGGGTAGCTGCTGGTTGGAACGGATTGATTGGGAAGATATCTCATCTGCATTTTGGTGACCGATCTAACAACCAGTTAGTTTGCCCTGATGATGAGAAAGTGCCTCGAAAGTGATGAGTGAAGCAATCTGAATGCACAGATTACATTTTTTTCATTACTTTTGATTCTTGTTGTGTTATCCTGTTGGTTTGCAATATACTATCCACCCCACGCATTTCACTCCAATTACCTCTTTATACCGCTTCAACTTGGTTGGATTATGTAGTCATTCTGATCAGGCATCTGGGGGTCAATTGGTTTGTCAACATAAGTATCTTCAGATGCTACTGCATGCGGTGCATCATCTATGGGTGCATCACTTGATGACTGGTCATTGATTACTAGTCAGGTGCAGCTAATGTAGTACATGCATCAAAGCTTGGGGTGATTGCAGCCTTCAAGTGCTAGAACTTTATTGGGTAACAGTTCTTCCTTCATTGATCAGGTTGATGTTGGTTATTTCATTCATCCAGTTGGATTTCATTGCATAATTACTTGTTGCACCTGAAGCATATCACATGTTACTAGCTATTGTTGACAATATTTGAGGAATGGTCAATATTCTGATTAATTTCAATGATGCTTTAGGGGGTGATAGTTATTTGCCAGATTAGAGCCTCAGGGATACTTGTTTGAAAGTGAGCTAGCTCAGGTCAGTGTATCACTTTAACAGCTGTATCACACCCAACTCAATGTAAGGAAGGGGTAAAACAAAGCTGCTTTATATTCTGATTTCTGCATAAACTACGATATATCTACGAAATGACATACAATAATTCTCCGTATTAGCTACACATCAGCATTGGCCGAGAAGTGAAGGTATCTTTTGTCACTCCATTAAACTTTTAATACTGTTCATCAGGTGCTGCTACTGCAGTGATCACAATTGGCCAAATCATATACGACATCTTTATGGCATTGTTTTTTTTATATCTATACTCATGCCTGGAGCAGTGGATAATCAGAATTCATTGCCTTGATGCAATGAATGGGAAAGTATTCTACTGAACAGTCTTCTCATTCAGGGATCATCCAGAACTGATTAGCTTACAACATGCGTGATTAAATAATGATTTTCACCCGGAAGGTGGATCAAGCAGAGATGACAAAGCTTACACAAGATGCTCATCATGAAGCAAGCGTTGTTGCCGCCTGAGTCACTAGTCTCCTATTGAATGAGCTTGCAGGTCATCAAGGCACATTGTATGTCACAATGTAGCTTGCATGCAAACCTTGAAATATGTTGTAGTTTGTTTTCTGCAGATTGCAAATCACATCACTCATATGAATTTCACAGTCATAAATGGGAAATCAGTCAGATTCTATCCAAGCTCATATGATACCGATTTGAGCATGTAACAGCAAAACACAGATTGTGAGCAATAAATATTTCTATTCCAAAGCTGAGATTCTTTCATCAAAAGTGCAGTAAAATACCAAAGATTGTGACCATATCAAGGGATATGAGTTGCTTTTATGTTGCAGAATATCACTGACACCTTGAATATATGCAACTGTACTCTGGTTTATGCTATATCACAAATTGAATTTATATAGGTTAACCACCTCCTCGTGCTCATAGGATACTGATGATCAGATCTCTGCAGATGACAACCAATATGGCTCCAACTGCAGGGCTGCTTGGCAGCCAACAATCCCCCAGATGACAATTTGGGATTAATAGATAGTATTGTTTGAAATATAGTATTCAATAAGTCTTAATTGGGGCAACTCACAAATCAGTTTCATCTACCACTGGCAAATTTTTGCCTGCCTTTATGTCAAATATTTCCTGGTGCTGGCTATTTCTGTTGCCTTCCCAAAGTATGATAATATCACATTGACAACCAAGCTCGGGTAAAATGCAAGGATTGTTGGGTAATTGGGCACAGTAGCTAGGATTTGAATTTCCACATGGTGGTTATCATGGACCTCAAATTGTCCAACCCCTGTCGTAACAGGCCATGGGCTGTCATCTCCAGGTGCACCTTGAGTGCCTCCAGCATTGCATGACAACAATCCAGTCAGTTGGTTGACATCTTTATCTTCTATTCCACCAGAACATCATTCCCATCAACCATTGAAATCTATTATAAGACACTTAATAATGTGATTTTATCTGGCAGTGGAACTGCACAGATCACATGATACAGAGAGTGCAGATCTAACGTCAATACCTGAGCTTTCTGATCTCAAAGATGACACCATTGATGGACATTATAATCGATTGGACTTGTGTGGTACTGAAGGCGAAGCCCTACTCTGCCGAAAGCAAAATGAATTCTTCATGAAGTAATTTGCAAAAAGGATGGGGCAGCCCAACTTCAGTATATTCAACCAGTAGAAGAGAGTATGAGGTGCTAGGTCTCTGGACAACAAGAATCAGGGCATCGTTTGAGGACTGAACTGATTGAAACAACTTCAAGATGGGCCCCAGCACTGGGAGACACCAGATGCAATTATTTTGCCAACTTTCAAGAAATAGTTGCTTGGGGAAAATGATGCCAATGCTTAACAGATTTGGCAATGGTGGATCGAGATGTCATTGAAGTGATGTGCATGTGAGAATTGGGAGGTGAGACAGAATGCAAAATGAGGCATCAAGTGACAAGGGATACATTCAGGAAAGTGTGTGGATCTACATGCCACAGGACATCTCTCAGGGTTGCCACATGTAACATTCACAGTTGCGATTCACTGGGTGCTGAATGCTGAGAATGACTGTACATTCCACATGCAACCCAAAGCCTTGTATTCAGATTTGAAGAACAAGGAGGAGCCTATTGTAGTGATTCAAGAAACATGGTGAGCTGAAAGAGCTATACTGTCTGACTGGCACATATAAATGCTACTTGAAGCAGATAGCGTTCAACGAAGAGTCAGTTGAATCTTTCACACTGAGGTAAATGAGCAATGAGCCCATATATCGTTAGATTCTGTGAAACAGTTATCTTTCTAATATCTTCAAGTTGAAACTGGGACACAATTTGAAACTATGGTTAGTAGAAATAAAGACAGTTACAGGAAAGAAAAATGCAGTGCACATAAGTAGACCAGCCAATGCAATTCCTCCTAGGCTTGTTACAGTTAGATATTCCCCTCTGGACATCAAGATCCTTGGACTTGGATGGATCTGAAAAGAATGAAACAGTGTAGGATAAGCAGGTTGGTGGGCAAGAGAATGGTGGAAGTAATAATGTAAGTTCTGATTGAGAGAAGAAAATTGATCATGCTGCACACATATTTGTTAGTTCCAAATACTTGTAAGTGAAATCCCTAACATTAGTATGAATTTCAGAAGCACAGGAGTGCCTATCAGGACAACATCCCATGAAGTATTTCAAGGAGATCTTCGATAATCAAAAGAAAACCTTGTATTCTTGATGGGAGGATTAAAAGGATGTGGATGCTGAGACGTTTGACCATTCAGATAATGGAAGTTGAGTATTGAGCAGAGTGCTGAACATAATAGACAAAAAATCTGAACATGAGTATTGGGATGTAGCACATCAGCAAAATGGATTGTTGTCACTTGGAGCCTCAGGTAGTGTCTGGGAGTTGTTGGACCAGAATCCCAGGGTGGGCAAATCCCAGCGTTAACTGGATTGTTGCAGTGGCCTTCAGGTGCACCTGGCAGTACCGGCAAAGAATCGGCATGGATATAGAAGGTATTGTGACAACCAGCGGACCACGTCGGAGGGCTAACGACAATGCTTGGAGCAGCGGGGAGCGCTAACGATAAGCCTGGTAGCGCAGCAAACAAGCATACGAGCACCAATGACAAGCCTGGGAGCACCGACAACTAGCCTGGGAGCGCCAACACCAAGCCTGGGGGCATGTCCAATCACAGTAGAGTATTCTGGGAAAAATATCATCTTCTTTGGGATTGCTGCTGGTGCACCTGGAAATCACAGATACAACTTATTGTTCAACAATTTTTAACAGTAATGTATTCAGTTTGTATTCTCATCTATGTATCTATCTACATAGCTACCAATCAACACACAGTATACCTCGACTAGCTGCAGGGGGTGCTTCGGAGCAATTCGAGGTGCAGCTGAAGATGACCATCCGGTGAACTGAGAGATATACCCCAAGGCCATCCCCAAGTGTGTTAGGTGATGCACTTGGAGGCAGGGAGGTAGTGAACTCACAGATGCACTCAGATAATGTGATCGAACGACTATGGAGTTACAGTTGGAGGACATGATTGAGACAGGTTGAAGATGCATATGTAGGCCACGATCATACAATCTTAGTAACCGTAATCATACCAGTTTGGAGATACAGTTGGTTGCCATGATACAGTAAAGTTAGAGATACACTCAGAGGCTGTGATCAAGCGAGTGTGGAGTTGCACTTGGAAACCAAGGTTGAGTAAACTCAGAGACGCATTTGGAGGCCGGAATTGAGCGAGGTTGGACATGCACATTGAGACCGTGTTTGTGTGACCTTGGAGGCCCTAACCGAGCCTGTTTGGAGATACACTTGGGGGCGGCGATAAAGAGCGCTCAGAGATGCATGCGGAGGCAATGATCAAGCTAGCTTGGAGATGCACCTCCAGGCTATGATCAGTGAAGATTGAAGCAGTACGTGAACGTGATTGAACTGGAGGCAGTCCATAAGAGGCGTGCTGGGTGGTGAGAGTCAATTCGTCTGTTAGATAACTTGCAACTGTGGGAATGTTACAATGTGACTTTACTGTTGTAGCTCAGAATGAGAGCTGGCCAGTGGCGGTCGATCTGCAGGGAGGCACACCAGAAGCTAAAGCTACAATCAGGGGTCAACTTGCAATTGTGAGAATGAAGTGACCACAGACAATCTTGGCGATGTGCTGTACTTGGAGTAGACTTTACACGATAGATGCTGCACTTGGTCTATGCTCCACTTGGTCTATGCTGCACACGGTGTAATTCTCAACTTGGTGTTCGATTGTGCTCTTGGTATTTTGTGATTGCAAGTGATGACATCTTTATGTGTTGTGCGATAATGAAAGAGATTGTTGTATGATGGCGGGAACTCGAGTAGTCGAGTGTGTGTGGACGTATGCAAAGGTGTGCCAATTGTGTTGTGTAATGAGTGATGTCGCATTGACATACGGTCAATCGATGACTATTGGTGCTACCTACACAAGAGGCAAGTTCCATGATTGTCCTTGGCATAGTGCTATCCATACTCCCAATCGGCTCAACACTCCCCATGGATGGCTATCACGTCCGTTTCAAACACAAAACACTTAACAAAGGAGAAGACGGGCCAATCAAACATTGCAGATATGCTCGAAACAAATGTGCTCATTCAATTTGTTTTCAGCCGGCATTCCCGATGCCATTTCAAGTGCCAATTCCGGTATCATTTACATGACCATCGCCAACGCCATTTCCGAGACCATTCCCAATTCCATTCCCGAAAGCATTTCGGAGTCCAATCCCGCTCATTCCCATTGCAGCACACTGCTTCAAGAACGCGCGCCTCGGCAGCGGCTTTGTGAAGCAGCTGGCGAGCATCTCCGCAGTCGGTACGTAGCTGAAGTCAATATCTCCATGTCTAGCGATATCTGCTGCAAGATAGTACTCGGTTGCAATGTGTGCAACTGCAGTTCCATTGTGGATTCTGTTCTTGATGCTCGCGATTAGTGTATGTGAATCGGAGAACATGTGAGGAATAATCAGGATGCTGAGCTGGTTCAAGAGATGTGAGATCGGTGTGAGTCTCATGCAGCCTACTCTGAAGGCATAGTATTCAGCATCATTCATGGACTGGACAGTCGACTTCTGTTTTCTCAATCTCCAGTTGACTGCTCCTCCGAAAGTGACCACCAGGCCACTTGTCAATTTATAGTCATCCAGGCATCCAGCATAGTCCGAATTGACATTACATCTAAGTGCGCCATCTCCTCCTCCTCCTCCTACTCCTCCGAGTGCTCCTCCGAAATACAAACTCCAGTCCATCGTGCCATTGAGGTACCGAAACAAGCGCTTGAGGGCTACCATATGCTCATTTCTCGGGTCCTGATTGTACCGGCTGAGAACTCCGATGGCATATGCCATATCGGGCCAAGTGGCAGTCATCGCCTACATACAGCTTCCGATCATCGATTGGTATATGGTCGGATCGCAGGCTTCTTTGTCGGGCTTCCTCATGTGAAGCTTCATCACCATTAGCGTGGCAACTGGTCTGGACTGAGCTATTCTGAACTTTGCCGAGATCGTCCAAATGTAGCTATGCTAATGGATGTCGCTTGTGTGATGCTCCCGATTGTGTTCGATGTTCATGCTGAGAGAGAAGGAGACACTCCCGAGATCATCCATCCGGAACCTCTTCTTCATCTGATCCTTGATCTGCCCAATCAAGCCCTGGATTGCAATGGCGAGGAGATCATCGACGTACAGAACCACTGCTGCAACGCCTATGCCTTGATTGTTATCAGGGAGCACGAACGGTCCTCTGTAGACGCTTGATGCCACAAACTCAATCTCAATCACGAAGTTCTTGAAAGTGCGGTACCAAATGTGTGAAGACTGCATTAGGGCATAAGAGACTTGCTCAAGTGGAGTACCATGTTCTGCGACGTCTTTGATCTTGGATTTTTGTATCAGCTCCCAGTTTGGAGCAAAAGAAATTATCCCTGTGGTGGATGCATATAGATCTCGTCTTCCAAGTGAACTCCCAAGAAAGCCGTGCATCCGTCCATATGATGGATCTTGAGAGCGTACTTGGCAGCGATCGCCAGTGCCAGTTCAATGTCGCCCAACCGAGCGGTTGCTGCACACACAGCCTGGTAGTCGATGCTTTCGATTTGGTGATTTCCTACACAGACTAGGCTGGCGTTGAACCGCTGCACATTGCCTGCTGCATTGTGCTTGATCTTGTATACCCAGTGACTTGGCATTGCCTTTCTCCTTTCCAGAAGCTCCACGAAATCCTCAAAGACTTGATGCTGACCAATTGCATCTAACTCTTCATTCATCGCCATATCCCATATCTGAGTGAGTGGAGACTCGGTTGCTGGTTTGAAAAATTTTGGATCGTCAATCCTATCCGCGTGATCGTCGGAGATTGCAGCTACGCCATATATGGGAAAGATATCATCGAATTCCGCATCTTCGAGAGCCAATTGCGCAGACCCAGCCAACATATCCTTCCTAGCATGGTCGCAGTGACTACGTTTGGCCAGCAGCTCCCATGCATCACCAGTCGACGTCTCAAGGCCAGCCAGTTCTCGTGACTCCATCTTTGCCTCCGTAGGCTGTGGAGGTGGATCATCATCCAATGACTCCTCCATTTGACATGCAGTTGGTTGCTTCTCCATCGGTCTGGGTTGCACGATGACATTTCTGTTGGAGTGCTTGGTCAGGATCGTATCATCTGCAGCATTTGGTGCTGTGTACCGCTTCGCTTCTCTGAATACCACTTCTCTGGAGTGGTGGAGCGTCTTGGCCAATTGGTCATACAGGAAGCACTGTTTACATCAGCAAAAACTAAATTTCCTTCATTCAATTTATTTAGTTCATTGTACCCACAAACTCAAAAAAAATGAAATCAAGGTTTCCCAGAAATATGGGAATGCTTTATATTTCCAGAGTATTCTTTGAGTCGTCGCGAAGCTGTTTTCATGCGGTACAACGAGTGAAACCACTATTGCAAATGAGACAATGAGCACATGACGAACAGTTCACACTGCCTGTCGCAATATCACAATTGATCTCTCGGCATACTCCTACATTGCCCAATTCCTTTTATACTTGCGATGATGATAGTACTGGCTCCACACATTTAATGAAGTGTGTAGTTCTCGTTTTCAACGACCCTCATGGCTTCATTTGACCAATGATAGTTATCATGCAGAAGTGGTTCACAATATTTAATTTGTTGATACAAGATCGTCAGTACCTTGCTGTTGAACCGTTGCAGGAGGGTTATGCATCATCGTGATTATGATTTCATGCATTTGAGAACAGACTTCAGTAAACCATCAGTGATATTAAATTTACTAGTATTATGATTTATCAACGAAACCTAGAATCAAATAGCACACAAAGGAAATCCTAAATCGGATCACTGACACCATTCCTAATCACCAAGTGACATTGCACCCACTACAATCGTACTTCCATCGACTAATCCCATATTCTCGACGCTGGTGATGTTGGTCATGCTGGTCATGTCATTGGTCTTGCTGTTGCTGTTATTGCAGGGGACGGGCTTGCTGCTGATGGTGATGGCAGACCCACCAATAGGCAGAACAGCTGAGAATTGCATGCTCGCTTCAGTAGCAGCAACAAAGCTGCTGAGTCAAATAAATATACTTTCGGGCTGCTCTATCAGCTTCTCCGGGACATATAAAAGGAAGTCCTTATCGAAGCTGCCCTGATCGTTGTGATGTTGTGCCATGGCTGGGTCCATACCAGTTGAGTGGATGCTTCGGTGAATCATGCTGCAGATATTGTCTATCAGTTTGGCTTGAACCTCTGGCGAGGAAGAACAAAAATCAGCATTGTGACGATGAAACACAGCTGTGCATGCTTTATTAACCACATGATTAATGTTGCTTGTATTGCACTCACGTTGTGCTCCACCTCCTGGACCAAACACTGGCGGGACCCTGAACTCGCCCGTGTTCCAGACCGCCTGACACTGGTGGATGGCCGTCACTGTGAGGGCAATGAATGTCGGGTTGATTTTATAAATCACTGATTTATCTTTCATTCCCATATGTCGTATGCCATAGAAGTATGTCCGGTGAATACGATCCACAATTTCAGTCGCTGCAAATAGAAACTTGCACCCCTGAATTGATCGCCAAGGCAACGGTTAAACAAGAAGGGAACTTTGAACTAACCTCATGAACGTTTGTGGGGCATGTAAACCTGTCTCTGTCCAATAACCAGGCTACCATTCTCAGGATCCCTGTAGGCGACTGTGTTCGAGATCCGTACATAAAGTCGATCGAGGTCATGCGGCGGGATTCCATTCCTCCGTGGGAGCAGATAAACTTTGCGAGAGCCTGACGCACAACCTCAGCGATGAAAACAATCGTTGAGATGATGCATTTACCACTGAAATGTAGGCACATGGAGGGTCTGAGTTTCGCTGGGCTGGATCAATCCTGTCCATTTCCTCATACCGCCAAATATGATTCTGGGCGGTCTTCACCGCATTCGTGGCAAAGGGATTGGCAAACATCCCATAATTGATAGCTATAGGCTTCACGCCTGACATGACCATCGCGGGAATGCCTGAAAGGGTTGTCTGGGCGTTGTGTTCTGCACTGACCAGGAGGCCTGTCATGTCGTCAACACAGGGCTCATATCGCCAGAGATTTCCAGCTTTCCATGAATCCAATTGCTCACTGGCTTTGTTTGAATCATTCCGGTAGTACATATATACGTCAGCTGGCAGATTCAATCTTTCAAGCGCTGAATTGGATACCTTCGGGGATGCCAGCGGCGCATGCTGGCATTCATCCGCCTGCAATGAGACAATATTCACCTCCCGACGCTAAGGATGTACGGGTTGCGCCAACATGGGAGTCAATTGAGTTGCTGTGACTCGTTTTGCAAGCAATGACGTGAGGGGATCATTTGATGGCCGCTTGGACATTGCTTTCTGGATGGTCGCTGAAGAGGCTCATCATGGGATTCTGAATTGTCACTTCAAGGATGATTATAATTATCGGGTATTGTGCTGAGAGCGTCATCCACAACCTCGTCATAGGGGAATCGTCTGCTTCTGCTTCTGCTGGAAGGAAAACGAGGAGAAGGAGAAGTGTGGCGCCTTCTTGTCATGATTTGAAAAGTCGGTGAGTGATAAGTAGGAAAAAAATAAAGCAGTGACTAAAGGAAATCTGAATGAACGTATATTAGATGAATCAAAACTTTGCGTGAAGGACAGAAAGCGTTGATACGATTGAAAGCATCATCGTGATGTGTCTCTTTATCCTGTCGATGATTCCAAGATCTTGGCTTGTCCCACCACCCACACTTCCAACTCCTTGGATGGACGGGAACTCGGAACTAAGAATGGTAGCTGACAAACATGCAGCAGGTTTGTTGATTGGCTTCCTTTGATGAAACTCATTATCGCAATGATCTGAACAGCATTCGCATTTCACTAAACATTTGGGCTAACATCTGCTGGGTAAAGATACTGAACTACCAATTACATGATAGCCATAAACCGACTCCTATTGCTGCCACTATGCCTTTCCCAAACACAAACATCTCAAACATTATTCCCCACATCGTGAACTCCCAACACAGCCCCTCATGCATGAATATGAATGATGTAATAATAAAATAAACAAAACACCAAAAAGTGACCCAAAACATCACCAAAAAACTCCAAATTATCACCCATCCGTCCACCCTCCAAAGCGCCAGAACCATACCCACCCATGATGGAAATCCATGAACAACTGTCCAGCCAGTGCATTCCATCCTCACAATGACAAATTTGCTGCTGGGCTGCTTCTGGTACGCATCCGATTGGCCAAAGAGCCTGTGCTGGGAGGATTCACAAGGTGATCGTGCTCATATAGCCAAGCCACATCCTCCCCAGGGACAAGGCTTTGCTCGTAATGGGCAAAGAGACCAAGAGCACAGTTTCGGATGACTTCAAGGTATTGCTGCTGTCTGATAATCATCTTTTGAAACTTGCTTTCAGTCTGTTGGAAGCCTGTGATTGTTATCGGGAAGCTTCTTGGATTTGGGCGCCTTGTCTCACCATCATCATCCGATTCCTCCCTGATATTTGAGATCATATCCTCAGTAGGAGGTGGAAGGATGTCAGCAAGAGGAAGTTAGCTGCGGCCACCATGCATTGCTGTCTGGGCACCAGATGTACCATCAGCTTGTTGGCCACGATGCAGGAGGCAATAAAGCTTTGGGTTGTTCAATTTCATCACCACATTTACCCATCCGGCACCAGTATTGTTATCGGAGATTGGGTTATCATTACGGGCGAAAGAGCCACCATCTTCATTGGGCTCTGGCCAGCAGCCCCAAAGCTCACGGATTTTCTGACTGGGGTCTGGCAGACCGGCAATTGCAGCATTCATGATTGGCAAAATGGTTGTATCAACGAATGATGTAACTATCCGATGTATTGATTCATCATCCCCAGGCCACTGCCATGAGAATAGCTGAGTACTGTTTTCACCCACCCTCTTCCCAGCAATGTGGGGATCCACATAGGAAATGGTAAAGTGAAAGGACTCAACAAGGGAATCGGTCATGGAGTCGTAACTCACCTTTAATAGTGAGAACCTGTGACCCGAGGTTACTTCCTCGTCATCTCCTGTATCTACACATCATCAGGGCGCACAGCAGATACCTCGGCGAGATGAAATTCATACCATCATGCATGAGTTTCTTCTTTTTAGTCGGGGTTTCGTCGAGCATAATCTCCCTTCAGTGAAGGCCAACCACCGCGAACCCGAACCGTGCTGCCTTGAGTTTCTGACAATAGAGCTTAGTCTGGTCTGTGATGTACCGATTCCGAAGCAGCGTTGTAGATGCCTGATCACTCATTCGAGTGCTGAAATGATCAATTAGGAGATCGTACTGCTTGGGGCCACCGCCTTGCTTGTTGATGATGTTCATGGACTGGGCAATGTCCCAGACATGCTCCCTCACTTTATTATCTATCCGTTGAGTTGTCAAGCCACCTGTATCCTGCCAAATCCCCATGGTTTCTGCTGCCCATTGGCTGACTCCAACACCAACGATCTCGGCCCAGTTTCCACCTTGTAAAGTTGGCATCTGAATTGTATTAGCATCTGTGACGACTGATTTCGGCAACCAGCAGGCATCACATCTAGTGTTAGGTGGTTAACAGTGGACAATGTTGGTTGGTAGATATCGAATGCTTGTTACTCAATACAAACGTCGGGAGTGTTGACTATATTGTCAAGGGTGATGCTATGTGGTAGCAGAGGTGAGGAGGGTGCGTGGAAGGTTCTGGAGGTTATAAGTAATGTGGGCAGGTAGTGCAAATATACATATGCGCTTGGAGGGTTTTCTTGATCAGGTGACATCATCTTGGCTTCAATTCAGCTAGGAAACAATTTGCTTAGCATCATCTAAGCGCCCTGATTCGTTGACTGCACACTTAAGTTCATCACAAAGACAACTAAAAGTATGTTCTGCAGTCATATCTCACTCATTCAACCTTGCTCCAGTTCTTGTACACTGCGATGACGTCGCTGGGTCGGTATCTAAGGAGAATGCATGGTTCATGCAATGTACGAACATAACAAAATGTGACAACCATAAATCAGGAAATGTGCATAGGAGTATCTCGTGAGAGTGCAAAACAATCGCTGTGACGAGCTGAATGCAGATGCGGTATGCTTTTCGAGATCCAAGGGATGTTGAAATTGGGTGAGTGATTAAACAGTTTGCAAACGTGTGAAGGAGGATGAGAGAAATACTACGAGACTGGTAGGACCCCGTTGTGGAAAAAGTACATTCAGGTGCGGCTTTTTCCGAGGACCAGCCAGCTTGCAATGGTATGAGTAGCTAGAAGACCATCGAGACACTTCTTAACCTTGTCGCGACATTTCATTTTGCTAAAGAAACATGGATCTTTGTCCACAGTGTCTTTACTGCTCGAGGACGTACTGCTACATCGGCACTCACATCACTTAACTCAGTCGCGACTGCAAATCCAGGATGGTATACCTATCAGCTGAACAACTGCCACATGTTGTTTTTGCGATGGAGCACGATAGTATTCTACTGCTATTCATTGATGAACCGCATCCAGTCACTTGCCTTCACCCTTCCGACGATGATTCCAGCGATACAGAAGTAGACAGTCAGGTTGCATGTATCCATCCAGAACAACCTCCAGTTCGGATGCATATTGAGGGTACTCCCCACTTGGACAACAGTCTAGCTGGCAAGCCTATTAGTGATGAATATTATGATATCTTCGATGCTGAAATGGATCAATGGTCACCATTTTCTTGCGAGGAGGAGTCTCAATTTGCCCACTGGTACGTCAAGCACAACTTGAGCAGAGCTGCTATCAACGAGCTTTTCAGGAACCCTACAATGGCTGCCGTCAGCAACTTCACTTCGTCCCACACTTTATTCAAAAGGTGGTATGAAATGTCATATGCTGTTGACAACAACTGTGGGAAATCCGGCAAAGTGCATTACAATCGCTTGTCCGATCCAAACAAGCTTCGCAACAACGATTTCACACATTGCTTTTAACGCAATCCTGTTGACTGCATTAAGTTCCTCATGCAACAGCCTCTGTTCAGGGGACATATGTTGTATGCTCAAGCAAAGGAATTCGATGATGGTGATGCAATGTATCTATTCACGGGGGAAATCAAGCGACTGGTGGTGGAATGAACAGGTATGTTAGCTGAATTTCATCATAGCTACAATGATATTGACCGCTTCAATAGCTACTGTGACATATTGGACCATGTTCACACTGATGAGGCTGTTGGGTATGGGAAATGTTAATCTCTCTCACCACAAGCTCATAACATATACTGATGAACCACTCAACTTGTGGAACTACTCTGAGTCATGTGTTGCCCCAATAGCTGGAGGGAAACCATTGAGCAATGGCCAACTGTTACACTGGTTATACAATATAGCAATATTTGATAGGTCTGATCAGTAGACAATCAAAACCACTGCTGTCTGGGCAATTATGACAAATGGCAGAATCGGATTCAAGCTCCGAATCACAAGAATTATAAGATTCCATTCATTCATTCATTGGTGTTAGCAGACGAGACAGCTGTTGGCAGGTGAGATTGAATACCCAGAGAATAATTCACTGATGGAAAGGCACAGTGTGAACGCATTTTAGACAGTGAGAAAGAGTATGACACATGCCAAACAAGCTGAAGACAACAATGCTGAACAGGATGTGGTGGACCACATTATAGAAATTGCTGATCCTTGGTCTGACAGATGGTGGATTGAATCAAACTTCATGAATTGGCAATGAGTGTGTCAGATTCTGGTGGTGATTCCAACCCATGTTGATTTTGAATGGACTGAGTAAGAGCCGGTTAAACTGAAGATGTTAGTAGAAAGATTCACTCCTGGAGGTGCTGCAGGAGTAAGGAGGGTACATAGATGGCACGTAGCATATATCTCAATAGTGTTGGGAGACAATACGGATCTTAACAACATGTCTGAACAAAGGTATAATGAATAGCCACTTAACAGTGTATGGATTTCAGAATTGTCTGACGGGTGAGAGACAAAGTGCTACTGATGATAGTCAATCAATCAGTAAATTATCCCAAATGTGATGAAGACAACGAATCATGTGAGGTGCTCTTTCCCAATGTGGAATGTAACCAGAATACATTGCCTGGTACACCTCTGGCATAAAGGGAGTGGCAATTGTGTCTTCTACCTGGTGAGGTCCATCATTCAAAGTCACGGCTGACAATGCTTTTTGCCAATCAATTTGACACTTACTACATGTCCACTGAAATGGGCAATGATAAGTGCACAGAAATGCAGTTGAAATTTCAAGTTTTCCCAAATCCCTCTTTGTTTGTAATCTGACTGATTGTGGGGTAGACAGACCTATATCATATAGTGGCATGCCATGCTGTAAGAATATGGAAGTTCTAGGGATTGAATATGTTGCATCAGGTATTGAATGAGAGGTACCAGGTAATTGCCTAGGTTATTTGGCTTGGCCAAAACTGAGAACCACATGCCTGCATACTGAATTTAGGTCCCAGTGGCCATTAAAACTAACTGAGAAAATTTCACCCATAATCTTAAGTGGCACATATGAGAGTCCTGCACTACCTGATGAGCTGACCAAACATCACAACCTCAATGATACACTGTATTCTAGAGTCTTATAACAACCATTCAAAGTGGACTGAAGAGTACAAAGACATCTTGCTGACAGATCGAGAGGAAATAGGATAAACATCTGCAGAGTGTTATCAAGGTACACCTCTTTTGGCATATAAAACAATACAATCTCATCAATTGATGCGATATAGTTAAATCGTTTCAAAGGTAAGACACTTTTGTGAAATAAATCAGTATTTTTTAAAGTTTAGTTCCATTTCATATTAGTTGATTATTTGTGATGAAGATGAGATAAAGTGGATAACAAACAAACATTTTGTAAACTGAAACATAGCCTCATTTGAATAATCAACGGTGTGATGAAATGCAAGTGCTCCAGTTAAATGGGGGACAGTATATTGAGATTGCTCTCATGAATTCATTCACTGAGTCAGATTCCAAAGTGCCATAAACTCAGTCTTCTGGCACCATTTTGAAGGTGCAGACTCTCCTCATCTCCTACTGTATGGTAAGTGTGATATTGTGATACCCAAATCAGTGCATAGGATAAGATGTATGCATCAATGGCATATTTCAAGTTGACTACCAATGGCAATGGCACATTGGGGGATATATTAGTGGCAAATTTCAGATACAGTGGAAATATCGGGAGGGTTTTGAATTAGTTGATAACAGTATATGTTAGGTGTACTGGACACTGGTGTCAGATAAGAATTATAACATCAAATTAATCTGGAAGGTGGAACTTATTGCTGACTATTGGAATGGAGAATTTCTGTCACTTTTCGACTGTTTATTGGATAGATCTGGCACACCATGTCCCAATTATGCTGGGATATAAGAATGTGTTGCCACTATTGAGTTCAAGTGTCATATTCTGACATATGGCTTGCAGATATCTTGTTCACCTGAACAATGAGAGGCTAAGTATATCCAGGCTGATAGTTGAAGTGCAGGAACACATTTGAAAAGTCAAATTTTGTCACTGGTAAACTACAATAAGCCATATCGCTTAATTTAATCTCCCACAATACCGACAACACCCAATAACCTCAAATAACACTAATCACATCAGCAACAACTCTAGTTTCCGTCAGAAACACCCAGGTATTCCAGACGGCTCTGACAGCTCTGACGGAACCTCATACCCACTGATGGAGAATTACACGCTTCCCGTTGCCCAGGCGACCGGTCCCAACTCGCATTGCATACATACCTCTCCCAGAGTTCACTGGAGTGATGTAGTGGCCTTCAGATGCACCTGGGAGCACCTGGGAGCACATTGAATCACTGTAGAGCAGTCTGGGAAAAACATCTTCTTTGGGAATGCTGCTGGTGAGCCTGGAAATCATAGCTACTACGTATCGTTCAATGATTTTCAAAACTTATGCATTCAGTTCGTATTCTCATCTATGTATCTATGTATCAATAGAGCTACCAATCTACAGACGGTATATCTGGACTGGCAGCACGCGGTGATTCAGAGTAATTCGAGGTGCGACGGATGATGACTATCCAGTGAACTCAGAGATACACTCAGCGGCCGTGATCGAGCGAGTTTGGAGCTGCAATTGGAGACCGAGATTGAGTGAACTCAGAGCTGCACTGGGAGGTTGTGATCGAGCGGGTATGGACATGCACTTGGAGGCCGAGATCGAGGGAACTCAGAGATGCACTCCGAGCTGTGATCGAATGAGTATAGAGATGCACTTGCAGCAGGCTATGATCGAGGGAGATTAGAGGAGTACATGGAGGCGGTCGATCTAGAGGCGGTCGATGGGAGGCGCGCCAGCTGCTGAGACTCTATTGATCGGTTAGTTAACTCGAAACCGTGGGAATGTGATGAGGCGACTGTACCTTTGAAGCTCTTATGAAATCGTGAGAATGAAGGGACGACAGACAATCTTGGGTGTATGCTGTACTCGGTGTATGCTGCACTCGGCGTATGCTGCACTCAGTGTTAACTCATCATGATGGCATGGAGAGATAGAGAGGGATGACTTAACATTGTGTTCTTGCAATGATGGTAGAGTTGTGGACGAGAGAGAGAGAGATGGGGGATGAAGATGAGCACGACATGGAGGATATGAGCGGACCTGAGACATCAGGGGTACGACTTGCCTGATTGGGTTTAGAAGTCCTCGTATTGTTGTTATTACCCGCCGGATCGGTACTCGTACCTGCCGCGTTGGGGATGGTAAATTGACTCGCACATGAAATTCTCTTAAGTCCCAGTTTCTCATGATGATTTCGCCCATCTCCTCTGATCTCTCTCTTTCTTGTGCTCAACTCTACCATCACCTAAGAACACGAAGTTAAGTCATCCATCGCAATCTCTCCATGCCACGATCATGACTTAACACCTTGTACAGCATACATCAAGTGCAGCATCATTCCAGGATCGACAGTCTCCCGATCCCAGCCAGTTTCCCATCTCTCGGCGGATGTTCTTGTACTCAACTCTCTACATTCCCAAAATTACAGGATAACCAATAAATAGAGTCTCAGCTGCCGTCACACCTCCTTCCAAATCGACTGCTTCGAAGTAATCCTCCTATCTCGCTCGATCATACCCTGCAAGTGCATCTCCAACCTTGCACAATCACGGCCTCGCAGTGCATCTCTGAGTTCACTCAATCTCGGTCCCCAAGTGCATCCCTGGGTTCACTCGAACCTGGCCTCCATGTACATCTCTGAGTTCACTCGATCTTGGCCTCCAAGTACATCTCCCAATTCGTTCGATCACGGCCTCCAAGTACATCGTCAATGAGCCACGCTGGGTGTACGGAGATACAAGGGTAACGGAGGTGGACTGAGCGACAGGGAGTACATCCGCAAGAGACCCCAGGGTAGATAGACATCATCTCATTTTCATCTCATCTTATCCTACAACGAAAACACACACTCTATCTTTCACAACTTTCGGTCTCACTCGCTCTTTTGGAGATGTCGTGGATCCACGCAATTGCGTGGATTCTCATGGCCGGGTAGTCTCATTTCTTCTCATCTTCTTCGTAGGCTCCTCGAGCGAGAATCTCCGATTATGCTCGAGTACCATCCGTGGCCAGATTGACTGTATGTATATATATAGAGATACTCCAATAATGCATGCCATATTATGAGGTAGCGAATCTTGAGACTGTAACAAAGACAAATATAATAGACAAAATGCCTTGTGCTGATGGAACACTGCATGTGGCTTCCGGACCAATTTACATTTTGCTGATGTACCGAATGAACTCATTCCAACATATGGTCACATATGGCCACAACGCCACAGTGATCAGTTATAATAGGATACCAACAGAGCAAGAAGAAATGGCGAAACTGCGATTGGAGGGTGACATGTAACACACTGTGTTGGATTGGCACCGGGGGCGGTGTAGTCCGCCAGCAGCGTGTCTCTGACGGCGCAGACGGAGGGCGTCCACTCTGACGGAGCCATTCTGCCCAGATGGACATAATTTTTGCTGATGCACAACCGAGCTATTTCTCATAGCTCCCATCAATATGCTAAAACCTTTGCAGTAGGACATCTGTAGTACTTGTGCAGCATACCTCTATTTCACTACTTGTATCCCTGCAAAGTACAGGTGTTTATGGTGTATATGATATATTCTTTACTTGATGAAATACCCTGCAATGTGCAACTCTTACATGTTATAATACTTTTAATATTGCAATTCTGACATGTTTGGTTTTGTAATTTTCACATCCACTGACAACTTTCACATAGTTGCTCTCAGAACAATAACACACTCACTCTGACAGTGCGGACATCTCGCTCTTATAACTCCATCATCCTCACTCCCATCATTCTGTCATGCTCACTCAATCACATCTGACATGCTGAATGTTGAACCTCTGACAAAGTCTGTCTCTGGACTCGGTCATGCTCAATCTCACAACTCTGTCATTCTCACTCCTCCAACTGTGACATGGTCACATTTCCAACTGTGATATTGTCTTTGTCGCAATTCCACAATGCTTGCTATTGCAACTCTTCAATGCTCCCTGTCACGACTCTGTCATGTTTGCTCTCACTAGTCTGACACGCTCACTTTTGGAACTCAATTATGTTCACACGTTCAACATGATAGCTGGCTGTTCATGCTGGCTGGGAGCTTGGATTGAACAAGTAATGTGGAGTTGAATAGGGCAGATGTTATTCAAATGAGGCTTGCTGGGAGTGGGAATTAATCAAGTAAAGCAGAGTTGAACAGTGCAGTCATTGATCATCCAAAGCTGGCTGGTCTCAATCATGCAACCCAGGCACTGAGCTCAAATCAGTCAGGTGAAGTGCCATTGCAGTGGGATGATAATCAAGTGAAGCCGGCTGGGAGCTGGCAATGAAGGTAATAGAATGAAGCGAAGATGGAACGGCTATAGGGTTAATAGAGTAAAATAGACTGAAAGTTGGTGGGTAATAATTGAATGAAGCAGGCAGTCAATGATTGAACTAAGTAGACAGTTGAATATCATGCAATTAATGTGGGTGGATACTCGTAATCATTAATTGAGCGATGATGACAGGTACCGATTGTGCTGAGCAGCAAAACATCTGATAGTTATACATCAAGAGAAGCTTGCTGGTTGTGTTTGCACAAACATAAGTTGAAGGTGGTGAGCACAAAATGTGATGGTTGTGGGCAGGCAGGTAGGAGCTGATAGCTGTTGATCAAGGGAAGGTGGTGGTGATTGAGTAAAGTTGCAATGGAGCTTACAGCTGGTGATGACTTTGATTGAGCACAGAAGGGTAGCAGCTGTGGAGGGTAGCTGGTGATGATTGAGCGAAGCTAGATAGAGACTTAGGGCTGTTGCTCAAGTGATGATGTTAGTAATTGTGAAACAATGCCTAGGAGTCGGCAGCTGTTGATCAAGTTGAGATGCTGGTGTTTGAGAAATGTCAGCGAGGAGCTGGCGGCTGTTGATCAACTGAAGATGGTGGTGATTGAGTGAAGCTGAGTAGGAGCTTGCCGTTGTTGATTGAGCAAAGCTAGCTGGCTGTGATTGAGCAAAGCTTGAAAGGAGCTTGCAAATGAAAATATTGGTGATCATGTAAAGCTGGGTAGAAGCTGGCAGTTGCTGTTTGAGTTATACTGGGTGGCAATGATGGAGCAAAGCTAGGTAGGAGCCGGCATGCATGGATGGTGTATATTGAGTGAACCTGTACTGGAGCTTGTGGCGACTGACCAAACAAAGATGGTAGTGATCATGCAAAGCTGGATTACAGATGGAGGCTTCTGACCTGTGTTGGCAATGGATGGGTACCATCACTGTGTGGCCGGGTACGGGTCCAAACTGAATGGTTGCCAACTGGGCTGTCACGGATGTCCATACACCCGAACTGTCAACTCGGGTATGGTAGGATGGTACACTCCCAACCCATCTGAATTGGGCGGGTTGTCAGCAAGTCGCGAAGCGGGTCCATCTATAGATTCATGTAAGGCTCTTGTTTTTGCCGTTTTAAAATAGTATCTTATCGAAATTGTGTTTTCAACAACCAATAATATGTTTTTGCATGGTTCACAGTTTTTGATATCAATTGATTTGGAATTCCTGTTTTTCCTTTAATAGATTGTATTTTTGACTATCAAGGTGGTCAATAATACTGTGATGGGCGGGAAGATCCAAGCGATGCCTTGAATACCAACTATGAACGACCTAAAACTGTTGACGCTGGATTGACGCTCATTTTCAGGATGAGGCAGGGAGCATGTCACTTCTGTTTTTGCGTCTAAAGGGTGCAACTATCTCTTGAATGGATGTCTGCAACCAATCGGAAGATAAATTGCTCAAGAGGTAAAGCTAAAAATCGTTGACACTGCGTTGACCCTGATTCCCAGAATCGGGTGGTAACTGTATTGCTGTCTCCTTTGCCTACAAAAGCTGCCAATATGCTGGATATGCATAACAGTGACCAAATCAGTTTTCAATAACCATACTTACAAAACCACAAATCGTTGATGCTCCATTGACAGTCCTTTTAAGTTATTGTCCATTCAACATCTGCTGCCATCGTTAATCGTTTTCATCATAATTTGAACTGATTGGTTGTCTTACTGGCAGATGGAGACTTGGCCATGTGGCAAAGACGAGCGCAGTAATATTCTTGCACTGTTCGCTCTCAAACAACTAAAATTTATATATCTTGCCAAACGATTCATTGTGCCTGCTATACATCTGTTTATGAACTGATATTCACAAGCTACTGCTCACCATTCACCCCTAATATATCTCTAACTGAAACTCTCAGTCAAGGTATATAAAGAAGCTGGTGAAACATTGACTCATTCTGTGCTACTTTGTATTGAGTCTCTCATTTCTCCTCGTTTCCATTGCATTCACTGGCACAAACACCTGTTCATTCTGTGTCTTTGACTTCAGTGTTGACTGAATCAATCCGGGAACATTTGGTATGGCAGTCACATCCTGCTGCTCTGGGCATTCCGGATCCTCGATGCCATTGTCATGCTCCAAATCAGATTCAAAGTCTGCCACGCAATCGTCTTCGCTGTCATTTGGATTATCCAAGTCGCCATTCCAGTCAAGCCAATTTTCAGTATCTGATATGCTTGCAGGTGTGCTATCCTCATCACTTTCGACTGCATGATGGTTGATTCGTCGGATTCGGTGGTCATTTAATTGAAGAATTTTTCCTCCAGGGATGTTCTTTGTATACCCAGCTGGTGGCAAAGGAGATCATTCTGACAATTTCAATGCAGCTGCACCATCAGGGTGAAGGAGTGACCAGGACGCTTTGACGATCTCTTCCATGTCGGAAATGTATCCCACAGCAGTCATCTCCATGTTTTGAGCGGGAGAGTCATTCTGTGTAGCACGTAGGTGTTGGCTGCCCTGCCACCTCTCCAAAATGTTGTGGACCTTAGCCATTCTGTGTAGTATTATTTCCTCCACCTTGTTCTTCATTTCGTTTTCTGTGTTCGTACTATTCACTGCGAGGTTATCGCCTGCCAGGATCCCGTCATTGGCTGGAGTGAACTTCCTTTCAACTCCTTTTTTCCGAAGGGTCTCGCCTGTGGTTACTGACTGCCTCCAGCCAATAACATCTCACCCAAGGGAAAAACTGGCCTCCACTCCGACAACATGTGGTATGATAGGGATAATCTTGCGTTACATATCGGAGAAATCGGGGTACTCTGAGTGTGTTTCCTGCTGTTGGCGCCACTTGTCCAGTATGTCCGGTATCGAAAATGTGTTGCTAATCTCCATTGGGTCGGAACGGTAATCATTGAGATTTGGATTACTTTTCCGCAGTTCTTTGGTGACCCAGGGAGTGAATTCAAATAGCTCCTGGTGGCAGTCAATAAACATGCTACACGATCGCTTCGTGCAGATGCGGTTTCAGCGACATTGTTACGCATCCAGTATTGTTCAACATCGCTGGATGACTCATATGAATCAAAAGATGATTGACCAGATCATGAAGCCATGGAGGATGGAATGAGATTGTTGCTTGGTACGGTTTCGGGTTTTCTGACCCAGCACATGTCTATGTTTCGCACAGTATTCATTCTCCACATACATCAGAAAGGCCTCCTGGTATTGTGTAGTATTGGATGTCTCGTCCTCAGGATTAATATCCATTCCTTTGACCCACTTTCTACACGATTGCAACTTCCGGAAACGATCGAGGATACATGCCGAAACGAGAACCATACCCGTTGTTGGAGTCACTGCAGCATAATAGTTGGGCAGCATCTGTTGCACTAACTTTACAGCAATGAACAAGTCTTCCTTCCATTGAGTCTGCTTCTTAGCCAAAGCTCGCATGACGCCATCCATATGATTGAACATGTCCTTGTAGACTGTGATAATGTGATGCAATGTGACTGTATGCCTCTTCAACATCCACCGGGTCCAATACTGGAATGGCCTCAAAACATCCATGGCGTACTTGACAGTGGTCCATTCGTCCTGTGTTGTGAAGAGTGGCCGGTGATCACTGTGTGTTGCATTTTGAAGGCACTCACCGATGAATTCTGGTGATCGGGAGGCTCGCTCATGCAGCTCCAGTGTCGGGTTCCAACGTGCCCTCACTTACATAATAGGTAGTAACGCGATGCTGACTTTGGCTATTTGACAGTCAATGAACTCGTTTCAACATCCAGGAATCAGCGTAATCAATACAGCAAGCGTTATCTGCTATATGAAGGTCAGTCTCAGGACTTTCGAAATATCTTGAAATACATACTTTCTCAATTATCTTTGCTACACCTGGTCTCATGGTCGACACCTTGTTGATTCGAGCATTGCCCTCTTTACGCAGTCTTTGACTCTTCCTAATGTCGATGCTTCCAGTCTCTCCAAATTGCTGATCGTGCTCATGGGCTTCCCAAGACTTGGTGTGGCCCTTTACACCCGGACTACACATGGATGCACCTAAAGCCAGTTGTATGACGTGCGCCATGCATGGTATGTGGTTCCTCAATGCAGGCCACTGTATTCCGGAGGCCTCAAGTGTTAATTGCAGCTCACGAGTCATCCAGGACAGTGAGGAAGAATTATCAGTCGTAATTACTAGCAATTGGCCGTTGGTAAGGTCAATACAATCAAGCATGTCCTTCAAATGTACGCCTGGCGTTGCTTCAGTATATTGACCCTTGTCCTATCATCATTAATTAGCGTTCGAAAACGGTAAAGAATAGGCGATCAACCTCATCAAAAGTGAGTTGTACTTCTAGCAATGCCCAATGTTGATCCAGGTAGTAAGCAATGACCTATATTATGGCTAGTTTGTGTGTTAATGTCCATGCGTCCAATGCTAAACTAACTTTACTTCATGACGGCGATGGCTTCTTAGGTGTATCCATAGTCAGTGTGTGTTCTCTCCGAGACATGTTGCTACGGGTCATGGCGGACTCCATCACTACGTCATGTCGTAATGCATCATATGACCGTTGTCGCTCGAGATTTGAAATAGCGTTCTATGGAACATGAGCCTAACAAAATCCTATCATGACTTAGCAATTCCATGTGCCTTGGTGAAATTCGAAAGTTTCAAAGTCCTCAGCTGCCAGTTTGGAGCGTTTTGTCAGTCATTGCAGTCAATATGGATTAACCTAGATGTCAAATATCATTCTCCTCTGCGAACTTACTACTGTAATTGCTCAACTTCCTTGCCTCGTCAGGATGGCCAAAGCTGTGTCATCGACCGTCGAACTAGTCAATTCAGAAACTTCCGACTCTGTTGAATCATTCAACTTTGCGATGTGAGCTCTTGAAAGCTAGTGTGTCCCCATTGAGCTGGTTCCATGTTCTGATGAATGGCAAAGCACTTGATGACAAATGATACATATGATTCCAGGGCTGCCGGTCTCCTCAATCACGCAGTGCAAATAAAATCTCCATGAAGATGGATGTCTACAATTATTCCAAGCAATAGAATACTTGGAGCCTACATTCATGGAAGCCCACCAAGCATCGAAGATGATTTGAAAAACAAGGGTGCTCAAATCACAAAGAATGACACGTTCATTTTCGGAAGAGATCATAACTTCTACCAACAAGGTGTTTTGTGAGAGTGAATCCGACATGGCAGTCGTGATTAGAAAGCTGTGGAATCCGACCGAAGAGACTGCCGAAACTCACGTTCTTGTTAAGCAGAATGCGGGTTCTTAAATATTGACTCTGGAGCTACAAGCACAAAAATCACATCTGTGAGACATTGCATGCATAGTTGTGAAGATGTATACAAGGACATATTGAAAACACTGACCGGGTAAAACTCAGTTTAGCAACAACTCAATGCAGTTCATTGCTGTGTAGCATACTGAGCCCCCACAAAATTGTGGACACTTTGTGGGTGCTCAACTGTAGGAGGAAGATGTGATATCGTCACTGGCATTTTTTCCAATACAGGCTGCCAATCGGTTGATTGTGGGTTCATGCTGTTCTATACCCCTTAGATTCTCCAAGATCGTAGCTCAGAAATCGATGATGCTCTGTTGACGCTCCATGTAAGATCATTAATGGTCGTAGTTACGATGTTGTCGATTGGATATTGCCTTGAAAGGGGTCGATAGTTCGATTATTGATTGATTGGGTCACACCGCCCCTCAATCATCCACAATGCAAGTCCAAAAATTGTTGATGCTCCGTTGACGCTAATTTTTAGAACATAGCAGCAATGTTGTTGCAACCATTGTTACCTTGAAAGGTGGCCGGTAGTTGGATTATTGGTTAATGTTGCCGCATAGCCCTTGCATTATCCAAGATGCATGGCTTATAATTGTTGACACTCCATTTACGCGTATTTTGAGGGCATAGTTACGATGTCATCGAAGGCATTGTTGCCAAGAGAGGCTGCCGATAGTTCAATTACGGATCAATGTGGTTGCAAATCCCCTCCATTATCCAAGATGCAAGGCCTCAAATTGTTGACTCTCCGTTGACGCTCAATTGTAGAACATAGCAGTGATGTTGTCACAAACATTTTTGCCTAGCAAAGTGGCCAATTGTTCTATTTTGGGTTGATGTCCCCAAACAGCCCTCGGATTTTCCACGATGCATGGACAAAAGTCATAGTTACCCCGTTGACCCTCATCTTCAGGACATAGCAGCGATGTCGTTGCAACCATTGTTGACTAGAGAGACGGCCAACAGTTGGATCATGAGTTAATGTCACTGCACAGCCCTTGGATTTTTGATGATGCAAGACCAAAAATTGTTGACGCTCCATTGACTCTCATTGTTTGGATGGGTCAACGACCATGTCATGTCCATTTTGTGCTGGAACACCGACCAATACATTCACTTCGCAGGGATATGATAATGCAGCCCTTTAATTGTTGAATGTGTAAGGCTAAAGATTGTTGCATCTCTGTTGACACTCACATGAATCACGTCGACACAGCTTTCTCACATTCAACAAATGGATCCAACAAATCGTATTCTCATTGTTGACATCGAATATTGCATTTCTAAGTATTATCATTTGCATCCAGGAGCTTTGTGGCCTCTCAATTTCTGATTGACCTCTATCCACATTGTCAAAGTGAGAGATGATGTGGGCCTGTCACATTCCTGCGCTTTCAGCCAGCAATTTACAGCATGTAGATCTTTACACTAGTTTTTGGTAAATATGGCTCGCCTTCCACACCTTTCCTCATCCAGCTCCTTCTCCTCGATTTCCATGATGTACCATACACAATTTGCAATATCTCAACCATGTGCACCAGGTCCGTCCGGAGAGTTATGTAGTTGGATGCATGGATGAATGCAGCATGATGGTTGTCATTCAGACAGATTCGTGTTGATCACTGACCGCTATTGCTATGACATTTATGACAACACTGACTTAAATTTTGTTAGTATATTTCATCACTAATATAGCGTTTGCTTTCTCACTTAACAGTAATTGGCAAACAGAAATCGAACGTATTGGCCGTCTTTTAGCCTGATTTGTATTCTACAACTTTTCCAAGGTGCGTTCAACCCTTACACATGCAGAGATGAATTATCATGTCTTGCAATTTGGTCATTGAAATCTAGAAAATGCAGACACATAGCAAAATTTGTACACAGATTGCTTTTCGCGGAGGCATGACATCAACAATACCAATTTAGTTCTGTATTCCACCACTGACACATGAGACGTCACCATGTCTTCGTCCAAATCCGATTTCTATAGGGTGATGTGCTGGGGATGCTATATGCAGGGGTGACTGGTTATGAGTGGAACAGGCATCGCATTCTGAATGAGTGATGAATCGAGCTCTACGGCAGTCACAAGACTGGATATGCTCGTGTTCGACTGCGGCTTCCCCCAACCTAGCTGAATATGACTTATTCCTGGTTGAGACATCCCTTGGGGCATTTGCCATATTCCAGGGACAATGCCACCACACTTCATCATTGGTCCAGATGTTGTCAGTGCAGGTGCAGCTGCAGAATCGTCCGTTTGTGGTTTACCAACTGCTGGTACCCTCAAATCGGATGTGCTGTACTTCTCATCTATTTCACGGAAGTAGTCAGCTGCGTCCTCCTATCCAGGTTGTGTCAATTCGTCAAGCTTCATCTGGTTCTACAAAAATCTCTCCATGCGCTGCTGAACCAATTTGGGGATTGTGCCCATCACCCAGCCAGGTTCGTCATCTTTGCTCAGCTTGCCCTGCCGTGACTCTTGATCATCCTCGTTTTCCCCATCCTCGCTATAGTCAGAACTGGCACAATCACTCAAACTGCCTCTGATAGGAATCATCATCGGCTGAAAAGTCTTTTCGGGCGCTCTGTTCGTCAATCGTGCGTTTTCAGGATTCCTTGTTTCTTTCTGCTCTTGCTGAACCGCTGCGTCTGCGTCTCCAACTCCCTTTCTATACCCAGCGGTTTCTCTCTCAACATGATCCTCGATCCATGTTCTTTGTCTTGATTGCTTAAGAAGTGCGTCACTCGTCGTTTTTCGGCCACAAGCATCTTTTTGAATCACAAGCCGCGCAAAGCCCCAAGGGCTCGGACTCATTCTGCTTCCAAGCCTCGCTTGCTTTCATTCGCTTGATGACATCATTGGGTGGACAGCTTTGTCGATTTGCCATATTTGCCAGCTTGAAGTGGCGAAATATTCTTTCTTCGAGCATTGACCATTGTCGTTTGCGTTGACTTTGTTGTCGGGCGAGATGTTGCATGTTGCACAATATGGACAATATGGAGGCAAGATGCGTCTTTCAAGTCAAGGTTGGTATGTTTAATCATCTTGAACCAAGCAAAATCTGCCTTTTGACTTTCAATAAATTGGGAATAGTTAGGCTACCCATACAACATGGCTTGATTGTTAGCGTCAGTTCCATGTAGTATCCTGGGGATTGTTTGAGACAAACATCAGCAGACATCCTTTGCCTCGAACAATGTCCTATTTATATCTGACAATCATGCGATTTCGGCTGTCTTACACTGCAATGTATCACTGTATACACAGAAATAACATCGGACCGAATTATTCCAAATCACAGGGTGGTGGGAAACCCCTGCAACTTGCATCCATCCGCAGCAGGATTCATGTTGAGTATAACAAACATGTTGGCTGCTACTTATTCCATTCTGACATGACGCTAACTATATAGTCCTCAGGACTTCCCAATTGTGTCCATTATGATCTTCCTCTCCAATTCCACACCAGCAAATCGTGGATACACAACCCCCTCGGCCAGGTGAAAGTGGATACGACTCAACCCGATTGCCGTGTGCTGAATCAAATACCTCGCTCATTGGCCCGCAGCAAGAACACAGACACCATGTATTCCACCGCGACTCTGCCAATGCTGCCAAAAAAGGTATGACCCAGGATGCATATTTGAAAATTGTCCGTAAGACCGGAAGCAGGTAGAATCTGAAGCAGCATGCAGTTGGATGTGAGTATATCGATAAGAAGGTAAATGGCCACCAATCAACCGTATAATGTATTGGGGGTATACGTAGAGAACTATGTGATCAAGGAATCACTGCCCGTAACATGAAACTGCCATGGTTGACCCAGGCATTTGTCCGCACAGTCCGCAAAATCTCACCTGATGATGATGTCAGCTCTCGGATGTTCACAGATGAATTTCTCCATAAGCATCCCCGAGAGTGCACAAAACAGGCTACAATCACCATAGAGGAGGCTACGGAAGTGTATATAGTTGAGGAAATAGCTGAATCTCATCGTTAGAAGCAGTAAATATTTTCTTGAAGGTTTTCAACATGTCTGCTACTATGGCAAGGCGAGGAGGTTGGGTACAGCTGGAACAGTCTGACATGCGCCTGGCCTGAATTATGGCCCAAATAGCCAAAGAATGGTTTTTGCGCGCCAAGATAGAGGAAACGCAATACCTGATCAAGAAACTTCACGCCAAAATCTGAGAAGAGAAGAAGTGGGGTGTCCAGTATCCTGGGCATAGAGTGGTGAAGGCTGCGATACAAATACACATGGATATGCTTTGTCAAAACCTCACAGCCGGATGCCTTTCTTACCAAAATGGCACTGCAGAGAATCCGCAGGCATGCTGGAGACGCAAAGAAACAGGTGCACCTCCACCCGACCAATGTAGCCAGCCGACTGGAGAGGCGACACCACCTCTGCCCGGAATGGCATCTGCCCCAACCGGTAACAAATCCAAAGTTCAGTCTCCCGAAATCAACAATTTGCCGGCTCGATATGTGTATTCACATACTTCTCCTCGCTGCGCTGTATTTTTTGCTCTTGATACATATGCCCAGGATAGCATGCACGATACCGACATTGATTCTGATATGCTGGCTGATCACGGAATATCCACTAGTTAGTACTCTATCTGCCGTATCATAATCCAGTCAACATCCATGTAGATGATGAAAGCAGCCTGTTGAGCGAACCTGCCAGTGACAACGAGCAGTTATCCAATGGCACGGGATGTGGACATTATTATTATCTACAATTTGCGGACACTGAATAGTACAATTTTAAGCATATATCTATATGTATTATTAAAGAACAATGTAGTAATCAAGGAGAAAGTAAATGAAAACACTAGAAAGGCTGCCGAAACAATGTGAACGATAGACTACGCCAAACCATATGATTCCATATTGTGGATACACCCGTAGCAAAATGAGCATCAACCGAGCGTCAACAATTTCAGGTCATGTAAGTCTGGGAATTGAAAATTAATCTGGTCGTGGTTATACAGAATCGAAGTATTGGCCGCCTCTATTGGCAAAAGGTATTGCAACATGCTCCCTACCTCATCTTCAAACTGGGCACCAACGGAGTGTCCACGATTTTACTTCGTGCATCCAGGGTAATCAGAACGCCGATAGGTTTCTGTTACGGCGTAGGCAGGTACGGTGATACCTGGGAATAATAGAAGAAAGATACGGGTGGTGCGGAAGGAATTGTGTTACGGAAAGACGGAGACGTT
>Ga0307512_10001366_pt1 | contig 34654 bp, 32 predicted proteins | sample 14_EM_MG_FD_200267 | JGI IMG/M metagenome (GOLD analysis project Ga0307512, IMG submission 200267) | Populus trichocarpa ectomycorrhiza microbial communities from riparian zone in the Pacific Northwest, United States - 14_EM | ecosystem: Host-associated > Plants > Roots > Unclassified | place... | reverse complement strand
TTGGACAAATGTTTGTGAAGTTGTTATGGGTATGTGGTAGAAGTTTCAGGGGAAGATTCCATCAACCACACCATCCGGCTTTGCCACTCTGGGGGCGGCAGAGCCGCCACCAGTGCTAGTATATATATATATATCCGTGCCTTTTCTCCTACATGCCTTTTCTTCTCCATGCCTTTTCTCCTCCATGCCTTTTCTCCTCCATGCCTTTTCTCCGTACCTGTCCCCTGCGCCTTTTTGTGCCTTTCACCTTCCAGTACTAAAATCAGTAAAGATCCTCGTCACTCCAAAGGCAGTGACCAAAGACAGCAACCACTGTCATTGATGTGTCCAGTGTTGGTGTAGTCAAGTAGTCAAGGGCAGCGTAGGAATAGTAGCGGTAGCGACACCGTGGTGGTGGTAGTGATTTGGTATACAGATAGTGCAGGTAGAGGAGGTGGCAATGGATGTTGTGAAAGGAAGGAAGGTGAGCAGCCGATCGAGAACCAAAATCGATCATTTGTAGCTACCCTTGAGCAGAAGAAAGGCACGCACACAATGAGACACTAATAAAGGCAATGCTGGTGGCGTTCTGGGTCATGAAAATGCACCATTTCAAAAGCATAGTGTAGAAAGTCATGGATTTAAGGCATCTTTGGTGGTAGTCCAGGACTTTCAAAAAGTCACAAGCCAAAAGGGCATGCAATAACAAGCAATAGTCATCACCATCAGCACCGTCCGACATCCCGTGTCCACCTTCCAAAAAAAACTTGCTATATATTATAGATCACCCTACCACCACCACCACACAACCACTTAACATACGTCCATCTCCAATACCTACTCAGACTTAACATCTAGTGGGGGGAAATATCAGTGAGTGCAAATTTGGATTCCACGTCAAGGTTTCGGCGGCGGCGGCGGTGGGGTGGTGACGACAACCGAAGTTACCACACAGGAGTTACCCACCCTGTTCGCAGATACGTCAACGATACTGAATCCACCGAATCTGCAGACGGGGCGGAACAATAATCTATATGAGGATTAACAAGGCCCTAATAACCCTAACCCTCCAAAGCCTCATTCTCACGACTCACGATGTCTACCGGCATTTGCTGAACAGAATATGGTGATGTCACAAAAAGTAATCGTACAGCTGTAAATCCTAGAATAGCGAGATGGGGAAGTGTACATTTTTCTGAAGTCGAAATTGATCTCACTAGTCAGCGGGACTTGCCGTGACTTGAAAATCCGTAAGCTTCGCTATGCATATATCCATCGGGAGATCGACACAACAATCTGAAAATGCGAAATATTGCATGTTTCAAATCAATGCGTCGAGGTTTTTGTTTGACTCACACCGGCCAGCTAGATTTGGCAGCCGCCGGCTCAACCGGCGGTCAATCATGGAAGGATCAAGCCCCCCTCGTATATTGACAATAAAACACTAACAGTTTATCAATTTGTAGCCGACTGAAAAGCCGAAAGCCTGCACATTAAATTCTTCACACATCGCATGCAATAGCCTAACTACGTGTTCATATATACTTAAAATTCACTATGTGAGCCTACAACCCTGTTGTCATAATCGCTGCAAACCTGCTAAAAAGGTGGCGTCTCAAGTACACCCGGAACTTGTCAGTTTATATTCGGTACTTAGGTTCGGAGTATCAACAGCAAGTCCATTTTCAAAGTACTTTCCTACAACATTACCGGCCAAAGATACATTGCGGTGGCTTATTCTGTACATACTTTAATCTTAGTTTCGAGTACCTCACTCATGTTTAGCTGTTCTGGTAACCAAGACAGTAGAGTAGAATCGTTTCACAACTATGTGCCGTTTCTAATCAATAGCGCATAAATTGTAAGCATGGTGCAAGCATAATAATTTTGCAGAAAACTATCTCTTTCAATCACCAGTTCATCAGGTGGGTCTCAAAAGTGCACGATACCAATCACCCTAAGTTTAGAAATGAAGGAAAGAGCACCCGTGATTTCCGATCTGAACCACATAGCCGGAACTGAATCCCGGACACATGTTCAGTATCCCTACCTTCAAAGTCCAGTTGCCAGCGCATCCCGCACTGCGATGCATCCTGCAGATCCCTTCTTGTAGTGTGGTGTATATTTCTCATGCCAGCGCTCAAGTGATTCCCAAGTTAGAAGGAAGCATTAGAGTTCTTTGTCACTTTTATGACAATCACCGTAGACCCCGATACAAACACATGACATAGCCTCTTCTAAACCGAAGCAAAAACAATTTTGAACCAATCGCAGCCGATAGATATACTGAATCTACAAAATTGTTAGTATTATCCACTCTCTAATCGGTCAAACTCACTATTTTAGTATCCGTCATCCAGAATGGCGAACTTCGATTCAAACGCCCATGAAAGACTTCTCCCAACAAACCCTCATGCCAATCACCAGCGAAGAACCTTCCCCCAGCATCTGGGGGACGGGCTTATCGATACTTTTCCCCCCGCACAGAGGAGTTCGGATCAGAAACGAAACATGGTTAACTCAGAGCAAGATCGGTGGTTGCAAGAGTTGAAGGACAGAATGGGAATAATTCAAAACGTTAATAGCCATGGTATTTGCTCCAGAAAGTAAGCAGAAGCTTCTAATAGTGACTTCGGAGAAGCATACAAACGACCGGCTCCACCACCACCGCAGCCGCCACTTGTCATCAGCCCATTCCGCTACTCAGGCGGCGCAGCTTTTATTCCGCCCAATTTCCTCCCCGTCACTCCCAAACCACAGGCTCGATTATATGAATACGGCGATTGCAGTGAGACCCTACCCCTATCGGTCGCGGCAAGTTTTTCATCGCCGATAGGCCCAGCAATAGAGGTTCGCTCCCTCGCCGCGTTCACAAGTCAGCTATGTGACATCAGATTTATTGCTGAAGATGGAACACTGGATCTATCAATACCCCTTAAGGAACCTTGCAAGAACTGCAAAAGTCTTATGGAACGGATTCCGGGCACAGCAAGAATCTTGGCAGGTTCTGGAATGAGCGATAATGTGCATTGGACGGTGGAAAAGCGAGGAGGTAATGTTCACAACAAGCAGCTTCAGCACGCTTTGTCGGGATACAATGGCTTTTCGTACTCTGCGGCGTATGCAGCAAATGAGAACACGATTTATGAAACCTTAAAGGTCTGGACGTTGCAGAATGATGGGGCTCTTAGGGCGGATGTGAGGACCAATTTAGCTACTATGTGGCACGAGTTTATTGCTCCGTACCGGTAAGTACGTGGTAATCTCTCTTGTTGTGTATGCTGACACCCGGATCCTGTCGTTCGCAGCACAAACAATACCATCTTCCGTCTCAACGCATCTGGTTTAGTGGACCCAATCTTGATCCCAACCAATAACACCGCCATTCCGATATGCACAGTCTTCTGCGCCATTGGATACATCCTCTCCAATATCTTTGGGTCATCACGAGGGTATACACCAAGCAATTCGTACTTTCTTCCGTTGATGGCTATCCTGGCCAAATGGTGCCAAACACTCTGCCCGTGGGGATTCCCGAATGTGATAAGCATTGTCGGAATCACTAGTTGGACGCCGTATGGCGTGACGCGTTTCCTGTTGGGCACTACAAAGCCTGCTTTGAAACCATGGGCGAATCGTGGTCGTATCCAAGGTAGACATATGATTGGGATGAGGCAGTTGAGGTCAGAGCTGTTGCGGAATGTATTCGGGTGGCTGCCGGATCGTCGCTCAGAGAATGTTTACACTGGGATTAGTTAGGATAGTGTCTGTATAACAGAGTAGAGTATAATTCAATTATTGTAGCTGCAAGGTTGTAGCGACACGGTTTATCCTGGTTGAAAGAGTCGGGTTAGACTCTAACCCGGTCAGTAAGCATTCCTTGAGTTGCGCGAGTAATGGTTTTTTCGAGCCACCATCCACACTTTGGGTGGTGCACTGAGATGGTAGCAGATGTCTGCGACCTGACATGTTTCGGTATAGAACGCATCTTTTGAATACACCGTACAATTCGTTGAACTCGTGATTTCGGTAATACCTGCAGGATGCCGCTTCAGCCATCGCGGCTACGATTATTCTTTGCAGGGTAATCTAAGCCAGACAATTGCCTCCCTACGGTCCGAGACTATCATTGCTTCGTTCAGAGGTAGCCGATCATATCTTTATCTTATCTAAGGTCACCCAGCTCGAGTAGAGGCGAAGGAAGTGGCACTCTACCTCTCCTACTCCTCTTAATCTTACTCTGTCTTTTAATCTTCGTCGGAACTTTGCTTCCGAACAAAATTATCGATTGGGTTTCTAGATGGCATACCCAGTAATTTAGTTCATGGTCTAGGCTTATTTTTGATCTAGTGTTTCAGTCGGATAAGATTAGAATCCATAATCGCAGCCAGAGCAGTGGCAGAGCTCATTCTCTTACTCTTTTATCTCTCTCACTGACCCGTTGCTAGTAATGATCATCAAAGATAACTTTGAGTTTGGTGCTGAGTCGTTAGTCTTGACTTGACATTGTGCCTAGCAAGGAAAAACTTACTGATCGTGTTGATTCCCTGTCACCTCGCGATATCTGATTGGTGGTCTCGACATCGGGCCGATATGGAGTTGGGAACAAAGACTCTAAATGCGGTGCGAAACTCACCATTGTTCAATTTGTTGAAGCTAATCCATATTGGGTTAGTCCCGCTGCCCAACACCAGATACACTCTACCGAGAAACGAATCCTGCATTGCCTCTACTCCTGGCATGTACGATGTACAGGAGCAACTAGAGTACCTAGCAAAACAGCTATAATATCTGCAGTAAGGATTTTGTTGTTTTAACTATACTGTATTCACTCTATCTAGAGTATGACAGTATCTAATTCGTTCTGGATGACCCGCTAGGTCGGGGCGATCCCTGTACTCTTCCTCCTCTGAAACAAACGAATCAGAATGAATGATCACAACAGAAGAAAACAAAGAGAAAGACAGCAAAGGCCCCTTATAGCTATGATAAATTAGTAGTACAGACTTAGACACTTTATTAAGATGCTGTATTGCAGGTGTCTTAACGTCCAAGGGGGACTACAATCTTTTGAGACCTGACATTGCCGTCCTGTCTGGGGCATGAGTTTGCAGGACTTGTCCATCCAGGGCAGAAAACTCCAGGACCAGGCTCCGATTCAGATGACCGCAGTCTTGACCAGGGTCGGATATCGTATATCCGGCACTGGAATGAGAGTTCTGGGATACCAAATGCCTTAACAAATCTTCAACGGAGATGAACTTGTACCAAATCGGGGGATTATAAGCTTCATAAGGTTGTATCTCAATTTCTGTGGAGGCTATTTAATGGACTATAAGCCCCTGCAGCCCTGCAGTTTTATCATTGAGTGCCCTGGTCCGTCCAATCCTAAAATCTTAAGCCCCGAAAATTGTAGTCTAGTCTCGGGCATTGCCTTGGACGGACGAGAAGGACTATTGGGTTGCCTACTGCATTATCACCTTCTGTATGCGAGGAACCGGGTGCATTGATAACACAGTAGAGAGTACAAACTGGGGATAATGATGTATGTTCTAGTCAGTTCGCGGAGGATGTCAGTCCGCGAAGTGACCGGTCAACCCGCCGAGTAACTAGGCTCTGTGAACTAACTGGTCAGCTTGCGGAGCCTACACACTCCATGAGCTGACTAGTCGGTTCGTTGAGGGATACAGCCGAGTGTAGGGGGAGAATCGATAAAAAACGTTTCCATGTCTCTGCTGGCTGCACTCACAAAATGACATAAAGTCAGTCCAATTAAGTCTGCAAGTATTTGTCTGACTACAACGTGATGTATACATGAAATATGTATAATTCATCGCTCTTTCACCTCTAGGTCTTCGATTCATGATATATTTAAAATTGATGTAGTAGCTTTAAAAAAATCCCAAAAACCGCCGAAATTCGATGTTTTTCCACAACTGTTCAGTAAATATTGAAGATATGGTAAACCGGAGACAAGGAGGTGAAAGAGCTATGAATTACGCTTATTTCATGTATACATCAGGTGTACAGAGTAATTGTTGTTTTGTAGAGTGTAAGTTTGTATCAGTCAGTTCACGGATCCATGATCTGACTGTTGTTCACGGAAGGTGTGACTATGAACTGACTGGGTTCTTCGCGACATTCTCCACGAACTGACTAGAACATTGTACACTGATCTTTTGGATACCTTGCTGTGACACTGATCTTTTGGATACCTTGCTGTGACACTGTGCAATGCTATAGCCATGATTTGATAACATGTACATGGATTGAACAGAATTGATTGGCAAGCAGGGTATAAAGCAACTTTGATCAGTTGGATTCTTTATACAATTTGAATATACGCGTTATTAGGGACGACGACATATCATACCGTGTTGTTGGAAGATCTATGTATGTATATAAACATGTGGCACAAATTTGAGAGTAAAAAAATAATTTATGCAAGTGCCTTGTGTACCTGTAACGCCGGGTGCCTTAGCATCAGTCAACTAAGGAGGGGCTCTATACATGCCACTCTCAGGCAAGTAGCCTCCCAAGTAAAAGGAACAATACGGCAGAGACGTTGGTGTTTATTGTACGGACGTGGGCATGGACAGAGACTATGGTCAACTGGAAGAAGAGTGATTTTTAAGCTACAATTAGTATTAACCACGTATGGCTAATAAAGGTGCTTAAAATTGGGCTTGAAAGTTAGTTTGCAAGCGATGTTAATTGCCTTTAGAATTTGTGCTTACTTGATCTTATTTTCTCCAGTTGTAGGTGCGAATCGGAAACTTTCTGCGCGCTAACTTGGTGTGACACCTTAGCTAGCGCCAAGCACAGTTGTGCTCAACTTTAGGGGGACTCGCTGGACAGTTACAGATAGCCGTTCAATGGCTAATATATCTGTCCCCAGCGTTAAGGTTGATACGTTGTAGACTACTTCGCCACACGCTGTTGTATTTAAGCTATTAGCACCGGACTAATCCGCACCATCTTACTACAACGCAGCATCTAATAATTCTAGTGCAGTACAGTACGGCCCTGGTCCATCTCACGTAAAATCCAGAACTGAAAGTCATTGTCGGGCCCTGTAAGACGGGCGGACGAACCGTTCCCACCCGCTGCGCGTATTTATGCAATACTGCTTAAGCTAACCACAGCGCTCCAACCGAACTTTTCATTAGATATTGCGAACCGCTCTACCTGAATTAGTTGACTCGCCGATTTGGCACTAGTTCAAACTGGTGAGACCACTCATCCGAGCTCCTGAGGTCATCCTATATAAGTATGTGAGAAGGGGGGTTATTCTACATGATTCCGCCTCCACCCGGGTCATCCTATATAAAAGCTACAAAGTCCAAATAATAAAAAACAAAACCGTTTGAATTAAAAATACTTAGTGGCAGCAGTGATGGAACCGACCTCCAGGAGGACTACTGACTTGTCATTCCATTTGGATAGAGCCCCGGTTCGGAGGGCCCATGGGCACTATACGTGCTGAAAAAAAAGCGTCATACCAACAACAGCTATAAAGCTGTTGTAGCTGCTCTCGGTGGGTCATATTGTAATACTCAATCACACAGCTATCACTCGGCTGACCCGACGCCTGACTGTTGCTATAGTACTTAGGGGAGAACCGTGTGTAGATTCTATGATACAGTGAAGAGAAGGAGAAAGACTTAAAATATATAGTTACAAGAGAGCGGCGACTATTGCGCGGCCTTTTGCCACCTTTGCCACTGGATATGCATCACCGACAGTTCCAATATGGAGAGGAGAACGGTGTGCATGTATAGACTATGGTACAGAGAGAAGAGAGAAGGAGAATTACTCGGTATATATACAGAGTCTTTGGGTATATCTTCAGATATGCCAGTACCTCTATTGCCGTTTCGTCACTCTCACCGCCGGAAACCAGATATTCGACACCGACAGGTTTCAGTCCGATGTTCATAATACATAGTGTTGGCATGGAATTTGGCCCGGCGGATTCCTTGGCATCCGGGGGCTTACAGCCCTCATCGGCCCAAGGCTGCGGGCATGAGGCCGGCGACTTATAACCTTCATGGGCCGCCACCAGCCCCCATGCCGAGGAGGAGGCCTAGCCTCGGCAGCGATACTCGGCATCCTCGAGTATCGCGCCTTCTTTCTCATATATATATATGCCTACCTTCCTCTCTCTTTGTTCTGTAGACAATCACTTTTGTACAATACTTAATTCAATATCTCTATTTATACTCGATTGATCTCAACACTTAGGGAGCATAAGATTAAGAATATCTGCTTCATAAATGGTAATTGGGGATAGGAGGGGCCTTCAGAAAGACGCGATGGATTATTTCCATTCCGGGTGGCTGGTGTTACCGGAACTAAATTTCGAATGGGGATGCACGTCAGATTGGCTCATTTGAAAGGGAGAATTAGTATTATAGTTGAGGGTACAAGTTGGAAAACAATAGAATACCTGAAGAGAATTTGATGTAGGAGATACGAGAGGATCAACGGTATGACCAGGAGGATTAATGACGGAGATATGCTAAGCAGTCTAATATATAAAGCACACAATCCGCTCCTTTTCCAATACCGGCATACTATCCTCTACTATATCTCACCAAGTAAATATTTAAGCACAACAGGGTGCTTTGGTGGTGCAATCGGTAGAACTGTTGTTGCATAGTGTAAAAATAATGAAGTCTTTTGATTGATCTCAAGACAAAAAGCCGGATCTTAGATACACCACATAGATAGATAGTGGCAACGAGAGATACTCTCTAAGAGAGTCGGATATGTGCTTTTAAAGGCGCTAGGGAGTGCCTTTCATCACCAACATAGCAAAGCATTTGAGTTCAAAGATTAGGTTATGAATTGTTTCATATTATAGTAAAGGTACCAGTATTAATCTACAGTCTAGCGGAAATGGCACTGGAAATGGCACTCAAAATGGATCTCCGGAGTGCAATTCTGGGGGCCTTATTTCTGATTTTTGCCTGCCGGTATTCCCATGCCATTCCCTAGTGATTGTAGTTGTTCCATTTCCATTGCCTGTTTTTGCCATGCCTTCTAACATGGTTGCTTTTGTGGGCCGGGATCCCACCAACGACGCCAAGGCACTGTTTGGGCATGTAAAAGTCTCTATGTTTTGTCTATCCACTCTAGCACAACCTCAATCATCAGATACGCACATCCTGGGGCTTACTACGCTTGCACATAACACTGAACAGCTCTTATGACAATACATGAATAGAGAGACATTAGAAGCCGCAATGTAAGTTCCTAGAAACGTGAGACCTCTTCTCGGCAGGTCGGACACTCTACTTACAGCAAATGTTGAGTCATGCACGTTACTTGTGAGAGAACCCTAACCCAACTTCGTGCACCCCACACACGAGTTGCTGAGCGGCAGAGGAGTAGAGAGGCTCGACAGGTGCACGCATTCCACAGCACGGGACGAATGGCACTGCATTAGCTGTTGGCATTGGACGTGGAATTGTTAGTGTATGTACGGACACGAGAAGGGAACGCATTGGGAGAAAAGCATGGCAGCAGAAAGTAACCGAATTAAAACATGTTCAATATTCCCAAAAAATTCACAAACCGATTGACATAGCAAAGCCATTTCAGATTCTAAACAGATACGGAACGGTGTTTTGGCAACTTTTATGCCTTAATTGCCTGCTAACGGCGTCTTTTCAATTTATATGTGTATAGGGTGAAGGATATGCATCTCAATAATCCGTCCCGTCCGAACAAGCATCTGTCCGAGACGGGAATGTAAATTTCACGGCACGGAATTCTCCACTATTTGAGACCAGGGTAGCTTTTTCTTGGACTAGACCCCTACAGAACCTGCAGACTCCGTGACATGCAGATTGAACTCTGAGAAGCGGTGGAATCATATCACTTTATACTATTTTCCGTATTCAGGTTTATCATCAGCATCACAGCACCCATCGTCGCATATTTTAATACCTTCCACCGGTAGTTTCAGAACTTAATACAGAAAAATTATGGTTCACCACCGGCATCAAGACATCCACCAGCGCAACTTTTTAGGCCCCCTGCTAGCCCCCCTATATGCAGTTGTAGGGGCTCTAGGGCTGAAGAATTCAACCCTGGACAGACCAGACCGTCGAAATGATACCTTGGATATTGAAACCAAGAAAATCGATTACTCTGATCACAATGTCGAGCACCGAAGTATTGTAGTGGCCCCGGACCGTTGAGATGCCTGGGGAAGGTACGAAAGGCTGATAGATGTCTCCGGGAGGCGTTCGGAGTACCTTGATGTATAAGTGATATGCTATGCAGAAATGCAGTAGTGATTTATCAAAAGTCTAGGCTCTAGCCCTGAACCAGACAGACGATCAATAGCAACAATGGCAGAATCGTATGATAATGATGCAGAAGTGTCAAAGCAACTCTGAAAGAATTTCTCGCCTTAAATCCGGACCTCGATATAACAAACCGATGGCTCCCGTCGCACTGAGTCAATTCATGTGAAGAATTTTAAGGCAGGAGACACTATTACATAGCCACTAAGGTTGACATGCAGCCAGCCATGTCTAGCACCAAGCATAGCATCGACCGTTATTCGACACCGTTTTCACATTGCATGGGCTCCCGATTCATGCAGGAGTCTTGCACCGGCGTCTATTGTTATAGGCATCAAAGGACTACCGATGGCAGCAGCTAGCGAGGTGGATTAATAATGAATTGAGACTCTCTTACACAGCCCCGGTATCGAGGCAGAGGCCCGCACTCCGGTATCCATGAGAATGAATGAGTTGATCGGCAAGCTAACAAAGCCCGTGAGGGTCGTGGAAGCAAGGTGTTGGAACGTGCTGATATCTTTCGCAGCAAATAGAGCGAGAAGTATCTCGGAAGGAAAAGCTGCTACGAAAAAAGTGTGGGAGGATGAGAGATGCAGCAAGCACTACGGATATAGGCCCGGAAAATCGGAGAGTAAGAGGCCATCCCGATGAAGAGCAAAATATCACTAGTAATAAGATGCTGTCGGTAGCGTGAGAATGCACCGACTGCAATATATGTCAAGCGGTTGGGAAAGCTGAATGATGATCAATGCCGGTGGTGCGGGGAAGCAGCTCAGATGCAGGAACACCTCTTCCGGGACTGCAGCCGCTGGAGAGTTGAGTAGAGGGAGCATTGGAAAGTGGTTGGACAGGCAATGGGCTAGAATGCAGGAAGGTGTTAGCATGTACAGCTATCAGAACTGTTTCTTTCAGAGATATGTGATCAGGCTGTAATAGACTTCCTCGAGGCCACACAGGTGGGGAAGTTTCCACCGCGCAGCTAAGCAAAGCATCTTTTTCGGTCTCTTTCTTTTTCTTATGTTGAGGTCGGTCGTCCTATCTTTCTTTTGTTCACATTATACAGGGGAAGAAGGGTAGTGGAACAGGATCTCCCCACCTAGCCCGAGAAGGGGAATCGGGCACTATCATACTATAGATAGAGTGTATACAGTATGATTAAAACAAACAAGACAAACAAGTACAAACAAATAACGAGGGCAATATCTGTAGTGCCTCCGTTGCGTAGTGGTAATGGGTGAGGAACGTATAACTTAATCCACAGGGGTTTTCCCTCGGGGATATGGCAGGGAAATTTCTGTTATGTACTTTTGCCATGGCCGCTTGCGGTCGAATGCAATATGATTACAAGCAAACATAACGAGATGTTGAGAGCTAACAAAGAGAATGCAAGATGCTGATTTTCTATCGTACAAAGAGAGAATAAGATAGACATAAATATGAAAAGATATCATACCAAATGCGAAGTACCACTCGGGAGAATTAGATATCTTACCAAGCCCGAGGCACCATGAGAATTAGGTGCTGTACCAAGCCCAAGGCTACCGGGAACAATCTGCTGTATTCGGAGGGCCATATACCGTACTAAGTCCTGGCTAAGTCTAGTGCTCGGCTAAGTCCCGATGGCCTTCAGGCTAAATCCAAGTCAACACGAGAGTAAGTTACACACCCAACATCACCAGTTCTTTTTCAATGTTGACATTCCGCATGTTCATAAGAATTCAAAGTCCGGTAAGCTCATTTCAAAATGTCTTTGGGCAATATGAATGATTTGTGCTCAGGAATTGATGCAACCCTGGATTGGAAAGCTTTGTCATCTTATCACAAGAGATGTTAGATATTGCGGTAATCAGTGGTCAGTGTTTTGTAAAATTAACGTGTTGAAAACCACATCTGAACCATCGTGCTCGCTACAAAACTCGTTTAGTCACCTAGTTACTAGCACCTCTAGTTTCCATAAAGAAACCCAACAACGAAGAGTGCAGGCATACATTTAAGCAACAATTTATAGGATATATATCTAACAGTCGGCGAACGTCCAGTGACAGAGCTTACCACGAACGCTAACAAATTTGCAAAAGATACTATTACAGCAATGAAGAAACCATGTTCGGTTAGAAACGCCCGGCCCAGTGGGTGTTGATTTGTGTTACCTACATGAAACGAGTTATTGCAGAATTAGATGTCTAATGTGTCAGGAAGATGCGACAATGTCCGAGCCAGTTACATTGAAAGGGATGGGATGTCTGTACACCAGTATTGGTGGGTGGCGGAGTATTCCGAATGGGGACGGTTGCAGGTGGTGCTTTGTTTTGTCACACTGCCGGTTGATAATCACCGAAATTATAGGAAACCAACTCGGCGAGCTACATGTCGCCTCATTTTATACCTATATTTCGGTTTTATAGTTAAGCGGTTGCGTGATTTGAGGGAAGCGGAGATTTTACGTCGCAGCCACGCCCTGGCCAATATTATTGTAGATGCAGCAAAAGTCAGCAGAATTAAAATGTTAGTTCATTGGAAAATCGAAATAGATTATCAGTTGGCCTTGTTATTGTGACAGATGCTTTCATGTACCACAGATATAGCAGCGTAGTTGTTAGATATAGGTGTAAGGAGATCTCCTGACCGGATCATATTATTACAGCAGATTTCACCCACGCAGCATCATGAAAAGTGTCGGCACTCTTCTGCGCATGATATTATTAATACCGCCATGCGTATTTGACTGCTGCACCATTCTCACTACTCTTTCTATGGCATACCCCCCTGTTTTTTCGAATATGTCTGCAGACGACTGCAAGGAGAGTCCAGAGGGTGCCAGAAGAGTACCCATGTTCCCAGACATGGTGCCACTGACCCCGCTCGTGCGACATTTCAGCTGGAAAAGTGCTGCACGTTATTCCATATGACATAGCGCATTTCTATCAGCCAATAGATATTCGCAAATGTAGAACGGCTGTTCTTGTTTGTCCTCTCCAAGCCATTTCCGGCCAAGGGTGTCAAGAATTGCATGACGTCGGCGAGCAGAATGTCATACAGAATCTTGATACTTAACGCACCACCTGCAACGCTAAAGCCCCTGCTTATGAAACGATTCTATCAATTGCTGCTATGATGAGTTTCATTGTCATCTTGCTTATTACATTTTTATGCGCTAGTTCATTCAACGAAGCCGTGGTGTGGGACGGTGCCAAGCCTACTTCTCCGGTCTCTTCACCAGGCTGGAATCCCAAACCTACTCCACCACCTATTTTGGAGGTGCCGTTGCGTTCGATGGACCTTCTGATACGCGGCGCCGCGGCAAATGTTTGTGGTGCCTATGTAAATGGGTCAACTAGTACGAATAATCATGTCCTACCTGCAAAGTTTGAACTTTGGCCTAATAGATAATATTTTTATCAGCTATACACATTACTTGCCCAACATCCACTTGTGGTCTCATCATATCCGAAGCAGTCCTGGGTTGCTGTGACACTAGTAGTCACTGTAACTATTATCTCGACTGCATCGACAACTATGAGAATAGCGTTATATGCCGCGGAAGAAACTGCAGCACAAATCCGTCCACATTGACATGGTAATGTCATCGTCTCATTCAAGACCAACATGAATTGACTGTGATCGAAACAGCACTTCCGATAACTCTTTATATTGCAGACGTTGGACCAACCATGTTGGCGGATACAGCTTTTATGAATGTGGGAACTACCCTACTGCATTTTCACTAGCAACACCACTTTTTCCTATGACGGTTAGGGGGACTGGAAGTAGCAATAATGTCAGTGGAACTAACTGTCCAACGCCCGAGGTGGAGGTTCTGTTTTCTTGCACCAAACCTGTCTCTGGTGGCACAATTGCTGGTTCGATTATCGGGGGTATGTTTATTCTCATCGCCGGCGCTCTCGGTCTCATCTACATGCTCCGGTATAGACATGTCAAGTTTTTTCGCCGAGAGCGTGAACCAATGGCGGTACTCGACGAAGCGAGGACCAACAGTGCAAACCCATCGGGCCGGCCTGCGCCTTCGATCGGTCAGGGTGTCATCGAATCTCATCCACTCAACGATTTGTCGGCCGGGCATAGAGGTAATGGAGCATCTAGGCCAGTATCGTCAAATTTGTAGCTAAGGCATTGATGGAGTGTTTACGGGTGACCTTTTGTTTTAAGATAATACTCCAACTATTTGGCCTGACAGTAACATAGAGCTGATTCAAAAATTTCCTTTGATCATTTCCCTAATACGTATTCTCTTTGCCAACCCTGTTCTGAATCTCTGTTATTTCAGTTTAGTTTGTGTTAGTGGTGCACATTGAACTTATGTTCATACATGGCTTCTCCTTACTTGTCTCGTAGAATCTTGAACGTGGGTGAAAGCATTTTACCGCGAGACATACTGGTAACAAAACCTGCTCAATAACGTTCCCTATTCCGTTTGACATATGTCTCTAATCACCAAGCCCCCAGGTCTTAATCCTGGCCAAGCGTTCCCTAGGGTATACCTGCGAGTATTGGTCATGAAGCAGAGGTAGTATCCATTGCACTTAGGTCGGCACAGACAAGGCTGTGTGTGAGGAAATGTATGGCTGTACTGGCAAATCGCTGGCAAAACTTCGCAACGACGTTGAGTCTTTAACCATTTAATATCCGTCATTTTGTATTAATCTCTCAAAGTTACTATGCCTCTACTTGCGGATATACCGACGTAGTGTCCACTCAAAAATTCACATGCACAATGTCGGCTACCCTCGGCCATACCACTGCCGCCGGCATCTATATCAAACCAAATCATATGCCATATCACCAGAGACATCAGGTTACAGAGAGCATTCCACTTAACAGAGATTTTGTGGATGTATAAAGTGAGACTAGTCACCGTCGCATCAAAATGGATTACTCGGCTCTGCCTACTGAATTATTTCAGTCAACTCGCATTACGTAACATTTGCTGTGTTGGGCGTGAGTAGCAAGAAATGTGATCAAAAATATCCGAAATCTGCCAATGATCATGCCCACAAATTGAGCGATTAAGCGCAAGAGCTATCACCGTCACCGATCAAGATGAATCCATGTTGTACTGAGACTCCAGGTAGATGAGTTCGAAGCTCAACTTGGACGTTCGGAACAAGCTCTTAGTTATTAACTGAATCACAGATTTCCGCTACTGCAGGCAGGCTAAGAAGGGGCAGCAGGTACTCTGGAAGGTAGTCGGCCGGGCTACGCACTGGAAAGCGGGACGTTCAGATATCAGAGCTGCTTCCATGGAGATATGCGATCCAGCTATGATTAAAACAAAACAACACCGAATCACCGATAAGGATAGATCAGTTGCATGGGACCCACGGAGATCGCCGAATAAGCTTCGTCATGCGGAATCGATCGACACACTTCCATGGATGTTTAACTTGCAGATCTACCCGCACTCTGACGTGCTAGGTTCCTAACCTAGAAGCAGCTAACCTAAAAACAGTCAGGAGCGGATGCCATCGATCTAGTCGGTTGCACCGGAGAATCCTGTCAAAAATAGAGCCGGAACGCGGGTATTACCGAACATCGTTGGCAATTGGTTAATCGGTCTTTCCGTTCATTTCTGCGCTTGAGGTTGCTAACGCCTCAACAGATGCAGCGCTACCTTTTTCGGTTTCATATTTGTTGACTAGGAGTTTGGCCCGGTGGCTTCCTTAGCCTTCGGTGCTGGCAGACTCGGGGATGAGGCCAGTTGCTTGCAGCCCCCGCCGGCCTCGCCTGACCCCATCGGCCTCACCTGCCCCCACCAGCCTCGCCTGCCCCCATCGGCCTCGCCTGCCCCATGCCGAGGATGAGGGCTCGGCACTGGTACTCAGCTTCGGGCCCGGCTTTGGTAGTCGGCATGAAGTTTTCCTTCTCTTGTATCGATAGACAATTAAGCTTCTTCGTTCTTTCTCTTTTGCACTCAACAATATTGGTTATTGGGACTTGCCAATGTGAGTGAATACGCATTCGCCACGAACCTGCATTCTCAGGGTCCCTCCCTCGACATGAGCAAATTCGCTTTTTTAGCCCCTAATTAATCAGCGATTCAATGGCCGTCATACCAGCCTGATATTGTCGGACAGCGAGAGCGCGACAGTAAATTATCCAGATAACTGTGATCCGTACACTGTAGTGCGATTGCCAAGTGCGAATGATACTGGCTCAGCCTGTTGAACTATAAGAGAGCTCGGTCCAAACGCATACGGGAATGAGCTTATATCATCTTACTGTACTTCTCAGTTTGCGGGTGCATCTGCAGTGAGCTCGCCAACTTGAGACTTTCATCGTTGAACGGCGGGGTTAGCATTTGCAATAGATACTAGCTGAGATTGCGTATTTCCTCCCTCTGCCGTTGCTATACGTCCCTGTAGCAAAAGCGAATCCTACGATAAGGGGAATCGAGTCGTCCCACAAGTTATCGAACATCTCCTGACAATAATACTTTTGGAGGAAGCTCTGCACTTATCGTATACTGCGGGGAAAAATTCTGAGATAGATGTTGTGGAGCGAAGGCCAAGGATTTTCAATAGTTCGTCTTCACCGTCGTCATCTGGTGCCCATCATAGCCATGAAACCCTGGGTTATTCTAAAGCATCCCGATGGTGTCGGAAGAGAGAACACTATGACTGGGGCTTTGTATAGATGGCTGCCTGACTTTTCTAGAACCTCCTGGAAGAGTCTGAAGTCTGTTTCCCAGGGTCTAGAAGTATAGACTCCCCCAAAATGGCCGCAGTGTGGTTGTGAACCCCTTTGGTATAATCTTGTATCAGGAACATCAAACCGGAACGGTCATTGACAACTTGTCGTTATGAACCACGTTTCTCCTGCATAAATCATCACTCGAATCACATTATATTGTTATTGTTACGGATGTACATAATGTGACAGGTCTGATACACGGTACTGCTGTAGGGCCCGATGCCTCCTGTATATATTTCGAGTCTTTCTCCTTCTCTCTTTTCTGTACCATAGAATACACGCACACGGTTCTCCCCAACTTCCATATCGTAACAGTCCTTGTTACTTTGGATGCTTTTTTGACTTGTTGATTGACTTGATTGACCTATCTCGAGGGCCAAAGGCCCGTATATGTACAATCTCCCATATGCGTACGCGTATGCTCTATCTGACATGAGACGCATCACCCTGGTCCTGATGCATATCCTCATACAGCCACCATCTTCATACAAGTCTTCATTCTCATACAAGACATCAGACGATGCTGAGACTCACGATCCAAGTACACATGCAACAGTTATTGTAACTTTGATTTAAAGGTAAAAATAATTGATTGGTCCATATATCAAGCTATTAAAGCAACGTATTCAGGTGGCTATGGACGGATACCATGGAGTACAGGAGGTATAGTTTAAACATGAATTTATAGCAGCACGAACACTGCATCTGAAGTGAGACTTATCGTGGGATTTTTTTGCTAGCGGCACCGCCCCTACTATGGGGCCATTTTTGGTGTATCATCCAATCTACACAATCTGTGGTTTAAATTCCTCTGCTATCACCATCTCCAACGCCACCACCGTAACCGTCAAACCGTTGCTAGCACTACAGGTGAACAAGCGAGGCAAGCTGAAAGCTCGCGATGTAGTACCTAGCCATTTAAAATAATTCCTGGGGTGTATGTTTCGCCAGGGTCTGGGTGTTTACATTGTAGTCCCCTGGTTTTTGAGCTACCTAAAACGTGTATAAACCCACAGGTATCCGTAGTGAATCACCTAGTGGCTTATACACTGAATATATTATGCGCCATATATCAATTAAACTCCCAAATGTTTATTTTCACCTTGAGCAACTCTAAGCATGTCACCATCCACTATTTTCTCATGCCCAGATTAGGTGTATGAGGCCTGTTGAGCCTCAAATACTCGCAGGCTCGGATTTTCGACTCAGCACTTCTCCATCTACCGGAAGTCTGGGTTAAACCCTAAGTGGGCTTTAGAGGGCTGCGGAGAGCTTTGGACTATGTAGAGATCTCACTGCCCCACCAATACTTCCTGAAATACTCCGGGAGTCCATAAGTACATTAAGGAACCTCTCCGGAAATATAGAGAGTTTCTCCCGAGAAGATTGAATAAACTGACCCTATTGCATGATAGGTCTCTGCCTTTTCATGGCCGGAGATGAGTCTCGTATGACCGGAGATTGCTGTCCGCATGAAGGGTCTATACGTAGATGGGTACGCACGCATACGTACTTGTACTCTCATATATATTTGGCCTTGTGGCCCTCTTAGATAGGATATAATCAAGCTTCTCTATCATCTTTACTTCGAACAGACCCTGTTGAAATATGGAAGGGGAGAACCGTGTGAATAGACTTAAGGTACAGAGACTGGAGAGCAGGAGAAAGACTCGAGATATATACAAGGTAGTTGGGTCTACCGGCTATATGCTTTGATATTAGTTCTACTATCTAAGGGAGAAGTTCTGTCTTTATATACATGAAGGCATGGAACTCCATGGAAATCCATGGAAGCTCACGATTGCAAATACCAGTGGCGGTGGCGAGTGAAAACTCGTGGATGAGTCTACGACTGTGAGTCCGTAGCCTGTGAGTCAATTTGGCCATCTCAGTGTATCGGCGACTTCCTCCCAGGTCATATAGTAACAGACCCTGTAACAGATGTACATGAGCCGGAGCCCTAGGGTTTGTGACTGCTCTTTTAGACTTTGCACTCTACTCTTTTCTTTCCTACTATCTTGGATCTTTAGACCGGTACACAGTTATCGTACCATAGAATACACGCACACGGTTCTCCCCAACTTCCATATCGTAACAGACCCTGTTGAAATAGTGACTGCTAGAAGCTTGATTGATTCTATCTAAGAGGCCACAAGGCCAATATATATGAGAGTGCAAATACGGCTGAATGCCATCAGCCCGTATCAGAGTCAACAGTCATCTCCGGCCATACAAGACATCACCGTCTCTGGCCATACGAGACACCTCCGCTCCGGCCATACAAGACATCACCGCTTCGGTCATACGAGACATCTCCGCTCCGCCCATACGAGGCTCATCTCTGGCTGAGACCTGTATATGCAACACTCCCCCCTCTTGCTACGCTCTGTGGAGCAAGAAACAAACAAACAAACAAACAAACATGATGCACAACTTGTGATTCCCATAGTAGCCTCCTTAAAACCCTGCTTGAGAAGTGAGCAGGGAAAGAGTACTACCGTAGCCTTAAACCTTAAATTGACCTCCAATTACCATAAACCCATTGCTTTCGTGAACTTTGTATGCTTATATTTCGTAAGTTCTTTCGTGAGTATATCTGCCACATTTTTGTTCGTGAGTTCATAAGAGTAGTTGACTATTCGGCGTTTGTGCAGATCTCGACCGTTGTGATAGCAAACGTCAATGTGCTTAGTTCGAGCTTTGATGATTCCCGTGGTGATTAGAGTGAGAGCACCCTGATTGTCGCAGTTGATTGGCAGCGGTGGTGAGTCTCTCTGAGAACCGTGAATATCTTTGTGCAACTGGAGTAACCATTTTGCTTCTCTGGAGGCCTCCAAGCAGGCGATGAACTCGGCCTCGAGAGTTGACATGGCAATGAGACTTTGCTTTCGGGACTGGCACGAGATGGCCCCATCATTGGCGAGAAACACATGGCCTCCATGAGACTTGCGGTCCGCACTGTCATTGGCCCAATCGGAATCTGAGTACCGTATGAGACTATTGCCGATGCCGATGCCGATGCCGATGCCGATGCCGATGCCGATGCCGATGCCGATGCCGATGCCGATGCCGATGCCGATGCCGATGCCATTGAAGTGTAGTCGAAAATCAGCTGTAGATTTGAGATACTGAAGGACTCTCTTAGCAGCGGTCATATGGCTGGTGAATGGCCGCGAATTGTAACAAGAAAGAGCAGCGACCGCATACGAGATATCTGGCCGAGTTGCAAGTGCTGCGTACATTAGTGACCCCACGACTGCCTGATAGTCTGTGATATCTTCCAATTCCTTCTCCCCCTGATCCTCGGCCAAGTCCAACTTTATATTGGGGTCCATGGGCGTCGAGACACCGTGAGTATGCTCCATGCCGAATCGTCTGAGGATTGTGGTGATAGAGGCTTTCTGACCGAGACTGTTCCCGGTATCATCGCGGTGTATCTCGATGCCGAGGAATTGGCGCGCCGGGCTGAGGTTCGTGATCTTGTACTTCTCTGAGCGTTTCGCTTTGACTTCCATCGCGGCTTTGGTAGCAGCCTCCGGGTATGACATGGAGATATCGTTGACATACAGAAGTATCAGAATACCGTCGCTGGGGAGATAGAGATTGGGATCGGCTGAGGATTGTGTGAACCCAGGAGAGAGTAGAAACCCATTGATATCGTCATGCCATAACCGTGGGGCTTGTTTAAGGCCGTAGAGAGCTTCCCTGAGTCTGACAATGATATTTGGTGCGTTGAGGCCCTCTGGCCATCCTTCTGGCAAAGTCATATAGATGTCGTCATTGTCGATTTCGGGGTTTAGGAAAGCAGTAACTACATCCAAGTGGTCCATATTCCATCCATATCTCCCGATGAGAGAGATGAGATACCAAAACATAGTTAGCTTCCCAACAGGGGCATAAGTCTCACCGAAATCCGTCTGCTCATATCCCTTTATGACTAGCCGTGCTTTGTACCGTATGGACCCGTCAGGATTGTGTTTAGTCTTGTAAACCCACTTGGAGCCAATCGGCCTAACTTTCAGTTGCCGTGCTTCCCGGGAGTTGAGAGCTTAGAAAGTGTTATTGAGCCGGATTTGCGTGCTTTCTTATTCCATGGCTGTTTTCCAATGATTTCGTTGAGAGCTTTCCATGGCTTCCGCGTAGGTAAATGGATCTGATGCGGATGCCGTTAATGCTACTGCGGAGGCTTTACCTTGACTTCTTGTAACACAACTCCCTATTGGTGGGGCTGGAGCTGGAACTGGAACTGGAGCTGGAGCTGGAGCTGCTTGCGGCACTTGGCTTGAATTCTTGATTGCTGCTGCTGAACGCCGGGCAGTCTGATCCTCTCTGCGGAGGCGCCGGCTGTGGGCGATGTTTTCTGCATCTGCTGCTGACAGCTGGGCAGTCTGATCATCTCGGCGGAGGCGCCGGCTGTGGGTGTTTTCCGCATCTGCTGCCGAACGCTGGGCAGTCTGATCGTCTCGGCGGAGGCGCTGGCTTTGGGCGTTTTCTGCTTCCTTGTCAGGAGCTTCATGCATGTGTGATTTGAATCTCGTACCTATCTGCATAGGTTGACTATCTTGTCCTTCGGTATCTGTTTCGTCGACATATTCCTCATCTTCTGATAATTCAAACATGTCGATCTCATTGCTTCCATGCTGACACGACATGTGTGCATTTCTTTCTTCGTCGAAGACGACCTCTGATTGGGCTTTTACCTTCTGGAATTCGGGATCCCATATCCTCCACAACATCTTTGAGTCGTGTGTGTAGCCTACCATCATGCAGGGCTTTGACCAAGTTGGGCCGAACTTGCCCTGGCGGCGTTGAACTTCGGGACTGAGTCTACTGGCGTAGCATCCGAATCGACGTAGATTGTGGAGTGAGGCTTGATACACTATTTCGTTGCAGTCAGCATCATGCGTTGGTTTGCCAAATCCTTGCAGCATCTCGTATGGCGTTTCGTACAGTGCTTGATAGCCCTCGCGGTCATATCTTTTGAGGCCTTCATACGGTGATCTTTGATGGAGATAGACTGCGGTATTAATTGCTTCTCCCCAGAACTGAACTGGAGCCTGGGAGTCAATCATCATTGCCCGGGCCTTTTCAGTGATTGTACGGATCATGCGTTCGGCAACACCATTCTTATGGTGAGTGTATGGAGGGGATGGCTCGTATGATGTGCCGCGGGCCGTGAAGACATATCGGAAGGTCTTATTGTCGTATTCTCCCTGTCCATTGTCGCACCGGAATCGCTTGATCTCGTATCCCATCGAGTCTACTCGTGCCTGAACTGACTGGTAGGCGGAGGTGCAGGTCTCTGCTTTCTTATTTGGGAGCAGCCATACGGATGTGTACCTCGTGTAGTTGTCGATGAATAGTATATAATATTGATTGTCTCCGAAGGTTGGTGTACGGAAGGGACCGCACACATCCAAATGAACAAGTTCAAAGGGCTTCGTATTGCGCTTGACTGGTACTTTGATGAACCTTTGTTTGTGCTTGGCCTGGATGCAGACTGTGCACATAGAATCATCGTGTGTATATCCCTTCACTATAGACTTTATGGCAGTAGGATTCAAATGAGCTAGTCGTCGGTGCCATAGTCTTGACTTTGGAACGGAGGAAGTAGGTGGACTTGTAGGTGCCATCTCTGAAGACTCGATTGTAGGTTCGTTGATGATTACTCTTGGAAGTGAGCTGTCTCTTTCTCTTTTTCCCGCTCTTGGTAGTCGATGATAGGAGTGCAGTTGCGGGGACTATTATATATATGCCATTGACTAGTTTTCGGGCGAGAGTACAAGAAGATGGCGAAGTTATGGAGCATTTTCTGTCCCGAAATAGAGTCGTATGCCCACCCACATCCCATTGGTTGATCGATAGAAGGGAAAGTCGAAAAGTAAGAGTACGGAGAGCTTCGACTTGATAGCCCTGTATGACGTTGACGAAGCCATAATGCGTGGCAGTTACTGAACTGTCGTCTCCGAGTTTGATTACTATAGGAAGTGAGAGGTTTTTGAACGTTGAGAAGCTGCTGCGGTCATTGCACATGTGGTGTCACGCTCCGGAATCAATGCCCCACTTCGGAGCCGCAACGGTGGTGGCGGTGGCGTGAGCACAGGCAGTTAGTCAGAAGGGATTGCAGTCTCCGGTCGTGGTGAGGGCTGCTGTAGCAGTGGCTTTCTTTACTTTCCACCACACCTTTATACGTTTGTAGGAGACGCAATCGACTTTGACGTGGCCTGAGAACCCGCACTGGAAGCAAATGCGCTCATCATTTCCGTTGTTTCCTCCCTCCTGCGCGCGTTTGCACTTTCTACATGCATCTGTAGCATGGCTGTCAATTTTGAAATGAGTGCACTGACTTTCGTGGCTGTTTCCGGATCCACCGTTTCCACCGTGTTCACCGCGTCCACCGCATCCTCTGCGTCCTCCGCGTCCACCACGCCCATGCCCACGGCCTCGGCCTTGGCCACGGTAGCCGCCGCGTTGTGAAACGAGGGCGGCCCCTGTGGATGCATCTCTGAGTTCTTCGGTGAGGCTGGCTGTAGTTTCTTCTTCTAAGAGTTCATGCATGGCTTCTTCGGGTGTAGGTAAGGGCCTTCTATGCTTTAGGACCACTAATATCATCGCATACTGTGATGGCAGTGATGTGAATATTTGAGTGCGGAAATCTTGATGGGTTATAGCATCGTCGGTATGGTCCAGTTGTATATGGCAGTTACTGAGCTTGGTGAAGCATGCTTCAAGTGGTTCGTCCTCCTTAGGTCGGCAAGCACGGAACTGGCGTAGGATGTCCTGTCTGCCAATATAAGATCCAGTGGTGTCCAGGCTGGTTTCTAGCGTATTCCACATTTTGAGAGGGTTTCTCATTCCCTTGATTATGCACCGTACTTCAGGGGAACAGGAAAGTCTGATTATAGACGCAGCTTCGGCTTCCTTAGCCTTCCAATCATCATAGTTGTCATCGTGGTCGAAATCAAAAGGCTGCAGTTAAGGGTCATCTCCGGTGACGATTGCATATGCTCTCATGGATGATAGAATGAGTATCATGTCGTCTCTCCATTCGTTGTAGTTGGTATGAGTGAGCTTAGGAATCTCGCCCCACCTGGTCTTGTTGAAGGTGGGTTCGGAGGAAGACATCGTGGGATCGTGGTGTTGAGTTTTCGTGTTGTTTATGCGGTTGTTGCTATGGTGACGAGGTTTAGGGTTCTTGAGGCTCTTTTTTGAAGATCGTGAAAAAGATCGCAAGAAAGATCGTGAAAGAGGTCTTTAGAAGAGATCAATAGATTTTTAGATAGTAGCGATAGCCGGGCTCATAACCTGTTGAAATAGTGACTGCTAGAAGCTTGATTGATTCTATCTAAGAGGCCACAAGGCCAATATATATGAGAGTGCAAATACAGCTGAATGCCATCAGCCCGTATCAGAGTCAACAGTCATCTCCGGCCATACAAGACATCACCATCTCCGGCCATACGAGACACCTCCGCTCCGGCCATACAAGACATCACTGCTCCGGTCATACGAGACATCTCCGCTCCGGCCATACGAGGCTCATCTCCGGCTGAGACCTGTATATGCAACAGACCCAATGTTGCCATGTGCGAGTGATGTGTCATGATGTTACATCGGAGATCTCCCTGAGGTTGCATACTTCGTATTACAGTGCCGTGAATTGCAGCAGAGTAATGGCAAGGTATGATCTGCATCTATCGCAATTCCTGTGGTAATCGCTTGTAGTTGAGGTGCATTGTTTGCCTATTGAAGTTCTCCCTAGTAAAACAACTAGAAACTTTATTTAGCAGCTCTAGCATTGTCTTGTCTCACTCACAGACCGTTCTGGTAATGTTCTTTGGCGCAGATGGATACCCGGGGTTACTACTCACACGATGCATGATATTCGGTGGTATTGCACAGTGAGTAAAATCGACAAGATTCACAAGATAGGACTATATCCGACAACGTGTTCAAGGCAACCATCCGTTTGTCCAAAAGGGAAACATTTTGCATCACACTCCATCAATTGAGTTACTTGTCAGCATGTACTGGTAAAGATATCCTTACATTGGTTCTTGTGGATCTGAATTTAGCTAAATACGTTTGTTCAACCGTTCAAAATGAAACCTTGCATCAAATCGACATTATGGATTCATGGCTATAGAGAGCAGCGACGAGATGTGGGGCTTTTCTACTATGAGAACGAGGGTGTTAATGCGACAAACAGTGTTACACATGAGACGCGAGACGAGCGTTAGCTCCGGCTGGAGTGGTCGGTCTCATGCGCAAGTAATGAACAGGGTCTCGAGACCTTGAGTGATTAATCCTGAAATCTAAAGGTTGCTTAAGCTTAAGTGGTGATTGCGGTGAAGGCGACAATCTCTAAGGCCATTTACAACCTCAACCTTTTTCAACGACTGGGGAAGTTACAAACTCTAAAATCGCAATAACTGGTGAGCAAAAAGGTAATGGTTTTCCCGGTAAGTACCTCGCGGATAGTATCCGCCGTCATATATCATTCACGAGACCTTGTGACCTCCCAATCTCGATAATTTGATCGAGGCGAGATCTCGAGCCGCCTTGTATCGTTTACTTGCGACCTTGACTAGCCTCTTGTTTCTTGCGTATTTCCTCCAGTGCAGTCCCCGACGCTTGTGGCATTGCCAAATGTCCTCCGCACAAATCTTCCTACAGGCTACGGTGTGGCTATTGCTGCCTGCCCCGCCATCTATTCCACTAGATATCTCACTAGAGATACCGTGAACATTATCACCGGTTCAACTAAATCCTACATACTCAGCGAGCTCATCATGCGTCATTCGGGGACTCGCAGCCTGAAGGTAGAATGTCTCCACCTCACTCATTGCCAGTATCGGAGTAAGAACTATTTGCTCCACTTCGATTCTGTCAAGGTTAACTTCCAACTGTATTTTAACAGCGTTAAACACTAAAATCAATATCGTCAACCTCGGGAAGGTGTCCTGTGCGTCACCTACTGCTACATTGCATTTACACAGGGCTTGGGTGGGTGGGTGCCCATTTGGGGTCGGTACGTCGAATTCCAAATATCAGTCTTCTAGCTAAGAATTAACAAAGTCGGTCAGACTTATGGCGTTGCATCCTGCATCCCCGTCGAATCTGGGACAGCGTATTTTACCCCAGTGGCAGCCTCGGCGACTGGCAGTGACTTAGAGGTAGTGTGACATTACACTCAAAGTATGTTGCAAATGGGCAACAATTTATGTTCAACAAATGGAAATAAGCATTCTCGTAGGTGAATATCACCTCCAGTACATATTCCACAAGCAATTGGCCAGATTCAGTTGCAATCACTCGGTCATCGTCAATCACTTGCTGTTACTTTGAATGGTTCTTTTCAGAATGAGAAGCGGAAGAAGTCTATTGAACTATCTAAGGGAGAAGCTCTGGTTTTATATACATGAACGCCGGAGCTCTGTAGAAGTCTATAGGAGTACATGATCAGAAATACCAATAGTGAGTGAAAACTCATGTATGAGTCTACGAGAATGAGTCTACAGCTCCTGAGTCAATTCGCCGGAGTCCAGTGTATCGGCGACTTCTTTCTAGGCCATATAATAACAAGTTCTGTTGCAATATAGGGAGAACCGTATGCGGGTATAGACTTTAAGATACAGAGAGAGGAGAGAAATACGCGAGTTATATAGGAGAGAAGTGTGCCCTTTACTAACAAACCCCGCTAGCGGTCAGCTCTCTATATATATGCAAGAATCCATGCAATACCCACGTCATTGGCTTTCACTCGCACACCTGAAGATACCTGAAGTCCAGCAGTGCTCATATCGCCAGGGCAACTCTTTATTTTCCAGAGTAGGATTAGCTCTTGCATATACTGGACTTCTTCAACCCTTGCTGATGGTAGAGAAAGCGACGGAGGTATGCGACAGCTGCTCCCAGGCCTACCGGGGGTCCACCGAGTGATGGGATCATAATATATGTTGAAATAGTGATGCTAGAGAAGCTTGATTGTATATTATCTAAGAGAGCCACAAGACCATATATATATGAGAGTACAAGTGTGAATGCGTGCGTACGCATCTATGTATAGACCCTTCAGGCCGACAGCAATCTCCGGTCATACGAGACTCACCTCCGGCCATACGAGAGTCATCTCCGGCCATAAGATGGCAAAGACCTATCATGCAATAATATAATGGAATTCAGTTATGAGTGACGCAATGGTGACTGAGCGATGGCCATCTGTACGCTTGTAGAAACCGTATTAGCCACGGACACTGATGATAACGTAAAAGATGGTCTAGCTGATTTCGTACGGGTCAAAATAAGTACATAACTATGGATATTCAATAGCCCTAGCCCTGACCATGCCTCCAGTCGCCCTGATCGGGCCGTGGTCTTTCAGTATGTTAAGCAGTTCTGGACGGCGACATAGGATTCCAAAAACTGCCGGGTAGATGGACTGTTTATACACCTACCCGTAGGTAGATCTCGTTGACACTCTAGGTTATTTACTGAGCACTCAATGCGGTGGCTGATAAGAATCGAGGCCCTCTTTCCTTCATTTGGAGAACCTCGAACGTACAACCAAAGCTAGTTTACCGGATTGGTTATCCGACATAAATACTACCTCCAAAGATAGCGGACGAATGCAAGATAGCCTTTCGGAGATAGAGATAGTTTAAGTTCGGATAATGCTATTCACGCTGAACAATGCGGCGGTGGCCTTTCAAGCATGTTACACTATCCACTGCTTGCGAGCATATGTTGATGGTTTTGTTGCATGTTACATTATCTATATCACTGATCTATTTGGCATCTACTCAGGACAATGCGCACATCCGAAAATTATGCAGGAGTTAGGCCCCTTCTACAAAGCTTTAAAGTGTGAATTAGATTCAGGCAAGCCGGTGTTTGGGCTTTGTCATCTCACCGGGTGGAGCTATCTAGGATGCGAATCGTACATCAGCGGCGGTAGATGACTGCCTGTCTCTGAGCGGGTTAGAAAATTCGCCAATGTTTACCAGAGATTCACTCGGAATATTCAAAGGTGACATTAGGCTACTACAGGAGCCGGGAACAGCATCTGTACTATAAGAAAAGGAAGTGACAAGTATCTCGGGAGAAGAGGTAAAATTTACCCACGGTGTTATTAGAGTAGCTAGCTACACTGACTCAGCCTTTAACACTGACAGATTTTTAAGTTCTTGGGAATGAAAAAATTCCAAACTATGCCATCAATGGCTAGTAGTGGCACCTGTGGGCGTGTGTAATGTATCGTAGCAATTTCCAGACTAGGCAGGATTTTCCATTTCGAGGAACATGAAAATCAGTCGAGTAGAGTCGTCCCGCTAGCTTCAAAGTTAAATGATACTGGCTTTGCATTACTGATCATAACCCGCAGAAGACTACAGCTTGCAAAGTGCAGTATTGTGATATCGAATGATGTAAATCTACAATCGAACCAATGGGGGAAGTCACTGCGCACTAGGTATAATTCACCTTAACTTGTGACTGGTAGAGATAATTCCACTCAGAACTACGAATAGGTCTATATCCCACGATGCAAGATAATGCCGGCCAAGATCTGTGACGCACAACTGCCACCTTTTGTATTGAAGATGATGGGATGGCAAGATTAACTTCATATATATACTTCATGTCTTCAGTCTTAGCAAGCATGATATATACGCGTAAGACCTGAGCAGGGGAGTAGGTGATGCGTGGGACTTTTCAGCCTAGTGATTAAATTTATTAATACTTTGACATCGACAGGACGAAAAATCTCTCGCATTCATGGTCCCTTCGCTAGCGGTCAACTATAGGATGAGAGTTGGAACGCTGAATTTTATTGGTATTTGTTGGAAGTTAGGTAACGGCATCCGGTTCTTTGCGAATCCCGTGCGCATGCATGACAGTCTAATTTTCAATGCTCTCATTTAGCTCCCTGCAGCTCAAATATTGCAAACTTTATTTGAGTAGTTTATAGTTCACGCTAACGAGAATGCGATAACCCAACAACTCCACCACTTCATTCGATGATCTCTGCAATCAAGTTTCCATCCATAGCTGATAGCACCGGCCGCGTGCAGCGCTGGAGGTATACTCTGACGGTTATCATCTAGGTATTTTCACATGTAAATCTATCGAGCACATTCCATCGCAAGTACATACATGGAGTACGACTATAGACTTCCAAAGTCGGTATGATGTGGCAACTTCACAACTAGGCGCGAGAACCGCCGATTGCAGCGACGGATGTTCGGTCCTTCTTAACCTTCTACATGATTCAGCTGTATATGAACAAATGAGATGATTTTATTTTCATTCATATACATACCCAAGTATTTATCGACACGCGTACTCCTGAAAAACCAAGTAGGCAACACCTAAACCCGTAACCCTGTTCTAAGCGCGGAATCACACATTATCCTCCCTCCTCGCCTTCTGTATCTTCCCTTTTCCCATATTTCTATTTATACGAATGGATAATCTCTATTTAAACAGGTGTAAACAGCAGTACCAACAACATAATGGCATATGGCATTATACCTTAGAATGTACTCTGAAATTGGAATTCCTCGATTCAATTTTAACCGAGGGTGAGTGATGATTTGGGGGATGAACGCAGCTATAAGAGGGTACAGATGACTCTTTGGGTATTCATTCTACATCCAGACAGCCCAAAGGCCTATGATAGGTCTGCCGGAGGCCGAAAGGAAGTATTGGCACGGGAGAATGGCACAAGCCAACTGGCAGGATTCTGGGAAGGAGGGGAGCTCATTAGATTGAAAGGCGTGATAATAAGGGATCGATATGAATGCTATAATATTTTTTTGTGAGCATACCATATTTCAGGACCAATTGTGGGGACCGCCTGCGCTATGCAGATCGGTGGGGCGGGAGTGACTGACACCCGAAATACTCGACTATATTGGCCAAACATCTCCTTTTTACACCGAATGACACGACGACCGTAATGCCTAGTTACCATAGCAGGTCTTGATGACCAGCTGTACTTCTGCCCAACCGCGGATAAAATACGAACCGTGATTGTTGCTACGGTATCAATTGTCAAACCATCGGCAGAAACATCTTGTGCAATACTAAATAGCGCAACATTAACACCTTTCTATCATACTCTAGATAGAGTGAATGCACTATAAAAAGCATTAACACCTATCAAATTCTAGAAAGTTATCTACAGTGCCCGCTTCTCGGTACTCTAATTAACTTTTCTTAGTACCGCAATTTGTACGAACTGGGCTGTACACTTCCCAGAGTTGTAACTGTTGTGATGAACCTGTCGAGACGATTGATTTGAGTCTATGTCTACGATGCCACGTAGCCTATATATCGGACCAACTTTAACTGCGACCGTTCGTCATCAAGGTTGTTGATTGAGGTAAATTCTACTGGGATATTGCGGCGCTTACCTTCATCAGATACCGGCGACGCTTCATTGAAGGAGAAATGTGGGAGGATAGTACAGGAAGGATGTCGCCATTCGTTATGTGGCTCCAGTTGAAACCCGCGAGAGTTTTTATCGCTCTGGATTTATTGGTGGATAAGGGGATAATATTGCACTTGGAAAATACCGGCAGATTGATACTCTCGGTATGACGGCCAGTTCTCAATCCGGAAAAACTTATTGTTACTTGCATCTTATATAAGCGGCAGCAGTACTTTCCTTCGACACAAAACTTATCGTGAACCGACCCAACTCTACATCATCACCCTCGCAATCTAATTCCTAGAATCACACCTGTGATAAAACATTCTAAAATCAAACCGCAAGTGGCTGATAGCTGCTACAAGTATGGGTCATCGCAAAAAAGGGTATTGATGGTCATGGTAAAACGTGTCGTATCTCTAACAAATTTTTTAGGCCTTGCCACTTCTTCGCAAAGCATGGTCGATGCCAATTCGGGGACTACTGCAAGTTTTCTCACGAGACTGCCGCTACTTCCAAAAGAACAAAGAAAAAGCCTACTCCAGCCTCCATTTCCTCCCGCATCAATACTACTCCCACTACGTCCCTACCTGCACGCAACCAAACTGTTCCCAATACTCCTGCTGCCTCTACTACTACACGTTCCCAAGAGTGGCACTTGCACGACAGGTCAACAACTGGAGACGACGCTTTCTCCAGTAACACCGTCGTCGCATCGTCCCTAACAGTCCTAACTTACTTAGACCCGCCGGGGGTTCTCTCCATCATGGGTCCCAGACATGATAACGACAAAGCCTCGATCGACGAAATCTGTATTTTGCCAACAACGTCGGAAGTCCATGCTAGTCGTTCAGAATACCTACCTCTCAAGGATACAACCTTTCCACACCACGAAAATGGAATCCATCGGCTTTAGACTCCCAATTTCGATTGTTGAGAGAAGACACCGTGGGACAGCTACGCGATGGTATCCGTGGACTCATTACACACTGGGAGGTACTGATATCCGGCAACGGCATGAACGCAAAACGTAAATGCCTACAGCAAATCGGTTCCGGAATGATCATTTTAGACTCAGCCCGAGTCGTTCAGCTTCGATCCCATCGCAGAAAGGGGATAGCGATCGATGTGTCGTTTGCTCAACCCGACAGAGTTTCAAGGATGTCACCATATGAAAGGATGAAGTGGTGGAAGGATTCAAAGTACTTGCAGACTGGAAATCTTGTCGCTCTGGTTCATGCCACCTTCGGAACGACTTTCTTGCTGGTTGCAGATCGCGAGGCCATAAAGCGTAAACCAAAGGAAGAGTCCCAAGACTGGGAGTATGAGGATACTACTTCAGACTATGACGATCCCACCTCGGGCTATGACAATCGCAAAATGGGTATGAATCAAGGAATTGGAGACTTGGCCAGTGATTCAAACAAAGCCTTCATATCGTTCACTTTGGCAAATCCCAACTCGATGCGCGACCAAGCACGGATCATGACAATCATGCAGAAAGCTCAACGGACTGCAGTGCTCGTGGAACTCCCGGGGATGCTTTATGCCTCCTTCGAGCCTTTCTTAAAGTGCCTGAAGTCGCTTCATAAGCAGCCAAATCTCCCTTTCACAAATTGGATTGCACCAACTTCCAGAACAACATACACAACAACTAACGGCCTGGTAGACATTCCAACGCCATCGTACCTAAGGAAGGGTGGTCACTTGGACCTAAGTTGTATCACAAATGGCAGGAGACCATTGTACTTTTCCGCGACAAGGCCTATTACGGTGCATCAACTCCAGCAATATACCACCTTAGACCTTGGGCAATGTGAGAGTTTAATTACTTGCTTGAAGCACGAGCTCGCATTAGTCCAAGGTCCTCCTGGTACAGGTAAGTCATATGTTGGGAACAAGCTTGCGCAGGTCTTGCTGGCCAACAGAGATAGACTCAATATAGGACCTATCATTTGCATTTGGTCAGTTTCGAAACAATTTCTGCAAGTCAATAGCTACTGACGTCACGAAATAGCTATACAAATCATGCACTGGACCAGTTTTTGGAAAAGCTGCTCGATTCAGGCGAGACAAAAATCATCCGGATGGGATGTGGATCAAAATCAGAGCGATTGGCAGGTTTCACATTGGCAGACGGACGCACAAAGGGAGTGTCAACACAGGATGAGAGGAGAAATATCGGGAAGTGCAATGGGGACCTTACCGAGACCGAAAAGACGATGCAGCAACTACTAGACCTTACATCTCGCGGATGTACCTTCACTGATATCGAATATTACTTGCGATCAAACTCTCTCAACACTTACAATCTCTTGTTTGCGATTGCACGTGGTAATGATGTGCAAGCTGAAGAAAAGGACAGCTGGAAAATGGCCGGCAAGAATTCGAAGTCTGATATCTTTCAGATATGGACCGATGGGAAGAATCTCCCAACTCAGAACTTTGATATTCAACCCCTACAGGCGAGCCGTAGTCTACAGGAGCTACATTCCGGCTGTACCAACCCTTGGGATACCTCACTACAGGAGCGGCAAACTCTGAAGTCGCATTGGGAGAAACAAGTGAATGACTCTCGGTGGGATGAGTTTCAATCTTGCATGAAGAAGTTTACGGACCAGAACGGTTACCTACGGGCGCAATATAGAGAATTTGACAGAAGATGCCTTGTAAAAGCGCATGTTATCGGAGTCACCACAACCGGCCTTGCAGCTAATTCACGGCTCCTTCGAAGCCTCGGCTCGAAAGTCCTGATCTGCGAGGAAGCTGCCGAGGTTCTTGAGGCACACTTAATTACCGCACTGCTACCAACAATCGAACATGCCATCCTGATTGGAGACCATGAGCAGCTACGCCCTCATATCTCGAAGCATGAATTGTTTATGGAATGCGACAAACATGAGAAATTTGGTCTCGACGAATCGCTTTTTGAACGGCTGGTTAAGGAGAAATTCAAGGGAGCAAAAATGCCGATTGCAAAGCTGTACACTCAAAGGAGAATGCATCCTTCGATTGCTGCCTTAGTCAGAGATACACTATATCCGGAACTCGAGAATGATCCCAGGACGAACAGGTTCCCTGAAGTTGCTGGAATGAGAAAGAGATTGTTTTGGCTTGATCACCAAAATCATGAAAACGCTGGCGGATTAATGGAGATGTCAAAGTCGAATGAATATGAGGCAAAGATGGTTTTGAGTTTGGTTCGGCACCTGTCGCAGCAGGGTATCTACACCGGCAAGGATGACATAGCCATACTTACACCATACCTTGGACAGCGCAAAAAATTATGCATGATGCTTGGTGATGAGTTCAACATAATTGACGAGAATCAAGAACTTGAGGACGCCAAACTAGACAAGGACGTTCAGAAGCAGCTGGTTCGTATCGCCACTGTGGATAGCTTTCAGGTACACTCTTTATCTTCAACCTATTAGCCAATTTTGTTAAATTTTTACAGGGCGAAGAGGCAAAGATTGTTATTGTGTCATTAGTCCGAAGTAACAAAGAACACAAGTGTGGGTTTCTTAAAACCAACAACCGTATCAACGTTCTTCTCAGGTAAACCACCTATCTACTGTGGAAGATAACCTTTACTCATACACATATAAGCCGCGCGCAGCATGGAATGTATATCATTGGAGACTCTAACACTTACCACAGAGTCCCCATGTGGGCTAATGTCATACGCATGTTCACGCAAAACGGCAATATCGCCCGGACACTCGAACTGAAATGCCCGAGACACCCTAATACATCTATTTATGTCAGCAGTTCTGACGATTTTGCATGGCTATCACCAGATGGAGGCTGTTCAAAACGATGCGAGAAGCGTTTGATATGTGGACACGATTGTCCGATGAAATGTCACTCCGATCAACTACATGCCCTGTTAGTCTACCGTACAAATTTGTCGTTCCACAGTTGGTGGTTCGGTACTAACGCTAGAATAGTTCCAAGTGCAACGACTGTATGAGGCTGTTTTCTTACTACGGGGGCTGATTAGTTACAAGTGCTACCAAGGCGGGTGATTTTGACAGGGCGTTTGGGAGGTTGACCATCTAGTTGCTGAATTGCTGGGTTCTTGTCTTAACGGGTTTGGGCTAAAATTGGATGTTTCTTTCTAGGTTGTTTATCGGTATATGGGGCATCTTGAAAATTATTAATTCCTCCATTATCCTTTTTATTTTGGAGAGGGGGCGAGGGTAAACGAGATGGCATC
>Ga0307512_10001365_pt1 | contig 34692 bp, 29 predicted proteins | sample 14_EM_MG_FD_200267 | JGI IMG/M metagenome (GOLD analysis project Ga0307512, IMG submission 200267) | Populus trichocarpa ectomycorrhiza microbial communities from riparian zone in the Pacific Northwest, United States - 14_EM | ecosystem: Host-associated > Plants > Roots > Unclassified | place... | reverse complement strand
GTCAGATTCTTGGGGTCTTTGAGTTTTCATTTGCGCGGAAGCGGAAGCGGAGGGGAAAACTGTAGTATAATATGCCATGGCCGCTACACGGCCGAATGCAATATGATTACAAACAAACAAACAAGCCCACCAACATCGCAGACACAACGTCTCCTCCGCCCACCCTCTTCACACCCCTCATCAGTGGCTCCATCTACTACGCATACACCTACACGACGCCTTGCCCAGCTCGCGGTGGTTCTTTCGCATCCCCATCGCCTTCGCGACCGTCGCCGGAATCATCGGTAAAACTTCTGCGTCTTTGCCACGTGGAAGATCCCGCTCCCAGCGACCTGGCGGGTGCTGAACAAACACTTCGTCAGCGTTCCGGCGGCGCCCTACAGCGCCAGCATGCTAGGCTCCACGTTCTCGCGCCAGACCTGGGGTGAACATGATCGTGCTGTTCTCCCTCGGCACGTCGCTTTGCGGGCAGATCGGTGCCACCTGTTTCTGGGCCTGTACCCGAGCGGGGCGGTCGTTAGTTCCCTTGCGAGTCTGGCGTGGAATGTGTTGAGGCGCAGATTTGCGGTTGTTGGTCTTGGTGCTAGTGGACCGTTGTGGGCGCGTATGCGTATCTCAATCCTGATGCGGAGTTGTATGTGGTTTTTCTGCCGTTTGTGGCGTTGAAGGCGAAGGCGGTGGTGGGGTTTATGGCTTGTTGGAGGTGGTGGGGGTTGTGAGGTGGTGGGTGGTGCTGGATCATGTTGCGCATTTGAGTGGGTTGGCTTGGGGCGTGGCGGGTGGATGGGCGTTGATGGAGGAGTATAAGCGGAAATTGGAGAGGAGGAAGGAGAAGCGGATAGGGTAGTGGTGAGGGGGTTAGATTATGCTTGTATTTCTACAGTAACGCCTGATACCTGAATATATCTGCTCAGCTCTAAAGCCGGCAACTTTTGTATGTACAAACTCGTGTTACATCTCACATCCATGACTATGACACCCAACTACTCCATCCCATCCAACAGCGCAGGATCATCCAACACCATCCCCTTCCTCCCCACAACCTCCCGCAACAACTCCCACTCCTCCCCCTCCTCCTCCCCCCGCCGACTCAGCTCCTCAAACCCCCACGCCATCGCAACCGCATCCAACGCCGCGCGCTCCTCCTCCCTAACCCACCTCTCCCGCAGCGGCGTGCCCCTCACCCACGTCACCCTAACCATCTGATCATTTCTCGTCCCAACAACCAACAACCCCACCCCGGCTGTGAGCCCCGCATACGTCGTCAGCCCAGCAAACGCATACTTCGCCGCCAACTCATGATCGACGGTATCCTGCCACCCCGCCATCTGTCCAGCCAGCACCCAAATCGCGGCCGGCGCCAGCACCCCCACCCCCGCAACCGGCAGTGCCTGCCGAATCACCTTATTCCTCCGATACGCCGGGAGCGCAAACGACGTATCAATGACGTCCAGCGCCGCCGTCATGTCCCCCGCATCGACAGCCGTCTCCAGCGCCTCGAGCGCCACCGCAGGCGGGATCGCATACTTTGCCTGGGCGGGATTCGGCGTCTTTATCCTCCTGCCGTCGGCAGAAACAATCGGCTTCGTGGCGTAGAGCGTGAACACGGCGGGGATGGGCGCGGGGTCGCGGGTGAGCTGTTGCAGCGACACGAAGGTCGCGAGGATCTGCGGGGTTAGGAAGATGCGCGGGTCGCGGAGGAGGGTGAAGGTGAGGGAACTGAGGTCGGTGAATTCGCCTTTCTGTGCGAGGCGGGGTTTGGCGTGGAGCTTGCGGGGTTGTTGGGAGAGGGAGAGGAGCGCGGAGGCGGGGGAGCCGGAGGAGGGCGCGGGAGGGCTGCTTTTTATTCGTAGGTGGGCGTGTGCTTTGAAGGCGGAGAGCGCGGTGAGGACGGAGGCTTCGTCGATGGGTTTTTCTGCGGCGAGGAGGTGCGAGGTTACGGCGGCGGAGAGCGCGGGGAAGGAGTGCAGGTGCGGGGTGTAGGGGGATGGTGGCGGCGCGGTGGCGGCGGCGGCTTTGAAGAGTGGTGGGGTCGTGACGAAGGTGCGAGGTGTGTGGGCGCTGGTTTGGTGGAGAGGGAGGCGAACGCGTGGTAGTGCCCGGAGCGAGCAGAAGGTGCATATTTGTGCCCTTCGGAGGGCGGTGGCGGGTCGCATTGAGGTCTGGGTGGTGGTTGCGGACGGTGGGTTGACGTTGAGGTCGGGGGTGCCGCTAAGACAGATCGAGATGTATAGGCGTTGTGTAACATCACCAGTTGTCACGCTATGTTCGAATATTCGCGGCATCAGTCATTCCTTTTTGCTATCACTTTTTCAATGCACAGATGGAGGAAAATCAAGACCCCAAGCGACACAGGCAAGAAATTTACTTCTACAGTAAAGCAGAGTCAGGTTTCAGTAAAAAGATACCATTACGCAAAGCACTAAACCGCCTAAATCCTACGCCTCTTCAAGCCCCATAAACAAATTATACCCCCGTGCCAAGTCTCAATCCAAAACCCATCTCCGTCTCGCTTACAAACACCCTTGAACAACCGGAATCTCATTACACGTCCTAGTTCCCTCGCACAGCACATCACACACCAAACCCGGTTGAACAAACACCCTCTGTTCCTGTCCCCTAAGCGGGAAGCGGGCGTGCTTGCTTGTGTCATTGTTGGGGTACTTGGACTTGTACCCATCGCTACATGCATGTTAGTATTTCAATACCGGATTTATAAAAAAAGAGCTTACCGGCAGGCACAGTGGTGTTGCGACCCTGTCTGGATGCACGAAGTGGTGATGTCGCACTTGTTGAAGCCGGGGGTGGGGTTGCATTCGTCGATGGGACATTTGGGGGTGGGGGCGTTTGGCTCTGGAACTGCGGCACCGAGTGAGAGAGACGCGACGGCCGCGAGAAGGAGGATGGTGAAAGTGGTCTTCATTCTGGATGGTGGGTTTGAGGTGGTTGCTGTTGGAAGTGTAGTTGGTATGCTAGTAAATGATGATGAGTTGCTGATGAGTGTTTGTAGAGGTCGTGGAGGGAGGTTTGGGGAGGTTTTATAGCAACTTCCATAGCACCGCCGCCGCCGCCACCACCACCACGCTGTGCATGCCTTGCTCAAGGAAATTCCCATAGCACATGATTTCCCCAAACTCATTTCAAATGGGCGTTTGGCTGAACACTCACTGTCCTCGTGCTTTACTCTGATGGTGACTGCGGGTGTGTGAGGTAAATCGAGATCTTGAGTCAACTATTGTATTGTATGTGGACCTGCTGATCGTGGCAGCGAGTTCAAAACTAATGGCATCAGAATCCAGTCGGTTCCGGCCGGGTAGTAGAGGAAGAGGTCGGCTTCTCCCTCGTATTGGAGTCCTGCTGATCAACACACCGAAGTTCTGTATTCTTTACCAGCGTTCAAAAGTCTTGGAATAGTATGCATCCACCGCATAGAGATGCTGAATACAACCCAGGAGACAGCGTACGCAAGCTTCACAGCCGTTGTTGTGTATCCATGAGTCAGGGGTCGAGTGATTCTGTGACACAATGTACTACAATCAGCCTCCGGCGCACACAATTCAATCCCTTAGCCTTGAATTAAATTTCACCGAGACAAAATATGTGTGTGCACATGACCATGCGTGGCTAAGCTTGCTCCACACCTAGGCCAGCTGAGCCCAGAATAATTCCTCCGCGGAATACTTTGTACTACATTGAGAACTGAGTCCTGGAAGTAGGCGGGAAGAGGCGCTACGTATCAGATGAGAAAACTTAAAGTAACTACGAAAGCTGCGGTCTTAGAGTAGCTGTGAATCAGCAAAGTTGCAACTCCTAGCCATGCCGTCCGGTTCTGAAGTGGGAGATGTCAAGGTGATGGGATTGGTCGAGCTGTGAGTTGTCGAGGATGTTTTGGAAGGGGGTGAGCTCGACGCCTCTTCATCTTCATTCATCATCACATTCATGATTCATCTCACTCATTCACCTTCCACTTTGTTGCACTTCGTCTCACTCATGACAACAACGAAACAGATATCTAGCGGTGGGACAGTTCAGACCAGTCATAGGATCTAAATACCTCCAATAGTACCAAGTTTGGATGGAAATACCAAGCATCCAACACTGCCGCAACAAACCACCCTCCTACTACCCTTTCTCCGTCTTTACCCGTATTCCGTATTCATCGCTCGCTTTTTCACGGCTCTATCGTCCTATATCACAGCAGCGGCAAAAGCCGCTGCGAGAAGGGGCGACGACGCAACCATTTGCGCCAGAATACACTCATACCATCCCTGTCTCCACACAATCTGCCATGTCACAACGTCACCCTGAGAGGACTGACACCTCAACGGGAAAATATGAAAACCTGCCGTATTCCCAACTTCAATAAACACTATGCAGCAGAACATGTACAACGCTGAGAAAGTTGACTCGGTATGTTGAATGCAAACCGTCCAGAGCTTGTCGACGTAGTCGATGGAAGATTCCGGTCGTGCTTGTAGTGTGGCGGAGTACGGAGGTGGTTCCATGTCAGGTGTGAGAGCTTGAGCATCCATGGGCTCGGAAAAGAGTGCATAGACATATTTGACAGCGTCTTGATATCCGGTTATGCCACCAGCAAACCCAACCGCAGAAGAAGAGTCACCACCATCAGAACCACCGCTACGCTTCATCTCCCGCAGAGTTCCTAGGTTCCTTTGCAGGCGAAGCGGAAGCTTGGTTTTATTCATGAAAACAAGATATTCTGCATGACAAAGAGCATACATAAGATCTCGGCCGATGAGATGGACACCGACTGGTCGTTTAGCCCGCAGAGGTAATTGTGCAATCACGGAAGTTGGTTCGAGTTGTAGCCACTCAGCTAGATCAATGACTTGGCGCTGGGATAACTCCGCCCGCCTATTGTACAACGACATCGCGTTCCGTAAGCGTCGCAGCGGTTCGGTATGGGGCCATATTCCTGTTCGCATCAGTCCGAAAAGAGGCATGATTTCGGTATCCGCTCCGTCGTGTTCAGCCGGGATTTTCGGCGACCAGACAGCCTCGAAGCCTGCTTTTCTGCTCGGTAGGATATACATGGTGCCTTCCAAGTGACTTGTTCCAAGGGCTACCCTTAGCATCTCGCCATCGCAGATGTGACGGGCTTTTGCGTAACTGTTCAGGGAAAAGGCGGAGCTAGAAAATAGAAACAATCCAGTCATATTGAGCATACCGGAGACAAATTCTCCATAGTATATAGCTGTGGCATTGAATGGTATAACAACCAAAGCAATGGTAGCGAACAAGGTTCTTCGGTACACCGGATGTAAGCTTTTGGTCCAACCGAATGGACCATTGGGGCATTCCAGCTTCCAAAATCCGTGTGTCGATTCGGATGTGCGTCTAGCTTCAGCATACCAGCAAACTGAGATGCGATCGATAAGCCAGAATACGACGAATATTTGGGCCATCCATGGCACAGTAATAGCTTTCTGCACGAACTTTGCGTTCGACGAATTCCAGAATTTTGCTGCGGAGAACAGCGTGATTGTTGTCCATACGGTGATGAGAAAGACCATCAGTAACATAACTTTGAGGTCGGTTGAGCGCCAAGAGCGAGCAAGAACGAAACCCGAGTTTATCAATGCTCTATGGAGAAGAGAAAATACAAGCATGAAACCAAGAGGAATAGAATGGTCTGCTGATTGTAAGGCTTCTCGCCATGGGGGAGACATATCGGACGTAACGGGCGATATAGAAGTATGGACACTGTAGAGAAGGAAGGGTTAGAGCAAAGGCCCAACATATGTAGTACCATATCGAACTCTTTTTACCCCGCATTTTAAGTTCGTAATTAGGATTCAACTTAAAATTCAAAAGGTGGTCCAAAAATCATAAAAAAAATACCAAAATCGGGAGGGGAATTTTAGTATATTTTGCGCCTGATGCTACTAAATAGTGAGTAGTTGCCCAGAATAGTAGGCTGGGTACGAGAAGATGAGGCTCTTTTAAGGTTGATGACGTGATGACTTGACATGCGCAGAAGTCATGAGGCTCTAGAATGACTTTAGGTTTGTAGAGACTACAAAGTCGTGTCGAGCAGATTTCTAACAGTTATTACTCTACGAGTAATCCTGATCAACCCCTATTATATAAAAAGATAACGCGGGCCACATCATCTCGTGATAACGCAGCCCGCGTTAGAGATCCCACCCGGAATCGAACCGGAATTGCCAGAAGTAGAATCCGGAGTGCTAACCATTACACTATAGAACCAACACCAGATCATGCGAGTTGTAGCTTAAATTCAGTTGCCAAGGAAAAATCGCATAATGGTTTCAGACATTAATTCACTAGGGGACAGTTGCAAAGGCCCAGTAAAACGAAAAGTTAATTGGAATCAAAGCTGTCCCCGAGAATGAACTATGTGTGCTAAAAGTTAGCTGAACTTGCCTTCGGCTCCTTCGGGCGTGTGCCAGTGCTCGCAAGCTCGCCATACCCTACCGTCGGCTGGGTAAATTTTCGTGTCGGGAACATCGTCTATTATATGTAGGGATACAAAACTCATACCCTTATCTCATCTCGAGCCAGTCGTACGCCTCCTACATTGGTCGCAACTCTATCATATATACTTTTCTCGTAAAGCAATGACCCACTGGACGACAAACGTCCAGCCCAAAACTACAATAACAAGCGGAATACCAACCATCCCAAATATCCAAAATTTGAATCCGGTCATACTGCCTTTTCCATCGATGCTGAGAACTGTAGCAACCAAGCTGAGGGGTGCAAACAGAAACACCAACATGGCCAATCTGGAAGATTTTCTAGCTTCGTCCATGGACATTATCGCCAGTAGCGCGGGCACAGCTCGGTGAGCACGCTTGTTCAAGGTGACGAGACTGGAATGTATATCTTCGACGTCTTTATTGATGAAATGGCTTTGGGTATATTGAAATTTTGACTCCAGTTCAAGCTTCAATGATTCGACTTGACTTGTGTACGCACCCAACCGTCTGGAAAGTCGCTGTATGGTCGTCAAAACCCTTTCTGGTTTTTGTGGTTTGTCCCAATGGTCATGTTCAAGTTGATCTTCCATTGCCGAAACTTGAAAGTCCATTTCCATTCCAACGGATGCCCACAACCTAAGAATGATTCGAACGGGGCAAAGTACAACATCCTCAAACAACCAGTCCTGGGCCGCGGTTGTCGGAATCTTTTCAATTCCTGCAACAATCTGGGTCATGAGGGAATCTTTCTGTTCTGAATGCAAATCGTGCAGTAGGGGCGGTGCACTATTTCCGGAATATTGTCCACTCTTGGGTCTCGTCGGAATAACTGGGTCACATATGCAAATCACTACTCGAATACATCAGCGGAAAGTCCTATAAAAATTGCATGACAGAATATACCAGTTGGCCCCCATGAGAGAAGCGTGTTTGTCTCGCGGGTGACAGAAAACCGTTCATGAGCAAAGATCTTGGGAGAAGCCATAGTTTCGTGGAAACTACGCAAAATGGTGCAGGTTTGTATCCGCCAATCATCGAACTCGTTCCGCTTCTCGAGACGATTACTTTCGTCTATATCGAGGGCGTATGGTCTGCGAAAATCGAGCACTATGTATGGCGCCTGAAGGCGTGTCGAAAGTAGTGGAGGAGGGGAGGTCAATTCGCTTGGATACCATGTGCCGCTATGATGCTGTTCACAACCTGCTAAGTGGCTGTAGAAGAAGTCTGGATCGATATTGAACATCTCCCCGAGAATTGATATGACACTGCAATCAAGATAGTTCAAGACAATAACATGCCTGTTCGCGTTTTCCATAGGTTGGAATATGGCATTCTCTAGGTCCTGGGCTTTATATACCCATCCAGTTGCGGTAAGTCCTAGAACTTTGACGTCTCTCTCCAAGTACTCTCTGTCTCTGCATGCCTCATTTCCCCATTTTTCGTCTTTCAAAAACACTTGCAAGAGCTTTAAATGGGGCCGGGAATCTACCAAGGAGTCTACCCGGGCAAGGTAGCGGGTGCCAAAATCTGTAGGTAGGCCTGCGGTCATGTAGGTATGGATATCTGTAGCGCAAGCTAGAGGGGAGTAGTATCGACGGTCGACAATAGCAAGATCGTGAGGGGCAAAGGCCAGGTTTTAATCCATATTCGGGGGTGGTGGGGTTGGCCTTCAGGGCTGCAATGAGGCTTTATCGGATGACGTACTTCATGCTAGCTGGGAGTGAATCAGAAGTCGGGGTGAACTTTAAGTTGAAAAGTAGGATATAAGCCCAAGATAGGAGGTGGTTTTCCGCAAAAATACTACCAGAACTGCGCACTTTGGTTGAGAGTGAGAAGCAAAAGAATTCCCTCTTGGACCTTCCGGCTTCTGTGACTGTGGCTGGCTAGTCATTTTCTCTTGTCCACAAGTAGTACCAATACTATACCGATCATACAGGAAGATGCTATCGTTGCACAGACTCTCCCGAGCTCGCTAGAGAAAACGGAAGTCTGGTCTACGAGAGCAGGAATCTGCTGCAGGATGCCTCGACCTTGTTTCACAGTTTATCTCAGAAGTGAACCACACGACAACCTTACAGGGGGGTATTTGGAAATCCTCTTCGTGGGTAGGTCTGAGAATCAAGAGCGCTAGATTTCTTCCCAGCTGTTCAAATTGGGGGTTTAGTGGGAGGGAAAAGATAAGGTGATTACGTTTTGTATGAGCTTAGAGTTAACTCTGCACCTGCTATATAAAAAATAGTATTTAAAAAAAGGGGCTAAACTATGTCTGCTAATTATGCACAAAAATTGTTTTTACCCACGTGTGGGTATTGTTGACAACCGGCGGTGGTGTTTCACCGATCTGTATCACAAGCCAAAGCGCAAACCTATGAATTACGCACTTAGAATTTGTTAGCGGATGTTTCGCACCATCATGTATTGATGGGAGGGCTTGCATGGTCTACTCTATATTTGTTTTTGTTTGAATCATACTATCCGGTTGCGAATACCATCGTGCGACAGCATTCATCTTCACCCCACCATGGCCTCATATGTGATTCGTCACCAGATGGTATTCGACATTAAATGGTAGATCGTAGTTCATGCTACTCTTCGCGGTACACCTACCTTACTCAGTACACATGGTTTGATAAGTACTCCGAAGGGAATTTTATGAGTCCGCCCCTTTATTGGCCTTATCAAGAGTGTAAGGCTTGGAAATGGGTTTGCTAAGAGTTCATCTGGCTTTAGGAAGCACTAATTAGTGTGGGAGCACAAACTGTTGGCTTGCGTGTAAAAACCCCTGTTCCGCCAATGCCAAGATGTTGTGAGTTCGGCAGCCAAAGGAAGGGATATTCTTTCCCGCGTGCGCACGCGTACGCACGGGGAAACTGCAAGCCCAGGTATGCCCCCCTACTTATGAATTGTGTGTCAGATCATCCCCTGTCATCTCCGGTGGGGTTCAGGTTGGAGCTTGTTCGTAATCATTTAAGCAGACTCAAATCAAGTCTTGGTTGTACTATAATGTAGCGAATTCGCCTTTCGAAACCTGACGATTTGATTCCTCAGTGTCCTCACAGATTCAAATGGAAATCACCTCCGACCCACTTGCTTCGCGCCTTTGCGGGTGGCTCCCCATCGACCTCAAAGGGGCACCACTTTTTGCTGGTGCGGAGGACCCGTCTCGCATGAATGTGATCAGGCCGAAAATTGAAGAAGTCCGCAAGAGGTGGTATAGGCTCGAGGATTACGACGCACTGAAAGACAATCTGAGGAGAATAATCAAGCAAGACAGCCATCCTCGAGAGCTATTGGAGAAGACACAGTCTTTGCTTAGAGGCTTTAGAGGATGGAGAGACTACAATTCAGCAAATGCCGACGCACCCCCCTTGTCATTTGAGCAAGACTATACCGCGATAGAGCTCTATTGTTCAGATATCGGCTACAAATTTATGTTCGGTTTAATCAATCAAGTTCTCCGGAAAAAAGACCTCGATGATAGTCAGATGCTAGGTGCGGTAACGCTTGTCGAATTTCTCACAATTGACCTCTACAATTATCGACTTGCAAACATTGGGAATTCATTATATCACGACTTTCAAGGAATAGTCCACCGGGGTATGTCCGTGGCTCCAGAGGAACTCAGCTCTTTCCAAGCTGCCGCCACAGGCCCACCGTTTCAGAGGAATTTTTCTGTACCCTTGGCTTTTGCATCCTGCAGTACGGACGAAGGAAAGATCCAGGAATTCCTAAAATCGAACCCTGAGAAAGATCGTTGCCAACTACACTGGGTTATTCACGTCCATAGTGCCAACCCAAGGCTCATGGCTCGATACCAGCATAAATACCCCGATAGTATCGTCACATCTCTCTGTGCCATGCCTATTGCCACTGTTTCAGAGTTCGCTGAGAAGGAAATTCTACTTCGTGGCGCATTTTTCCATATAGTAAGGATGACAACTGAACAAGTCGGTGACAACACCATCCACAAGCTCGAGATGGTCATGCTCAACACCAATCGGGATCACGGGAGTGAGCTTGCCGAGAACAAAAACGACAAAGAAGAACAGCGGCGATACTTGACGAAAATTATTCAGGCGACGAAGTTTGAGATATGTGCTTCCCTTGCCCAAGAATATGGCCTCTCCGGTGATGCTCAAATATACCAAGAAGAGGTGAAACGAATAGTAGATGTCCTTGATACACACGACATAAGTGCTCCGGATCCTTCCAATTCGTCCCTCACTGATTCACCATCAGCTCCGACACTGACATGGCTCGGTGCATCTCTTAAGTCAGCTTTCCCGGAGCATTATGTCAAAAGAAGAGATATGCTCTCGTCGGCCGCTTATAAAGGGGAATGGGAGAAGGTCATGAAAATCATCCGTGACGATTATGACTTCCAAATGTGTGACTGGTGTAATATACCAAGGCTATATGGTTGGCGATCCAATATATGACAACATAGCTTAGAGACATTTATTCAGACTGACGACTTCAATCTAGCCGAAAGAAATGCGAGGAAAAGCGGATACACAGTTCTCCATCAAGCGGCTTTTCACGGCGCCCCTGCGGAGATCGTCAAGGAACTTGTTGATCTCGGAGCTTGGTGTGAGTAGCTACTAACTAATTACATGTGCTTGATGTCAAAGAATACTGATATTAACGTTCGTCATGCATCATAGGCACATTGAGAACAACCGATAAAGATAGGACAACCGCCGTTGAGATCGCACACAAGACACTGAACTCAATTATCGCTTCACAAGCCACTACCGTGGAAATTGCGCAACAGAGGAGAAACGCAGAGATTCTAGTCACTATACTTAAGCCAAATATACGCCACGAAGTATCGCAGGGAATCCTTGAAGCTCTTGAGACACATCTGCATGGTTTCATAGAACGCCTTTCAATGCCTTTTGTTAGTAAACTCCTCCGAACATTTAGAAACTTGATGGTAGCATTAACTATTTTGGATTCTTAAAGATCGAGAAATTCGACATACGACTTCCCCAGATCTCCGTCATGACTGAGATGCAGGATCCTAAGCTGTGGATTCCAGTTCCGGGAATGTGTGGGTAAGTTAGTGCTGCGAGAAGAATATAGCAGTCGCTGATTTGACCTCTAAATTAACAGGGGTTTCTTTGTTGAGCTTGTGCACCAAAGTGAGCTCAAGGTTAGAAAATATGCTGGGAATTATCCGAAGACATACACTGTACATCGGATCACTATAGACGGTGTCCAAGACTATTGATCAGACGAATGGGAAACTATTAGAGGATTGCATGAGGCTTGATTAGGAGATATGTAGTTAGTTTGCACGGCCTTACGTTATTTACTTACATACGATAGCCTGGAGCTGTTTTTATGTGACCGACCAGCATGTTCAAACCGTGGCCAATATTCCGGACATCTCAACAGCGAGTGACAACTCTCCTGTCATAATTCCTTCTCAAGACTAGCCATGGAGCATCAGTCTAGCTGCATTTCTCGTCAAAGTAACTGTATCTGTAATAATTGTCGGCAAACGTTATGCTGTACCTGGTGAGACATTGATTAACGTTCGTCCATAAGTTTTGTATGGCAACTTGAAAAGGGGCAGGAAATCAGGACCAAGAGCACTAGTGATACTGCCATAGCAAAATTCTGGTGTGCACAATTCTGTGTCCGAGGGCCGGACTCCTCTTGAGTTTGGTCAGGAGATCCCCCGCTCCGACACCTCCGGGCCTCTTGTAGGAGTTGCAAAAAGGCTGCACATTCCTCCAAGACCATATCTGTACCCCTTTCTGTAGGAAATCTGGTTGGAATAAAGAAGGGCCTCTGGGACTAGTCTTGTTGTTGTGCAAACAGTATGCTCCAGCAGTACAAGACTAATGTCTGACTTCTTGATTCAGTGATCCAACTTTCCGACGTCGCGACGTGCATTGGTACCTACTTCAGATATTCCGCGTCTGGAGAACCGACTCTAAATCATGCTCGACGACCGTCAGCTCCTGCATGCCGTCTTGATCGAAACAAAATTAAAACCTTACCCGGTCCTCTATGGGAAAAGTTGTTTCTCCTCCGTACCCCCAACATCCAGCATTGAGGTACTCACCAGTTGTCTGTCTCTACAGTGGTGAAAGCTTTGAATACTTCTCCTTCGTTGGGGTGGCACTAATTTGCAGAAGAAACGAATTTTCATATGAGGCACAACAGATTGATGACCTCAAGATGCGCGATGCAGTGCTTCCGAACTGTCAATTAGTACATACTACAATCAACTCGTGGCAACCGAGTTTCCGATGAAACCGCAGAACAATCCCAAAATCTGAAGGACAAAATTAAAATCAACCGCTGTGACAGGGCCGTATTGTCAGCGCCTTGCTTTAGCAATGCCTCTTTATTATGCATGCGTCCAGAACAATGGTGTCTGATTAATTCATAGTCTAGGAGCTTAGGAGATCTGAAAGCTGGACTGCTCAATTCATTCATTTGACCATATACAGATACAGGCAGCGGAGGGGTCCAGCAGACTAGATCAAGGGAGGAGGAGAGTCGTATATTGAAGATCGAAACTCGAGAGACAGCTACTTACTAGGTACAGTGCCAACTACCCCCCCTGGGAAGAGGGCACGCGACTTTGCTTTGTTTCCTTGTGTTACAGGAGAAGCGGGGAGGAAATATGTTAGGTATATGCCATGGCCGCAAGCGGCCGAATGCAATATGGTTACAAACAAACAAACTACCTCCCCCCCCCGGTTATTGATGTGGCAGTAATCCCACAGCTTTGTAAGTCTAGCATAACTCCCGGAATTTGGTGAATGTAGCACTCCGACGAATGTAAAATTTTGCTATGAGAATAGTTCCAAATGCCACAGTAAAGCAAAATGTGAGCAAACGTGACATTATAAGTAATGAATTATTCAATTGAATAGTGTACCACTGAACCATTAAATAGAATGCAACATTCATTTGAGTGCCACATGCATTCCACATTCTGACCGCATTACTGCGAGAGTAATAAACACGGGTACCTACCCAAAGCCCTAACGTAACAACGTGGCACTGCCGCCATTTCGCTCTTTTTGTCAACCACCCGCTTTCACCACCACCACCACCTCCACCACCTCCACCACCTCCACCTTTAGAGAGACCTCACAACACCTTATCTTTATATTTAACTACTCTATCTACCCATCTATCGATTTTTTTTTTAATTCTTGGACTGACTTTTTTCATTCCAGATTTTGTGTGAGAATATTTGCAGTTAGGAAGCTATAGGCTGCCGCCCAGTGGTTGGACTGTTAACGGAACTATTTGTGAGATGTGATGTGGGATTTCAAATAACCACTCACAGCCGCAGATCAAAGATAACCCTCTCACCTTGCAAACAATAAGCTCGACACAACCCAGCAAAGCAGGCGAGGTTAAAAGGCCTCATTAAGCCCCCCAAAGCCCAGCACAGGACTTTCACCTTCATCGCTCTTTTATCATCTCAAGCCACACCTTTAACATGCGGACCGTCAATGAGTATCTCGAAGGCCAAAACTATCTGGGCTTGGCCTTAAATTGTATAACGCCAGGTAAGGATGGGTCTTGTTCCCTTTCCAAACCGCTTACAGGCTCACAACATGTAGTCGATCCATTAAACCTTTCCATGCTTGTATTTCAGAGTGTGGGCAATTTCGCTTTTGCACCAAGCGGCGAAACTAGACCCGTACCTATCGGTTCACGCACATTCGACGTACCTGCGAACATCCGCATTGCTCGACAGACACAGACAGACGGTGGACTCGTCATTTATAAATCCGGCTATGACCTCCTTCAGGCTGCGATAAACGACGGGTCAATTTCGCGTTCTTTTGGAATTGGAGATATCGGGCCAAGTGCGGACTCATCATTTCACAAAGCGTACCGAAAATATGTGAAGAACGACCGACTGTACGCCCTCTACAGCCATCAAACAGTCCTTTACAAGGCGGCGCTACCCAAGATTGGCCTTGTACGAGCGGTTGATGCCGCATATAAGGAGGCGGCACTGGAGCTTCCCCCATGGAATTCGGCTTCTCAGGAGGTTGTCGATGCTTATGTGGACTATTTCAGTATCTACGGCACTCATGTGATCACAGAGGTAGACATCGGCTGGCGTTACCAACTTATGGTCGACTGTGGGAAAGAAAACACGGAAACTAGCAGTAACTTCAAAGCCAACATAAGTGCCCAGTATAATGGTATACTGGCAAGCGGCAGTGTCACGGCGGGTCACACGGAATCTAAGCAATACAAGCACTACATTGCTACTTCTAACGCCATTTGCTATGTTTTAGGAGGCTCATCCAAGTTAGCTTTCGAAGCGTCGAGAATTCCCGACAACTCAGAGGCATACCGGAAATGGCTAGACGACATTTCGGACGCAAGAAGTGAGGCTCTCATCAAGGTGAAGACCGATTCGCTAGCTCTACTGTACCGAACAAGCGGGGAGGTAGCTCTGAAGCTGGTTGGTAAGGCACTTGAGTCTGCGTTCCACCATATTACAACGCTTGGGCCCACCGCGAATCTCCGACGTATACCAGTCCGCATCTTGAAGGACTCTGATTGGGGAGGAGTCGATTTCATCTCGGGCAATTGTAGGATCGAGGTCCCAGATGTACGGCCCGCAGAAGTTCTTGAATGGACGACTAAGCGGGTCAAGTTTGGGATCTTCAAACACTTCCAGATTTCGCACGTCGACTTTATTATCATTTCTGACGGAGGTGCCATTGACGTTGAACTTTCTCATGGAAATGATGGAACCCATGGGGGCAACGCTGGATGGGTGGCGCTTAGGCTGGCTTGTGGTGATCTGGTTGTTAACGCGAAATCTGTTAGTGGCGGTGACGGCAAAAATGGCATGACATTCCGCGGTTTAGTTGCTGGATGATAGTTGTTGGGCTTAGACCTGGGTGGATCAAATACTACTTAGATTAGATTATACTCTGTTTTGGAGGTATTCTACTCAAAGACTTTGTTTCCGGGAATTCTTGGGACATGCATGCAGATTTATTTATTTCGAGTTGTAAATCTTAGTTTATAACTTCTATGATTCTTTTTTGAAGTCTTTATTTGTTCATAACGGTTTTGAGGAGTATCTAAATTATTGGAAATGTGTACTGGCACTTGTGACTTTCTGCTTCTTCTGCACATACGCACATTGTATCCCCTACAGGCCAGATTATCTTAGATTTGTTGCAGTTTTCAGCCCTGAAAGCTCATTGGTTGATCAATGTCAGGCTGAGCCATGCTTAGTCGTTTGATTGGTCAAATCCTATGATCGGCATTCCAAATAGGAAGTGCAACAAATCTAAGAAAGTCAGGCATGTAGGGGATAGAGTAGTCTCAATGTTCTCCTTTTATCAATACTCAAATAATATCTGTGGTGGCGACTGCCTCACCCGCTAGCTCTATTCCCTTCTTCGAGGCCGCAAGTCTTCTAACAACTTTCTCAGCAATATATCGACTTTTCTCGCAGTCTCGCCGTAACACATCCATCCTCTAGAAGTAGCGCCATGTAGATCTCACCATGCGCCCTGACTGACTATCACTTGCTCCCTTTGATCTTATTGATCGCAGCAAGTGCGGACGCACAACGCTCGCACCACAACTTACTCACCCCAACAACGCCTCCGTGGATGCTCCTCTTATCAAGGTAGGAGACCAGATAGATCTCGTAGTAGATCAGCGAGGTCGCGTAGGATGAACATCAAACGTACTGTTGCGGTCATACGCTCCGAGTCATAGGATCTCACAACGTCTCGAGGTCGGCTGACGGCTGATAAAATTGTCGGATATCTTGTCTACTGAGGTAAAGTTAATATCGTCAGCTTCGCTCTCAAGTCCCGGAACGGGGTCTCGGGATATTATAGCCCATAGACAACACCAGGACTCCCGAGAGTCCTCGCCTAAGTCGATATCCCGCTACTCTGACATCACACCGGAACTGGCGAGACCTATTCTGCCACAGGAGACCTCGAGAATATGCAAGAGTGATAACTTGAAGTATATTGGTGTGAAGCCTAAGACCACTCCCAATTGCCTATTTGAGTGGAAGTACCGCCGAGGGCTCTCCCGCCCGGCATGGTAGTAGCTGGATTGGCGTTGATGAAATCGTCGCGAGTGATTGGGGATAGAAGGCGGGTAAGAGCGGTACATGGCAGTGATATCTTGACGGTGCTTGAAGTCGGATGGATGATGTGTCGTTGCTGGTTGGGTGGTAAATAAAGTTGGAGACTCTGCGCATGCCCTTGTAGAGTTAGCACCGGAGTCTGGTAGAGATTAGCGTGGAATTAGAGGGTACCAGAAAATGGATCATTCGTGATTCCAAAGCGGACGCTGAGGGTATCCGAAGCTGGCACCCTACTTAAGTAGATAGACACTAGCTCCCAAACTCCCTGGGATGCCCCGCCTGAGTAGATACTCGACACTCCGCTCTGAGACTTTATACCAAAACTAGCGAGCCTATTTTGCCATAGGAGAGCTTCGAGACTCTGTGAGAATTATAAGTAGGATTGGAGCGAAGCCCAAGATACCCAACGCTCTCTGCGTGTGGTTACTCCCGGTCTCTGTAGGTGGGAGGTAAGTACCGCTGAGGGCTTGTCTCGTTCAGAATAGTGGTAGTCCGGTTGGCGCTAAGTTTGAAGCAGGCAAGCAAGGATAGTAGGTGGATAAGGTTCGTGTATGGCTGCGACATCCAGGCGGTGTTGTATGAAGCGAGGCTGTGAGCGGTGATGTGTCAGGGGTATGAATAAGGTTGGAGGCTCTACGGATAGTCTAGCCATATTAGGTTAAAGCCGGTTGGCTGCCACACGCTTGTCTAGTGCGCACCGCCTAGCCGCCAGAGCCTCATTCGCCTGCCGAGCGAGGCAACGGACGAGACAAGCCCCCCGGTTTCTGAGAATTCATCAAAGGCCCAGCTTTTTTCTTTCAAACACCTCGACTAACATAATGAGGTGTAGCTCCCACGCATACAAATAATGCAATAACTAGCGCAGTTACGGGGTCGAAAACCGCCGCCACTACCTTTACAGCCGCAAACCACCTGTAAGCACCGTTCCTAAGTTTCTATGAATGCAAAATATTATAGCCAATGTAAGCAGAAAATTACATGTACGAAGGCTCCAGTACAAATTGAACCCCAGTCTGCCAAATTCAACGAACGTGTCCTTCAAGAGTGCTCGCACTTAAAGATTCTCTTCAGCATCTCTTCTCCAAACGTCTCCCTATCCGCACTATTCACAGCCACCCGAACCCTATTTCCAAGTCCCTTATGCAACCAACCACCCCGGTCATAGTGCTTCGCCGGCTTCTCTAAATCCGGCTCAACCTTCTTGTCCCGTCGGTCAATAATGGACATGCCTCTCGTCCACTGTCCTTCTACTTCAACTCTCACATCAACGCCTTCGTTTATCTCCCACCCTCCCTTCTCTGCCGTAATCACGTACCAGATACACAACGGATCGTGCAAGGAAATATTGACATCCTCTGGCTGCTTCCCCGCGTAGATCTGTTTCATATATTCAAATGTGGCAGACACAAAATGATTTACCCATTGAGCGAGTGGTGATCCACGCTCCGAAAGTTTCTGAGTAACTTCATTGAACGTGGTGAAAGAGAGAAGGTGATACCTTGTTATATCGAGTGGAAATGCGGTAAGCTTGAGCTGGCGCGGCAACGATTCCGGATACGGCTTTAGTTCCCTGCATGGCGGCATTGTGGATTTCGGTGATGGAGACGTGAGAGCATAGATTCTTGCCGCAGAATAGGCACACGCGTATTGGTTGAACTGTAAAGTTAATTAAAATCTCAAATAAAAGGATAATAGATCGTTAACTTCAAACAGACCTCGGCAGCCGGTGTCACATTTCCCGCCATCGCGAGAGATCCTCCCATTACTACCACTTCCTTCACGCGCAGGAATGTCTCGGGGTCTTCTGCTGCTGCCAGAGCGAGATTACTCTGAGGGCCGACAGTAACGATAGTGATTGTGTCCGGAGGGTTATTGCGGAGTACATTGAGAATCTCTTTATGCGACGGAATGGCAGAGGGTTTGAAGTTGGGTGGGAGTTGTGCGAGAGGTGAGTCACCTGGCGAATCGGAGTAAGTGAACAGGTGCTTCCACATCTACGAGAGCATGTCAGACAATAGGCTACTTGTAGAAGACCGGGTTCAGGCCAGGGTTTACGTACTTCTGTTGGAGTAAAATGTGGTGCTGCATGATGTACGCCCTGGAGACCATCTTTGCCATCTACAGATCTTCACGTGAGATTTGACCGTCTAATGCGTGGGGTGGGCGAGTTACGGAAGTAGTCGTATTCGAGAATTGCTCCTTCGATTGGATTGGTTGCACCAACAGCTACCACCGGTTTGCAGTTATCAAGGGTTGTAAACCCGGGCTGTAATCCGTTCTCTATACGCCATCGGCGCTCTAGGTCGATGACGTAGAACATGGAGACCACATTCCGTAGGCAGCTGTTGTAGACCACCCGTTAACAATCTATACGACGCCTTCATAAATACTTTCGAAGAGACAAACCTTTCTACGTCGACGTTTCCGAAGCATAGCGAAATCAAAGTGATCTCCAATTCTTCAGGAACTGCTGAAAACGCCAGTAGGAGAGCGAGGATATCGTCAACCCTAAAGCACATCAATAACACTCAGTCCAGCGAGTGTCATACATACGCACCCCGGATCGGTGTCGATTATGATCTTTTTTGGCGGCATTAGCTCGACGATTACGGACTGCGATAATGGACTGATGTTGGAGTTGAGGAATGTGTTAAGAATGATTTCATTGCGGGGAAATTGCCAACTGGCTGAGCTAATTATAGCTTTCCAACCCACGAAGACGAGGCCAAATGGAAGCCGTGAATTGCATGAAATTCGAATTCAATTAATCTCTGTTCACTTATATAGGTGATACTGTGGGTTGCCTCACCGGTCTCTACTTTTGCTGTTTGTTAAAGGTGGATGCCCCGCATTTAAATCACAACATTTGACTCGGCCAAGAAATCATGTGACTTAGCGTTTTGCAGCTAGCTACTAACTACGTCATTCCGTCCGCAACCTCACCTCTCAGCGTCAGCATCACCAATAAGTCGAAAATGTCCGCCACAACTACCCCTATCACTCCAGTCGGGCTCTCAATCTTATCCCGGGGCACTTCTCATACTAATCCATCTATAGGAGGCCTTCCAGCGAGCGATCGCTGACCTTGAGCTCGAACAGCTGCACGCAGAATCTGCACGTCTTCATAACTCCATCTATTACCTCGAGCGCTCCAATATCGCGTTAGAAGAGTTCAAAGACGATGAAGACTGCCGGATCGCGATCAGTGAGAATGTGGAAACGATCGAAAGACAACAGGCGCGGATAGAGATGATACGAGCAGAGGTGGAAAAGAGGGGGTTTTTGATGCCATGTGGGGAGAGAAAGGAGGAAGTCACTGTCGTGACTGCAAACGGAGCACCGGAAACCAACGGCAATGTTGGCGAAAATACCGAAGCGAGTGGAAGCCAGCAGAATAGCACAGAGTCAGGTGGGGGTGATGAGGAAGAGGGTGTCTATCTTTAAAAGAGAATGCATCATGTCGAGGAATACGTTTTCGGCCAACTATTATATTACAGGTGTAAGTAAGGCGTTTACTAGCTCTTGAAGGTGCGTGTGCTTTTTCTATCACACGTAGTTACCTAACTGATGTGTCTCGTGGGGGGGGCAATGTTGACTTTTTGAGCCAGGTTTTCCTCTTGGTTTGATGGAAGATTCCCGAACACGCTCCAATTTGACGAGAAGGAAACCTGAGTGCATTGTCTGTGATTCATGCCGAACGCTAATCTTAGATAAATTTTGGAGCCCTCATCCGATAAAACCTGACAACGCTCAACCTTCCTACCCAGAATTCTCGAGTCCGTCTAGCCTCAGGTTAAGATGCCTCGGCTGTTATTGGATGTCTGAGGTACAATGCCGAATTCCGTTGGATTATCGTCTTTGCGAGTCTGTAAGACTTGCCTTTAGCCAATGGCGGTAAGATTTTCGTGAAAACTACGACTATTGCTATGATTGTATCATTGTGCGTATTCGCTAGGCGGCATGAGTTGTGCACAACGTCACCCATTTAAATCAACCTGAGGGAACTGAAACCATCACACGCGCCTTGTTTGGAACCCAAAAACGCGAATGAGCGAAATAATACTAGTCCAAACTAGGCTGAGGTTGTTGCAGCTGTCTGCCTTGCCGCATCTGCAGTTCGTTTTACAATCAAATCCCTCGGGAATAACAACCGAAATTGGTTATTGAAGAAAGTTGAGATAATGGTTGTAACTTGGCCGAGCCTTGTCGGAAATGCAGCTCAGACATGCACTTCAACCTGAGGCTGAGCTGTTGCCTACGACGTTGCACAGCCTAGAATTCTTCGCAACCAGTCTGCAGGTTCCGCCATCAACCTGAGTGCATGAATCCCGATTAAGGCTATTGGGTCTCACAGGCGGAGTAAATGTGTGATCTAAGGTGGACAAGGATTCTGTGTCTGAATGATTTGAGACCTACGCCTAGGCGGCTTCTGCTGCATGGTTTGTTCCATAAGTCAGGAAGCAATTTCAACCAAAAATATATATTATACGCACTTTTAGAACTCTAGAGAGCCAATGAGAGGTCTTCTGGGGGAGGCCCGAAACCTCCCACTGATTAACTAGATTTTTGTTGATGAAAACTGCCAATAACAACTCTGGGATTAGCGGCTCTTTCCCAGCAACTTAATAAGTTTATTAAACTGAATAATTAACGTTGAGTAATTATTTATTTATTATTAGTTATCACCCCAAGTGATGACATTGGATTGCCATATCGTACAAAATGCAACCTTTCATGAATTCAAAAGCCATTTTCTCTACAAACACAAGTATGAAAGATAATTGGGCTTTGTCAAATTAACTAAAAGAGAACACATGAAAGAAGCGCGTGACGAAATTTTTTAGTTTTTTCGACATCTTACGTTGAGGGGAGATGTGACTAGACACGCGGTGACATTAACTCCAAGGCGGTACATCCCCGGTGCAACAGAACTGTAACCAGCACCCGATCGGGCAGGGTTAACGTAAGTAGCGAGCCGACCAAAGGACATTGAAATTGTAGATCTAAATATATGAGGGAATACTCGAATACTCGGGTGCGCAAGTGAGTGGTTTCAAGATGTTGGACGAGCACAGCCAGGAGTTATACACCGCCTTCCTCAGTTAGGTGTTTCCTGCTATCAAAGTGATGGACGTGATAGGGTTGGTGTAGGTTAACTACGCTTATTCTGCATAAGATCCCACAAGGCCAGGGTGTGCCACGTTCGAAATCACAAACCTACATTAGTCCTTACTTTGCACGGTGCGCAACTCCAGGGATCATCCGCACGTTAACCTTCCCCGACAAACAGGGATACCAATCGCCATTAATTCGAACCATCTTAAGCTGACGGCATTCCAGAAATCTTGTGTCAGTTTGCCTCATTAACCATCCATAGGTCTGTCTACTTCAAGGCGACAGTCTTCTAGTCCTTTCATCAAGGTACTCACACATTATATTTAGTTGGGGCATTCACCGCTGTCAGTTATATCATCATTCCCGGGCTGTAAACTTCACCACGTCTTTTACAAATCTCATCCTATAAACTTCGTCACATCTATTTGCAGCAGTTTACATTCACCGTATTTAGTTGGGACGTACGCATCACGAAGACGTGGATCATCAACAATATTGCAATACTACATCAATTTCTTTCCTTTATCCGTGCTACTCTGCGCCCTCGACTTCAGTCCCGCGAAAATAAGTAAGTCTCCTAGCTCTCCCAAGATATAATCGTTAACAATACTAGATATTAGGGTTATGCGACAACATCGAAAGCACCGATCTATATAGCAGCGAAGTTTATAGACAAAGCAGAATTCACTCATCCACCCCTCCACCCGTCCATCCCTTGATAACCATCTTCGTGGAACTACGATCTAATCGCCAGAGATGCTATCACCACCGCGTTGGCGTTTCGGAATGGAAAGCCCGTGCACATTCCGGCGGTGTTGGGTAAGGTTATCCTTCCTGAAACCTTTTCTTCCCTTTCTAGGACAATTTTTCTCCGGACAGTTATAGAGACGCGGGGGGTTAGGCAATGTCTCTGGATGCATTGACTCTATATGTCGACGAAGAGCCTTGAAATAACACTCGCAGTGTTGACATTGATCTCCCGCCTCAGATCTTTTGGTAGTTCTTCTACTTCTGCAGCTCAGCTTCGTCAGACACGTACTAACACATCCGGTGTGGATGTGACTTACTTTGCACGTGAAGACGGAGGGGAAGCATGGCCGTTAGAAATATCCTCAGACATAGGCAAATTAGGGTACTCGTTCTCAGCAGAGCTAAACATTTATTAATTACGCGCCAGATCATGAATGTTTTGATGCCTACCCTGCATTAGGATTGATGGCGATTCGACGGTTTTTGGTGCTGCTTAATGGCATAGTTCTTATATGCTGGAATGAGTTCGGTGTTGTCGGCGGGATATTGTTGTGAAATGATGTGTTATTGTGTGCATCGCCACCACCACCATGGTATATGTTACTGAACCTATCATCAGTACCTGTCTTCCAACTTCTTCCCCAAATTGTTTTCCATACGCACCCATCCACATTCTTCCTAACCGTGCGCAAAGGAAATTGGCTACTGATTTGCGATTCTCCACCAAAGGAGGATATGGGCGTGACAGATGGGGGGTTGAATGGCCGCACTTGACCCGGAAAAGAAGAAATAGTTAAAGGAAGATCCTAGCAGTACGCTTTCGTTAATTTAAATGGAATTTCACACATTTTTCACACATAACGCTCATTGTGACATGCATCACTTCAGACGACAGTGGGAATGCAAAACGTACATTTTTATGATAAAGCGGATGCGTCGTGTTTGTGGCGGGGCCATATACATTCCACGAGGTATGGCTATAGGCTTGAGAATTCATATAGCTAGATGTGGGTTGTGGGTGGGAAGAAACTTCAGACCCTACACCGGCCTGCCAATATTGATATTCTGACGAAGAACTGTGATCACTCATATTTGGGTGCTGTAAGGTATTTTGAAAGGTGGGAGCTACCGCTCTATTTAATTCCTACACTAATAACCAGCTCCATGGCAGCTGGTCAAACCATAGCCACAAACCAAAAGAAGGCGGCCACTGATTGTCCGCTATATGATGCATGGTAACCTGAGTATCAATTATTGCACTGAGTGACGACGAGGGTGACAAGGCATCCCCCGTCTAGAAACAGAAATAATACAGTAACAGCGATTTCAAGTATGAAATCTAAGGAAGTTTATACGCGGTTCCGGCGAACGCATCTTCGAAGTGGATTCGAAACTCCGTCCCAAATCTTTCTAGATCATTACCTTCTTGAGATAACTGCACAACACATATCTTGATACACAGATGCATACCCGACCCCATGGCCATCGATGCGGCCGGGTTACAGCACCACTATCTTACAGATGACAATATAAAATTTCCTCGGGCTGAAAATAACTTTAAAGGTTCGTCTTTTATACGTTCAAATTCCCTACTTAGTAGTGACATCAGTTATTTTACCACGCATGAGGGATATCCGCAGCACTCGCAATTGCACTCAGCCCACCGACATGCTGCAACCTGAGGTTGAAATCCCGGGGCTGAGTCCCAAACCACGTCCAACCAGCACGGAGCAACAGTTCCTTGCTTGAATCCCTATCACCCTTTGAGTTATCCGTCTACTCGATAATAAATTCGCTTACATACAAGGGAAATAACCATAAACAATGAGGCGAAGTGACTGTGCCACAGGATCCCCTGCGGGTTACACACGATAGCAGAGAGCTGATTCCCAAGTAGACGTGATATTTGTTACTACCTACTTTGTTATTCCTCGTTGTTAACATATTGTGGCGCCCCGGCCGGGAATACTGTACCGAGATGAACTTGAACGGCCTCTTCAAATGACCAATTTTCTTGCGTACCTTACGGAGGTGATAGATCTTACACAAAATATCGAGGTTAAATGACACTTTGCGAATGAGTGACGCTAGAGAAGAATAACCTCAACTTCGCTCTCGCTCTAGATCTGAGTATCAGAAACATTTAAGGGGTTATATATGACCAGAAAGGGAGGAGGAGGAGGAAGAAGAGGAGAAGGGCAGAGGAAGTTGCCAGCGGGATGGAGTAGGAAGTGGAGAGTTCGTGTAGTTAGTGGTTGTGGTAACGGTGTGTATCGGTGGGGTGGGGTATGTGTGGCCGTGGCCTCTTTAACAATCTAGCTCTGTGATACCATTAACAATCTCTCGGGCCATCGTAAATTCAATCGTAGTAATGTACCTACTATAATTTATCTGCGCGAACAAGAACCAGCTTCTCAAAATAACAGTCTCCCAGAGCACTTACCTATAGCTTTAATGACTGGTGACGTTCGAACTCTAACCGTCAGTTCTATAGTTTGCCGTAAGGCGTGCTGATCTACTTGAGTCCTCAGCGAATATTAGTAGCCTCGTTCGATACTAAAGAAGTCTGATGTGCACCTACCTAGGTACCGGTAAGTAAGTACCTAAGTACACTACGGGGGGGTCGAATAAGTACATAAGCCTCACATGGGTTTGAAGTGAGGTTATCATGTTTTATTAGGTTGATATGGTGCTGTTTCAATTTGCAGGCTGACATGTGGAAAACCAATTTGTTAGCAATACCGAAATGTAAGCCTGTCTGATTTGACAGCAGCACAAGTCTGGGAAGGCTGGTAGAGTTGACAGGCTTACAGTAGTGTGTAATGCTAGCACAGTGGTTAGGTTAATAGATTTAAAAACCTGACATCAACCTGTCGGTAGTAGAGGGTGTTGCTGTGATGAGAATTTTTTTCGGTTACAGTGTAGAGCTGTAGATTTCACCAGCTTCCCATCTTTGGTGCAGCATATAGCAGCAAGTGTTGGAATTGGGATGATGGGTTTATCACTTTTAGGATCTACTTTCATCTCCAGATTACATTCCCACTGCGTCCATAATTTTTATGTGTATACATGGGTGCGAGGCATGCAGCTGCTGTATATGGTGGTGATTATTATGATGGTGATGGTGATGGTGATGGTGATGGTGGTGAGAGTGGTGGTTGTCAATGGCAGAGTCTGCTGCGGCGATGGCTGCTACGGCGATGGCTACTGCTACAGCAATGGCTGCTACGGCAATGGCTGCTACGGCAATGGCTGCTATGGCAATTGCTGCTACGGCAATGGCTACTAAGGCGATGGCTGCTACGGTGATGGCTGCTACGGCGGTGGCTGCTACGGCGATGGCTGCTACAGGGATGGCTACTACGGTGATAGCTGCTACGGCGATGGCTGCTACAGCGATGGCTACCGCAGTGGCCATCTCTTGACAATCTGACAAACCTGACAGGCTGACATGAAGGTCATTAGGCTGTCACTCAAATACACCTGTAAGGCTTGCAATGGACCGCAAGGTCAACAACTGTGATAGCGGAAAATACCTAACAGCCTAGGAGTGAGGAAAACATGTTAAACTAGGTTTTCAAAGATGATAGCCCCATGTGAGGTTCATGTCATTTTGCCTATTTAATAAAACCCCCCATAAAGTAGTCAGAGGATAATATGCTAAGCTTTGCAAAGTTCCATGCCAGTGCCAAGATCAAAAAGATAGCGAGTGATGTACTGTGCTTACAGTTATCTAATATATACTTACTGATGAGACGGGTGGTAGCCAGAGGAATTGTTAATTCTATTTTAATCATAGGCTATATACATGACATTGTGGTGGAGCAAAGAACTCCCGCAGAGCAGACTTCAGACGACGGGCGGTACTAAAGCACAAACCGGCAAAACTCATTTCGTGTAGCAACCACCCACCACAAGAAACCTTTTAATCGTTACCAACATCAAGAGATAGATTTGAAGAGAGAGCTGAGGTAGAAAATGCTTTAAATTTTATTACAGACCAGTTGCCTCGTTATTTATGTCAAGCAATAAGGGGAGTTGTAACTTGTGCAGCCTTAGCTATAGAGGTACTTGGAGGATACTTCCAGACCCAGCTGCTGGCGACAGACAAACTAAATTGGATCTTCGTGCCGAAATTGGAAATGAAGGCGAAGTGAAATGTCTTTGGGATGAAATCATTCCACTGGTAAAATGGTCTTACGCTACGTGCAACCCATAGCAAGCAGCTTTTCGGATGGTGTTGTATAGGGAATTTTATGTGTGGACCAGATAACTATAGAACGTTCACTGGCAAAAATCTGTGCCAGAAACTATGCTTGGCGCTGGATACTATGTTCAATTCTCCCAGGTACATTTGACTGCATTCTCCAAGGTGTAATTGAATGCATTCTCCTTGGTTCACTTGGTTGCACTCTCCTATGTTCACTTGTCTACATGCTTCTAGCTGCATTTGTCTCCATGCTCCGGGAGTGTCCCAACTCCAAAAATACAATTGGCTGCCGCTCGAGAACGTCTTAGCAGATTCACGACCTGAGGGCGTGACTATTTAGAGGGCATTGAGTAGATTATTCGGCATCTAACAAGTGTCAACTAGAGGAATATTCATGGAGTTGGCATAGGTGGATGCATAGGTGGATGATGGAGTTGATGGAATCCCTCAAGGTATAACTATCCACCACCCCATATCAGCTCCATCAATTGCAGTCTGACTGAGATGCTTGTTTGATGCTAAATAATCTATTCCATAGGCTCTAATAGTCGGGCTCTCAAATTGTGAATCTGTTGAGCCGTTCTTGAGTGGCAACCAATTTTATGTTTTTGGGCGAGTTGGAGTCAATTGTCCCCAGGAGCATGCAGTCAAGCGCACCTGAAAAATGTAGTTAAGCTCACCTGAGAGCATGGAGTCAAATGCACCTCGGAGTTTAGAATCGGCAGTCGGTGTACCTGGGAGAATTGAGCATAGTATCCTACCCCCGCGTACCCGAACTCCATAGTTATACTGTGCAATTGATATCATACTATCTGTATCCACACACAGGCCTATAAGACTTCAAAGTACCACACGTCAATGTTCCTGTGGAATACCGTTCGGAAAACCGCTTGTATATGGGCTGCGCGTCGCGCAAGGTCATTTTTACCGGTGATGCACCTAGGAGCAAAGAGTCAAGTGCATCTGGAAGCATGGAGTTGAGTGCACCTAGGAGCATGGAATCGAGTGTGCTTGGGAACTTGAAGTCAAGCGCATCTCGGAGCTTGCAATCGAGTCCGCATAGGTAGTACCAAGTACTGTGAATAGTATTGAGAATTGAGTTATCTAGTGCTATGCATAATATCTAGCGCAGATTTAAATTTTGCTAGTGTACTATAGTTATCTAGTCAACATGCAGGTCCATAGGATTTCATAGTGTCTACGCGCAAACTTTCCTATATCGTCCAAAGCTTAAGCTAGTACCGCTTGCTATGGGCTGCACATCGCGTAAGGTTATTTTTACACATGTTGGACGTGGACAATTTCCAACAATTAGCAGTAAGAATGAGGCTTCCATATGTTGACTAAGGGGTTTAAAGGGGACGACGGGTAGCAGGAGTGGAGCTCCGCCATCTAGCCGGCTAGCCCGGAGGCGGAGGGGATTAAGGGGCTGTCATACTCTAAGTAGAGTGAATACAGTACAGTGGAGGTCACCTAAAAGATCCCGGCAGCGACCACAAAACCACGAGAAAACCACCCGGTCTCCCAATCGATTCACCACAACCAGAACAAAAAAAGAGAGAGTCTGACAAGCATAACATTTTACTTAACCATGTGTAGAAAAAAGTTACACTCTCAAAATATAAATTAATGGTGTGGGTAGAAGGATATAGGGTGTTAAAACCCCGGTATTTTGTATGGGCGGGTGCAAAACCGTAGATGCCAAGACACGCCAAGACATTTCCAACCGTGCTGTTTTGTTGGCTATCTACACTGACTAAGCAGTCGCTATAATATCTTCCCCCATCCCGCGACGATGAGAGCTTTCTTGCCTTTCTACAAACTCTTTTTGCTTCTCGTTCAGTCCAATGATGTAGGAGTCAATCCACCGCCTGGACCGATTTGCAAATTGCTGGATGGTACACAAGCTCACGGAATCTAGACCTGCTAAGACTGTTGATTCAAGCTCCGCAAAGGTATAGTTGCAATTCTCCCGTGTGTATCGCTGTACTGCACCCCAGAATTACTCAATATAGTTCAGTTCGCAGTGGAATTTCGGGTAAAAGAGACATTCGTGTCCCCTGCGAGTAATTTCAAGCTCCAGTAGTGATTTCTCTGCAAGAAAGTCCGGCTGACTTTCAATGATACATAGAGCACAGCAGTCCTTTCCCTTCTCACAATGATCGAGCTCGAGACGTGCATTGTACTGTGTCTCTGTCTCGGTATCCTCCTTAGCCTTGGCCGCGCTGCATTGCTTCTTCAATCCATCCCTCCATAAGCCTCGCTCTTGAAGAACCCGCTTCATTCTCTTTGGTTGCCCTATAAGAGTATCACTGATAAGAATACTCGGCGACTCCCAGATGCGATCGTCGTATCTAAAAACCATCCGCTGGGTTCTACCATCAGATAGTATAGTTGCGTGCATCTGCGGTTGCTTTCCTCCACGGCCCAAGTTCATTCTATTTGCAACCAGTGCATCATCGGCCTTACATGCATGTCCACTGGAATTATCGAAGGCAAAGACTGCAACATGGCCAGGGTACTGCCTTTCAAAGATGGTGTAACGGCGTTGTCAAGCGTGCGTGGTTAGGGTTGCCGGACGGTCACGTGAGGTGTCCAGTGCCGGGTAACCGCCAACCTTATATTGACATTGCGACGGAGACTTAGCTCCGGACTGAATATCTTACCACTTACTTCTCCACTTAATCTCACTCGCGCCCGTGTGCAACCGCATACCATATCATATCCCTATACTGCCGAGCGCCGGCGTACGCGCCCTTACACTATATTCGGTCTTTTCAGAAATCGGATATGTTTCGGTCATGAGATCACGCGAATTTACCCCTTTAATTGACGCGTCGCGACAGACACGAAATCAACAGTTACAGCCAATTACCCTCCATGCCTCCAAAGAGAATACAGAGAAGCCAATTGCGCATGCCTAACACGCGTGCGAGCATTGAATCCCTTCGAGCATCGCTCAGCCGAATCACGCCTATTCCTACGGGCCGCGTCTCGGTACTACCAGAAGACGAAATCAATGATGACGATCCGGCCGAGACCCAAGTTCACGAAGAAGCCCGCAATCCAGACGATGAAGATGAAGACGAAGACGAAGATGATTCAACCTTACCAGAGGGCGAGGATAATCGAGGCAGAGATGACATTTTGTTAAAGATCACCGAAGACGACCAAAAGGAGATGCTTGAATAGAACCGGATGCTACTTAAACTCCTATTCGAACAACAAGCCGAATGGAAGGAGGAGAGAACCCGAATGCTCACCGAACTCGACCGCAGCCAAACCATCGACAGACCGGAGAATCCCGGAAATCAGTCCAAGATCTTTAAGATGGTGGACCCCTTACGGTACTGCGGCGGGGCGAAAGAGCTGGATAAGTTCCTCGAAACATTACGATCAAACTTTGCATCCCATAAGCACCTATTCCCAAGAGGCGATCCCGATCAAGTCAAGTATGCAGTCTCTTTTCTCGACACCTGGAATAACCACCCAGATACGACTCAGCGACAGACGGAAAATACGGACCCATCCGAGTGGGCTAGCGACCTACGAGAGGCCAAGGACCCGTGTTTAGAGAATTTCGAACTCTTCACGAACGAGCTTCAAAAGATGTACGGAGATAAAGACAGACATCTCAATTCGGCGACAAAAGCCATGCAGGAGTACCAGCAATTACCAAACGAATCAGTCTGAATTTACGCCAACCGCCTGAAAGGAAATTGGAGAAGAGCCGGCTGGAGCCTTATAACGCACGAAGTGGTCCTGTACAACATGGCATGGGCGGGCCTGCGGCACGCACTTAGGAAGAAAGTCAGACCTTGGATCTCCAGTGGCAAAGACAGGTTCGACACACTCGACCAACTCTTCGACTGCACGGCGGCCTCGGAGTTCAAACCGGACGACAAGAAGCCCGGAGGACAACAGCAGCAACAAAGGCAAGCAGGGGAGTCTCAGAAAGGCGGCGATAAGAAACGTAATTTCAGACCATCCATCTCCGAACCTGCGGAAAACACTTCCGGCAATTCCAATAACTCGGGCGGTAATTCAAAATCGGGCAAGTCTAATAAGCCTAGCGGAGGCAGCCGGGCCAACTTATCACTAGCGCCGTGGCTTTCAAAGGAAGCCTACGAAAGCCGAAAGGCAAACCGGCAATGCACCCGCTGCGGCAGCGGAGACCACAAAACCTACCTTTGTACCAAATACGGCAAGACAAACCTACCTGAACAGAACTCCAGCAATAACGGCGGCAGCTATGACGGCAAACAAATTAAACGCCAAAAGTCATTCGACACGCAGCAGCAAAAAAACTAGTCTACCTCTCTCGATATCTAACTCGACGGGAGAGGCTGGACGATATGGAGTTAGGATTGGAAAACTTGGGAAACCGAGCCTTATTTGCAACCTTGGACGAGATACAACCGCACCGAATCGCCTTAAAATCCAGAGTCATTCTGGAAGGTCGGGCTCTGATGTCAAGCCAATACCTATGCGGCACAGAGAGACCGGATTCGGTGCATATCGTCCATGAAGTCCTTGTTCGAAACATACACGGCAACATGCAGCGAGTCAAAGCACTAATCGACTGCAGTGCAACGAGCATCTTTATATCACCGAGCCTACTCAGGAAACTCGAATTGCCCCACGAACCAGCATTCACCTCCACCCAGGGTCTCAATGGCCAAGTGATGATGTCTGCAAAGGAGAGCCGAAAGGCAAGTCTCTTGGTTCAGTATTTTGAACACCTTGAACCGGTTGACGAATCGGAGGTTTTAGTCGTCCCAATGAAGGCATACGACCTAGTCCTGGGCTTGCCATGGTTCAAGGCAAGAAACCCGGAAATCGACTGGACTAAAGGTCGATTGACAGCCCTGCGAACGCCAAACGGACCGCAACGGGCGAAGATTCCAGAAGCAGATCACGCAAGTCCTCTGCCGGAACGCGGTGAAGGAAATACAAATGTTGATCCTCCCCCGGATATACAACTACTCGGGGCTACTGCATTCGATCATCTCTTAGCTAGTGAGGAGGTGGTCGAGGCATTCGCCATACGACTTGGAGAATGTCAAGGGTTGCTGGGAGCATCTCTGGAAGGCATCACCGAAAGTGAGAGAAACCCCAGGATGCTGAATGCGTGAGCAGGAGCAGCGGCGGTAGTTGCGGCAGAAGAGTGACACAGTGACGGTGCTTGAATGACTGCTACCGGCTCGCCGAGACACGAAGGGAGAAACTGGTCAACGGGGCTTGGTCCTATTGTGACGAACCGTCTGATCCAGCTATCCCGGGACCCCTACCCATCTCCACCTGCCAAGCACGCTACAATGCAGAATGCAGACAAGGCTAATGAAAATAGGAATAGACATAGAAAATGCGGAGATGGTAATGACAGATGACGGGGGTCGCATCCCAGCACAATATCAAGATTTCGTGGAGGTCTTCAGCAAGGTAAAGGCCGAGACACTCCCGCCGCATAGGCCAACTGACCACGCGATCGATCTGGAACCCGGCTACAAACTACCATACGGGCGGATCTACAACCTCTCAGAATTCGAATTGAAGACGCTCAAGGCATACATCGAAACGAACCTGGCAAGCGGCTTCATTCAGCGGTCATCATCCCCGGCCGCAGCGCCGATCCTGTTTGCAAAGAAGAAAGACGGAGGACTACGGTTGTGTGTCGACTATCGAGCTCTTAATCTGGGCACGGTAAAAAATAGATACCCCCTCCCGCTAATCTCAGAACTACTCGATCGAGTGCGCGAAGCCCGAATCTTCACTAAGTTGGACCTCCGGAATGCCTACCACCTCATCCGAATCAAAGAAGGAGACGAATTCAAGACTGCATTCCGAACCCGCTATGGTCAGTTCGAATACCAACTTATGCCCTTCGGATTGACAAACGCACCGGCTACGTTTCAGGCTTACATCGACGATTGTCTACGGCCCTATATTGACGACTTCACCGTGTGTTACCTTGACGATATACTCATCTACTCGACCAATGAGAAGGAGCACGAAGACCACGTCCGAAAAGTGCTGCAACGCCTACAGGAATTCGGGCTATATTGCAAGACCGAAAAGTGCCAATTCGGAGTTCGGGAAGTCGGCTTTCTCGGATTTGTCATCAATTCGGATGGGATCGGCATGGAGTCAGACCGCATATCCACGATTGAAGACTGGCCGACCCCGGAATCAGTTCGGGATGTGCAAGTGCTCCTCGGCTTCGCAAACTTCTACAGAAGATTCATTTGCAAATATGCAAAGGTGACGGCTCCCATATCAAACTTGCTAAAGACACAGGGCTCACGGAAGTGGGAATTGACTCGGGATGCCGAACTCGCATTTTGAAAGCTCAAAAAGGCCTTTACCGAAGCACCGATCCTCCAGCACTTCAACCCGCAAAAACCGATCATTCTGCAGACCGATGCAAGCGGCTTCGCAATCGCCGGCATCCTCAACCAGTACGACGGATTCGGGATTCTTCGCCCAGTCAATTACTACTCTCGAAAATGCTCTCCCGCCGAACAGAACTACGACACGTACGATCGGGAGCTCTTGGCGATTGTCGAGACAATGAAACAATGGAGACACTATCTCGAGGGCGCCAATCACAAGGTCCTGATCCAGTGCGACCATAAGAATCTGGAGTATTTCCAAACCTCCAAAGTGCTTTCCCGAAGACAGGCAAGGTGGGCGGAAATCCTATCCTCTTACGACTTTGTCATCGAACACTTGGAAGGCAAGAAGAACCCGGCCGATGGACCATCAAGAAGGCCCGACTGTGAGATAGGCTACGAGAGACCGACTGCGAGGCTACTGGCAACCTTGGCGACTAACACCGTTGAACCGTACGACGACCTCCTTCAGGAAGCGCAGGATTGTCGGCACCCCAATCGTCGATATTCCTGATCTGCAAAGAATAGACGAACTAGAGGAAGACTCGAGTAATGAGTGGAAAGTCACTACCGGAGTTCTCACTTACAAAGGAAGGATATATGTACCAAAGGATGACCTGCTTCGCAACAAAGTCATAAGCCTTTTCCACGACAATCCAGAATCCGGCCACTTCGGAGCTCTTAAAACCGCCGAATTAGTATCTCGGGATTTCTACTGGCCCGCAATGGACGCCACCGTACGAAAATACATCGCCGGATGCGAACTATGCCACCGAATCAAGGCACCACGACCCACCCATCACGGCACAAACATGCCGCTACCACCACCGTCACGACCTTGGGAAGGAGTTACCATGGACTTCGTCACGGACCTCCCTGAGTCAACTGCCTCCGGGTATACGGGAATTTTGGTAATCGTCGATCGACTGACAAAAATGGCAGTCTACCTCCCCTGCAGGAAAGATATCGACTCACCAGAGCTGGCACGAATGTGTTTCGAGCATGTGATCTGCAAACGCGGCGTACCAGACAATATTGTAACCGATCGCGGGAAGGAGTTTACCAGCCGATTCTGGAAACGAGTCTGCTCTCACCTAAGCATCAATCACAGGCTGTCGACCGCGTTTCATCCACAGACCGATGGCCAGACGGAGCGACAAAACCAGACCATGGAGCAGTACTTACGGGCCTTCTGCAACTACGAGCAGGACAACTGGGTAGAACTGTTACCTTTAGCAGAGTTTGCTTACAACAATTCCGTCCACCACTCAACGCGAATGACGCCATTCTGGGCCAACTACCACTACCACCCGCCAATGCAGTTCAAGCCACCGAAAGCCACATCAAATATGAGGTCGGAAATACTGGCGGACGCAACGGTATCGGGAATGGAAGAGACTCACCGGCTCCTCCGGGAGAGCTTGTTGGAAGCCCAGGCACGGCAATCAAAATACACTGGCGGAAAGGACGTGACCTTCGAAGTCGGGAACAAAGTGTGGCTCTCGACCCGACACTTTCGAACGACTAGACCGTCAAAGAAGCTGGACTACAAGCGCACTGGACCGTATACGGTAAGTAAGATCATCAATAAGAATGCTTACAAACTAGACTTGCCGAAAACAATGCGGAATCACAACG